>OCZV010000031.1_pt1 | contig 51333 bp, 60 predicted proteins | sample 1539051 | NCBI WGS metagenome assembly OCZV01 (sample SAMEA3113581, study PRJEB22503) | soil metagenome
GGCTTCGGCGAGCCGATACACGTCTACGGGGTGATTTGGACCTGAAGTCGGATCTCGACACGTAAGGGGATCGGCGACTCGTCGTGGGGGGCTGATCAACGGCGTCACGGGTCGCAACTTCTAGCGCCACGGCCCGCGACACGCCATATCTGCCCGTGAGACTGCGGATGCCGGTGATGGGTCCATCAGCTTGTGTCTGGCGGTGGCTACGTTCACCGGTTCCTGTGGTGGGGTCTGACTGGTTGTCGTACCGAGTTGTTGAGGTGCTTGTCGGCTGGGCCGTGGGGCTGGAACGAGGCACGCCCCGTTCTGGAGGGTGACCGAGCCAGCTGCGCCAGCAGCAGGCTCGACACGGTCTCGTTCCCGGGACGTGCGTGCCACCCCTTGAACCGTTGAGAGAGGGAGGGATGGCAGTAGCCATCGTGACGGGGGCGTCGATACGCACCTGGGCACCCATGTTGCTGCGGCACTGGACACCAATGGCGGTGTCCTGGGCGTCGAGTCGTTCCCGGTTACTCGGGCCGGGTACGCGTCGTTGTCGAGGTGGCTGGCCGGCTTCGGGCCCGTTGACCGGGTCGGATGTTCGTCGCCGCTCGCATGGCGAACGTGCGAGGACCGAACACCGAAGGGTGTCACAAGCGGCCGTCGGGCATCTCGATGCTGCTGGCCTGGATTGAGATGTGGCCGCCGCCCTGTATCTCGATGTTCAGTTTCTCATGTCCGACATCGACACGGCTGATCGGCTGGCTCGGTGCCCCAGAGAGGGCCCAGACAACTGACAACCGGCGGAGCCCTGACACCCTGATCGCCACATCGCTTTCCCCCTCGCGAATGAGAATGGACAACACCCCAGCTTCCCAGTCGACGATCAGTCGAAGAATCGACGAACCGGACAGGTCCACCGGCGGAGGCTACCGAGCCCAGCGCGCGCTCGAGGCGCCGCTCGAGCGATGTGCCGGACGGGGACCGAACCGAACGAACCCCTTGCGCCCAGCGTCATAAGGGCTCGAGATGTCCGACGCGGCGGCCCGCTGCCGCCTCGTGAACGTCAGCGAACTCGGTGGCGAAGCGGTCCGTGGTCGTGGCCTGCAGCAAGCGGGCGCGCCGACCGGCGCGTCGCCACGGGTCGGCCACCCACGCCGCCAGCGCCCGGTGGTCGGGGTGACCGGTCATCCCCTCAGGGCCCGAACGTGACGATCGTGTCGGGGTCGACCTCGTCGATCAGCTCGCCGACGAGCCCGACCCCCTCGGCATGCGCCCGGTCGGCCAGGGTGCCGTCCTCGAACCCGAGGCAGCGGTGTTCGTCGACCCCGAGGATGGCCATGGCCGCGGCGATCTCGAGATCGCGTGTGCGGGCCAGGCGGTCGGGAGGCCAGCGCCGAGGATCGTCGCTGCCATGCTCACCGCGGGTAGCGGCCACGCAAACGACTCGGCTCCGGCCCGGCGGGCCAACGCCATGAGCCCCGAAGAGAGAAAGGTCTCGTCGTCGGCATATGCCCACACGCCGAGCACGGTGCCGAGCGAGGCGGCATCGCCCGGTGTGTGGATCACGCTTGGTCGTGTCTGGGCCATCGTGGCTCCCAGTTGTCGGCATCAACCCGCGGACACCAGGTTCAGGACCCACAGCGCCGGCATGCCGGCGACGATGGCGGCATGCGGCGAACCCGTGCGGCCGACCGCCGCCACGGCGACGACTACCGCCGCGAGCGGCGCGATGGCCGCCGGGCCGCCGGCAGCCCTGCAGCTGGCGACGACACCACCGGCGGCAAGCGCCGCGAACGCGCTCGGCACGACGAGGGCGGAGGCACGCTCGAAGCGGGCTGGCGATCCGATGCGGCCGACCAGGACCACCATGCTGATGCGGAACATGTAGCTGCCGAGCCCCGCGGCGAGGACGACGAGCCATGCGGTCATCGCCGCACCTCCCCGGTGGCGAGGCCGGCGACGATGCCGGCCACGATCGCGCCGACCAGCCCCAGGTGCAGCGGGGCCGAGAAGGCGAGCACGGCCACGGCGACCGCCGTGAAGCTCGCCCGACGCATTACCGGGCTGTTGAGCCGAACCACGACCTCACCCACGAGGAACAGGGGGATCACGAACTCGAGGTGGAGTCCGGCGGGGAGCTGTGCGCCCACTGATGCTCCGACGGCGATGGCCACGAGCCAGGTGACCCAGAGCGTGACGGCACCGGCGAGGTAGTGGGCGTGGGCGCCGGCACGATCGCCGGGGCGCTGGTAGCGGTCGGTCCCGACCGCGAAGGAGGGGTCGACGAGCAAGTAGGCCGCGAGGGCGCGCCACCAGATCGGGGTGCCGCGCCAATGGCCGGCCATCGTCCCCGAGTAGAGGATCAGCCGGGCGTTGATGGCGAGGGCGGTGGCGACCACGATCAACGTGGCCGCCCTGGCGTCGAGCAGCTCGATCGTCGCCACCTGGGCACTACCCGAGTAGATCGCCGGGCCCGTCAGCCACCCCGCCGCGCTGGGAATGTCGGCCTGAGCGGCGCTGACGCCGATCACCAGCCCGTACGGCGCGACCCCCAGGAGCCAGGGAACCATCGCCCGGACGCCCGCGATCATGTCGCGGCGGCCGGCATGGGTGCGTTCGGCGGTGCCGCCGGGGGTGAGGTCCGCGGTAGTGGCAAGCATGTTGGGCACTCTGAGCCACCCCGCCGCCGGGAGCTTGGAGGGAACCTGGAGATCGCCTGGAGACATACGGCGCGAGACTGGGTGCACTGCGGCTGCGATGGTCGCGGCGGCCCCGCCGACGAGGGCGGAGGAGGCGTGGCGTGATCTACGCGTTCGGCGAGTGCGAGCTCGACCTGGCCCGGTTCCGGCTGCGCCGGACTCAGGAGGAGCAACGGATCGAGCCCCAGGTGTTCGACGTGCTCGCCCTGCTGATCCGCGAGCGACACCGCGTCGTCCCCAAGGAGGAGCTGCTCGACACCGTGTGGGGCAACCGGTTCGTGAGCGAGTCGGCGCTCACGAGCCGCATCAAGGCCGCCCGACAGGCGATCGGCGACGACGGCCGACGCCAGGAGCTCATCCGCACCGTGCAGGGCCGCGGCTACCAGTTCGTGGGCGACGTCGACGAGCGCCCCGCTGTGCGGGCGGACACAGCTACCCCGGGCACGGCGGATGCCGCCCCGCCCCTACCGGGGCCGCCCTCGCAGCAGATCCGGTTCTGCACCGCCAAGGACGGCGTCCGGCTGGCCTACGCGACCCTCGGTGAGGGCCCGCCCCTGGTGAAGGCGGCCAACTGGCTCAGCCACCTCGACTACGACTGGGAAAGCCCGACGTGGCGGCACTGGCTGGTCGAGCTGTCGCGCCGCTTTCGGCTCGTCCGCTACGACGAGCGCGGCTGCGGGCTCTCGGATTGGGACGTCGGCCGGTTCACGCTGGACGACTGGGTCGACGACCTCGCGACCGTGGTCGACGCGGTCGGCCTGGAACGGTTCCCCCTGCTCGGCCTCTCCCAGGGGGCCCCGTGGCCGTCGCCTACGCGGTCCGGCACCCGGAGCGGGTGAGCCACCTGGTGCTGCTCGGCGCGTTCGCCCAGGGCCGACGCAAGCGGGCTCGGTCGCCGGACGAGCTCGAGCTCAACGAGGCCTGCATCGACATGGTGCGGCTGGCGCGGCGCCGGCCCGACCCCACATACCGGCAGATGTTCGTCGCCCGGTTCCTCCCCGAGGGGACCCAGGAGGAGTGGCGTGAGTTCGACGAGCTCCAGCGCCGGTCGACGTCACCCAAGAACGCGTGGCGCTTCGTGGACGAGTTCTCCAACATCGACGTGACCGACCTGGCGACCAAGGTGACCGCCCCCACCCTCATCCTGGGCGCCCGCCGCGAGCCCGACGACATGTTCGAGCAGTCGCGGGTCCTGGCCTCGCTGATCCCCGGAAGTCGTCTGGTCCCGCTCGACAGCTGCAACCACCTGTTGCCCGAGCGCGACCCCGCGTGGCGCCACTTCCTGGCCGAGATCGACGGCTTCCTGACGACTGGCGAGCCGCCGGCCGGCCAGTAACACAGTCACCGACCGTGGGGCGGCACCCGTCCGGCGCCTTGAGGCTCGTGCAGGTCGTCGCGGGCTCGCACCCAGCGGTACGTGTACCCGATGAAGACGGCTTTGCGGGTGATCGGCGACCGGTTCACTGAGCGGGCGTGCCAGATGCGCCGGTCGAAGAAGACCACGTCACCGGGTTGGGCGGTGACCTCGACGGCGCCCGCCCGCGCCGGCCAGGGGACCTCCCGCCGAGGTGGGCCGGGCAGCCAGTTCAACCGGTGGCTGCCGGGGATCAGCATGGGGTTGCCCCGGCCGGCCGCGGACAGGTCCGAGCGCCAGAGTGCCAGCTTCACCGACAGGCGGGGCCGCGGGTCGGTCTCGAGCTCCCGGTTCTGGCGTCCGCCGTCCTGGTGCCAGTGCCACCAAGGTGGGGGCTCGGCAGCCAACGGCGGGTGGACGTCGATGTGGGAGTGATGGACATGGACGTTCCAGCCCAGCATGGACCAGACCAGCGGAAACACCCTGGGGTGGTCGATGAGCGCCACCAGCTCGGGGCAGCTGGCAACTGCGCTCAGCCGGTGGAGCGATCCGTCCGCCGCAAGGGCGCCGGCCCGCTCAGCCGCCGCGTGGACACGGTCGAGCGCCGCCGCGTAGCGGACGACCTCGACGCCCGACAGTGCGCCGCGCACGATCACGTAGCCGTCACACTCGAAACCGCGCCGCTGTTCGTCGGTCATCGGCACCCAGGCTGGGCGGCCTTCCACGCCCACAGCCTGCGCGTCCTACGGTCAGGATCCTGTGAACGCCGGATCAGATCGATCTCCAAGATCGCCCGGGCGCAGGGGACCGTGGTCCAGCTTGGCGCCGGAACCCGTGCGGAACACGACGGGCTTCGACCGCGTCGTCAACCGAGCCAGCGGTCACGGCCAGCCGACGCCGGGGACGTCGACCTCGGTCGAGAGCACCCGACCGGTCCGGCGGGCGAGCGCCTCGTCGACCTTGTCGGGCCCCAGCCACACGGCCGTCATCATGAACAGCGTGCGGCGATCCGGGCCACCGAGCATGCACGCAAAGCAATCGCGGTCGAGCGCGATCCGGTGCGTGATCTCGCCGCCTTCAACGATCCGCGCGCAGTCCTTGCTCATGGCGGCCGAGGAGGCCCAGATCCCACCCTCGGCGTCCATGGTGATCCCGTCGGGCCCGACGTTTTCGGCCCACGTGCGCCGGTTCGTGAGCGTGCCGTCGTCGGCGATGTCGAACGCCGTCAGGCGCGACGCGAAGGACTCGCCCACGATCAATGTGGAGTTGTCGGGTGTGACGACCATGCCGTTGGGAAACGCGAGGTCGCCGGCGACTTGACGGACCACGCCGTCTGGTGTGACGAGCGCGATGACCCCTCCGGTCGGTTCGCCACCACCCAGGAAGTCGAACTCGATGCTGTTGATGTAGATGTTGCCGCGGCCGTCGACGACGATCTCGCTGCAGCCCCGCGTGCAGACGTTACTGATGTCCGTATGCACGACGAACGAACCGTCGGGCTCGCGGCGCAGGAGCGTCTCGCCGGTGACCAGGAGACGGCCGTCGGGAAGCCACTCCGTCGCCCAGCCGAGCCCGGGACGGCCCGGCGCCGCAACCTCGCAGTTCCCTTCAAGATCGACGGCCAGAACCTCCTCGGCTCCCCAATGCGAGAACCACAACCGGCCGTCATGCCAGCGAGGCGACTCGACGTACGCCAAACCGTCGACGAGGACCCGAACCTCGGATGCGGGGGTCTGCGCTGCCATGGCCACCTCCCGGCGAGCGAACAACGGAACACTACGGTCCGCGCCGACTCATGGTCGGCGCGACCCAGCCGAGGTTGAATCCCTCGACGCTCAACCCGAGGTAATCGGTGTAGAAGTCACGAGCCGCGGCCCCGGCTTGTCAGGCGCTCGTGTCCGTCAGTCGGACGCGGGTGGGTCGGATGCGGATCTCGGTGTTGTAGGTCCGGTCGATCTCGTCGACGGTCATGCCCAAAGGCCCGGTGATGCTGGTTTCGTACTTGTCGAGGTAAGCGCCGAGCGCACTCGGTCGCTGCCCGCGTGCGATCGCCGCCTCGCCGGTGATGACGACGACGTCCCCGCCGTCGGGATCGGAGTTGAAGTGAAGTGTCACGGTGGGCCGCTGCTCGATGTTGCGAACCTTTCGTGCGTGCGGAGTACTGAAGACCACGAGGTCGTCACCATCGGGCACGAACCAGACCGGATTCGGTGCGGGGACGCCGCGGTCGGTGATGGTCGTGAGCCAGGCGACCTTGTCCTGGAAGATGCGACGCTGTGCCTCATTCGGCATGTCCATGAGCGGATCAGCCTCCTGGCTATCGGCGGATTGGGCGTGGACCTGACCGTAGGACCCCAGGGACAGTCGAGGTCGAGATCAAGACCGTGCTCGACGGCGCGCGTCGGTCGAGATGACCGACGACGTCAGACGTCGAGCGAAGGGGTCAACAGCGGGTGACGGCGGCGTCATCCTCGCGCTGCCCAGAACGCCGGCTGGGCGCACGTCGAGGTTGGCCGGTCCTCGACGAACAGGAGGCCAGGCCATGACCACGATCGCGACCGCACGTCCGACGATCCAGCGGCCAGAGCCCGAGTACCCGGTCGACGATGCTCAGCTCGCCGGTGCGGCCGGCCTCGATCAGGGCGCCTACCACTTGCGCAGCGCTGACACTTGAGCTCACAAGGTCGTGCTGGTTCCCAACCGGTCCGCGAGCCAGCTCGACTGAGGCGCGCTCGGCGGCGTATCGGCGTCGCAGGCGTCCTGGTCGCCCTCGGGCCGCGGCGCGCGGCCGCAGTTCCGGCCGAAGCTCGCCTCCTCCACCACGGCCCCGAACGGGCGAGGTCGGTGCGGTTCACGTCAACGCCAGGCGTCAGCGGCGACCGCGTCGCGACCGGCAGAGGGTATTGACCTACTCCATCGAGGGCGTCGCGTTGTCTCTACGTCTTCTCCTTCAGTTCGGCGTACTGTCGCTGCTTGAAAGAGCCGGTCGGAAAGGAGGCGGCAATGCCCGACCCCGAAGCCGAGTGGCAGGAGCACCGTCACGACGCGACTACGCACAGCCACCGGCACTACCACGTCACCCATAACTGGAACAGTCATGTTGGCGGTTACGAGCACCTGAGCGCAGCTCACGAACACGAACACGACCACGCGGCACTCACGCATGCCCACTACCCGCACCGTGATGAGAGTGCCGAACACGAACACGAAGCACATGTCCACGACCACGTCGAACCGGTCCACCACGGGACTGAAGCGGGTTCGAAGGAGGCAGGGACCCTCTAGATCGGGGCGTCACCCGGGCGCCAGGCACTCGCCTGGTCCGTCAATTCGGATGCGACCCGGCGACACCTCGAGCATAGGCAGCCGGGCGTCGCTGACGGCAGGGCGTCATAGAGGCGACGAAGCGCATGTCAAGGGAGGCGTCGGATCTCCTGGGACGACTGGCGCAAGATTGGAGGTCGTCACGGGCCGATGCCCCCCACTCGAGCCGCTGCAGGCGCACCACCGAACCGCCGCGATTGGAGACGTTGCACGAGGCGTCGTCGGGTCCGTACCGGGCGCTCGTCCCCAATGCCGGTCGGGGACCGCGCCAGGACGCCCGCACACGGTTGGGGCCGTCGCCTCGCACACTGGGCGCACCGAGCGGCGCCTCTGGCGCGGCTACCACTGGACAGCCGGAGCGGGAGCCGCCGGGTCGGGAAGGTCCCATGACAGCCAAGCTGCACGGACCGATGGAGTCTCACGTCGGGGTCGAGGGCCAGCTTGCGATATGTAGCCGCCTGGACGGGTGCCCGGGCGGGGTCGCGCTGACCTTTGATGATTGCGACGACGGCGCGGCCTGGACCCGGATCCTCGACGTGCTCGCGAGTGAAGCTGTGCCCGCCGCGTTCTTCGGGCTCGGCATGCGGGTCGAGCAGTTCCGGCTACCCGCGCGGCGAACCGTTAGCGAGGGGCATGTCGTCGGTGCCCACGGTTGGGATCACGCTGATTTCACCCGCATGTCTCGGCAGGAGGTGATTTGGCGTCTGGTGGCCGACCGGGCGGCCTGGCGCAGGGCGGGCGCCACGGATGTCGCCGTCTTTCGGCCGCCCTTCGGTCGCTATGACAAGTCGACCGTGGATGCCGCGATCCGTGCTGGGTACGCGCGGATGGTGCTTTGGGATGTAGATCCCCGTGATTGGGAGCTTCCGGGCCCCTCGGTCATCGTCGATCGGGTTCTGGCGGCATGTTCGGCCGGGAGCGTCGTCGATCTTCATGTGACGGCGCAGACGGCGACCGCGCTTCCCGGTCTGATAGCGGGCGTGCATCGTCGGGGCCTGGCTTGCGTGCGGCTAGACACCCCGTGAGGGCTCGAGGGCGGCGGTGGGCGTTCGGAGAGCGACCCAAGGTCGTCCGGTGGACGGCCGCCTGCATACCGACCGCCGCGACGGCAAAGGCGCCGCCACACCGAACCTGGTCCGACCGGGTTCCATCACCCGTCGCCACTCCGGCCTGGCGCACGACGGCTTTCCCCGGGCGGGGTGACCGACGGCGTGGGTGGAGGCGAACGGGTCGATGAGTTGATCGAGGGACCCGACTGCCGATCAGATCAATGCCGGAACCGGGCGGCAACCAGGCTGATTACGGCGATCTGCGCCACGATGGCGGTGACCAGCGTGGGGGTCATCGGCAGGGCGACCAACGCGGAGGCGATCAGCGCCACACGGCCCCATACTGCGAGGAAGACGAGGCGGTCGAAGCCATAGAGCGGTGGGGTCTGGGCGATCGTGGCGTTGGACTCGGGCCGTGGGGTGGCGCCGAGCAGGGCCGCGAGGTCCTCGGGTGGGTAGTCGCGCAGCAGATCACGCCGACGCCGGTACACCGCGATGCCGGCCCGTTCGCAGGCCGCCGTGACGCGCCGGCTCCGGGTGACTACGGCAGTGATCTTCGCCTTCTCGGCACGAAAGCCACGCTCGCCCAAGAGGACGAGACCGGACGCGTCGATGACGCCGAACACGCGGGCTCTGACGATGCTGGTGTCTGTCGGCGCATACCAGCCGTAGATGCCGCAGCCGCAGCCTGCCTGCGGAGCGCGATGGTCACCTGCGAGCGTCGAGGAGGACGGACCCGACGTCCCGATGTCATCGGGGCTACAGCGCGCAATCAGTGTCGGGTTCCACACCACCCGGCGCCGGGTGACCGAGGTCAAGGGCAACGTGCCCGCCTCGAGGTGCTGCCGCCGGCCCAGGAGTCGCCACGTGCGGTAGCCGCGCAGCGAACCCGGCACCAGCGCCCGCCCCGCATCACCGCCGCCGCACGTCTCGGAAATCTGGCTCATGACCGGCCAGGTACCGGCTCCCGGGGTTGCGTTTCGGGAGCAACCGGCGCGGGTTCGGCCGGAGCCGGTTCGGCCGGAGCGGGCTGCTCGTGCACCGGTTCGAAGATGATCTCCCGTCGAATCGGGCCGATCTGCCCCGCCCGCCCCGGAGCTGGCCGGTCGGGCGACGCTGACGAGTCGGGTCGTGTCCCGGTCGGTCGGTTCGACCGGGAGACGGCGAGGAGAGACTTCGCCATCGCATCACCCCCACGGAAGCTGTCACGCTCAGCGTGCACCTCAACGCGTCCGCTCGCAAGGCCGAAAGGGTCGCAAACCCGGCGTTGCCAGCGGACGGCCCTCCCGTGCGGCACGGCTTGGGAAGCTCAGCGGGTGCAGGCGAAGCCGGAGGGCCTGCTGTGAGCCTCCAAGGGTGTCGTTTGCAACCGGTTTGCCAATGCTGCGAGACGGTCGAGGCCGAGGCCTCGGAAAGCGAAGGCGCCGATTCGGGACTCCGCTCGCCGTAGCGACGCCCCGGAGCAGCCTCAGCGGCGACGAATTGCCCGGCGCAGCGCTTGATCGTCTGCAGCAGCGGGCGCCACCTCGTGCGGCGCGGCGTCGAGGTGGCGCACGAGCTCGACCAGCCGCCGGCGGAGGTCCGCCACGTCGTGGAGCTCGAGCCCGGATGCTTCGACAAGAGCCGCTGGCACCGTAGCCAGCTCGTCGCGCAAGGCGAGCCCTCGCTCGGAGAGTTCCACGAGGACGCGCCGCTCGTCGGCACGGTCGCGGCTCCGGTGAAGGTAACCGAGCGCCTCCAGACGTTTGAGCAGCGGAGTGAGGGTACCGGTCTCCAGACGGAGACGGCTGCCCAAATCGCCGACCGTCATCGGCTCGCCGGGATGCTCCCACAGGGCGAGCATCGTGATGTATTGCGGATAAGTGAGACCGGCCTTCTCCAGCAGAGGTCCGTAAGTCCGTGTCACGGCCCGGCTGGCGGCGTAGAGAGCGAAGCAGAGTTGCCGGTCCAGCGCCTGATGCTCGTAAGTCGTTGCCATGTCCAAGACTCTAGCAGGATCACCTTGCACGATTAAATTGTGTACTATATTATCGAGGTCCATGGATCAGCAAACCAACAACGCAGTGACCGCCCTGTACACGGCCGTCGCGCATGCCACCGGCGACGGCCGCAACGGGCACGTCCGCACCGACGACGGACGCCTCGACATGGACGTGCGCGTCCCCCCGGAACTCGGAGGACCGGGGCATGCCACCAACCCGGAGCAGCTCTTTGCAGCTGGGTACGCCGCCTGCTTCCACTCGGCTCTGAAGTTCGCAGCTCTTGCCGACAGTCTCGACATCGGCGACTCGGAGGTCTCAGCGAGCGTGGGGATCGGGCTTCTGGCCTCGGGTGGCTTCGGGTTGACTGTCGAGCTCGACGTCTACCTGCCGACCCTTGACCGGCCCGCCGCCGAAGCCCTCGTCGAACGGGCCCACGCCACGTGCCCCTACTCCAACGCCACCCGAGGCAACATCAACGTCGCCCTTTCACTCGTGGAGTAACCACTCCCGGAGCGCCCGGTTCGCAACCTGGACCGGCAGCTCGTCGGCTGTTCCCGTAAGGAACGGCTGGGCGACCTACCGGGTGAGTGCGGCGTCGAGCAGCGCTACTGCGCGCCGGGCGGCGACATCACCCGGGTGCTGGTCGACGGCGGCCAGGCACCGGCTGCGGGCGAGTGTCAGCACCTGGTGGTCGTCGCGGGCGAACGCCCGCAGCACGTCGATGGCGCCCTCGACCGGTGCCTCAGCTCGGGCGAGCGACAGCGCCCGGTTCGCCACCCGTTGGGCCAGCTCGGCGTCCATGCAGCGCGACAACTGTAGGTGGGCCTCATCCGCTGCTGGAATGTGGCCTCGCCTCGGCGCTTCGCGCCAGCAACCGTATCGACCGCTGTGGCAGGCACCGCAGATGCCCGCCGAGCTCGACCGATCCCGCCCGACTTCGAGGCGTTGCTCGGTCGCTGGAGCCCCTACGGCCCGCACAGCTGGTACGGGGTCGTCTGCCCTCCGACGGACGATGTCGGAGTGCTGCCCGGCCCGTGGCCGTCGACATCGGCCGCTAGCCTGCGCCCTTGTGAGGGTGGGCCGGTGACGGTGCGGGTCGGCTTCTACGGCGCAGGGTTCGTGAGCCGCCTCCATGTCCTGGCCCTGAGGGCCAGCCGGGTCGGCAACGACATCGTCGCCGTCCACGACCCCGACGGGCCTCGGGCGGCCGCCTTCGCGGCCGAGCACGGAGCCGCGGTTGTGGGCGAGGACGAGCTCCCGGGGCTGGTCGATGCCGTCTATGTGACGGCGTGGACGGGGGAGCACCGACACCTGGTCGACAAGGCCGCCGCGGCGGGTGTGGCGGTGTTCTGCGAGAAGCCGCTGGCGTTCGACGCCGCGACGGCGGAGCGTATGGCGGCGGGCGTGGCATGCGCTGGCGTCGTCAACCAAGTGGGTCTCGTCCTGCGTTTCCTGCCGTCGTTTCGCTGGGTGCGCCAGCTCGTGCGCGACGAACGGGCGGGCCGCGTGCTGGCCGTGGTGTTCCGCGACGACCAGTACATCCCGAACCAGGGCATCTACGGCTCGACCTGGCGCACCGACGTGAACGTTGCGGGGCGGGGAACGCTGCTCGAGCACTCGATTCACGACGTCGACATCCTGCAGTGGCTGCTCGGCCCGGTGACGGCCGTGAGCGCTACGACCCGGGCCGTCCACGGCCACGACGGCATCGACGACGTGGGGGTTGCGCGCCTCGACTTCGCCGGGGGGCCGGCAGCGACTTTGACATCGGTCTGGCACGACGTGCTCGAGCGGCCGAGCCTGCGTCGGGTCGAGGTGCTGTGCGAGCGCCTGTTCGTCGCGCTCGAGGGCGACTTCACGGGTCCGGTGCGCTGGCAGTTCACCGGCGAAGAGGAGAAGGTGCTTGCCGGGCGCGACCTGGCGTTGGCGATCGCCGAGGCCGGCGACACGACGACGGTCAACCCGGCCACCGCGTTTCTCACCGCGGTGCGTGACGGCACCCCCGCGCAGCCGTCGCTGGCCGAGGCGGTGCCGGCCCACCGGGTCGTGGACGCCATGTACGCGTCCGCGGCCGCGGGTGGCGCGGTCGTGCGCGTCGATCCGGCTCGATCACACTGACTGGCCGGCACGTGCCCCGTGTGCGGGGCGATTACGACGAGCTCCCGGGCAGACGTGTCGACGGCCGGTCCGGCCGGTCGCGCCTCGGTCTGGTCAGCGACAGCGCCGCCAGGAACGCAAGACCCCACGCAAAGGACCACGGGTCCCACAGGTAGGCGTGCCACGCCGGCCCCTTCGGGGCCGCATCTGCAGAGGCCTCGACGACTTCCGCCAGCAATCCGGCGATCGTCGGTGCGCCGCCATAGACGGTGAGCACCGCCGCCGCGATCCACCCGAGCGCTCGCGGGACTCGCCCGGTCGTCCAGGAGGGCAGCCCCGCACCCCCGAGCCCGACGAGCACGGGCGCGGCGATCGCGACGGCGGTCTTGACCGCAACGATCACCCACAGAGTCGCGACGACGGTCTGTCCCCGCTCACGCCCCCAGCGTTCGATGTCGCCACCGATCGTGTCGGCCAAGCCGGTCCGGCCCGCAGCCCAGTATGCGCTCATGCCGGCGTTCGCCAAGCCCGAGAGCCCGGCGACGATCGCGGCCAGCGCCGCCATCGCTCGGCGGGGTTGATGGTAAGGCTCCTGATCGACGCCCATCACGCTAGAAGCGGACTCGTGTTGGCCGGTGCTCGTGGTCGGGTAAGGATCTCCTGTGCCGGTCAAGCGTGGAAAGGACCGCGACGGGCCCTACTACCAGTGGGGTGACAGCGGAAAGAAGTATCGCTACACGTCGGGCGACGAGCGGAGTCGCGAGGCTGCCAAGGAGAAGGCGCAGCGCCAGGGCCGGGCGGCCCGGGCCCGTGGCTATCAGGGATGAGGCCGCCTCGCCGGTGCCGCGCGCGAGCCTCACCGACCCTCGCATCTGGAGCACGGGCGACTTCGCGCTCACCGAGGACAACATGGCCGGCTCCCGCGCCTTCGTCACCGGGCCATGGCGCTACGAACGACTCGACGGTGCAGGCCACTGGATGCAACTCGACGCTCCCCACGCCCTCAACGCACTCCTGCTCGACTTTCCTCCCCACCCCCACCTCACGGCCGGTTCAGCAAAGCGCCCCACGAGCCCACCGGAACGCCACGAGGCGTTGATCCGCACGCTCGTTCACGAACGGTGGACCGTACGAGCGGTGCCGGCCGGAGCATCGAGCTCGTCGCGGTCTGACGCCACCCCGGGCTCCTTCCGGTGGCGTCGATACCGGCCGCCGAGTGGGCGAGCCGCCGGCTACACGCGGGTCTCGAGCACAGCGAGGTCCCGCTCGGCGTAGAGGCGGTGCTCCCACTCCTCGATCACCACGGCCCGCAGGCAGCGGTGCACGGGGTAGGTGCCCGCCGGCGGATAGCCCGGCGGCGGGATCGGGTCGGTCGTGCCGGCGAGCACGTCGTCGGTGAGACCGGCCAGCACCTCGCGGACGACGGCCGTGCGGTCGGCACGCAGGGCGAGGACCTCGTCGAGGGTCGGCCGGGCGTCGAGGTCGCGGGGAACGGTGGGCTCGTCGGGCATCTCGGTGTGGGGCAGGTCGAGGGCGTCGTACGGCGACGGATCACCCAGGATCGCCCGCTTCACCCAGGCGTCGGTCGCGAACACGAGATGGCGGAGCGTCTCGATGAAGGACCACTCGCCGTCGACGCGCTCGTGGAGCAGCTCCGGGGCCAGCCGGCGGGCCTGCTCGACAGTGGGTGGCCACGACCGCTCGATCACGGCCCACGCCTCGCGGAACCCGTCGGCGTCGGACGGATCGAGCTTGGCCCGCTCCGGGATGGCGGCGGTTCAGCTCGGCTTCGACCAGGGGGCCGACATCGACGTCGTTGATCCGTACGTTGTCGACGCGGCCCCAGATGTCGACATCCACCAGCAAGGCGCCGCGGATCTTGGCGCCCGTCAGGTCGACGTTGTGGAAGCGAGCTCCGCTGAGGTCGACATCCTCGAAGCGGGATCCCTGCAGGTCGTCGCCGGTGAACTCGACCATTCGCCCAGCATGCCACCGACCGACCGGCCGCTACCGACCCCTGCGGCGCTCACGGCAATGGGAACGAGTGATGTTCGTGGGCGACGACCCAGCGTCCGTTTTCCTTGCGCAGGCCGATGGTGAGTCGCAGGCGGTTGTCCGGGTTCGTCGCCAGCTCCGTGGTCGTGCCGCAACGCAGGAGGGCATGAGCGAACGCAACGTCATTCCCGGCGGTGACGTCGAGCTCGACGATCTCGAACACCGCTCCCTGTCGTTGCCATTCGAAGAACGGCGGCCACGTCTCCCGATACGCGTCGATGCCCCGGACGCCGTCGTAGGGAGGAGGCACATCGAACATCACGATGTCGGCGGCGTGATCGGCCGTCACGCGGTCCAGGTCGCCGGCGTGCACCGCCTGTGCCCACTGTTCGATCAGGCTGCGGATCTGGGCTTCGTCGTCGGTCATCGGGTGCCGCTCTCGCCGAGATCGAACCGGGTCGCGCCGTAGGGCTCTGCTGTCCCGAGCGCGAACACCGTCGCCGGGACGATCCTGTAGACGTTCCACGGTGGCGGCCCGGCGGCGGGGGCGCTGAACTCGGCGGTCAGCGCGTCGCCCGACATGCGGGCCGGCCAACCCTGGGCGGCATAGGTCTCGGCCACCCTCTGCAGTTCGGCGGCATCGGTGACCCGCTCCGCCACCCCCTCGACGACGAGATCGAAGGGGTGGGTAGCGATGCTGACCACGCAGCGAGCGTCGCGGGAGATGTTGCGGGACTTGCGCGTGCCGGGCCCCGAGGTGCAGTGCCAGGCACCGTCGACCGTGACCACGCCGACCGGCATGACGTGGGGGCTGCCGTCGGGATTGATCGTCGTCAGCCACGACGTGTGGCGTCCGGGCCCGCCGGTATCGGGCGCTTGGGTGGTCTCTGCGTCCAGCACCTCCCGGATCCGTCCCCATTGGATCGGTGGCGCCCCGTACCCGTCGAGGTTGCGCTCCGAGATCGGATCGTTGCCAGGCATCACCGCTCCTCCTTGGCGCTGGACCTTCCAGCCGTCAACAAGACGTAGGACGGCCTCGACCGCGTCAACTCATCGCGCCTGAGCGCGCACGCCATGGCGACTGATCGCGACTCAGCTCGAGCCCCGCTGGGCATCATTCCGTTCGTGCCGGTGATCGGCTTCCACGCCTCGCACGAGCAGCACCCGCCGAGTGCCCTGCTGCGCGATGCCCGCCGTGCCGAGGCGGCGGGGTTCGGCGCCGTGTCGTCGTCGGATCACCTCTCGCCCTGGAGCGAGCGGCAGGGGGAGTCGGGGTTCGCTTGGTCGTGGTTGGGGGCCGCGATGCAGGTCACGAGCGTGCCATTCGGCGTGGTCAACGCGCCCGGCCAGCGCTACCACCCGGCGATCATCGCCCAGGCCATGGCCACGTTGGGCGAGATGTTCCCCGGCCGCCTCTGGGTGGCGATGGGGTCGGGAGAGGCCTCGAACGAGCACGTCACCGGCGACCCGTGGCCCCCGAAGCCCGTCCGCCACGAGCGGTTGCTCGAATGCATCGAGGTCGTTCGGGCGCTGCTCCGCGGCGAAGAGGTGAGCGTCGACGGCCGCATCCGCGTCGACCGGGCCCGGCTCTGGACCCTGCCCGACCAGCCGCCGCCGATCCTCGGTGCCGCCCTGACCGTCGAGACCGCGCACTGGTGCGGGGGCTGGGCCGACGGGCTCATCACGGTCAACCAGCAGGAGGACAAGCTCCGGGCCGTCATCGACGCCTTCCGGGACGGCGGAGGGATGGGTAAGCCCGTGCGGGTCCAGGTCAAGGTGGCGTGGGCGGCGACGGAGGACGAGGCACTGGCCGCCGCATTCGATCAGTGGCGCACCAACGTGTTCGATTCGGTGCTCATGGCCGACCTCGAGCGGATCGAGCAGTTCGAGGAAGCCGCACGTCACGTCCGCCCCGAAGACATCGGGGCGAGCGTCCTGGTGTCGTCCGACCTCGGCCGCCACGCAGCCTGGCTGCGGCAGATCCTCGACGCGGGGGTCGACGACGTCTTCGTCCACCAGGTGCCCCGCGACCAGGGCGCGTTCATCGACGCTTTCGGCACCAAGGTGCTGCCCGAGGTGCTCGGATGAGCATCCGCACGACGAGCGACCAGTGGTGGAAGAACGGCGTCGTCTACTGCCTCGACGTCGAGACCTTCCTCGACGGTGACGGCGACGGCGTGGGCGACCTCGCCGGGCTAACCGAGCGGATCGACTACCTGGCCGGGATGGGCGTGACGGCCTTGTGGCTCATGCCGTACTACCCGACGCCGGATCGCGACGACGGCTACGACATCGTCGACTTCTACGGCGTCGACCATCGGCTGGGGACGCTCGGCCAGTTCGTTGAGCTGGTGCGCACGGCCCGCGACCGAGGCATGCGGGTGATCGTCGACCTGGTGGTCAACCACACCTCCGTGCAGCACCCGTGGTTCCAATCGGCGCGCTCGGACCCGGCGTCGCCGTTCCGCGATTGGTACGTATGGGTCGACGAGCCCCAGGACGACCCCACGCTGAAAGAGACGTTCCCCGGCGAGCAGCACGGCGTCTGGGCGTATGACCGCCGGGCGAAGCAGTACTACCTCCATCGCTTCTACAGCCACCAGCCCGACCTCAACGTCGCCAACCCGGCGGTCCGCGAGGAGATAGCACGCATCATCGGCTTCTGGCTCCAGCTGGGCGTCAGCGGCTTCCGCATCGACGCCGTCCCCTTCCTGCTCGAGCTGGCCGGTGTCGCCGACGCGCCGACGGTCGACCCCCACCGCTACCTCAAGGACATGCGCTCGTTCGTCCAGCGGCGCCACGGCGAGGCCATCCTGCTGGGCGAGGTGAACGTGCCGCCCGACCAGCAGCGGGAGTTCTTCGGCGATGAGGACGGCGACGAGCTGCACATGGTCTTCAACTTCTCGGTGATGCAGCGCATCTACCTGGCGCTCGCCCGCCAGGATGCCACCCCGGTGGAGCGGGCCCTGGCCAAGCTGCCGGCAGTTCCCTTCGACTCGCAATGGGCCACCTTCCTGCGCAACCACGACGAGCTCACCCTCGACCAGCTGACCGAAGCCGAGCGCGCCGAGGTGTTCGCCGCCTTCGGCCCCGACCCGGAGATGCAGCTCTATGGTCGAGGACTGCGACGCCGCCTGCCCCCCATGCTGGGCGGTGACATCGACCGCGTGAAGATGGCGTACAGCCTGCTGTTCTCGCTGCCCGGAACCCCGGTCCTCTTCTACGGGGAGGAGATCGGCATGGGCGAGAACCTCGCCGCCGACGAACGGCTGGCCGTGCGCACGCCGATGCAATGGTCCGATGAACCCGGTGCCGGCTTCTCGTCGGCGGATCCCCGGCGGTTCCCCGTGCCGCTGACCGAGGGCGAGTTCGGCCCGCTGGCCGTCAACGTCGCCGCGCAGCGTCGCGACCCTGACTCGCTCCTCAACTGGTTCGAGCGCCTGATCCGGCGGCGCCGGGAGACGCCGGAGCTGGGTTTCGGCCGGTGGAGCATCGTCGAGACCGACGCCCGGGCCGTGCTGGCACATCGTTGCGACTGGGACGGAACGACGGTGGTGGCCACCCACAACTTCTCCCCCGAGCCCTGCCGCGTCCGCCTCGAGCTGGATGGCCTCGACGACGTCGTCGCCTTCCACGACCTCCTGGGCGGTGGTCGCGAGGATCTCGCCGAACCGGCGATCGACCTGACGTTGGGCGGCTACGGCTACCGCTGGCTGCGCGTCCAGCGGAAGGACCAACGCCTGGTGCCGTAGTCGGAAGAAGGGGCTCGGCGCCTCCCGGCGCATGACAGGTCCACCCCGGGGGTAGGCCGCGCACATGGATGCCATCAGCGTGCTCAAGGACGACCACAAGCTCGTCAAGAAGCTCTTTCGGGAGTTCGAGGAGACCACCGACCGCGCCGTGAAGACGCGGGAGCGGTTGAGCGGGCGGATCGTCAAGGAGCTGTCGGTGCACGCTGCCATCGAGGAGGAGATCCTCTATCCACGGCTGCGGGAGGCGCTCCAGAAGGGCGACAGGTTGGCGGATCACGCCCTCGACGAGCACCAGCACGCCAAGGAGCTGCTCGCCCGCATCGAGGACATGTCGGGTGACAGCCCGGAGCTCGCCGAAACCATGGGGGAGCTGATCCAGGCCATCACCGCACACGTGGAGGAGGAAGAGGGCGACGTCTTCAAGCAGCTGCGCGAGGCCGTGGGCCGAGACGACCTGACCAGATGGGGTGACGAACTGCGGGCAGCCAAGAAGACCGCGCCGACCCGCCCCCACCCGCATGCGCCCGACAAGCCGCCCGCCAACGTGCTGGTCGGGGCTGTGGCGGCGGTCCTCGACCGGGCACGGGACTTGACCAGTCCGTCGACGAGGTGGCTGGCCGACCGCTGGCGTGGCGCCCAGAGGCGCTGGCGCCGCGCATAGCCGCATACCCTGCGGCGGTCCCGGCCGGCCCGTCGTACGCGGTGAACACCCGGAAGGCGTGCACCAGGGGAGCGGCCACCGTGATCGTCACGAACGGTAAGCCAAGGCTTACCGACGTGCGACTCAAGGAAGGTTCGTCGGCGCTGTACCGCGCGGCCCGGTCCTCAAGCCGCGTCGGCGGCGCGCTGCAACTCAGCGATGTCGAGCTTGCGCATGCCGAGCATGGCCTTCATGGCCCGCTGCGCCCGCTCGGGATCGGGGTCGCGCACCAGCTCCTCGAGGACGGTCGGAACGATCTGCCACGAAACGCCGAAGCGGTCTTTCAGCCAGCCACAGGGGCCCTCCTCGCCGCCGTCGGACAGCTCGGTCCAGAACCTGTCGACCTCTTCCTGTGACTCGCAGTTCACCTGGAACGAGATCGCTTCGTCGAAGGTGAACTCGGGGCCACCGTTCAATGCGATGAACTGCTGCCCGTCGAGCTCGAAGTCCACCGTCATGACCATGCCCTCGGGGCGAGGGCCGGCCGATCCGTAGCGGGTGACGCTCACGATCCGCGAGTTGTCGAAGATGCTCGTGTAGAAGTTCGCCGCCGCCTCGCCGTCGGTGTCGAACCACAGGCAGGGCCTGATCCTGGTCAGCTTCGCCATCTCTGCTTCCTCTCGTTCGGGGACGATGCCGGACACAAGGTCCTCGTCTGCCTGAGACGACCGCCGAAGCGCGAACTCATCGCTCGGCGGGCCCCGAGGGCTGTGAGCGCCGCGAGCGCATCAGTCGAGCCGCTGTTCCAGGCGGATGGTCACGCGGTCGCCCGCCTCCTTGGAGATCGCTTTGCGAACGGCGGCCTTGATGGGCAGCATCTGGCTGCCGTCGCCCCGGGGCATGAACGAGGTACGGAGCGGATGGCCGTCGACGGTTCCGCTGACCTTGACGGCGCCCCGGGTGCCCAGATACTCGGCCGCGTCAGGCCAGACCACGTAGGTCCAGCCACCCTTGCCCGGCGAGCGCTGCAGCGTCGCCGTGAACTGCCTGTTCAACCTCTTCATGCGAGCAGCTTGCCCGATCGCGCCCGGCCGGTGTGTTCCTCAACCGTCCCGGTGGCGTGCGCCCCGATCACGGAGGCCAACCGCCGGGCCGACGTGGGCGAGAAGGGCGCGACTAGTTGTCGGCCTTCACGAGCTCGCTGCGCAGGACCGCGTACACGACGACGTCACGCCGACGGCCTCCGCGGAAGCCCGCCTCGCGCAGCACGCCCTCGCGGCGGAAACCGCACTTCTCGAGCGAGCGCTGCTCGATCACGTTGTCCGCCTCGGTGTAGGCGCAGATGCGGTGGATCGGCGTGGTGTCGAACAGATGCCCGACCAGCAGCCGTTGCGCGGCCGTTCCGAAGCCTCGCCCACGATGCTCGGGAGCGAGGATGATCCCGATCTCCCACGCCAGGCGCTCGCGTCCGAAGAGCTTCGGGTCCCGCCACATCACCTCGCCGAGCAGGGTCCCGTCGGGGTCGGCCACGACGAGCTGGTGCGGGTCCTTGTCGAGGAAACCGTCCTCTTCCCAGCGTCGTCGCATGGCATGGGAGGACTTGAACCCCTCCCATTCGAACGGCAGCGAGAACGCGGGGTCGGTGGCAAACCGCACCAGGAGCTCCAGGTCGTCCTCCTGGAACGGCCGCAGCTGAACGACGGCGTCGTCGGGCATGCCCGATGATCCCATCCGGGCGCCCCGGACGTCCTTGACTTCGAGCGCGCTCGAATTCGTACGGTCGAGCCATGACCGAAATCCCCCTGTCATTGGATACCTACCGCCTGCTGGGCCGCTCGGGCCTGCGGGTCTCGCCCCTGTCGCTCGGTGCGATGACGTTCGGTTCGGCCTGGGGCTGGGGCGCGGACGAACCGGAGGTGCGCACGATGTTCGACGCCTATGTCGACCGCGGCGGCAACTTCGTCGACACCGCCAACAACTACACCCAGGGCACGTCGGAGCGGCTCGTCGGCGACTTCGCCAAGGGCCGGCGTGACCGGCTCGTCATCGCCACCAAGTACACCTGCGCCATCGAGCCGGGGGACCCGAACTCGGGCGGCAATCACCGCAAGAGCATGATGCGCTCGGTCGAGCAGAGCCTCGAGCGGCTGCAGACCGACTACATCGACCTGCTCTACCTGCATGCCTGGGATGCGACCACGCCGGTCGAGGAGATCCTCCGGGGCCTCGACGACCTGGTCCGCGCCGGCAAGGTGCTCTACGTGGGGATGTCCGACACGCCCGCCTGGCAGGCGTCGCGCATGCAGGCCATCGCCGACCTGCGGGGCTGGTCGCCGTTGGTGGCGCTGCAGATCGAGTACAACCTGCTGGAGCGGACGGTCGAACGGGAGCTCATCCCGATGGCCCGGGAGATGGGGCTCGGGGTGGTGCCCTGGTCGCCGCTCGCCAGCGGCGTGCTCACCGGGAAGTACACCCGGGACGACCTGGACCTGGGCGAGGGCACCGCCGACCCGTCCGGCACCCGCAAGAACGTCGCCGCGGCGGCGGGCTCGCTCAGCGAGCGGGGCCTCGACATCGCGGACGTGGTCCGGGAGGTCGCCGCCGAAGCCGGGCACACGCCCGCCCAGGTGGCGCTGGCCTGGACGCTGCTGGACCCGGCCGTCACCTCCACCATCGTGGGCGTGCGGACCCTGGGCCAGCTCGAGGACAACCTCGGGGCCCTCCACGTGCGCCTGACCGACGACCAGCGGGGACGCCTCGACGAGGTCAGCGCCGTCGAGCTGGGCTTCCCCCACGACATGCTGCAGCGGCCGATGACCCGAGAGGTGGTGTTCGGCGGCGTGACGATCGCGCCCCCGGCCTGACCGGCGTCCAGCACCCGCTCCGGCGTCGTCTTCTCCCGAGCACCGCAAGACGACCCCGGTTCGGCCCCACGGTTCGCCAGTGGCGGCGATGAGTTCCGATCCGTGTCAACGTCGAAGGGAGAGACCCGACGACAAGGTGAGGAAGCCATGGCCAAGCTGATCGTGAGCGAGTTCGTGACCCTGGACGGCGTCATGGAGGCGCCGGGCGGCGAGCCGACGCACCCCCACACCGGTTGGGTGTTCGACTACATCGGGCCGGAGCAGGAGCAGTACAAGCTCGACGAGACGCTCGAGGCCGAGTCGCTGCTGCTCGGCCGGGTCACCTACGAGGGCTTCGCCGCCGCCTGGCCCGAGCGCGACGGCGAGTTCGCCGACAAGATGAACTCGATGCCCAAGTACGTGGTGTCGTCGACGCTGTCGGAGCCGTTGGCGTGGAACAACTCGAGCCTGATCAAGGGCGACGTCGCAGGCGAGGTCGCCAAGCTGAAGCAGCGAGACGGTGGGCCGATCCTGGTTGCCGGAAGCGCCACCCTCGTGCACTCGCTCATCGAGAACGACCTGGTCGACGAGCTGCGCCTGATGGTGTTCCCCGTCCTGGTCGGCGGCGGCAAGCGCGTCTTCCCGGAATCGCGCCAGCGCAAGCCGTTCCGGCTCGCCGGCACGCAGACCTTCCCGTCGGGAGTCTCGGTCAGCACCTATCACCCGCCCGCCGGCTGAAGCTGCGCGACCAGGTCGCGCAGGTGGCGTAGGTGGGGATGACCGCCGATGGCGCACAGGCCGTACGGGTCGACGTGGGCGGCCTGCATGCCCGCGGCCTGGGCGCCGTCGATGTCGAAGTAGACGGTGTCGCCCACGTAGATGCTGCGGGCGGCGTCCGCGCCCAGCGCGTCGAGCGCCAGCCGGAAGATGGCCGGGTCGGGCTTCTCCACGCCGACGACCGCGGAGTCGACGACGACGGCGACCGTCGCGCTCGCCCCGCCGGTGACCGAGCAGATCTCGTGCTCGGCCAGCTGGGCCTCCATCGTCCCCGAGGCGTTGGAGACCACCGCGAGCGGAAGGCCGGCCGCCTCCAAGGCCCGTAGGGCCTCGGCCGCCCCCTCGATCGGCACCCACGGCCGGCCGTCATAGGAGGCCTCGACCACCCGGACGGCGGCGTCCAGATGCTCGTCCGGCACACCGAGCTCCGAGGCGACGACCCGGTCGATGGCGGGCCAGTCCACCCGTCCCAGGCGGTCCACGGCCCGGGTGGACGCGTAGTGTGCCCAGCGGCACCGCTCCGCGTCTGGCTCGGCGCCGAAGGGCGCCAGGAGCTCGCGGAGCGGCCCGGGGTCCGGTAGCAACAGCACGCCACCGGCGTCGAGGAGGACGGCGTCGATGCGTCGTGGGTCCAGCATGGGCGGCACGCTACCGACCGGCGCAGGTCCCGCCTCTCCAGCGGTCGGGTCAGCGCTCGATGCGGTACCTGACGTGGGTTGAGTAGGGCGAGTCGAGGACCCGCGTGCGTTCGCGCCCACACCTTCGACGAACTCGAAGCCCGACGCCGGGTCCGGCTGCTCGTTGACTCGGTGGGTCACGACGATGCAGGGCATGTCGAAGGGCGAGCTGCCGCCCCTCCCGTTGCATCTGCGCTCACAAGGTGACGGTCAGGCGCGTGTCCACGCCGCGGCCGAGCTCGGGATCGCTGCCACCCACGAGCACCGAGTGCTCGGTCACGGTGGCCCGGTACAGGCGGAGCGCTGCCGGGGCGCGCAGCTCGTCGGGCCCGAACCGCCGCAGCTCGGGGAACCGCGAGCCGTACAGCTCGGCGCAGCGTTCGAGCTCCTCGTCCGGGACGACCTCGGCGCGGGCGACCATGTAGACCGCCTCGGCGCCGCCGATCGGCACGGTGGAGTCGAAGATCACCACGCTGAGGTCCGGACGTTGCGCCAGGTTGCTTGAGTGCCGGGCGTCTGGCGACGAGGCCCAGTAGAAGACGTCATAGCCGTCGGGCGTGTAGTACACGGGCGACGCCCACGGCCGGCCCGCGGCGTCGGCCGTGGCCAGCGTCATGTACTTGTTGGCGTCGATCACCGCGCGGGCGATCCGCTCGAGCTTGGGGTGTGAGCTCATCGGCAGCCGATCCTCTCGCTCGGTAGACGCTCACGGCGATCGGTTCTCATCGACCGTTCGGAGTCTTCGATCCGCTACCGGCAAGCGCCGCCAGCTCGGTGCGGTTGGACACGCCGAGCTTGGCGTACACGTGCGACAGGTGGGTCTTGACCGTGGCCCGGCTGATGAACAGGCGGGCCCCGATCTCCGGGTTGGTGAGTCCCTCGGCGACGAGCCGCACGACATCGAGCTCTGTCGGGGTGAGGCTGCCCCAGCCGGTGGACGGTCGGTTGCGGGCGCCCCGGGCGCGGCGGGCGTAGGCGACGGCGTCGTCCAGGGACAGCGCCGCGCCCTGGGCCCAGACGGCGGCGAGCTCGTCCGCCAGGGCTGCCCGCACCCGAGCGAGAATCGCCTCGTGGTGGGGCCGGTCGATGGATGGCCGGCGATAGCCCATCGCGGCACGCGCGGCGTCGCTGGCGGCGAGGAGGCGGACGGCCTCGGTGAAGCTCTCGGCGCGGCTGGCGAGGCCCGCCAGGGCCTCGAGACTGTCGACCATGGAGGTGCGCAGCCCATGGTCGACCCGCAGGGCGAGGGCCTGGTGGTGGAGGTCCTCGGCAGCATCCGGATCGTCGGTCGCCAGCAGGAACCCGCCCTGGTCGAGCGCCTCGGCCAGCAGGTGCGGCACGTCCAGCCTCCGGGCCAGCGCGGTGGCCCGGTCGATGGTCCCGCGGGCCTCGTCCACACGGCCGACGTGGCGCAACGCGGCGCCGAGGCCGGGGAGCGACCGGGCGACGATGAGGTTGTCGGCCTCCACTCGGTCCGCCGTCCGGACGTCGCGTTCGAACCACCCGATTGCCGCCTCGGGGTTGCCGCTCCACAGCCACAGCTTCCCCAGCACCGATCCCAGCCGGGGGATGAAGACGTCGTGATCGGCCCCCTCGATCGAGCGGACCACCGTCTCCATGAGCCGCAGCCCGCCGTCGACGTCGCCCGCCACACCCCTGACGAACGCGAGGTGACAGGTGGACAGGCCGACGGCGTAGTAGTCGCCCAGGGGCCGGGCGATCTCCAACGCCTGGGTGGCCAGCCGATCGGCCAGCCGGATGTCGCCCGTGAGCACCGCGGTGTCGTCCTGGTAGTTGAGCGCCAGCGCGGCGAAGGTGCGGTCGCCACGGCGCAGGCAGCGCTCGCCGCCCTCCCGGAGCAACGGGAGGGCGTCCTCGAAGCGATCTCGCATGCAGGGGACCGATCCCTGCACGACCAGGGCGCCGTCCGCCGTGAACGCGTCGCCGGCCCGTTCGGCGCAGGCGCGGGCCTCGGCGCACAGCTCCCACGACTTGTCCGGGTCCAGGTAGAACTGCACGAAGGCGAGCAGGAACAGGCAGCGCCCCCGGATGCGGTCGTCGTCGTTGAGCGTGGCGACGTCGAGGGCCCGCTGGGCGTAGTCGACGATGCGGGGGAACTGCCCGCAGACCTGCGCCAGCGCGGCGGCGCTCACCAGCAGCCGGGCCTGTGTGGTCGACCGGTCGTCCGGCGCCAGGTCGATGGCCCGCCGCATGAAGTCGAGGCCCTCGTGGCCGTGCCCGTGCTTGTACCAGAGCCACACCAGCGCGGCGGCCAGGCGTCGCCCGCGCCCGGGGTCGGGATGGCCCAGCCCCCAGTCCAGTGCGGCCCGGAAGTTGTCGTGGTCCGCCTCGAGCCGGACCAGCCAGGCGTCCTGGTCGGCCCCCTCCAGCTCGGGCTCGGACAGCTCGGCCAGGGCGAGGTAATGGTCGAGGTGGCGCTCGCGCACCGCGGCGCGCTCGCCCGCCGCGTCGAGCTTGTCGCCGGCGTAGGCGCGGACCGTCTCCAGCAGGCGGTAGCGCGCCTCGCCCTCGCGCTCGTCGACGACCACCAGGGACTTGTCGACCAGGCGCCCGAGGGCGACGAGGACCTCGGGACCGGTCACCGGGCCGCGGCCGTCGCCGCCGTCCTCGGTGTCGGTGTCGGCGCACACCGCCCGGGCGGCGTCGAGGGTGAACCCGCCTGTGAACGCGGCGAGGCGGCGGAACACGACACGGTCGTTCTCGTCGAGCAGGTCGTGGCTCCAGTCCATCGAGGCTGCCAGGGTCTGCTGGCGGCGGACGGCGCGGCGTGGCCCGCGCACCAGCAGGGCGAACCGGTCGTCGAGCCCGGCTGCGATCTGCGCCGGCGTGAGGGTGCGCAGCCATGCCGCTGCGAGCTCGATGGCCAGGGGGATGCCGTCCAGGCGGCGGCACAGGGTGCGCACCGCCGCCTCGTTGGTGGCGTCCAACGTGAACCAGGGCCGGGCCTGGCTGGCCCGATCGACGAACAGCGCCACGGCCTCGTCCCCGTTGAGCGACGGGACCCGCCACACGATCTCGCCCGCCAGCCCCAGCGGTTCGCGGCTGGTCGCCAGCAGCGTCACCTCGGGACACGACCGAAGCAGCGTCTCCGCCAGCTCGGCACTGGCCTCGAGCAGGTGCTCGCAGTTGTCGAGGCAGATGAGCAGCCGCCGGTCCCGCAGCTGCAACGCCAGCGCCCGGAGCGGCCCGCCGACCGGCTCGACCAGCACGCCGATCGTCGAGGCGGTCAACTCGGCGACGTGCGCCGGATCGCCGACCGGACCGAGATCGACCCACCACACGCCGTCGTAGCGTCGGGGGTCCGCCAGCTCGGCGGCGGCCCGCGCCGCCAGCCGGGTCTTGCCGGCGCCGCCCGGCCCCGTGATGGTCACCAGCCGCTCGTTGCTGACCAGCCGCGTCACGGCCGCCAGCTCGTCGCTCCGGCCGACGAAGCCGGTCAGCTGGACCGGCAGGTTGTGGGCGAGCAGGTCGAGCGAGCGGAGCGGCGGGAACTCCCTGTCCAGGTCGGCGGTCCGCAGCCCGAAGACGCGTTCGGCCAGGGACAGGTCCCGCAGCCGATGGGCCCCCAGATCCTGGAGCCGGGTGCCGCGCGACAAATGATCGGCAACCAGCGACGCTGTGGCCGACGACAGCAAGGTCTGGCCGTCGTTGGCGATGTCGCGCAGGCGGGCGCAGCGCTGCACCGCCGGCCCGATGTAGCAGCGGTCGTCGCGCAGCAGGGCCTCGCCGGTGTGCAACCCGATCCGCGGTTGCGGCACCGGCCCGTCCGCCCTCCGGTCCGCCACGGTGCGCTGGATGTCGGTGGCGGCGGCCACGGCGTCGGCCGCCGACCCGAACGCGACGGCGACGTCCCGCGGGTGGCCCGGGCCCTCGCCTTCGGAGATCAGCCCCCCGTGCGCGGTCACGACCGCATGGACCACCTCCGCGGCATGCGCGTCGGTGACCAGGAACGTCACCGTTCCCGCCGGCAGGATGGACGCGCGTTCGTCAGCGTCCACGGTGTGCGTCCAGGCATCGCACGACCGGCCCAGTCTGGCGCGGTGCCTCGCCTGCTGGCGCACCTAATCGGCCAGGTGGCCGATGTTTGCCGCCGGCCCGCGTGCCAGGGTCGTCGGCCTGGAGAGCTTCGAGGACGTCCTGACCCGATGGATCGACGCCGAAGGGCGCGGCGACGCCGTCGCGCTCGAGCGCCTGCTCGACGACGACTTCTGCGGTGACGGGCCCGGCGGCTTCGTCCTGTCCAAGCAACAGTGGCTCGACCGCTATCGCACGGGGGACCTGGCGAACGACGCCTTCGCGTGGGAGGACACCCAGGTGCGCCTCCACGACGATGCCGCCGTCGCCATGGGGGTCCAGACGCAGACCGCCCGCTACCAGGGCCAGGACTGCAGCGGTCGCTTCCTCGGCACACTTGTGGCCGTGCGCCGTGACGGCCGGTGGTCGGTGGTGAACGTCCAGCTCAGCCGGGTGGCAGACGGCCAGGATCCTGATGCCGCATCGGCCACGGCGGCGCCGTGAATCAGCCAAGTGGGGGATGTCGTGCACCCCGGCGGGGCGCGACCGTCCGGGTGGAGGTGACTGCCCGATGCCCACCCTCGAGGCGACCCGTGACGAGATCGAGCCCGCGGCGTTGGCGCCCCGGCTGGAGCAGCACCGGCCTGAGCTCACCGGCTACTGCCGCCGGGTGCTCGGATCGGCGTTCGAAGCCGAGGACGCCGTCCAGGAGACCCTGGTGCGGGCGTGGCGGAACTTCGATCGCTTCGAGAAGCGGGCCACGTTGCGCTCATGGCTCTATCGCATCGCCGCCAACGTGTGCACGGACATGATGCGGCGCCCCCAGCGCCGTGCCCGCCCAATGGACCTCGGGTCGTCCATCGTCGACGAGGCCCGGCTCGGGGCGCCGCCGGCACCGTCCACCGCCCTCTCGCTGGTGGCTGGCGACCCCGCGGAGGTGGCCGCCTCGCGGGAGTCGATCCTGTTCGCGCTGGTCGTGCTGCAGCGCCTGCCGCGCCGCCAGCGCGCCGTGTTGGTCCTGCGCGAGGTACTGCGCTGGCGGGCCGAGGAGGTCGCCGAGCTGCTGGGCTCGACGGTCGCGTCGGTCAACAGCGCGCTCCAACGCGCCCGGCGTGCGCTCGCCGCCGCCCACGACCTGGACCCCGAGGACATGCGCGAGACGATCGACGCCGCCCGGCGCCAGCGCCTGGCGGCGTGCGTCGACGCCTTCGGACAGGTCGACGTCGAGTCGCTGATGGCCCTGCTGCGCGACGACGCCGGAGAGATCGCGGACGCCGTGCCGCGGTGGGAAAGCCGTGTGGATCGGCCACGTTCGGGGAAGCGAGGTGCCAGCGGTTCCGACGTGATGGGAGGTCGACATGCCCGCCAGAGAGGAGCTGCCGAGCACCCTGCAACGCTCGTCGAAGAAGGCACAGAGGACCTGGTCGAAGGCCCATGACAGCGCCGTCGAGACCTACGGCGAGGGCGAGCGAGCCCACCGCACGGCGTTCTCGGCGCTGAAGCACTCCTTCGAGAAGATCGGAGACCACTGGGAGCCTAAGGACTCGAAGGGGCCGTCCGACCCCCGGGCCAAGCGCCGCCGCACCGAGGCCCGCGCCGGCCGGGGCCGGACCTACGGCGGCGTCGACGTGGAGGGCCGCAGCAAGCAGGAGCTCATGGACCTGGCCCGCCGGCTCGATGTCCCTGGGCGATCCCGCATGACCAAGGATCAGCTCGGCAAGGCGATCGCCCGCGCCAACGAGCGGTCGACGGGACGCGCTCGCCAGCGGTCCAAGTAGCCGCCTGGGCGGCCGGCCCCGAATCCGCGTGACGAGTTGGTTGGAGATCAACCACAGCGCAACGCGGATCGTGCTCGCGGGCGACCTGGTGCGGCCTCGTGCGCGTGGCGGGCATCGAGTGCCCGCCGCTGCTACTCCCGGAGTAGCTCGCCGTTCTTCACCGATCCACCGGCCCGATCCCGGTGTCCGACCGGCCCTCCGGGGCTGACGACGACGCGCCCCGTCTGAGTTGATCCTCGAGCACGGCATCCGTTGGCGGCGCATCGGGACCGGTCGTCCCGTCGTCGGCGTCCGCCAACAGGATCACGCCGATCACCTGGTCCTCGACGCCCACGAGCGGCGTAGCCCGCATCCGGCAGACGATCGTGCGTCCGCGTCGATTGACAGCCGGCACCATCAACGTCTCTGGCTGCTCTCCCGCCAAGGCTGCCCGGATGGGCTGGTGGAGGCGCTCGACGGGAAGCCCGATGTCGAGGTTCATGAGGTGCTCGCCCTCGACCTCGTCGGCCCGCAGGCCCCAGAGCTCCTGGGCGTGGCGATTCCACACCTGGACTCGCACGTCATGATCGACGACCACCACGGCTGAGTGCAGGCTGGTGAGGATCGCCTCGAGGAAGTTGTTGATCTCGTTGAGCTCGGTCGTCCGCCGCCGCAGCTCGTCGTTGATCGTCTCGAGCTCCTCGTTGGTCGACTGGAGCGCTTCGTTGGTGGTCTCGAGCTCCTCGTTGGTCGATTGCAGCTCTTCGTTGGTGTTCTCCAGCTCCTCGATCGCCGACCGCAGCTCCTCGTAGGCCGACTCGAGCTCGCCCCTCGAGCGCTGGAGCTCGTCCTGCGCCCGGTGCTGAGGGGACACGTCGACGAACACGACGCTCGTGCCCTCGACCACGCCCGCCGGGTTGACGATCGGATGGAAGAGCACGTCGTACCATGTCGTCTCGGTCCCACGGCGCCACTCGACGCCTCGCACGGCCACCGGGTGCCGCTCGGCGTGGATCGCGTCGAGCCGCGACCGCATCTCCAGCGGTCGGTACGACAGCTCCAAGTCTTGTACCGGTCGGCCGAGGTCGCTGGCGGTAAGGCCGAACAGGCTGCGCGCATGTTGGTTGGCGGCAACGACCTTGCCGCCGACGTCGATCAGCAGCTGCGCCGACATGCCCAGCTCGAAGCCGCGGGCGCGCATGTCGGCCGACGGTGAGCTCGGCTCCGCAGCGACCGCTCTCTGCGCTCGGGGTTCATCGGACATGGCCTGCTCCCGCCTCGTCGGCACGCGCCGGAAGATGCGACACCCCAGATCGACCGGGCTGAACTGGTTGGAGCGGGTCGTCAGCGCCTCCGAGCGCCCGAGCACGAGAAACCCCCTCGGCCGCAGGGCGAAGTGCAGGTTGGCAAGGATCTGCGCCTGGGCCGTGGGGTTGAAGTACATGAGGGTGTTGCGGCACGAGAGCAGGTCGATTCTGGAGATCGGCGGATCGTGGACGAGATCGTGACGTCCGAATATCACCGTACGGCGGAGATCCTTGCGAAACATGAGGTAGGCGCCGTCAGTCTCGAAATATCGGTCGAGCAGCCCGGCGGGGACGTCCTCGGTGACCGTGCGCTTGAGGTACCTGGCATGACGGGCCTGCGTGATGGCCTCGTCGTCGATGTCGGTGGCATAGATCTTGACCCGATGGCGAAAGGCGCCGTCACCCAACGCCTCGCAGAGCAGCATGGCGATGGTGAAGGCTTCCTCGCCGCTGGCGCAGCCGGCCACCCAGACCCGTATGGGTTCGTCAGGGTCGGCTTCGTCGCAGACCTGCGGGATGACGACCTCCGCGAGGCGCGACCACGTCTCCGGGTGACGGTAGAAGCCGGTCACGTTGATGAGGATCGTGTTGAAGAGCTCGTTGAGCTCGTGTGGGTTGTCGTCGAGGAAGTGCCGGTACTCCTCGAACGTCGTGGCGGCAACGGTGTCCATCCGCTTGTGGATCCGCCGTGTCAAGCTCGCGTTCTTGTAGCCGGTGAAGTCGAAGCCCCGTGCGTCTCGCATGTGCTGGAGCAGCACTGCCAGTCCCTCGTCCGTTGCTTCACCGGAATCAGCCTGGTAGCGGGGTTCCTTGGCCGTCGGGCCGTCGTCGGTCACCGGGCTCCGCTGTTCGTCCTGTCATGCGGGCGGGAGAGCACCAAGGCCTCGTTCAGGATCGCGGCACGGTCCTCGGCCTCGTCGGCGGTGCGGTCGTACTTGAGAGCCGACTGCTCGAGCGCCGATTGCCGCAGACGCCGTGCCAGGCGGCGCGCGAGGTCGGCTCGCTCGAGCAAGGCGCGGACCGGGTCGGCCGACTCGGCCACAGTCAGGGGGCCTCGGTCTGATTGCCCGTCTGGCGGACGGCCAGCTCGACCGAGGTCACGCGACTGAACGCGCGCATCACGGTGGGAAGGACGGCAGTCAGCGGGCCGTCCAGCGAGGCGTCGAGGGCGGGGCGTCCCCGACCCGGATCGAAGGTCTCCCCCAGGGCCACCACGATCTCGGCCCGTTGCCGCAGCGCAGGCGAGCACTCCAGCCCACCGTCCGACCAAACGGCATGAGCGGGGACGTCGTCGACGACTCCCTCGATGCGAAACCCCTCCACCCAGTGGCTCTCACCGCGGGCATCGCCGTCCAACAGCGAGCGAGCGCGCTGACCACGGCGCCGGGAGCGGACCTCGATCACGTCCGACCGCACCCGTTCGGATCGCGCGTGCACCTCGACCGCTACCGCCACCGCTCTGGCGGCGCGCCGGCGGGCTGCCGCCGACGCAGCTGTTGCCTCCTCCAGGCGGTCATGTAGCTCACGAAGGCTCACGGTCATGCTCACCTCCGCTCACCGTTCGAGCGTGTCGCTCCATCCAGACCGAGGTACGGATTCCTTCTCGGGTCGACCCCCAATCGTCCGCAAGCTCATCGACAAAGCGCAGACCGAAGCCGCCGCGGGCAGCCCCGATGTCGGACCGGGCGAGCTCCGGCCGCCCCCCTCCTTGATCAGCCACCTCGATGCGGATCGTCCGGTCGTTCGCCGTCAGGCTCACCTCGACCAGCCCCGCCCGTGAATCACGGCGTTGGTCACCAGCTCGCTCACGGCCGGGTCATCGCTTCAGCCTCGTTGCCGTAACCCCACGCCCGGAGATTCGCCCGGACCATCCGCCGTGCCCGGACGACCTCGGCCACGTCGGCGCTGAAGAGATGGGTCACTGAGCGTTTCGTGTCGCCACTCTCCCAGGCCGGGACCGAATCCGTCCATACCTTCGGTTTCCCGGGCTCGTGCCCGCGGTTCAGGGTCGGCGTGCGGCATCGTCGGCAGGCACGCCCGTCTCGACCAGCAACTTCATCCGCGGGAGACCCGCATGCGTCCAGCCGGCCGAACTGGCGGCAGGCGGCGGCCGACGGCTGTAGATCGCTCGCAGGTCCATGTCGTTTGCCTACCCGTCGGCCGGCTCGCCACGCCACGATGCCGACGTCGGCTTCAGTCGGCCGTGCCATGACCGAGCTCGGGGTGCGCGACCATGCCCCAAATGGTCGTGACGTGCGAGACCGGTGTGGTCGGGATCGGCGACGGGCGAGCATGACGCGCCGATGAGTGGCCCCGTCAGCGCCAGCGATGCCCAACCGGACGTCGCCGAGTGCGGCCGCCCGGCGGGCCCGACCGTCGAGGTGGTGTCGAGCCGCACGGCCAGCGTCGGCGGGCTGGAGGTGCGCCGGGCGCTGCCGCGGCGCCAGCGGCGCACCATCGGGGCGTGGTGCTTCGCCGACCACTTCGGCCCGACGGGCGCGGGGCCCGGCGGCGGCATCCGGGTCGGCCCCCATCCGCACATCGGGCTCCAGACCGTGACTTGGCTGGTCGAGGGCGAGGTGGTGCACACCGACAGCCTCGGCAGCGAGCAGCTCGTCCGCCCCGGCCAGCTCAACCTGATGACGGCGGGGCGGGGTGTCGCCCACGCCGAGCAGACGCCGTCGAGCTACCGCGGCGCGCTGCACGGCGTCCAGCTGTGGGTCGCACAGCCCGACGTCACCCGTTACCACGACCCCTCGTTTGCCCACCACGCCGAGCTGCCGGTCGCCGAGTACGGCTCCTGCCGGGCGACCGTGCTCATCGGGAACCTCGCCGGCGGGCGGTCGCCCGCTCGGCGCGAGACGGGGCTGCTCGGCGTGGAGCTTGCGGCCGCGGCGGACCGCCGGGCGGGGGAGCCGGCAGTGATCCCGCTCGACCGGCAGTTCGAGCACGGGTTGGTCGTGCTCGCGGGCGAGATGGCGGTCGGCGACGACGTGGTGCGGCCGGGAGCGCTCGCCTACCTGGGAGCCGGGCGCGACGAGCTGGCCGTGGGGCTTGCTCCCGGCAGCCGCGCCTTGCTGTTGGGAGGCCGGCCATTCGGCGAGGACCTGCTGATGTGGTGGAACTTCGTCGCCCGCACCCGCGGCGAGATCGAGCAGGCCTGGACCGAGTGGGAGCACGGCACGCCGCGGTTCGGGCGCGTCGCCTCGGAGCTGGACCGCATCGCCGCACCCCGCCCGAGCTGGCTCCCCGCCGAGTAGCGCCCTGACGGTCAGGGCAGCCGACCGACGTCGCGGTGATCGGCGGCGACAGATGGTGCGAGGTGCGTGAGCTGCCAGGTGACCTCCGCCTGGCACGTCGGGCAGCGGGGCGCCACCACTCGGGGCGCGAGCTCCTGCAGGGTGCCGTCGCCCGGGCAGCCGTTGTGCTCCACGATCTCCCAGGTCCCGGCCCGCGGCGACCGCTCGCCGGTGGCGATCCGGGTCCCCACCGGCACCGGCGCGTGCTGCGCTTCGCCGGGGCTGTCCATCGGCAGGCTCATGCCGAGCTGGGGATGGGGCCGGGGGTCGGGGCCGGCCCGGGAGGGACGGGTTCCGGGCCCGGCTCCGGTGGCGGCATGGGTATCGGGGGATGGGGATCGGGCGGCCGGTCCGGGCCCGGATCGGGCGGCGGCATCGGGGTCGCGCGGGGCCTGATCACGGTCGGCAGGGACCGCAGGGTGACGATCATCACCGGACGGCTACCCCGGGTGCCGATGGCTAACCGGGTTGTCGGGAGCTCAGGTGACCAGGAGGGTGAGGACCAGCACGTCGGCGAGCGCCAGCGAGCCCGCCAACAGCGCCACGGTCGACGGAGCGGCCGCCTCGGGCGCGCGTCCTCGCTGCAGGGCGCGGATCCGCAAGGCCGCCGCGGCCAACCCCGGCAGTGCGGCGGTGAGACCGAGCACGACGGTCAGGACCATGGACGAACCGTCGCGGGCCAGCCGGGCGGCGACGGCCGCCAACGCACCGACGGCGAGGGCCGTGCGCACCCACGCCAGCTGCGTACGCTCCGACTGCAGTCCCGTGCGGTCGAGCGCGGCGTCAGGCATCCCGGTCATCCCGGTCACCGGACCAGCAAGACGACGGCGACCGTGCCGGCCAGAGCGGCGATCACCGTGGCGAGGACCGGGATGGCCAGCGGGTGGGGGAGCGGTTCGCCGCGGCGCATGGCCTGCTCGATCTGGCTCCAGCGCACGTAGCTCGCCACCGCCAGGACCAGGCTGAGCGCCACGGCGGCGACCGTCAGGGTCGTGTGGACACCACGCACGCCCAGCGACGGCGCCACCTCCAGTGCGATGCCGCCGGCCAGCAGCGCCAGCGACGTCCGCATCCAGGCCAGGAAGGTACGTTCGTTGGCCAGGGTGAACCGGTAGTCGGGGTGGTCGCCCCCGTCGCTGCTCTCGCGCCCGCTCTCGGTCTCGTCCGTCGGCACCGTCGTAGCCTGGCAGGCGTCCGGTGGTGGCGGAAGGACCGGCCCTGCCCGGTCAGACCGGTGCCGGGCGACCGTCCACCGGGTGGCCGGGGCTGGCGTCGGTCTCGGTCCCGTCCTGCCCGACAACGGCACCGGCCGCGGCCTCGTCAGCCGGCGCGACGGCCGTCTCCGCCGGCGTGGCCACCTCCCTGGCGTGCCGGCGGGCACCGACCTCGTCGAGGACCGCGAGGCCGAAGATCGCGAACGCCAGGCCGTAAGCCGCGCCGCCCACGCCGTACACGGCGTAGCCCACGAGCACGACCACCCACGGCACGAACAGCCCGATGTGCACGCTGTACGCCCAGACGCGGCGGCGCACGACGTACGAGTCCACCAGTTGGCAGGCGACGACCACCGCGGCGGCCACGATGGCCGCCAGATCCGAGCGCAGCGCCAGCAGCAACAGGATGAGGGGCAGGTTGCCCAGCACGATGCCCACGTGCGGCAGCATCGCCAGCAGCCCGGCGGCCAGCCCCAGTGCCGTCGCCGATGGCATGTCGAGCAGGTGGGCCACCCCGGTGACGATCAGGCCCACGAGCAGGCCCTCGGCGAGCAGGAGCAGCACTGCTCGCCGGGCCCGGTTGAGCGCCCGGGTCACGATCGACGTCAGCTCACGGCGCTGCCGCTCGGACGGCAGCTGGTTGACCGCCGACTGGGCGATCCGCGGCCCGTACGACATGAGGAACAGAGTCAGGATCCCACCCACGAGGTACGTGGGTGCGGTTCCCGCGGTGGACGCCAGCACGTCGTCGCCTCCCGTGACGCGCTCGTCGAGGGTGTCCACGAACAGGTCGACCCGACGGGAGGCGTCTACGTCGCGGGCCAGGTCTCCTACCCCGTCGTCGCGGTCCTCCAAGCGGCTGGCGGCATCCTCGGCCGCTTGGCCCAGCCGATCGAGGCCGTCCGCCAGGTCGTCGAACGCCAAGTAGGTCACGCCGAAGGTGATGCCGCCGAACACCAGGAGCGCCACGATGACCGCAGCCAGACGGGGGATGCGGCGGTCGAGCAGGTCGACGACGGGATCGATGAGCACGGCGACGACGACCGCCGCCGCCGCCCACGACAGCGGCCGGTGGGCGGACACGAACACCCGCTGCGCTACTACCGCCACCACGACCGCGACCACGCCCACGACCGCCGACCGGGCGGTGATCCGGACCACGCGGCGTTCGGTGGGGCGTTCCTGAGGCTGCATTCAGGCGTACCGTACCGGCCGTGATTGCATCGGACGCCGCCGACGATCCCGGGCTCGAACCGTCCGACGGACGGGTCCTGGTGGACATCGATCCGTGGTCGTTCGTGGCGCTGGGGCTGGCGGCGGCGCTGGCGGCAGCGCTGTTCGCCATCAACGACCGCGCCGGCGACATCCTCACGGGCATCGGCGTCGGTGTCCTATTGGGCGTGGCGGTGACGCCGGTCGTCAACGCGGTGCAGCGGCGCTGGCACACGACGCGGGGGAGCGCCGTCGTGATCGTGGGCACGGCGCTCACGCTCGCCATCGCTGTGGTCGTGCTGCTGGTCGCGCCGGCGGCGATCCGCCAGTCGCGCGAGTTCAGCGACGAGCTGCCGTCGACCGTGCGGGAGTACTACAGCTGGCCGATCATCGGCCCCCGCCTCGAGGAGGCAGACGCCGCCGGCTCGATCGAGGAGTGGATCGAGGACGCCCCCGCGGAGGTGGACGACGCCACGCTCGCCGACCTGGGCGAGCGGCTGCTCGGGGGCGTGCTCAGCGCCTTCGTCGTCCTCATCACGGCGCTGGGGGTGATGGTCGACGGCGAGTCCGTCGTCAGCCGGTTCCGGGTGCTGGTGCCGCCCAGCCGCCAGGGGCGCGCCGACCGGCTCGGGCGGATCGTCTACGCGACGTTCGGCAGCTACTTCGCCGGCTCCCTGTTCGTCGCCGTCCTGGCGGGGTTGGTGACCCTGTCCACGGGTCTGCTGCTGGGCGTGCCGCTGGCGCCGGTGGCCGGGCTGTGGACGACGCTGACCAACCTGATCCCGCAGATCGGCGGGCTGCTGGGCGGCGGCTTCTTCGTGCTGCTGGCGGTGACCCAGGGACCGGTCGTCGCCCTGGTGGCCGCGGTGGTGATCGTGGCCTACCAGAACCTCGAGAACCACGTGATCAGCCCGGCCATCGTCGGCCGCGCCGTGAACCTGTCGCCCCCGGCGACGATGCTGGCCGTGCTGGTCGGTGGCGCGGCGGCCGGCGTGCCGGGGGCTCTGGTGGCTACCCCGCTCTTCGCCGCCACCAAGGCGGTCTACCTGGACAGCCGTGGCCAGATGCCCGAGCCCGAGACCGACGTCGTGCGCCGTCGCCTGTCCCGCTTGCCCCGGCTGTGGCGCCGCCGCCGTTAACGGATGACGTTCGTGCGGTCAGAGGCGGGGGCGTGGGGTGCAGAGGCTTCCGCCGGAGCCCCCCACCGTCGCTCGAGCCGGCTTTGCCGGTCGAGCGACAGGCGATCGACGCCGCCGGTAGGCGGCGACCAAGGACTCGATCCCGAAGCTCTGCTTCGGGATCGAAACTCACACGGGTAGGTCGCCGGTCGCCGTCCGCGTGGAGCCGTGGTCCTTGTACGCGGCGATGGTGCGCTGGGCGATGCGCATCTGGTGGACCTCGTCTGCGCCATCGGCGAAGCGGGCCCAGCGGGCGTGCTGGTACATGTTGGCCAGCGGCGTGTCCGTCGAGTAGCCGAGGGCGCCGTGCACCTGGATCGACCGGTCGATGATGCGGTTGAGCGCGTTGGCCACGAAGTGCTTTGCCATCGACACCTCGGACTTGAAGTCGAGCTCGTGGTCGATGCGGTATGCGGCGTGCAGCACCATGAGCTTGGCCTGGTACAGCTCCATCGTGGAGTCGGCGATCATCCACTGGATGCCCTGCTTCTCGGCCAACAGCGACCCGTGGGCGAAGCGGTTGAGGGCGCGGTCGACCATCATGTCGAGCGCGGTCTCGGCCTGGGCGATCCAGCGCATGCAGTGCGCCAGTCGGGCGGGGCCCAGCCGGTACTGACCGAGCATGTGACCCTGGCCCCGCCCGCCCAGCATGTGGTCGGCGGGTACCCGTAGGTCCTCGATGCGGATCTCGGAGTGGCCGGTCGAGCCGTGCATGGTCTCGATCTGGCGAACCTCGGTCCAGCCCTCCGAGGGGATGTCGACGATGAACGCCGTGTTGGCCGCCTGGGGCAACTCGGGGTCGTCCTCCGTGCGGGCGATGAGGATGGCGAAGTTTGCCCGGTGGGCGTTGGAGATGAACCACTTGTGGCCGTTGATCACCCACTCGTCGCCGTCCTGGTAGGCGCGGGTGCGGATCAGCGTGGGGTCCGACCCGGCAACCTCGGGCTCGGTCATGGCGAAGCAGCTCATGGCCCGGCCCTCGCACAGTGGGCGGAGGTACCGCTGCTTCTGCTCCTCGGTGCCCCAGTGGAGCAGCGTGTGCATGTTGCCCTCGTCGGGCGCCTGGCAGTTGAGGACCCAGGGCCCGTAGTACGACTTGGCCGCCTCGGCCTGGACCATGGCGAGCTCGACGTGGCCGAGGCCCATGCCACCCCACTCCTGGGGCATGTGGGGCAGCCACAGGCCGACCTCCTGGGCGGCGACCCGCATCTCCAGCAGGATCTTGATGTAGTCGGCCCGCTCGATCTCGTCGCGGTTGCCGATGCGGGCCTCGCCCGGCTTGACCACGTCGTCGATGAACGTGTGGACCCGCTGGCGGATGTCCTCGAGCTCGGGGGTGAGGGTGAAGTCGATGGCCATGGCGGGTCAGCCTCCTGGGGTGCGGGTGTTGGGGTCGGGACCGGCCGCCCGGGCGCGCTCGGCGTCGAGGCGGCGGGTCTCGTCGGACAGGGCAGCGGCCAGCACACCCGCGACCAGGTCGACGAGGTGGCTGACGAACAGGCGGTCGTCGGTGTGGGGCGCAGAGCGGGCCCGCCGCGCCAGCTCGACGGCGGCGAACCGCATGGCCACGAAGCGGCGGTGCAGCCGGGTGGCGTCGTTGTCGAGCAGGCCGGCGACCAGCGCCCGCCAGCGGAAGATGCTGGACGCCGGATCGTCGAGCGCCGCGGCGTCGATCACCGGGCGGGGCCGGTTCATGAGGTCGGCCATGATCTGCAGGTAGGCGGGCCCGCCGTCGCCGTCGGCCAGCATGGCGGCGCTCGGCCGCACCAGGGCGCCGGCCAGCGCCCGGAGGTCGTCGCGACCCTCGGCCTCGTAGGCGTCCAGCATGGCGTGCCGGCGGGCTTCGACGGCGTGATGGTGCTTGGCCAGCACCGCCCGCAACAGGCCGTCGCGGTCGCCGAAGTGGTACTGCAGGGCCGAGGCGTTGCGGGCACCGGCGGCACGGTTGATCTCGCGCAGGCTGACGCCGTCGATGCCGTGGGTGGCGAACAGGGACTCGGCGGCGGCGATGAGCCGCTCGGCCGTGGTGCCCGTCGGCCTGGTCGCCGTGGTCGTCGCCGTGTCAGGCATGCGCATTAGACGCTACACCAATCGCATTTGCTACCCGGGACCGCGTCCGGATGTACCGCATCCGTTGCCGTCACGTTCCGAACGCCGGAATCGCAACCGCCCGTCCCCGCCGGGTCGTAGCGTGAGGCCCGATGGTGGTCCGGCTGCAGTTCGTCCCGGGGAACGAGCCGGGCGGGCTGCTCGACCTGCCGTGGAGCGTGCCGCTCGCCGCCTGGGACGATCCCCGCCTGGTCGACATGGTGCACGGCACCAGCCGCCACGTCGTCCGCTTCGTCGCCGACGCCGGCCGGGTGTTCGCGCTGAAGGAGACCACCGAGCCCGAGGCCCGCCGCGAGTACGGCATGCTGCGCCGCCTGACCGCCGAGGGGCTGCCGGCCGTCCAGCCCACGGGCGTGGTCACGGGGAGGCAGGACGCCTCGGGCGGGCCGCTGGCGTCGGTCCTCATCAGTCGCTACCTGGACTTCTCGCTGCCCTATCGGTACCTGCTCGGTCACGAACGCCGTCCCGACCTGCCCCGGCTCCTCATCGACGCCGGCGTGGTGCTGCTCGCTCGACTGCACCTCGAAGGCTTCTTCTGGGGGGACTGCTCGCTGTCCAACCTGTTGTTCCGCCGCGACGCCGGGGCGCTCATGGCCTACCTGGTCGACGCGGAGACCGCCGAGCGCCAGGACGAACTGCCCGACGGCATGCGGGCCAACGACATCGAGATCGCCCGCGAGAACGTGGCCGGCGGCCTGCTCGACCTCCAGGCGAGCGGTGACCTCGCCCCCGACGTCGACGTCTTCGAACTGGCCAACCTGGTGGAGGACCGTTACCGGGCGCTGTGGGACGAGCTCACCGGGGCGGAGGAGCTGTCGCTCGACGATCGTCATCTGATCGACCGCCGCATCCGCCGGCTCAACGAGCTGGGGTTCGACGTAGGGGAGCTGCTGGTGGAGCACGACGCCGAGGGGTCCCGGTTGCGGGTCCAGCCGGCGCTGGTGGAGGAGGGCCATCACGCCCGTGAGCTCCGGCGACTCACGGGCCTCGAGGTGCAGGAGAACCAGGCGAGGCGGCTGCTCAACGACATCGCCGCCTACCGGGCGTCGATCAGCGGCGAGGACTCCGAGGTGCCGCAGGCGGTGGCGGCGGCGCGCTGGCTGGCCGAGGTCTACGAGCCCCTCATAGCGCGGGTCCCCGCCGAGTTGCGGGGGCGGCTCGAGCCAGCCGAGCTGTTCCACGAGCTCTTGGAGCACCGCTACTACATGTCCGAGCGCGCCGGGGCCGAGGTCGCCACCGAAGAGGCGTTGCGTTCCTACGTGGCCTCGGTCCTGGCCCACCGCCGCGACGAGCAGACCGTGCTCCGGGAGGCCCAGGTGACCTGACCTTCAACCTCTAGTCGAGGGTGAGGGTCTAGGGTTCAGTCGGCTAGTCGGCGGCCAGCTTGTACCTGGCGTACTCCTCCACCCGGGCGAGGTGGTCGGGGCTGCGCAGGAACCGGTCGCTCAGGTCCGCCAGGTCTTCCCCCTGCTCGCGCCAGCGGAGCAGGCACCGCTCGAGCGGACGGAGGGGGTCGGAGCGGGCCCGCGAGCCACCGCCGGGCCGCTCGAGCCCGGCCAAGAACCGCACCTGTGCCGCCCAGCGTTCGCTCCGCCGGAAGCGATGCCCGATCTCGGCATCCCCGACACCCGCCTGCGCCCAGCGGAGGACCCGGCGCTCGACCGGCCGCAGGCGTTCGTTGTCGACCATGCGCACCTCGCACCTCCTCGACCCGCTCGGGCCCAGGCTACGCCGATGCCGCCACGATGAACCACGTTCCGCCGCCCGGCGCTGAGCCGCCGCCCGGTGGGGTCGACGGTAGGGTCGCTGCCCATGCTGCGCCGGCGGAAGGCATCGGACGACCCCCTCGGCCACGTCGATCCGGGCGCGACGGCGCCCCGCTTCGCGCCGGCCGTGGCCGAGGCCCTGGAGAGCCGTCGCCGCTACCGCGAGCTGTTGGGCGGGCTGCGCCCCGGACCGGTGCGCGACCGCCTGGCCCTGTCCGGCCAGCGGCTCGACGCCGGGGTGCTGGCGGTGTGGGACACGGCCCGGCGCGCGACCGAGATCGAGCGGACCCTGGCCGCCCTCGATCCCGTCCGGGTCACGGACGAGTACAAGCGGGCCAAACGCGCCGGGGACGATCCCGAGCTGGAGGCGGCCCTGGCCCAGCGGTTCAGCTCGGTCCAGCGGCTGCTGAACACGCTGGACGACACCGACGATCGGCTCCGGTTGCTCGACGCCCGCCTGGGCGCCGCCGTGGCGCACGCCGCCGAGGTCGCGTTGGACCTACCTGGCACGGGCACCGGCGATGCGGACGCCCTCGACGCCGAGCTGGAGGGTGTCGTGGACGAGTTGGGCGCGCTCCGTTCCGCCCTCGACGAGCTGGGGTGATGTCGCCCGCCGCGTCGCGGTCAGCCAGGCTCGGCCCGCTCAGTCGAAGTCGAAGATGTCGTCGAGGAACGAGCGGCGCTTGCGCTTGCGGGGCTCGCGGTCGTACTCGCGGCGCTCGTCGTAGTCGTAGCGGTCGCGGTCGTCGTAGCGGGGCTCGCGCCGCTCCTCGTAGCGGGGAGCGCCGCCGCCCACCGGGGCGGTGGGGGCGAGGGACGCCGCCGCCCGCTCGATGACCTTGTCGAGCTCGCCGCGGTCGAGCCACACGCCCCGGCACTGGGGACAGAAGTCGATCTCCACGCCCTCGCGGGACGAGATCGAGAGCTGAACGTCGCACACCGGGCACTTCATGCCGCTGGACCCTACCGGCTGTCCCGCGATTCGACGGCGGCACCCTCCCGCCTAGGGTTCACGCCGACCGGTCCGGCACACCGACTCGCGGAGGAGCCAACCCGTGTTCATGGTCCGCCGTCCGTCCGACGGCCGGATGTCGCAGATCCTCGCCGAGGTGGGCGACGCGTCGCTGACCTACGCCGACGTGACGGCCACGGCCCATCCCGACGACCTGCCGGCCGGCTACCACCACGTGCGCGCCGGCACGGTCCTGGGCCGGGGGGAGCGGGCCTTCACCGCGGCCGTGGCCGGCATGCGCGGCTGGCAGCTCCACCGCCGGCAGGGTTTCCGGGTGGTGCCGTCAGATCCGCCCATCACGGTCGGCACCGTGGTGGCGGTCGACGTGCCGCTGGCCGCGCTCCACGTGATCGCCACCTGCCGCATCACCTGGGTGGTCGACGAACCCGACCGGTTCGGCTTCGGCTACGGCACCCTGCCGGTCCACCCGGAGAGCGGCGAGGAGGCTTTCGTGGTCGAGCGCCGCACGCCCGGCCACGGCGGCGACGTGACGTTGGCGATCACGGCCTTCTCGCGGCCACGCCACCCGCTGGTCCGCCTGGGCGGACCGATCGCGCGGTGGCAGCAGGCGCGGGCGACGCAGGGCTACCTCGACGCCCTGGCCGCTCACGTGCGGGAGGCCACCGGCGAGCGGTCGGCCCTCGGCTGACCGACGTTCAGCGATGGGCTCAGCACCCTCCGCGGTAGCGGCCGCCCGGCGCCGGTGCGGGCCCTAGCCTCGGCGCCCATGGGCAGGCAGACCATGCATCGCGTCTCGGCCGAACAGGTCGTCGCGTTCCGCATGGCCGCCCATCGGCTCCACGAGCGCCTGCCCGCCGCCGATGCGGTTCGCGCAGCGGCCGTCTGCGGCGTGCAGGACACGCCCCCGGGCAACGCTGGTGTGGCGCTGGCCGCCCGGGTCGACGGGTTCACACCCGCCGCGCTCGAGGAGGCCGTTCTCGACGACCGAACGCTGCTGCGCCTCCTCGGCCCCCGCGGCGCCGCCCATGTCGTGCCGCGCCGGGACGCCACGGTGTTCGGGCCGGGGTCGCTGGCCGCTGACGAGGAGTCGCTGCGCGAACAGCTGTCGGGCTCGTGGCCGCCGGTCGAGGCGGCGGGCTGGACCGCACGGGAGGCGCTGAGCATGGTGGTCGGGGTGCTGGCGGCGGTGGTCGCCGACGGCGAGTCCCGCACCAAGGGCCAGCTCAGCGAGGCGCTGCACGGGCGGCTCCCGGCCGAGCTCGAACCCTGGTGCGACGTCTGCGACGTGCACCACGTACCCGACCAGCTGCTGCGGCTGGCGGGCACCGCGGGGGTGTTCTGCTACGGCTGGCCGCAGGAATCCCGCCAGACCTTCATGGGCACCGACATCTGGCTGGGCGGGCCCCTCGGATCAGACGTCCCGGCCGCCCGGCGTGAGCTTGTCCGCCGCTTCGTGCACGCCTACGGGCCCGTCACGCCGCGCCACTTCGCGGCGTGGACGGGGGTCGGGGTCGCCGAGGCACGCCAGCGCTTCCTGGAGTTGGACGCCGGGCTGGTGGAGGTGAAGCTCGACGGCTCCGTGGCGTGGTTGCTGGCCGACGACGTCGAGGTGCTGAACGATCCGCCGACCGCCTCCGGGGCCCGGCTGCTGCCGGCCGGCGATCCGTTCCTGGCCCAGCGGGACCGGGCTACCCTGCTCCCGGACAAGGCGGTGCAGCGGGCCGTGTGGCGCCCCGTCGGCAGCCCCGGCGTGGTGCTGGTCACCGGCCACCCGATGGGGACGTGGCGGGCCCGGGGAGCGGGCGGTCGGCTGGAGGTGACGGTGGATCCGTTCGCCAAGCTCAACGACCGCCAGCGCACCGCGATCGAGCACGAGGCCGACCTGGTGGCACCGTTCCGGGGACGGGACCACGCCGTGGTCACATTCACCGATTAGCGCCAGGTGCGCCCGTTGGCGGGCCCGAACACCGCCTCGGCCAGCTCGGCGGCGGGGGCGTGGACGTCGGCCGATCCGGTGGCCAGGTGCTCGGTGACCAGCGCCAGGAGGCTGCGGCGGACGAGACGGGCGGCCACCTCGGGCGCCAGGCCTGGGGGCGCGAGCTCGGGGAACCCCCGGGCCAGCCAGGTGGCCAGCCCGGCGTCGAGCTGGGCGATGAGCCCGGCCGCCGACTCGCGGGCCGTGGCGTCGCCCCGCAGCCCCTCGCCCAGCAGCAGCCGCAGCACGACCTCCTCTTCGAGCGTGCGCTCCGCCGCCCAGGCCATGAACTGCGCCAGCCGCTCCCGGGGCGGCAGTGCGGCGTCGATGAGCGGCTCCTCGGTAGCCAGCCGCTCGCCGTAACGGCGCTCCTCGATCAGGGCGCGCAACAGGTCGGCCTTGGAGGGGAAGTAGTGGTAGATGGTGGCGACGTTGAGCCCGCAGGCCGACGCCAGGCGGCGCATCGACGTTCCCGCAGCGCCCAGCTGGCTCATGAGCGCCAGAGCGGTGTCGAGGATGCGGCTGCGCTGGCCGGCATCCCCGTGGACCGTCGCCGGTGCGGTCACGCTCGCGGCTCCGGCGTGAAGGCCGCCGGCAGGCGGTTGAGCGACAGGACCAGTGTGGAATCGCCTCGGTCGAGCGTGTCGGCGTCGACCGCCCGGATGTCGCGCAGCCGGCGGAACAGCTCCTCGAACGCCACCTTGATCTCGGCGCGGGCCAGGTTGGCGCCCAGGCAGTAGTGCGTCCCGATGCCGAAGGCCAGGTGGGGGTTGGGATCGCGGTCGATGCGGAGCTCGTCCGGCTCGTCGAACATGTCCTCGTCGCGGTTGGCCGACTGGTAGAGCAGGAGGACCCGGTCGCCGGCCTTGAAGTCGACGCCCTGGTAGGTGTGGTCCTCGGTCACGGTCCGCATGAACGAGATGACCGGGCTGACGTAGCGGACGATCTCCTCGACGGCCAGGTCCATCAACTCGGGGTGGCTGAGGAGCTCGCGCCGCTGCTCGGGGAAGCGGGTGAAGGCCACGAGCCCGCCGGCCAAGGCGTTGCGGGTGGTCTCGTTGCCGGCGACCACCAGCAGGATGAGGAACATGATCAGCTCGTCGCTGGTCATGCGGTCGTCGGCCTCGGCGTTGGTGCCGCCGGCCTGGTCGCTGCCAGCCGTGTCTCGGGCGCCGTCGCCGGGCCGGGCCAGGGCGCCCTCGTCGTAGGCCCGGGTGAGGATGCCGATGATGTCATCGGTCGAGCCGTCGGCCCGCCGTTGCTCGATCAGCTCGAGGCACATGGTGGCGAACTCGCCGCCGGCTTCGGCCGCGCGCAGCAGGACCGGATCGTCGGGGTCGGTGTGGCCGTCGCCCGCCATCATGGCGTCGCTCCAGTGGTAGAGCTTGTGGCGCTCGTCGGGGTTGAGCCCCATCAGCTCGGCGATCACGATGAGCGGCACGTGGATGGCGAAGTCCTCGACGAAGTCGCAGGCACCCTTGGCGGAGATCTCGTCGATGATCTCGTTCGCCAGCTCGCGGATGTGGTCGGACAGCTGACGGACCATCCTGGGTGTGAAGCCCTTGTTGACCAACCGGCGCTGCCGGGTGTGCTCGGGATCGTCCATCGAGATGATCGACATCGGCGCCGCCACCTTGGGCCGCACGCCCTGGGCGGCGGAGTACAGCTCCTGGTGGCGGCTGATGTGGCTGACGTCCTCGTGGCGGGAGACGACGTACAGCTGGTTGCGCTCGTCCCACCAGATGGGAGCGTTGCGCCGGAGCCACCGGTACGCCCCCCAGGGATCGTCGTACAAGCGGGGATCGAGGATGTCGATGTCGAACGGCGGTGCCTGGCTTGCCGTCCGCGTCGTCGGACCCGGCTCCGTGGTTCCCTGCGTGGCGGTCATGCCAGCAGTCTGTCCAGCGAACGTTTGATGGGCAAGGGTCGGACGACGATTCGCCACTCCGTTGCACGTCCGGCCGCTCGCCAGGCGGCCGCTATGGTTGTCCCTTCACGGCGGCGTGGCCGAGTGGTTTAGGCAAGGGCCTGCAAAGCCCTGTACACCGGTTCGATTCCGGTCGCCGCCTCCAACAGAAGTCCTACTCAGGGGCCATATCGTGCGCTGGTTCTGAGCGGCGGCGGGGTTGCATCCCATAACCATCCCATAACTGCTCGCTGGAGCGAGCTACCCTGCCCGCCATGGCGACGCGAGCTGGCTACGGGCGTGGATCGCTCCGTCGTCGCGGCGACCGCAAGTGGGAGCTCCGGGTGTCGACGGGTCGCGATCCGGTGAAGGGCCGGTACCGCTACGTGAGCCGGACCGTGCAAGGCACGCGCAAGGAGGCCGAGGCCGCGCTCGCCGCACTGGTCACTCAGGTCAACGCCGGCGCGGGCGGTCACACCGGCACCAACGCGACCGTCGCCGAGCTCGTCGAGCAGTGGCTCGACCTCAAGCGAGACGCACTCTCGGTGACGACGTGGGAGGGCTACGCCGGCAAGGCGCGCTTCCGGTTGATCCCAGCGCTCGGCACGGTACCGGTCCGCAAGCTGACCGTGCGTGACATCGACGCCTTCTACCGCGGGCTGACGCGGGCCGAGCAGCTCGCCGCCTCGACCATTCGCCAGATCCACAACGTGATGACCGGCTCGCTCGACCTGGCCGTGCGCTGGGGCTGGCGCAGCGACAACCCGGCTCGCCTGGCCACGCTGCCATTGGTGCGGCAGCGCGATGTTCGTCCACCCGCTCCGGCTGACGTGATGGCAGCGATCGAACGGGCCGACCAGGAGCTCGCGCTGTTCGTTCGCCTCTCCGCCGTGATCGGCGGCCGTCGAGGCGAGGTGGGCGCGCTGCGGTGGACCGACGTCGACCTCGCCGCCGGCGACCTGTCGATCACCAAGGCGCTCGTCGAGGGCCGTGACCGGACCATCTACGAGAAGGACACGAAGACCCACCAAGCGCGGCGGATCGCCCTGGACGCGGCCACTGTCGAAGCCCTGCGAGCATGGCGGTCCGAGGTCGAGGCACGAGCAAAGCCGTTCGGCGTCGCGCCGCGTTCCGACGGGTTCGTGTTCAGCCCCGAGCTGGACGGATCGAAGCCGTGGCGGCCGTACCACTGGACCAGCGCGTGGCGCCGCCTCCGCGACCGCATCGGCATCGACCCGGCAGTGCGCCTGCACGACCTGCGCCACTTCACGGCCACCCGCTTGCTCGACGCGGGGGTGCCGGTGAAGACGGTGAGCGGGCGGCTCGGCCACGCTCGTCCGGCGACAACGCTCAACGTCTACGCCCACTTCATCCCGGCGACCGACCGTGTCGCGGCCGACGTGATCGGCGGCCTGCTGGCACCGGCTTCTCCGGTCGACGACTATGAGTCGACATCACGTTGATGTGATATCAGCTTGACGTTATCCTGGCCATGTGGGAAGTCCTCTACTCCGACGAGTTCGGCGCCTGGTTCGAGACCCCTCACCGAGGACCAGCAGGATGCCGTGATCGCGAGCGTCGACCTACTGGAAGCGGAAGGGCCGGCGCTCGGTCGGCCGACCGTCGACACGATCGCCGGCTCCCGCCATCCGAACATGAAGGAGCTGCGGGTCAGCAAGGGAGGCGCCATCCGCATCTTGCTCGCGTTCGACCCGCGACGGCAGGCCGTCCTGTTGATCGGAGGAGACAAGGCAGGACAATGGCGGGCGTGGTACGAGGAAGCGATCCCTGTCGCCGATGCTCTGTTGGACGAGTACCTGCGCGAGACCGGTCAAGCGTGAAGGGAGGAACCTGATGGCCGCTCGGAAGTTCAAGGATCTGGCCGAACCCATCAAGGCCGACCCGGCGCGAGCCGCTCGGATTGCTCGGCATCGCGCCGAGGCGATCGAGGAGATCGTGGACTACACGCTCGGTGAGTTGCGCCGGGCGCGCAAGATCACACAGGACGAGCTCGCCCGCCTCATGGCCACGACCCAGCCAAACGTGTCACGCATCGAGAGGGGCGGGGAGATGGAGCTGTCCACCCTTCGCACCTATGTCGAGGCCCTCGGTGGTCGCCTCGAGGTCACCGCCGTGTTCGACGACGAGCGGTTCCCGGTCACCGTCGGGGGCGACGAGTAGATCGCGTGGCTACCGGGCGGGCCACCGCTCCGTAGGCGCCGCGAGGTCCTCGTCGACGGCGACGCGCGCTCGGGTTTCGAGGTCTTCGAGGTGGTTGGCAATGGCCCGCAGGGTGGTTTGCCAGTCGGCGAGGTCGTCGATGGTGGCACGGGCGAGGGACTCGATCCGCCGTCGCACGAGGCTGGTGATGCGCTGCTGGGCGTCGGTGAGTTGCGGTGGCCGCTGCTGGAGCCAGGCGTCAAGACGCATTTCGAGCAGGCTCTGGTTGGTCTCGTCGCCGAATACGAGGTCAACGAGCAGCGCGACGGCGGTCCCGAGGTGTTCGGCGTCGGGGGTAGAGAGCTTGACGGGGACGCCTGGCTGGTCGCTATGGGGTGGGGGTGGCATGAAGAACCAGCCGATGGGGAGTTCGAAGGCGCGGGCGAAGGCGACGATCTCGTCAGCGTCGAAGTTGCGGACGAACTTGCCGGCGATGGAGCGCTCGGCCTGGGAGACACTGGCTTTGGACCAGCGCTTGCCGAGGTAGGGCTCGAGGGCCTCGGCGGCTTGGTCCTGGGTCCAGCCCTTCCATAGCCGGGCCTGGGCGAGGTTGAACGCGACGACCTGGTTGGGGGTGAGCCCGAGGTAGGGATCCGGAGCGCTCGGGGCTTCGTTTTCGGGAGTCTTTCTGCGCATCTTCTGTCCGGGTGGTGTAGGCAGGTGCTGTCCTGTGTCAATGTGTCCGATGACTACCAATGTACCAGTTGACGAAGGAATGACAAGGACGTAGTTTTCTGGGTCATGGTCCAGCGGCGCGAGCTTCGCGTTGTGGCCGGACGGTCTGCTCTGGATGAGTTGCCCGAGGTGCTGACCGTCGAGGAGGCCGCCAGCGTGCTGCGCATCGGCCGCGGCGCCGCCTACGAGCTGGCTCGACAGTGGCGGGAGAGCGGGGGCCGTCGCGGGCTGCCGGTGGTGACGCTTGGTCGGTCGTTGCGTGTGCCCCGGGAGGCGTTGCGCCGACTGCTCGATGTCGGCGTCGACGCGTGGGCGAGCGGACAGTAGGGCCGACATGCCGCGGCCGGCGCCGGAGCCATCCCTGGTCATCGACGCCCGCGTACGACGTCTGCGGCGGAGCCTCGGCCTGACGGCGTGGGCAGCCCTGGAGGAGCTTCTGCTCGATGCGGTACCCCAGGCGCCAGGCCGCCTCGGCACGCAGGCGAGTGCCCGGGCGCTTGGCCCGCGGTTGGGTGTCAGCAAGGACACCGCCGCTGGTGCCCTGCGCCGTCTGACCGCGGCAGGGCTTGCCCGGCGTGAGGATCACCGTGACGGTGTCCGCGGCGTGTTCGCCCGCTCGGTCTACGTGTTCGACGCGGCCCGCCTCGACGGGCGCGGCATCAGACGCCAGACGGCGCAGCCGACGCGATCGAAGCGTCGTGGCGGCATGGCTGTCGCCGCAGCGCATGGCAACACCCAAGCGTCGCTCTTCGACGTGCCCGCACCGGACACGCCGTGACCACCAGCGCCGTCCCCCGAGCCTGCCACGCGACCACGCCGACTGTCGCAGCGTTCTGTGCTGATCGTCGTAGCGCCGATCACTGGCAGTTATGCGTAGACGCGCTCGGCTGTTGCGAACCAGCACATGGTCAGCCACCCGACCGCGATGGCGAGGAGAATCACCTCGGTCGGAGTGTCGAGGTCGTCTACGCCCGGGAGAACGCCTATCACGAGACCGGCTGTGAACACCGCGAGGGCAACGATTGTGTGACCAAGAGCGGTCGACCCCAGACGGCGGTGCCGCTGAACTGATCGGGTCGCGGCCCACCACGGGCGCCCCACGAGCGCGAGGAGTGGGATGCCGAACTAAGCGCCGTAGATCGACGCGGTCAGCGCCACTCCAATGACCACGAAGGACAGAAGCCCCACCGCGGTCAGCCATGCCGCTCGGCGGTCACGCTGTTCGCATTCCACCGCACGCCAGCCTGCCCGTTCCTAGCGCCGAGCGGCAGATCTGGCGCACGTCTGCGCGGCGGCTCGACCTACTCCACCTCTCGCGGTTCGGGAGGATCAGCGGCGGTGTCGTCGAGGGGCGGAAGAGGACGGCGTGGCTCGCGCACACCAGCACCGCCACCGCCGTCGTCTGGACCAAGTTTTTCCGCTTCAAGGGCGACTGGTGTAGTTCGACCAAAGATGCGAAGACAGATGATCGGGTGGTCGCCCTCCTCCTGCACCACCGTGCCTTGAAACCCCTTGAAGGGCCCCGTCAACACCTGGACTCGATCACCCTCTCGCCAACTGCTCATCAAGCCCAGTATCGCTTGATTCCACCGCGGTCGGTGCGAGCCATGACGAGCGCATATTGCCCGAACCGCGTACCCCGGCGCGTGTCCGACCGTCAGCACAGAACGACGCGGCGCCTAGCGGCAGATCTGGGTGTGTGTCCGGGTTGTCATTCGAGCGGTCGCATGATGTTGAGGTCTACGCCATCCGAGATTCCCTCGACGTGAGCGAAGCCGTGGATCTGCCAGATAGCCCAGTGGTCGACGTTAGGACGTCGGAGGAAGCGAGAATGCCAGAGGGCCCGATCCAGACGGTCCCGTACCGGATAGCGGCGTTCCCAGTCGTCACCGACGTAGAGCACGACCTGGCGGTCCCAAGCGTTCTCAACGAGTTCGAGGAAGTCCGCCAGTTCCGCGGCCACGGCCGCGACATCGGGCCGGCGGCTGCAGTTGCCCGCCAGTTCAAGGTCCACCGCTGGCGGCAGCGCGTTGGGGCCCGGTGGGGCCACCGAGAGGAAGTGGCGGGCTTGCTGTCCGCCAGGCGTGCAGAGCGTGAAGAAGTGGTACGCGCCCCGATCCAGGCCGACCGCACCGGCGCCGCGCCAGTTGTCGGCGAACAGCCGGTCGACGAAGTCGCCGCCCTCGCTCGCCTTGATATACGCGAACTCGATCCCGTCACCCTCCACCTTCTCCCAGTCGATGGCCCCTTGATGTGACGACACGTCGATTCCGTAGCGCTCGCCGTCGCGCAATGGTGGCCGCCAGTTGGGCACGAACCAGTACCAGAACGCCGCCGCAACGCCAGCCAGAACCACGACGGTTCCGCCAGCGATGAACGGCCATCTTCGCCGTCGTCCCTCCCGGGCGTCAGCCGCCACCCCACCAGCCTGCCAGTCCAAGCTACGGGCCGCGTCCCGCTATTGCCGCCGACGCCGAACGGCAGATCTGGCGCGTCTCGGTCATGGCGTCAGGAACGGTCGGGCTCACGGGCG
>OCZV010000032.1_pt1 | contig 51108 bp, 51 predicted proteins | sample 1539051 | NCBI WGS metagenome assembly OCZV01 (sample SAMEA3113581, study PRJEB22503) | soil metagenome
GCGACGTCGAGGTCTCGCTCGAGGAGAGGCGCCGCCTCCGCGAGCGGGGCTACGAAGCCTGATAGCCCGCCGCACGTCACCCGTCCGCCACCGACCCGACAGCACCGCCGGGAGCGACCCCACCCGTGATCATCGTCTGCATCGCGATCCAGCTCTACCTGCTGATCGTCTTCGTCCGCATCATCATGAGCTGGTTCCCGCCTACGCCGGGCACCACCTACGCGCAGATCTACGAGGTCTTCGACCGTCTGACCGAACCGGTGCTGGCCCCGATCCGGGCGATGATCCCGCCGATCCGCATGGGCATGGCCGGGCTCGACCTGTCGCCCATCATCGTGTTCCTGGTGGGCACCATCCTGCTGCGCGTCATCTGCTGACTGCCGTGCGCCTTGACCCGGTTCGTTAGTCTGGCGCGCCATGGAGCTGACCCCGCAGACGCTGCACGCTGTCGAGTTCCGGGAGGCACGGCGCGGCGGGTACAACACCCGCGACGTCGACGACTTCCTCGAGCGTGTGGCTGCCGGTGTCGGGCAGCTGCACGAGCGACTGCGTGACCTCGCTGCCCGAGCCGACACGGCGGAGGCCCGGCTGCTCGACACGCAGCGTCAGTTCGAGGAGCTGCAGCGGCGCCCGCCGGCGGCCGCCCCCGCGGCACCGGCACCCAGGATCAACGAGACCGACGACACGTTGCGCCGGACCCTGGTGCTGGCCCAGCGCACCGCGGACGCCACCATCAAGGAAGCCAAGCAGGAGGCCAGCCGGCTGCTCGAGGAGGCCCGGGCCGAGGCCAACCGCACCCGGGCCGCCGCCGAGGACGAGGCGCGCCGCGGCGCCGACCACACGCGGGCCTCGATCGAGGCCGAGCTCGACAGCCTGGTCAACCAGCGCGATGGGTTGACGGCCGACATCGTGGTGCTCAACCAGCACATCGACGACCAGCGCGAGCGCATCCGCGCCGGCATCGACGAGCTGCGCCGCATCCTCGACGACGAGTCCCGGCTGGTGCCGGCGCCGGTGCTGCCGCTGGCCGACGTCGACCGGCCGCCCGCCCCGACGCTGCCGAGCCGGGGGGCGTTCGTGCCGCCCCCGCCTCCGGGCCCGGCGCCCGAGCCGACCGAGGGCCCCGTGGCCGACGCGGCGTCGCCCTTCGCCCTCGGTCCGCCGGGGACGGGTGCCCACGTCGCTGCGTTCCAGGAGTCCCCGCAACCGGAGGGCGAACCGCCGCCCCAGCCCATGCCGTTCACCACCCCGGGCGACGCCAGGGGCCCCTGGCTGCCCTCCGAGCTGCGCACGTCGGTGGGCGACGAGCCGCCCGACCCGCAGGCCAACGGCACCGACGCGCCGGACGACACCGAGGGTCGTCCCAGCGAATGGGGACGTGCGGTGTTCGACCCGCAGACGCCCGACACCGACCGCTCCAACTTCGGCTGACCGGCAGAGGTCGAGTAAATGGCTGCCGCCACGCGGTGGCTATTTACTCTTTACTCTCGACCTCTCCGCCGGCGGCCGGTCGGCGCCGCTCCAGGCCGACGGCGAGCTGGTGGCCGTCGACCGTGAGCGTGTGGGTGTCGCCGGCTGGCGCCCCTGACGGGGCTCGCACCAGCTCGACCGCCAGGACCTCGCTCATCACGTAGTCGTGGTGGGCCTCCAGCGCGGCCCAGACCTCGTCGTCCGCCTCGACCGTGAGCCCGACCCGGTCGGCGATGTCGAGGCCCGCGTCCTTGCGCAGGTCGTTGAGGCTGCGGACCAGCTCCCGGGCCAGCCCCTCGCGCCGCAGCGCGTCGTCCACCTCGAGGTCGAGCGCCACCGCCCAGCCGCCGTCCTCGGCCAGCGCGAACGCCTCGTGCCGGGTCGCTCGCACTTCGACGTCGTCGGCGGTCAGGCGCTCGCCGGCCACCTCGACGTAGCCGTCGGACTCGAGCTGCCGCCGGAGCGCCGAGCCGTCGGCCCCGGCCAGCGCCCGCTTCACGTCGTTGACCCTGGGCCCCAGGCGCGGCCCCAGCGCCCGGAAGTTGGGGACGATCGTCCACGACATGAGCCCGGAAAGCGTGTCGATGTCGTCGAGGGCCTTGACGTTGAGCTCGGACGCGATCTCGTCGAGCGCCTCGCGTCCCAGCGTGGCGCCGGGGTGAAGCAGCAGCGCCCGGGGCAGGGGCTGGCGCACCTTCACCTTGGCGTCGGTGCGGGCCGCCCGGCCCAGCGCGACCAGGCGGCGGCCGGCGGCCATCTGGGCGGCCAGCGACTCGTCGCGGGCGCCGCCCGGCTCCGGCCAGTCCGAGAGGTGCACCGACGTGTCGTCGGTGAGCGCCACGTAGAGCTCGTCGGCCAGGAAGGGGCAGAACGGCGCCAGCAGCTGGCTGGTCACCACCAGGGCACGGTGCAGGGTGGCGTGGGCCGCCGGGTCGTTGGCCTTCCAGAAGCGGGGCCGGCTGCGCCGCACGTACCAGTTGGACAGGTCGTCGACGAACCGTCCCAGTCGGGCGGCTCCGCGCAGGGCGTCGAACCCGTCGAGGGCGGCGGTGACCTCGGCCACGGTGGCATCGAGCTCGCCCAGCACCCAGCGGTCGAGCGCATGCGTGGGTGGGGGCGCGTCGCCTCCCGCGGCGGGCCGCCAGCCGTCCAGGTCGGCGTAGGTAACGAAGAAGCTGAAGATGTTCCACAGCGTCAGCAGCGTCTGCCGAGTCGACTCGCGGATGCCCTCCTCGAACACCCGGCGCGGCGTCCAGGGTTGGCCGGCGGAGAAGAAGTACCAGCGCAGGGCGTCGGCGCCGAAGCCCGTGAGGATCTGCCAGGGATCGATGACGTTGCCCTTGGACTTCGACATCTTCTGCCCCTGCTCGTCGACGAGGAGGCCGAGACACACCACGTTGCGGTAGGGCGTGGAATCGAACACCAGCGTGTTGACCGCCAGCAGCGAGTAGAACCAGCCTCGGGTCTGATCGATGGCCTCGCAGATGAAATGGGCCGGGAAGCTGGCTTGGAACCGCCCGTCGTCGGCGAACGGATGATGGAACTGCGCCGACGGCATCGACCCCGAGTCGAACCAGGCGTCGAGCACCGGCAGCAGCCGGCGGACGGTGCCGTGGCAGCCCTCTCGCCGGCACGGCCACGTGACGTCGTCGACGTAAGGGCGGTGCAGGTCGAGATCGGACAGGTCGCGCCCGGCCAGCTGGGACAGCTCGGCAACCGAGCCGACGCAGGTGTCCGAGCCGCAGCCGCGGCAGCGCCAGATGGGCAACGGCGTGCCCCAGTAGCGGTCCCGGGACAGGGCCCAGTCGATGTTGGACTCCAGCCAGCGACCGAACCGGCCGCGCTTGATGTGGTCGGGGTACCAGGCGATGGTCTCGTTCTGGGCCAGCAGGTCGGCGCGCCGCTCCTCGGTGCGGACGAACCACGACGTCTTGGCCCAGTAGATGAGCGGGGTCCCGCAGCGCCAGCAGTGGGGGTAGCTGTGCTCGTAGGCCTGCTCGGCCACCAGCAGGCCCCGCCGGCGGAGGTTGGCGATGATCTCGGGATCGGCGTCCTTGACGAAGCGGCCCTGCCACGGCGGCACCGTGTGATCGAAGCTGGCCTCGGCGTCCACGGGGTTGAGGACCGGCAGGCCCTCGGCCCGGCCCACCTGGGCGTCGTCCTCGCCGAAGGCGGGCGCGAGGTGGACGATGCCGGACCCGTCGTCGTCGCTAACGTAGTCGGCGACGACCACCGGCAAGCCGGTCTTACCGGGCGGCAGATCGACGAAGTCGAACGGGCGCGTGTAGCGCCAGCCGGCCAGATCGGTGCCCGACCAGCGCTCGCGCACCTCGGCCTCGGGGAACAGCCGCGCCGCGGCCCGCTCGCCCAGCACCAGCTCGCGCCCGCCGTCCGGGGCCGCGATGCGGACATAGCTGAACGTGGGACCCACGGCGGCCGCCACGTTGGAGATGAGCGTCCACGGCGTGGTGGTCCACACCAGCAGGTCGGCCTCGGGCGGGGCCGGACCGTCACCCGCGGCCTCGCCCGTGAGCGGGAACCGCACGTAGATCGACGGATCGACCACGTCCTCGTAGCCCTGGGCGACCTCGTGCGAGCTGAGCGCGGTGCCGCAGCGGCCGCAGTAGGGCGTGACCCGGTGACCCTCGTACAGCAGGCCCTTGTCCCATAGCTGGCGCACGATCCACCAGACCGACTCGATGTAGTCGTTGGTGAGGGTCCAGTAGGCGTCGCCGGTGTCGATCCACACGGCGGCGCGCTGGGTCAGCGCCGACCAGTCCTCCACGTAGCGCTGCACCGACTCGCGGCAGCGCTGGTTGAACGCCTCGATGCCGTAGGCCTCGATGTCGGCCTTGGTGGCCAGCCCCAGCTCCTTCTCGATCTCGAGCTCGACGGGCAGGCCGTGGCAGTCCCATCCGCCCTTGCGGGGCACGTCCCGGCCCCGCATGGTCTGGAACCGCGGAAACAGGTCCTTGAACGCCCGGGCCCACACGTGGTGGAGGCCGGGACGGCCGTTGGCGGTGGGCGGGCCCTCGTAGAAGATCCATGGCTCGGCGCCTTTGCGCAGGCGGGCCGCCTCCTCCACGACCTCGCGCTCGCGCCAGCGGGCCAGCACCCGCTCCTCGAGGGCGGGCAGGTCGAGGCTGGGGTCCACGGGCCCGAACGGCATGGCGGTCAGCGTAGGCCGCGGTGGGATTCGGTCCGCCCACGCGTATCCTGCACGCCTTGTCTTGACCCCCCGCAAGGGTGGGCGTACCATCCGGCACCCTTTTCCCGAGGACGGCGAGATCCCCCCATGCCCCGAGCCACGAAAGCCGCTCCCGCCCGCAAGTCCGCCTCCCGCCCGCCGGCCGCGAAGCGATCGAGCAAGTCCGCGACGCTCGACAAGTTCCTCGAGGGTCAGCTGCAGGCCCTCGTCGAGGAGCGGGCCAACTACCTGCGCCAAGCCGAGAGCCTGCAGGCCGAGGCCGACTCGCTCACCGAGGACCGAGAGCCCGGCGACGTGCAGTTCGACGAGGAGTCCGGCGAGGGCGACACCCTGGCCGTCGAGCGCGAGCGTGACCTGGCGCTGTCGGCGCAGGCGCGTGCCGCCATCGAGCAGATCGACCGCGCGATCGAGAAGATCCACGACGGCTCCTACGGCAAGTGCGACTCGTGCGGCTCCGTCATCCCCAAGGAGCGGCTCCGGGCGCTGCCCTACGCCGCCCTGTGCGTGAAGTGCAAGAGCGGGGGGCTGGGCCTCGGGCGTTGAGGTCCCAGGGCGCCAACCCGTCGGCTGAGCGGGTCGGCCCCGTGGCACCGCCGACCCCGCGGGCCCGCTGGCCGCTGCTCCTCGGGGTGGCCGCCGCCGTCCTCGCCGCCGACCAGCTCACCAAGTGGTGGGCGCTCGAGACGTTGGACACCCGCACGATCGACGTCGTGTGGACGCTGCGCTTCAACCTCACCATCAACTACGGCTCCGCCTTCAGCGTGGCCGAGGGGCGAGGGGCGGTGATCTCGCTGCTGGCGCTGGTGATCGTGGCCGTGCTGCTGCGATCGGGGCGCTACGCCACCCGGCCGGGCACGGCCGTAGCCATCGGCCTGGTGTTCGGCGGCGCGGTCGGCAACCTCATCGACCGGGCGTTCCGGGAAGGCGACGGCTTCCTGGGCGGCGGCGTGGTCGACTTCATCGACCTGCAGTGGTGGCCGGTCTTCAACGTCGCCGACGCCGCCATCGTGGTGGGCGCGCTGCTGCTGCTCGGCACCCAGTGGCGCCACGGCGGGTCCGAGACCGGGCAGCCTCGAAGTGATTGAGTGAGGGTCGACTCCGCGGATCATGTGCCCGACAGGTGACGAAGGAGGACAGCCAACGGGCCGACCGGCGGAGTCGACCCTCATAGTGCCGCGGGCGCTCGACGGCCAGCGGCTCGACCGGGTGGTCGCGCTGCTCGCCGGGTGCAGCCGGGCCGAGGCGGCCGCGCTGGTGGACGCCGGTGAGGTGACGGTCGGTGGACGTGCCGTCACCAGCCGCTCGCACCGGGTCGCCGAAGGCGATGCGCTCGAGATGGAGGTGCCGGATCGCGCCGCCGACGAGGTCCTGGCCCCGGATCCGGGCGTCGACGTGGCGCCGGTGTACGAGGACTCCGACCTGATCGTGGTCGACAAGCCGGCGGGGCTGGTGGTGCATCCCGGGGCCGGCCAGCGCTCGGGGACGCTGGTCCACGGAGTGCTGGCGCGCTACCCCGAGATCCGGACCGTGGGCCAGCCCGCGCGACCTGGGATCGTCCACCGGCTCGACAAGGGGACGTCGGGGCTGCTGCTGGTGGCCCGCTCCCAGCCCGCTTACGTGGCGCTGGTGGCCATGCTCGCGGCCCGCGAGGTCGACCGCCGCTATCGGGCGCTGGTGTGGGGCGCCGTCGACTCGCCGACGGGGATGGTCGACGCCCCCATCGGCCGCAGCGCCCGCGACCGCACCCGCATGGCGGTCACGCTGACCGGCAAGGAGGCCCGGACCCGCTACGAGGTGGTCCGCAGGTTCAGCGACCCGGTCACGGTCACCGAGCTCCGCTGCAAGTTGGAGACGGGGCGAACGCATCAGATCCGGGTGCACCTGGCGGCGATCGGCCATCCGGTGGTAGGGGATGCGCGCTACGGCGGCCGGCGCCCGTCGCTGCGGTCGCCGCGGCCGTGGCTGCACGCCGAGCACCTGGCCCTCGACCACCCGGTCACGGGGGAGCCGCTGGCGTTCGATTCGCCCTTGCCGGCCGACCTTGCGGCGGTGCTGGCGGGGCTGCGCTGACCCGCTTTCGCGTTCTGGGGACAGGAATGGTCGCCATGGCGACCATTCCAGGAGCGAAGACGCGGGGGTGGGGTCAGTCGACCGGTTCGACGACCGGCCACTCGCGCTCGCCGCGGGCCATCCGGGCGATGTCGGCCAGCGTCATCCCGTCGAGGTGGCGGCGCATGTGCTCGCCCAGCACCCCCCAGATGGCCAGCAGCACGCACTGGCCCTCGTGGTCGCAGGCACCGTTTTGGTGCGGCTCGCCGAAGTCGCCCACGGTGATCGGCCCGTCGACGGCGCTGACGATGTCGCCCAGCGTGATGGTGGCCGGTTCCCGGGCGAGGATGTAGCCGCCGCCCACTCCCCGCTTCGAGCGGACCAGCCCCGCACCCTTGAGCGCCAGCAAGATCTGCTCCAGGTAGGGCTGGGGGAGCCCGGTGCGCTCGGCGATGTCCCGGACCGAGGTCGGCCCGGCCTCGGTCGCGTGCAACGCCAGCGACAGCAGCGCCCGGCTGGCGTAGTCACCGCGTGTCGAGACCTTCATGCGGGACAACTGTACGGTCCGCAGCCGCGATCGGCCGAGCTCCCGCTCATGCGTGTCGCCGTCACCCTGACGCGGCGGGCCGCTCGGCCTCCGGCGCCGTGTTTCCCGCTCTCGGCGCTTCGCGCCGGGCCGCTCGGGCCCCGGCCTCGCGTCCGCTCGGCCTCTGGGCTCGTCGTCCGGCGCCATCATGATGAGTTCCGAGCGGGGCCGGTACGGTGGGCCCAGGAAAGGCACAGGCGTGGTCGACGAACCCCTACTCCCTGACTACGGCGGGGCCTGCGTCACGAACGTGGTGCCCGCATTGCTCGGGCCCCCGGACGGGGCACCGGCCTGGCTGCCGGCGATCGCCGCGGACGCACGGCAGGTCGTGCTGTTCGTGCTCGACGGCATGGGCTGGGACCAGCTGGCGGCGCGCGGCCAGCTGGCGCCGACGCTGTCGGCCATGGAGGGAGGGCCGATCACCACGGTGGCGCCCTCCACCACCTCGACCGCGCTCACCTCGATCACGACCGGCCTGCCGCCGGGAGAGCACGGGATCGTCGGCTACCGGATGGCCGTGCACGGCGAGGTCCTCAACGTCCTTCGCTGGACCACCTCCGCCGGCGACGCCCACCAGAGCCTGCCACCGGCCAAGATGCAGACGGTCGCGCCGTTCCTGGGCCAGCGGCCGCCGGTCGTGACCCGGGCCGAGTACCGCCGCTCGGGGTTCACCGGTGCCCACCTCGACCCGGCCCGGTTCTGGGGCTACCGCACGATGGCAACCATGGTGACCGAGGTCGAGCGCCTGCTGCGCAGCTCCGAGCCGTTCGTCTACGCCTACTACGACGGGCTCGACAAGGTGGCGCACGAGTACGGGCTTGGCGAGCACTACGACGCCGAGCTGGCGTGGATCGACGAGGTGGTCGACCGGCTCGTCTCCCGGCTGCCGGCGGGTGCGGCGCTGGTGGTCGTGGCCGACCACGGCCAGGTCGAGACCGGCGACCACCTGGTGGCGCTGGCGCCCGGGGTGCTGGCGCAGTGCTCGATGCAGTCCGGCGAGGGGCGGTTCCGATGGCTGCACGCCCGGCCGGGCCGCGCCGGGGCGTTGTGCGACGCCGCGGTCGAGCACCACGGCGACGACGCTTGGGTGGTGACCCGCGACGAGATGGTGGCGGCCGGCTGGCTGGGACCGGTGGTCACCGAGGCGGCGCGCTCCCGGCTCGGGGACGTGGCCCTGGTCGCACGCACCGACGCCGCGTTCCACGATCCCCAGGACATCGGGCCCTACGAGCTGGTCGGACGCCACGGATCGCTGACGCCGGCGGAGATGCTGGTCCCCCTCCTCGCCGCCCGCCGGTAGGTTGCGAGCATGTCGTTCACCGACGATCAGAACGCCGCCCAGTCCCGCCCTGCCCAGCCGCCCGGCGGCTCTGCCGACGGGGGGTCGGCCAGTCCGGTCGAGCACCCCGAGGTCGTGCTACCCGGGGAGGAGCATGACCAGCCGAACGAGGCCGTCGAACAGCCGGCCAAGGTGATGCGCATCGGGTCGATGATCAAGCTCCTGCTGGAAGAGGTGCGCCAGTCCGAGCTCGACGAGCAGAGCCGTGACCGGCTGCGGGAGATCTACGAGACGTCGATCTCCGAGCTGTCGGGGGCGCTGTCGCCCGACCTGCGCGAGGAGCTGGGCCGCCTGGCCCACCCGTTCGCCGACACATCGACGCCCAGCGAGGCCGAGCTGCGGGTGGCCAAGGCCCAGCTGGTGGGTTGGCTGGAGGGCCTGTTCCACGGCATCCAGGCCACGCTGTTCGCGCAGCAGATGGCCGCCCGCCAGCAGCTCGACGAGATGCGCCGCCGGCTTCCCCCGGGCAGCCCGCAGCCCAACGTCGAGGTCGAGTCCCGCCCCGGCACGTACCTGTAGGCGCCGCCACCCGGCGCACGCAAAGTGGGCGTCCACGTGCTAGACGTGGTTCTCCCCCCATCCTGGTCAGGCCGCACGTAGGCTTGAACCGATGGGGATGCCGGGAACCCAGGCCTCGCGGGGCCTGCGCGCGCACCGCGCTCGAGCGCTGGTGGTCCTGGCCGTATCGGCCGTCGTGGCCGTGGTGGCGGCAGGACTGTTCGCCGCCGGGACCGATCGCGCCGAGGTGCTGGCCACCCTGCTGTTCGTGCCGGTGTTCGCGGCCGGGCTGCTCGGCGGACGGAGACCGGGCTGGGTGGCGGCGGCGGTGGCCACGGTCGTGTACCTGGCCCTGCGCTCGGCCGATGTCGACGACGCAGGGCTGCCCGGCGTGGTGGTGCTGGCGGCCACCCGCGCCGTGGCCTACGCGGTCGCCGCCGAGGTAGGGCTGCGCGCCCAGTCCCTGGCCGAGCGCCTGTCGGAGGGCAACGAGTGGGACGATTCGCCGCTCGTGGCCCGGGGACGGGCGCTGTCCAAGCGGGAACGCCCGGGGCACGACTCGTTCGAGGTGGGCGAGCCGACCTCCGTGTGGGTCACCAGGGCGGCGGACGCCCCGACCGAGGCGGGGGCAGGAGGGACGGCGTGGGGAGGCGCGGTGGCCCCGACGGCGTCGGACACCGGTTGGTCGCCGCACCCGCCCGAGCCGGATGCCTGGTCGGCGGAACCTTCGCCGCCGTCTCCCGGCTGGTCCGATCCCTATGGGAGCCCGGCGGTCGCTGGCCCACCCGGATCCGATGCCTGGCCCGGCGGGCCGCCGCCGTCCCCACCACCAGCCTGGTCCGATCCCTACGGCAGCCCGGCGGTTTCCATGCCGCCGCCACCGGCGCCGGCGCCCGCATCCTGGTCCGATCCCTACGGCAGCCCGGCGGTGCCCGCGCCGCCTGTGGCGCGGCCCCGGCCGTCGCCGCCACCCCCGCCCATCGACGGCGAGACGCGGTTGTGGACCGCCCGGTTCCTCTGCGACCGCATCGCCGCCGAGCAGGCGCACTGCCAACGCACCGGCAGCCCGTTCTCGCTGGTGCTGGTCCAGGTCCCCGACGAGCCCTTCGCCGCGTTGCCGTACCGCCGCCAGGTCACCCTGCTGCGCGAGCTCGGCCACCAGTTGGTAGCGGGCGGGGTGGTCGACCACCTGGTCCACGTGCCCGACCGGGAACAGCACTGGTTCGCGGTGGTGCTTCCCGACCTCGACCGGGCCGGCGCCCAGGTGCTCGAGCGGCGGCTGCGCACCGGCATCGGTGGTTACCTGCGCAGCCGGGGCCTGCCGCTCCCGGCGCTGGAGAGCGCGTCGCTCACCTCCCCGGACGACGACGCGGCCCTGGGGGAGATCTGGGAGGCGCTGGCCAGCCGCGGCGACCCCGGCGGTGCCACGTCGCCGTCCGGGGCCATGGCTTACGGCGGGTCCTGAGAGATCTGCCCGCGTTCGCCTGAGCGGGCCCTCCCGCCGGCGCGCGTGCGCTACCCTCGTCGAATCACACGGATGTTATTTGTCCACAGGCCCCTGTGGACGACGAGCCGGGTGAACCGAACGAGCAGGATCGCAACGGAGGGAGTCGGCCGGGGTGTCGGGTAACGGTCGGGGCAGCTTCACCCACCTCCACGTCCACACCGAGTACTCGATGCTCGACGGGGCCGCACGCATCGGCGACGTGGTGGCGGCCGCGGTGGCCGACGGCCAGCCGGCGCTGGGGATCACCGACCACGGCAACATGTACGGGATCCTCGACTTCTACCGCGAGTGCCGCAAGCAGGGGATCAAGCCCGTCCTGGGCACCGAGGCCTACATGGCCCACGAGTCCCGCTTCGAGCGCCCGGCCCGGCGGGGGCGCGTCGACGACACGGGGGGCGACACCGAGGGCGGCAAGAAGCTCTACTACCACCTGACCCTGCTGGCCGAGACCAACGAGGGCTACCGCAACCTCATCCAGCTCGCCAGCCGGGCGTTTCTCGAGGGCTACTACTACCAACCCCGCGTCGACTGGGAGGTCCTCGCCGAGCACGCCCGGGGGCTCATCGCGACGACCGGCTGCCTGGGCGGGCACGTGCTCCAGTCGCTGGTGCAGGGCGACATCGAGGGCGCCACCGCCAAGGCCGGGCGACTGCAGGACATCTTCGGCAGGGACAACCTGTTCGTCGAGCTGCAGGACCATGGCATCCCCGAGCAGCACAAGACCAACCCCCAGCTCATCGAGATCGCCCGCCGCATCGGCGCCCCGCTGCTCGCCACCAACGACAGCCACTACGTCCACCAGCACGACGCCATGGCCCACGACGCGCTGCTGTGCGTGCAGACCGGCTCGCTCATGAGCGACCCCAACCGGTTCAAGTTCCACGGCGACCAGCACTACCTCAAGTCCGCGGCCGAGATGCGCTCGCTGTTCGGCGAGGCGCCCGAGGCGTGCGACAACACCTTGTGGATCGCCGAGCGTGCCGACGTCGAGATCGCCTTCGGCAAGCCGCAGCTGCCCAACTTCCCGTTGCCCGAGGGCTTCGCCAGCGACGGTGACTACCTGCGGCACCTGACGTTCGAGGGCGCCAGGGAGCGCTGGGGCGATCCCCTGCCCGACGAGGTCGTGGAGCGGCTGGCTTACGAGCTGCAGGTCATCGGCGACATGGGCTTCAGCTCCTACTTCCTCATCGTGTGGGACCTGATCGCCCATGCCCGGCGCAACGGCATCCGGGTGGGCCCTGGGCGGGGGAGCGCCGCCGGCTGCGCGGTGGCCTACTGCCTGCGCATCACCGACCTCGATCCGATCCGCTATGACCTGCTGTTCGAGCGCTTCCTCAACCCGTCGCGCATCTCGATGCCCGACATCGACATGGACTTCGACTCGCGCTTCCGCGACGAGATGATCCGCTACGCGGCCGAGCGCTACGGCCGCGACCACGTCGCCCAGATCGTCACCTTCTCCACCATCAAGGCCCGAGCGGCCGTACGCGATGCCGCCCGGGTGCTGGGCCAGCCCTACGCCGTCGGCGACCGGGTGGCCAAGGCCATGCCGCCGCTGGTGATGGGGCGCGACACGCCGCTGTACGCCTGCATGGAGCCGAATCCCCGCTTCGAGGACGGGTACAAGATGGCGGCCGAGCTGCGGCAGATGTACGAGGAGGACCCCGACGTCCGCCAGGTGGTCGATGTCGCCAAGGGGCTCGAGGGCCTGCGCCGCCAGGCGGGGATCCACGCCGCCGCGGTGGTGATCACCAAGGAGCCGCTCACCGAGTACCTGCCCATCCAGCGCAAGCCCGAGAACGGCCAGCCCCTCGAGGAGGCGCCGGTCGTCACCCAGTACGAGATGCACGGCGTCGAGGACCTGGGCCTGCTCAAGATGGACTTCCTCGGGTTGCGCAACCTCGACGTCATCACCGACACCGTCGAGGTGATCCGCCGCACCCGCGCCTTCGACCTGGACATCGACAACGTCCCGCTCGACGACGGGCCCACCTACGAGCTGTTGCGCCGGGGCGACTCGGTCGGCGTGTTCCAGCTCGAAGGCGGTCCCATGCGGGCGCTCATGCGGTCGCTGGCGCCCACCACGTTCGAGGACGTGGCCGCCCTGGTGGCGCTCTACCGCCCCGGCCCCATGGCGGCGAACATGCACAACGACTACGCCGACCGCAAGAACGGCCGCAAGCCGATCGAATATCTCCACCCCGACGCCGAGGAGATACTCGGCGACACCTATGGCTTGTGCATATACCAGGAGAGCGTCATGCGGATCGCGCAGCGATTCGCCGGTTATTCGCTGGCCGACGCGGACAACCTCCGAAAAGCCTGCGGGAAAAAAGACCGCAAACTCATCGCCAAGGAGCGCGCTCGGTTCGTCGAAGGCTGCGAGGCCAGCGATTACGGCGCCGAGCTGGGAACCAAGTGGTTCGACATCATCGAACCATTTGCAGATTATGCGTTCAATCGCAGCCACGCATTTGGCTATGGGTTCGTCGCCTATCAGACCGCTTACCTCAAGGCCAATTATCCGGCCGAGTACCTGGCGGCGCTGCTCACGAGCGTCAAGGCCAATCTCGACAAGGCGGCCATCTATCTGGCCGAGTGCCGCGCCATGGGCATCGACGTTGTGGTGCCGGACATCAACCGTTCGGTGTCCGATTTCACCCCGGTGATCGAGTCGGACGACGCCGACGGCGGCAACGGCGGCGATGGTGGCAGCACGCCGAAGGCGAGCATCATCTTCGGCCTGTCGGCGGTGCGGAACGTGGGCGAGGGTCTCGTCGCGCTCATCGTCGCCGAGCGCGAGGCCAACGGCCCCTACGCCGACTTCTACGACTTCTGCCAACGGGTCGACACGTCGGTGCTCAACAAGCGCACGATCGAGTCGCTGATCAAGGCGGGAGCCTTCGACAGCCTGGGGCACAAGCGCCGGGGCCTGCTCACCGTGTTCGAGCAGATCGTCGACCACACGCTGGCCCGGCGCCGCGAGCGCGACATGGGGATCATGACCCTGTTCGGCGACCCGGACGACGCGGACGGAAGCGGCGGCTGGAGCGACTTCGAGCGGACGGCCATCCCCGACCTCGAGTTCGACAAGCGCGACCGGCTGGCTTTCGAGAAGGAGATGCTCGGGCTCTACGTCAGCGACCACCCGCTGCTGGGGGCCGAGGCGGCGCTGGCCCGCCGGGCCGACTGCGCGCTCGACGAGCTGGCCGACCTCGAGGACGGCGCCCTCAAGGCGGTGGGCGGCGTGGTGACCGGGCTGCAGCGCAAGTGGACTCGCCGGGGCGACCTCATGGCGGTGTTCACGCTGGAGGACCTGCGGGCGTCGGCCGAGGTGATGGTCTTCCCCCGCACCATGACCGAGCACGGGCACAAGCTGGCCGACGACGGGGTGGTGATCGTGCGAGGACGGGTCGACACCCGGGACGACGCGCCCAAGCTCATCGCCCAGACCGTCGACGTGGTCGAGGTGGCCTCCAGCCAGATCGAGCCGCTGCGCCTGCGGGTCCCCACCCAGCTGCTGTCGGCGGCCACCGTCGCCCACCTCAAGCGGGTGCTGTCCGACCATCCCGGCGAGGCGCCGGTGTTCCTCCAGCTCGGGGAACGGCAGGTCGTTCGGCTACCCGACCGTTGGAACGTCGACGCGAGCAACGGGCTCGTGGGCCAGCTCCGGGAGGCCCTGGGCCCGGCGGCGATCGTCGGCTGAGGCGGCGCTCCGGACACTTGTTCGGTCACCGGAGTTGCACGCCCCGTGTGGTTTGACTGGACTAGTGGCTTGTTGCCGCACGCAGAACGGGGGCTACGCCGGAGATGTCGATCGCTGTAGACACCAAGGACTGCACGGCGCTCAGCGACGCTGAGCTGGTCGAGATGGCCGATCTCTGCGCGGAAGCCCAGTACAGCCACGAGATCGGGACCTTGTCGAAGCAGGCCGAGGCGTGGGTGCTGATCACCCAGGTCCGAGACGAGGGCAAGCTCAAGGGCTTCGCCTTCTCCACGCTCGAGCGCATCGGCGGTACGCCGTGCGTGCTGGTGGGCCTGGCGTCGGTGCGGCGCACGTCCAAGCGTGACTCGGTGCTCCGGGCCCTGATGCAGGACCTGCTGCGGCGGGCGGTGCTGGCGTTCCCCGACGAGGACGTGCTGGTCGCGGCCCGCTTCGGCGACGTCGGCGGCTTCGACGCCTTCCGCAACCTCAACGACATCGTCCCCCGGGCCGGCCACAGGGCCACCGGCGAGGAGCGGGCCTGGGGTGGCCGCCTGGCCAAGCGCTACGGCATCGAGGCCAGCGCCTACGACCAGCGGGCGTTCGTGGCCCGGGGAGACGGCGGCGGACCGGCTCCGGTGTTCGACCACGAGACCCTGCACCCCGACCAGGTCGACCGCGAGGTGGCCGAGCGCTTCGAGGGCCTGCACGCCGGCAAGGGCGACAGCCTGATCGGGTTCGGCTGGGCCATGGAGGAAGACCTCCGCAAGCTCGCCTGACGGGCGACAGCATGGAGCTCGGCGACGCCGTCCGCCGGCGTCGCATGGTGCGGGCGTTCGACGGGCGCCCGGTGCCGCCCGAGCTCGTCGACCGACTGCTGGATCTCGCCCGGCGGGCGCCGTCGGCGGGCAACACCCAGCCGTGGGCGTTCGTCGTGCTGGAGGGAGCGCAGACCGCGACCGTGTGGGACATCACGCTGCCGGCGGACCGGCGACGCTCCTTCCGGTGGCCGGGACTGCTCGACGCCCCGGTCGTGGTGCTGCCGCTGGTATCCGCCGACGCCTACGTGGACCGCTACCGGGAGCCCGACAAGCGGACCACCGGACTCGGGTCCGGCGTGGCGGCGTGGCCGGTGCCCTACTGGTGGGTCGACGGGGGCATGGCGGTGCAGACGCTGCTGCTGGCGGCGGTCGACGCCGGCCTCGGGGCCCTGTTCCACGGCTTGTTCGACCACGAACGGACGGTGCTGGACCACCTCGGTGTGCCGGACGGGTGGCGGGCGCTCGGCGCCGTCGCCCTGGGGTGGCCGGCACCGGACGAGCCGGGGCGGTCCGCGGGACGCCGCCGCCCGCCGCTGGGCGACATCGTGCACCGCGGCCGGTGGTGAGTACGACCTTGAAGAAAACCGGTCAGGACCCCGGAAGGCCGGGTTGTCACAGGCGCCGGATCTCTGATCCGGTGTGCTTCGAGGCCAGGATCACGCCGGGGCGGATCCGCGCTGTGGTGGTGTCAAATAGAGCCGCTAGTCATCCAGGCTCCCCAGGGTCAAGTTGACGACGGTTCCAGTCATCCCGCTTGCCTTGTCGGAAGCGATGAAGACCGCCATGTTTGCCATCTCCTCGAGCGTCATGAGCCGTCGCGCGTGGTTCCTGCTTGCGAGCAACTCTTGCCACTGTTCCCAGGTCATTCCCGATGCCTTGGCGCGAGGCTCGAAGGCTTCCTTGATCGTGCGTGTCTCCGGCATGCCCTGTGGTCGCAGACCGACCACGCGAATGCCCTGAGGTGCGAGCTCGGCGGATAGATCTCGAGTGAGTGCCTCCTTGGCGGCCATCGCCGGGCCGTAGCCTCCTACCAAGGGGATGCCCGTCCGTGAGTGGAGTGCGGTGACGGTCATGACCACCCCCGACCTGTTCGCGACCATCCTCCGGGCCGCCAGGCGTGCGGTCAGGAAGTACGACGTTGCGTAGGTCGTGATCGGCAGGGAGAACTGCTCGACATCCAGCTCGACCAGAGGCACACCCAGGATGTTCGTGTCCGGGATCCCGACCGCGTTGAACGAGATGTCGACGCGGCCGGCCTTGTCGATCACGGACTGCAGGTGGTCGTCGACGGCCTGCTCGTCGAGAGCGTCGACCTCCGCCGCCTCGGCGGATCCGCCGGCGGCAACGACTTCCTCGGCGACAGCTTCGACGGGTGCCAAGTGGCGCCCGGTGAGAAAGACGTTGGCCCCCTCGAGCGCGAAGGCGCGTCCGACAGCGCTGCCGATCGCGCCCCCGGCTCCGTAGATCACCGCAACCTTGTCCTTCAGTATCATCTCTGGTCCTTTCTGTGCCTGGGTGGTCACCGCGCACCTCATGAGTTGAGACCGACGGTCGAGACTCATCTGCCCGTTGGCTGCCTTGTTCGCCACCGTCGAGGATGCAGACACCACGACGTCGAGAAAGTGGGCGCGCACCTTCCGCCCAGTTCGCGGCGCGGCCGGTGTCAATACGGGATGGACGAGGAGACCCGGGGACGTGACGCAGGGTGGAGAGATGACAACCGACCTGATCAGCAGGGCGCGGGCCGGGGACGGCGCGGCGTTCCGAGAGCTGACCGAGCCGCACCGTCGGGAGCTACTGGTGCACTGCTACCGGATGCTCGGATCCTTGCAGGACGCCGAGGACGCCCTCCAGGACACGCTGCTGGCCGCCTGGCAAGGCCTCGCAGGGTTCGAGGGACGCGCCTCGATCCGCACATGGCTCTACCGGATCGCCACCAACCGGTGCCTCAACGCGCTTCGCTCGGCCAGCCGACGCCCGGCCCGGGAGTGGGACGTGCCCGAGGTTGAACCGCCCGAGCCGACCCGGATCGGCGACGTCGTGTGGCTCGAGCCATTCCCCGATGCCCTCCTCGAGGGTGCGATCGACGTGCCGCTCGGCCCGGAGGCACGCCACGAACAGACCGAAGCCATCTCTCTGGCCTTCGTGACCGCACTGCAGGTCCTGCCGCCTCGCCAGCTCGCCGTGCTCATCCTGCGCGACGTCCTCGGATTCCATGCGAACGAGGTGGCCGACATGCTCGATTCGACTGTTGAATCGGTCAACAGCGCGCTCAAGCGGGCCCGCGCCAGCCTGCAGCGCCAGAAGCCGCCGGCGGCCGAGCGCGAACCGGCTCCCGCTTCCGAGTCACGAGCCGAACAGGCGCTCGTGGCGACGTTCGTCCGCGCCTACGAGTCCGGCGATCTCGACGCGCTCGTGGCGTTGTTCACCGACGAAATCTCCATCTCCATGCCACCGATTCCCCTCGAATACCAAGGCCGCGACGTCGCGGCCCGCCTCTTCGCCAGCATCTTCGGGTCGGGCCGGAGGTTTGACCTCGTGCCGACGCGGGCCAATGGTCAGCCGGCGTTCGGGGCCTACCTTCGCGGCCCCACCGGCGGCATCCGCCACGGGACCGGCGTCCTCGTCCTCACCCTCACCGGCGACCGGATCCGCGCCTTCACCCGCTTCGACAACAGCGTGCTCCCATCATTCGGCCTGCCGCGATCGCTCCCTAGCCGATAGGCGCTTCCGAGCGCGCTCTGCATCGCCGGGCTGCGTCGTGTGAGTGAACCCGTGAGCCCGGCATAGGTGTCTTTGCGCTTGCTTCGTCTGAACGTCATCACCCAGTTGGTCTCCCCCGATCGAGCAGTACCAGCCTGACACCCTCGTCCTCAACGCCGGCGCCGCGCCGCTCTATCGCGGAAGACCTTCAAAGACGCGTAGCGAGCTGCGCCATCAGCGCCTCCGGCTCCTCGGCGGGGAGCTGGCAGGCGTAGCTGCGGCACACGTAGGCGCGGCCGTCGTCGCGGCCCTCCCACAACGGGGACGGGTAGCGCTCACCCCAGGCGAGCACGGCGCCGGGGAGGAAGCGCCGCTGCACGACGGCGACCAGGTCGGGACGCTCGCCCGCCACCACGACCTCGTCGACGCCGTGCACGGCGAGGTCGACGGCCGCCAGCAGGTGACCGAACGCGGTGGGGTGCTCGGTGGCGAGGGACCCGGTCAGCCGCAGGATCGCCTCGGCGCGCTCCCTGTAGCGCTCCTCGCCGGTGAGGGCGCCCAGGCGCAGCAGGCCGACGGCCGCCACGCTGTTGGCGCTGGGGGTGGCGTTGTCCATCAGGTCCTTGTTGCGGGCGACCAGCCGCTCGGCGTCGCTGCCCGTGGTGAAGAGCCCGCCCCGCTCGTCGTCCCAGAACAGGTCGAGGAGGGCGTCGGCGGTGGCGCGGGCGGCCTCGATCCAGCGGGCCCGGCCCGTGGCTTCCGCCAGCCGCACGAAGGCGTCGACCAGGGCCGCATGGTCCGCCGCATAGGCCAGGTGGCGCGCACCCCGGTCCGAGCGGCCGTGGGAGCGGGAAGCATGTCCCGCCTGCCACGAGCGCAGCCAGCGGCCGTCGTCGCGCCGCAACGACCGCAGCAGGAACTCGCCGTTGGCGACCGCGGCGTCGAGCCAGTCCTGTCGTCCGCTGGCGGCGGCCGCCTCAGCCAGCGCCGCCAGCATCAGCCCGTTCCACTCGGTCAGCACCTTGTCGTCGAGCCCCGGGCGCACCCGGTGCTCACGGGCGGCGAACAGGCGCCCCCGGGCATCCTCGATGCGGGCCGGGCGAGCCAGGTTGACATGTCCCCCGCTCCCACGGCCGCTCGGGCCGCGGGCGTGGATCCGGTTGAGGATCGTGCGGCCCTCGAAGTTGCCGCCCGGCCGGACCCCGTAGAACGCCATGACCTCGTCGGCCAGGTCCCGGTCGCCTTCCAGGGCGGCGACGATCTCGTCGGGGGTCCAGACGTAGAAGCGGCCCTCCTCGCCCTCGCTGTCGGCGTCCTCGGCGGAGAAGAACCCTCCCTCGGGGTGGCGCAGGTCGCGGAGCACGTAGCCCACCGTCTCGTCCAGCACCTGGCGGTAGCGATCGTGGCCCGTGACCTGCCAGGCGTGCAGGTAGGCCCGCGTGAGCAGCGCCTGGTCGTACAGCATCTTCTCGAAGTGCGGCACCAGCCACATGGCGTCGACGGAGTAGCGGGCGAAGCCGCCGCCCAAGTGGTCGTACATCCCACCGGAGGCCATGGCGTCGAGCGAGGTCTCCACCACGGCCTGGATGTCTGGCTCGGGCGATGGTTGTCGGGCCAGCCACCGCACCAGCAGGTCGAGGCTCATGGCCTGGGGGAACTTGGGGGCGCCGCCGAATCCGCCTCGGGCGTCGTCGTGCTGCTGGCGGAGCGCCTTGACCGCGCCGTCCAGGGCGTCGGCGCCCGGTAGGCCGTCGCCGGGCGACACCAGCGCCGACCGACCCAGCGCGGCGGTGAGCTGACCGGCCTGCGTGTCGATGTCGTCGCGGCGGGTGCGCCACAGCTCGTCGATGCGGCGGCACAGCTCGGGGAAGGCGACCATGCCGCCGCGCCGGGTCTTGGGGAAGTACGTCCCCCCGAAGAAGGGCCGGCCGTCGGGGGTGAGGAAAACGGTCATGGGCCAGCCGCCCTGGCCGGTCAGGGCCTGGACCGCCTCCATGTAGATCTCGTCGACGTCGGGCCGCTCCTCCCGGTCCACCTTGACGTTGACGAACAGGCCGTTCATCAGGGCCGCGATCTCGGGGTCCTCGAACGACTCGTGCGCCATCACGTGGCACCAGTGGCAGGCCGAGTAGCCAACCGACAACAGGATCGGCTTGTCGTCGCGCCGGGCCGCGGCGAAGGCCTCGTCCCCCCAGGGGTACCAGTCGACCGGGTTGTCGGCGTGCTGGCGCAGGTAGGGGCTCGTCTCGGTGGCCAGGCGGTTCATGCGTCCCACCGTAGGGGCAGCGGGGCGCGAGACGACCCTGACGCCGGAACGCCTACCCCACGGGTAGTTGGGATGCGCACCCGCGCGGGGGACGATGTAAGCATGACCGTTTCGCCTCGGGGGCTGCGCCCCCGCACCCCATCGACGTCCGGCTCCCTGGCTTGTCGACCCAACAATCCGCCCGGCTCGCGGCGACAAGGCGAGCGGGCTCTAGTTGGGTCGATCGCACGGCCGTCGGCTCACGAGCTGCGCTCATGACCCCCGACGAGGCCACCGCCTTCCTCCGTTCCGCCATCCCCCTGTGCGACACGCTCGACATGCGGGCCACCGCCGCCGGGCCCGACGAGGCCAGGGTCGAGATCGACTGGGCGCCGGGCCTGTGCACGAGCAACGGCCTGCTCCACGGCGGGGTGGTCATGGCGCTGGCCGACTCGGCCGGCGGGGCGTGCACCTACTTCAACCTCCCCGAGGGTGCCTCGGGCACCACCACCATCGAGTCCAAGACCAACTTCCTCGGTGCCGTGCGCGAGGGCGTGGCGGTGGCCAGCGCCCGTCCCCTCCACGTCGGCGGGACGACCATCGTGATCGAGACCCTGGTCACCGACAGCGCCGGCCGCCCGGTTGCCAAGGTGACCCAGACGCAGCTGGTCCTCCGACCCAGGGAGTGACGGCCGCGCGGGGCTAGCGTGCCCGCTCATGGAGCTCAGCCTGAAGGGGAAGGTGGCGCTGGTCACCGGCGCCAGCCGGGGGATCGGCAAGGCGATCGCCACCGCCTACGCCGAGGCGGGGGCGGCGGTGATGCTGTCGTCCCGCAAGCAGGACGCGCTGGAGGCGGCGGCCGCCGACATGGCCGACGCCCAAGGCGAGACGGCGGTGTTCGCCGCCAACGCCGGGGAGCCCGACCAGATCGCCGCCTGCGTGGCCGCCACGGTCGAGCGGTTCGGCGCCGTCGACATCCTCGTCAACAACGCCGCCACCAACCCCTACATGGGCCGGAGCATCGACATCGACCTGCCCCGCCTCGACAAGACCTGGCAGGTCAACTACCGGGGGCCGGTGGTGTGGGTGCAGGAGGCCTGGAAGGCGTCGATGGCCGAGCGGGGCGGCGTCATCCTCAACATCTCCTCCGTCGGCGGCCTGTCGGTCGAGCCCGCCATCGGCCACTACAACGTGACCAAGGCGGCGCTCATCCACCTCACCCGCACCCTGGCCCAGGACCTCGCCCCCGGCGTGCGGGTCAACGCCATCGCCCCGGGACTGGTGAAGACCGACTTCGCCCGGGCGCTGTGGGAGCCGGCCGAGGACAAGGTGGCCGCGCGCATGCCGCTCCAGCGCCTCGGCGACCCCGTCGACATCGCCAACGCGGCGCTGTTCCTGGCCAGCGACCTGGCGTCGTGGATCACGGGGCAGACCCTGGTGGTCGACGGGGGCGCCCTGGTGGCCGCGGGCCGGCTGTAGCTGCGGCTGCCCGGCTGCGTGTCAGCCGGGGAGGCGGTCATCCAGGTCGCCCGATCCGCCGGGCGGTCGACCACCGCCGGGATCACAGCGCCCGCCTCACCAGCTTGCCCGAGCCGGTGCGGGGCAGCTCGGGGACCAGCACCAGCTCGCGGGGGGCGGCGTAGGCGGGCAACTCCTGCTTGGCCAGCTCGCGCAGCTCGTCGAGCGTCGGCGGGGCCGCCGGGTCGGCGGGGACCACCAGGGCCGCCACCCGCTGACCCCAGTCGGCGTCGGGCCGGCCGACCACCGCCACCTCCCGCACCCCCTGGTGAGCGGACAACGCCCGCTCGACGGCGACCGGCCACACGTTCTCGCCGCCGGTGATGATCAGGTCGCCCACGCGACCGAACACCTGCAGGCGACCGGCGGCCTCGTCCCAGGCGCCGCCGTCGCCGGTGGGGAACCAGCCGTCGGCGCCCTTGGGATCGGTGCCGTCGCGGTAGGCCCGCAGCAGCATCGGGCACCGCAGCTCGATCTCGCCGTCGACGACCCGCACCTCGACCCCGTCGAGGGGCGTCCCGTCGTAGACCACGCCGCTGCCGGTCTCGGTCATCCCGTACGTAGCGACGGCGTTGGGCGGCAGGTCCGGGGGCATGGCCGATCCGCCCAGCACCACCGTCCGGAACGCCGCCACCGCCGCCGGGTCGAGGCGCCCGAGCATGGCCGGCACCATCGAGGTCAGCGTGCACCTGTCGGATCCGCGGGTGGCCGCACCCTCGACCGCCCCTGGGTCGAACCGGTCGTGCACGGTCAGGGGTGTGCCGGTCGCCAGCGCCCGGGTGACGACCGCCAGCCCGCCCACGTGCGCCAGGGGCAGGCACGCCAGCCAGCGGTCCGCCACGGGGTCGACGCCCAGCCGCCGGCTGGTGGCCTGCGCGGAGGCGGCCACGGCGTCGTGGGTGAGCACCACGGCCTTGGGATCGCCGGACGTGCCGCTGGTGGCGACCACCAGCGCGTCCCCGTCGGCCACGGGTTCGTGGGGACGCGCCGCCGCCAGCACCCGCTCGCGGGCGGCCGGCGGCAGGCGGGGGTCGAGGGGGAGGACCGCGTCACCATCGTCCCAGGCGCGCCGCAGCCGGTCGACGAACTCGTCGCCGCCCCGCGCCTCGACCACGACGAGCCTGTGCACGGAGGGAGGTTACGGGCCCGGCGGCGATCTACGGTCGGAGCCATCGACGCCACCACCATCCGCACCGACCGCCTGACCAAGGTCTACGACGCCGTTCCCGGTGGGCCGCCGGGCCCCGTTGGCCAGGCGCCGGCGGTCGACGCCCTCGATCTCGAGGTGGGCCGCGGCGAGCTGTTCGGCCTGCTCGGGCCCAACGGCGCCGGGAAGACCACCACGATCGGCATGCTCACCACCCGGGTGATCCCCACGGGTGGCCAGGCCTTCGTCGACGGCGTCGACGTGGTCGCCGAGCCGGCCCGGGCCAAGGAGCGCATCGGCGTCGTCACCCAGACCAACACGCTCGACCGCTCGCTGAACGTGCGCGAGAACCTCGAGTTCCATGCGCGCTACTTCGGCACCGGCCGGCGGGCCGCCCAGGCGGCGGCCGATCGCATGCTCGAGGTCATGCGGCTCACCGAGAAGGCCTCGGCCGACGTCGGCACCCTTTCCGGCGGCATGGCGCAGCGGCTCATGGTGGCCAGGGCCATCCTCCACCGGCCACAGGTGCTGTTCCTGGACGAGCCGACGGCCGGTCTTGATCCCCAGAGCCGGCTGGGTCTGTGGGACATCATGCGCAACCTCCACGCCGAAGGGCAGACGGTGCTGCTCACGACCCATTACATGGATGAGGCCGACCAGCTGTGCGAGCGGGTGGCGATCATGGACCACGGCCGCATCCTCGCCCTCGACGATCCCGCCAAGCTCAAGCGGTCGGTGGGCGCCGACACGGTCGTCACCGTCCAGGCGGGCAGCAACGGCGACGGTGACGCACTGGCCGAGGTGCTGGGCCGGCTCGAGGGGGCGACCGGGACCCAGGTGATCGAGGGCGGCGTGCGGCTCTACGTCGCGGGCGGCGACGGGGTGCTGCCCCGGGTGATCGCCGCCGCCGAGCAAGTGGGGCCCGTGCGCGACGTGCGCGTCGAGGAACCGACGCTGGAGACGGTCTTCATCACGCTCACGGGGAGGGACCTGCGGGAATGACCACTGTTGCCGGCGCCGAGGCCACGGTTCGTACCGCACGCCCGAGCAGCCTGGTGGGTGCCTGGACGCCGATGAGCTGGCGGGCGTTCGGCGCGCTGCTGGGGCGCGACCTCGTCGTGCTCCGCAAGGACCTGCCGGCGTTCGTGGCCCGCACGGTGATGCAGCCGCTGCTGCTGATGTTCGTGTTCACCTACGTCTTCCCCAAGATCGGGCAGGGCATCGGCAGCGCCGGCGGCGCCTCGGCTGAGGGGGCATTCAGCACGTTGCTGGTGGGCGGCGTGGTGGCCAGCACCATGATCTTCCAGGGCATCCAGGCGGTGGCGCTGCCCATGGTCCAGGACTTCGGCTTCACCCGCGAGATCGAGGATCGCGTGCTGGCCCCGATCCCGGTCGAGGGCGTGGCGCTCGAGAAGGTGGCGTCGGGCGCCATCCAGGGGCTGCTGGCTGCCCTGGTGGTCCTGCCTCTGGCGTATGTCGTCCCCGCCACCGACGTGCACCTGGACGTCAACTGGCCCGTGGCGCTGACGTTCCTGCCGCTGGCCGCCGTGCTGGGGGCCTCGCTGGGGCTCACGGTCGGCACCCGGGTGCAGCCGCGGCAGGTGCCGCTGGTGTTCAGCCTGCTGGTGCTGCCGATGACGTTCCTGGGCGCCGTGTACTACCCGTGGCGGGGGCTGGAGCCGCTGCCGTGGCTGCGCTGGGGCGTGCTCGTCAACCCGCTCGTCTACCTGTCGGAGGGTGTGCGGCTCGGGCTGACGGGCGACACGATCCCGCACATGAACGGCGTGGTCGTGTACGTCGCCTGCCTCGGCTTCACCGCGGTGCTGCTGTGGGTCGGGATCAAGGGCTTCCGCCGGCGGGTCCTGGCATGAGCGAGCGTCAGCGAGCGAATCATGAGCACGGCGGCGGCTCGGGCCCGGAGGCCGCCCGTCGGGTGGATCCCCAGGGCTGGCGACTGTGGCTGGCCGGTGCCCGGCCCCGAACGCTGCCGGCCGCCGTGGTGCCGGTGCTGGTGGGGACGGCCTGCGCCGCCGGGCGGGCCGACGTGGTGGCGTGGCGGGCGGTGGCGGCCGGGGTGGTGGCGCTGGCCCTGCAGGTGGGGACCAATTACGCCAACGACTACAGCGATGGCGTGCGGGGAACCGACCGGGCGGGCAGCCGGGTGGGCCCGTTGCGGCTGGTGGGCTCGGGGCTCCAGCCGGCCGGAGCGGTGAAGCGGGCGGCGTTGGTGTCGTTCCTGGTCGCCGGCGTGGCGGGACTGGCCCTGGCGGTCGCGGTCGGCTGGGAGTTGCTGGTGGTGGGGGCGCTGGCCATCGCCGCCGGCTGGTTCTACACGGGTGGACCGCGGCCGTACGGCTACCTGGGGCTCGGCGAGCTGTTCGTGTTCGTGTTCTTCGGGGTGGTGGCCACCGCCGGGTCGGCCTACGTGCACGAGGAGGCGTTGTCGGGCCTGGCCCTGGCGGCCAGCGTGCCGGTCGGGTTCCTGGCGACGGCGCTGCTGGTGGTCAACAACCTGCGTGACATCCCCGGCGACACGGCCTCCGGCAAGCGCACGCTGGCGGTGCGGCTCGGCGACGGGCGCACCCGCTGGCTCTACGTGGCGCTGCTGGTGGGCGCGGTGGTGATGGTGCCGGTGGTGGCGGCCGTGGGCGACCGCGCAGGCGCGGCGCTGGCGCTGGCCGCCGTGCCGTTGGCCCGGCGCCCGGTGATCGCGGTGCTCGGCGGAGCCCGGGGCGGCCAGCTCATCCCGGTGCTGGGCGACACCGGCCGGGTGCAGCTGGCGTTCGGCGCCCTGCTGGCGCTGGGCCTGTGGGTGACGGCCTGAGCGGGCCGGCCGGGTGCGTTGGCGCCGTGGCCGTCACCGCCAGCCACGGCACGACCACCTCGAGGAACGCTGCCGGCTGCTCCAGATGGGCGCTGTGGCCGGCACCGGGGACCAGCGCCAACCGGGCGTTGGCACCGATCGCCGCGGCCATGCGCTCGGCGATGGCGGCGTAGCGCTCGTCGTCCTCGCCGGCCATGACCAACACCGGCGCCTCGATGCTCGACAGCGCCGACCACAGCGGCGCCTGCGATCCCGTGCCGGCCAGCTCGAGGCTGCGGGCCAAGCCCTCGGCGCTGTTGCGGCGCCGCTCGTCCTCGAACCGGGCACCGGCCGGCAGGCCGGCGAACAGGGGCTGGTCCAGCCACCAACCCACGAACCAGTCGACGCCTTGTGCTCGGATCCGCTGGGCCAGGGCGTGATCCTGCGCCCGGCGCTGGGCCCGCTCGGCGTCGTCCTCGATGCCGGGTGTCGCGCCCAGCACCACAAGTCCCCGGACGGCCTCCGGCGCCTCGGTGGCCACGTGCAGCGCCATGCGGGCGCCCATGGAGTAGCCGACGTAGACCGCCGGGCCCCCGGCCTCGGCGATCAGGCGGCCGGTGGTGGGCAGGTCGGCGGCGTCGTCGGCCGATCCGCCGTGCCCGGGCGCATCTAGTCGCACCACCTCGTGGCGGGCGGCGAGCGCAGCGGCGACCGGTCCCCAGCAGCGGCACGTCTGCCCGAACCCGTGCAGGAGCACCACCCGGGGACCGGACCCGTCGCGTTCGCCATGGAGCCCCACGGCGGGGAATGCTTGCACGTCACATGACGTCCGCCGAACCCCCCGCACCCGCCGACGTGCAGGCCACGTTCGCCGCCACGCTGGTGGACGAGTGGCTGCGGTGCGGAGTCCGTCATGCCGTGGTGTGCCCGGGGTCGCGCTCGACGCCGCTGGCGCTCGCCCTCGCCGACCGGCCGGAGATCACGCTGCACGTCCACCACGACGAGCGCTCGGGTGGGTTCCTGGCGCTCGGCCTGGGGCTGGGCACCGGGCGGCCCGCGGTCGTGCTCACCACCAGCGGAACCGCCGCCGCCGAGCTGCACGCCGCCGTGGTGGAGGCGGACCTGGCCGGCGTCCCGCTCCTGGCCTGCACCGCCGACCGGCCCCCGGAGCTGCGTGACGTCGGTGCCCCACAGGCCATCGACCAGGTGCACCTGTTCGGCCGCTCGGTCCGGTGGTTCGGCGATCCCGGCGTGCCCGAGGCCGCCTCGGCACCGCGCTGGCGCGCTTTCGCCGGTCGCGCCCACGCCGCCACCCTCGGGGCCGCCGGCGCCCGGTCCGGCCCGGTCCACCTCAACCTGCCGTTCCGGGAACCGCTCGTGGGTACCGCCGGACCGCTGCCCGCCGGACGGGGCGACGGGCCCTGGGTCGTGGCGACCGAGGCGGCACCGCTCCGGGAACCGTCGGCCCCGGCGGACCTGCCGGTCGAGTTGCGGCGGCTCGTCGGACGCCGCGGCGTGATCGTGGCAGGCGAGGCGGCGATCGACGGGACCGCGCTCCATCGGCTGGCGGCGGCGTGGGGGTGGCCGGTGCTGGCCGAGCCCCGCTCGCCGGCCTGGAGCCCGGGACCCAACACCGTGGCCCACCTCGACGCGATCCTGCGCTCGCCCCGGGCCGCACGTGAGCTGCGGCCCGAGGCGATCCTGCGGGTCGGGGCACCCGGCGCCTCCCGGGTAGTGAACGAGTGGTTGGCCGCTTCGGGGGCGGAGGAGGTGATCGTGGGCGCACTCGGTTGGTCAGATCCGGCCGGTACGGCGGCGACGATCGTTTCCGGTGACGCAATCCGTTGGATATCGACGGATCACGTCACCGAAACTGGCGAAACCGGGTGGCTCGCGCGGTGGCGGGCGGCATCGGACGCCGCCGAGGCGGCGGTGGCCACCACGCTGGCGGACATCCCGGACCCCAACGAGCCCGCGGTCGCCCGGGACGTCGTCGCCGCCCTGCCGGACGGTGCGCAACTGGTCGTGGCATCGTCGATGCCGATCCGGGACGTCGAGCGCTATGCCGCCCCCCGCACCGGCCTGACCGTGCTGGCCAACCGGGGGGCCAACGGCATCGACGGCGTCGTCTCCACCGCCGTCGGCGTCACCGTGGGATCGGCGGCCCCCACGGCCCTGCTCATCGGCGACATCGCCTTCCTCCACGACAGCAACGGCCTGCTGGGCGCCGCCGGCCGGGGCATCGACCTGGTGTGCGTGGTGGTCGACAACGACGGGGGCGGCATCTTCTCGTTCCTGCCCCAGGCCCGGGCCCTGCCGACGGAGCGGTTCGAGACCCTGTTCGGGACTCCCCACGGCCTCGACCTGGTGGCGCTCGCGGCCGCCTACGGGGTCGACGCCCGGGCGCCGGGCCCGGGCGAGCCGGTGGCGGCCGCCGTGAAGGAGGCGACGGCCAAGGGGGGCGTCCACGTGCTGGTGGTGCGCACCGACCGGGACGCCAACGTGGAGGCCCACCGGCGCATCGACGACGCCGTGGCAGCGGCGGTGGACGCAGCGTAGGCGTAGGCGCAGGCGCCGGGACGCTAGGGCCGGACGATCGCCGACAGCAGCGCCTGGAGCTTGTCCCGGGTCTCGGCCAGCTCGGTCGGGGGATCGCTGTCGGGGACGATGCCGTTACCGGCCCACACCCGGGCCTGCGGTCCCTCGATCTCGGCGCAGCGCACGGAGACGGCCCAGGTGCCGTTGCCGGCGGCGTCGACCCATCCGGAGGTGCCGGCGTAGCGACGGCGGTCGAAGCCCTCGTGCTCGGCGATCCAGGCCACGGCCTGGTCCCGGGGCCAGCCCGCCACCGCCGGCGTGGGGTGCAGTGCCGCCACCAGCTCCAGCACCGACGGTGCCGGCTGCGACAGCCGGCCCTCCACCAGCGTCGCCAGGTGCTGGACGTTGGCCACCGCCACCACCGACGGCTCGGCCTCGTAGTCCAGGTACGAGCACCACGGCAGCAGCGTGTCGTGGACCATGTCGATGGTGATCTGGTGCTCCTGGCGGTCCTTGGTCGACGCCAGAAGCGACGCCGCCAGCCGCTGGTCGGTGGTGGGATCGCCGCCCCGGGGCGCGGTGCCGGCCATCGGGTGGGACCGCACGATGTCGCCCGTCACCGACACCAGCAGCTCGGGGCTGGCGGCCACGAAGCCGTCCACCGAGACGATGTGGCAGCCCGGATAGGTGGACCGCAGGCGTTCGAGCACCGACAGCCGGTCGATGGGTCGGTCGGCGCTGACGTCGATCTGGCGGGCGAGCACCACCTTGTGGAACGCGCCCTCGGCCATGGCCTTGGTGGCCCGCTCGACCAGGGCGCACCAGTCCTCGGGGTCGCGTTGGGCTGACACTGTGAACCGGTGGACCGGTGGCGGCGGCTCGCCGACACCGGCCAGGGGCAGGCCGGTCGGATCGTCGTCATTCGTGCCGATGGTGGTGACCCAGCGGGTGCCGTCTTCGGCGCGCCCGGCCACCACCGCCGGGACCACCAGCTCGCTGGGCGCCCCGGGGGCGAACGGCAGCGCCCCGAAGGCCACGGCGCCGCAGCCCGGCAGCCCGACCTCGTCGTCGGCCTCGATGCCGGCGAGGGGCGCGGCGACCGACAGCAGGTCGACGTCGGCGTCGAGCCGACGGGTGCGGGCCAGCAGCGGGGCCGTCACCGTGCCCTCGTGGCGAGGATCAGCTGCGCGATGCCGCCGGAAAGGAGCCGCCGGTCGACGTCGACGAACCCGGCGTCCGCGATCATCCGCCGCATGTCGTCGGGCTCGGGCAGGTAGGCGACCGAGCGGGGCAGGTAGCGGTAGGCGGACCCGTCGGACAGCAGCGCCCCGATCCGGGGGACCACCGTGCCGAAGTACACGCCGTGGCCCCAGCGCATGAGCCGGTTGGGGGGCGTGGCCACCTCGAGCAGGGCGATGCGCCCGCCCGCCCGCAGCACCCGGGCCAACTCGGCCAAGAAGGGCGGCAGCGCCACCAGGTTGCGCAGGGCGAACCCGCAGGTGACGCCGTCGGCGGAGCCCGCCTGCAGGGGCAGGCGCAGGGCGTCACCCTGCACCAGCGGGGCGTCGGTCCGAGCCGCCGCCAGCATCCCGAACGACAGGTCGACGCCCAACGGCGCCAGCCCCGCCGCCGCCAGCTCGCGGCACAGGTCGCCGGTCCCGCACGCCAGGTCGATCACCGTGGACTTCGGGGGCAGCGCCAGGGAGTGCACCGCCCGCCGCCGCCAGCGGACGTCCATGCGAAGGGTCATGACCCGGTTGACCAGGTCGTAGCGGGGGGCGATGGCGTCGAACATGTCCCGCACCGCCCGGACCTTCTCGTCGCCCTGCGGCAGAGCGTCGAGGGCCGGGGTGCGGGGCATCGGGTCAGCATCGTAGGGGCCGCCGATCACGTCGCCGAGCCCGGCCGCGCCTACGCTGCCCTCCGTGGCCAGGGCGCACTTCAAGATCTTCGGCATCCCCGTCCGGGTCGAGCCGTTCTTCATCGTCGTCGCGTTGCTGTTCGGCATCCGCATCGAGCCGCTGTGGGTGGTGTTCGCCTTCGCGGTCATCGTGTTCGTGTCGGTGCTGGTCCACGAGATGGGCCATGCGCTGACCTACCGGCTGCTCGGCCAACGCTCGGCCATCGTGTTGCACGGCTTCGGCGGGTTCACCGTGCCCACGGGGGGCGGGCGCCGGGTGCTGTCGAAGCCCAAGTCGATCCTCGTCAGCGTCTCGGGTGCGTTGACCCAACTGGTCGTGCTCGGCCTGCCAGCCCACTACGTCTTCTACCGGACCGACTGGGGCCTAAACCAGCGCATCGACTACGCCTTCGACCAGGGATTCTTCAGCTGGGCGCCGGTCCTCTACTACCTGCAATGGGTCAGCATCTGGTGGGCGGTGTTCAACCTGTTGCCGATCCGGCCGCTCGACGGCGGGCACGTGGCCGAGGAGCTGTTCGGCTTCGAGACGGCGTGCAAGCTGTCGATCGGCGCTGCCATCGTGGCCGGGTTCGTCGCCTTCCGGGCGTCGTTCATCGGCCTGTTCGGCCTGCTGTTCTTCGGCCTGTTCGCCTACATGAACTTCCAGGAGCTGCGGGCCGGCCAGCGCACCGGCGTGTTCGACGTCGAGGCGCCCGAGGGCACCCGCCCGGGCAGGGCCCGGGGCTTCGGGCGCCGCGTGGGGCGGCGCCGCAGCAGCCCCAACCTTCAGGTCGTGCGCCCGCCCGGCGCCAGGGGGCGGCCCGATCTCAACCCCCGGCCCTCCAGCGCCGAGGCCGAGACCCGGGCCTGGAACGCGCTGCGGGCCGGCGAGGGCGAGCGGGCGGCGTCGATCATGCGCCAGGCCGGCGGGGGCGGCAACGCCTTCCTGCGGGCCAGCATCGCCCTGGTCACCGGCCCGCTGGAGATGGCCGACGACCTGTTCGAGGCCGCCTACCGCGACGACGCCGGGGGGCCGCCCAACCTGGTCGCAGCCACGCTCTTGGCCGATCGGGGACGGGCGGTGCCGGTGGCGGCCCGGCTGGTGACGCTGGGGCGGCCGGGCATCGAGGCCGCCGCCGGGCTCCAGACCCACCTGCACTACGCCGAGCGTTTCCGGGCCGCGGCCGAGGTCGGCGAGCAGGTGTTCGCGGCCGGTCCCCAGAGCCCCCCGCAGACGGCGTTCGAGGTGGCGTGCTCATGGGCCCGCGCCGGCGACGCCCAGGAGGCGCTGCGCTGGGTCGAGGCGGCCGTCGACGCCGGCTTCCACGCCCCGGGCCTGCTCGACGGCGAGCCCGACCTGGCGAGCGTGCGCGCGCTGCCCGGTTGGGCCGCGGTGCGGTCCCGCCTGTCGGCCTGAGGCAATGGGGACCGACGAACCCGAGTCGAGGCCATAGGGACCGGCCCCCGAACGCCATTGCCTCGGGAGCGTTCAGCCGGACCGTATTGCCTCGGGGCCTGGCTACTCGTAGAAGCGGACGAGGGTCTCCGCCACGCAGGCGGGCTTGGCAGCACCCTCGACCTCGAACGTGAACCGCTCCTTCACCTGGACGCCGCCGTCGATGTCGCTGACCTCGAGCAGCTCGATCCCCAGCCGGAGCTGGGATCCCACCGGCACAGGCGCCGGGAACCGCACCTTGTCGCAGCCGTAGTTGACCGCCAGCTTGACGCCCTCGACCCGCACCACCTGCGGAGCCAGGCGGGGCCCGAGCGACAGGGTCAGGTAGCCGTGGGCGATGGGGCCGCCGAACGGGCTCTCACGCTTCGCCCGCTCGACGTCGACGTGGATCCACTGCTGGTCGCCGGTGGCGTCGGCGAACTGGTTGACCTGCTCCTGCGTGATCTCGACGTAGTCGCCGTAGCCGAGGTGCTGGCCCACGAGCTCACGGAGCCCGCCGATTCCCTGCACGATGGTGGTCATGAGCGCAGCTCGTGACCGGTCGACCGCGCGACCGCCAGGGAGCCGGGCGACGATGGGGTGCGGGGGCGCAAGCCCCCGAGAAGGGTGGTCATGGGGGCGATGATGCCCGAGACGCCGACATTCGGCCCAACCGAGCTGTGTGCCGTGGTGCTCGCTGCCGGCGAGGGCGCGCGGCTGCGCCCGCTCACCCGCGTCCTCCCCAAGCCGCTGTGCCCGGTGGACGGCATCCCGCTGATCGACCACGCCATCGAGCGGGCCCGTTCGGCCATACGAGCCGTGGCCGTCAACGTCCACCACGGCCGCGAGGCGGTCGAGGCGCACCTCGACGGTCGGGTCCACGTCTCGGTGGAGGAGCCCGAGGCGCTCGGCACGGCGGGGGCGCTGGGCCGCCTCCGCCCGTGGATCGACGGCCGGGCGACGCTGGTCCTCAACGGCGACACGTGGTGCCCCGGTTCGCTGGCGGGCTTCGTGGCCGGCTGGGGCGGGACCCGAGTGCGGCTGGCGCTCGCCGGCGGGGGCGATCGCCTGCGGCCCACCAGCCGCGTCGCCGCCGCCCTCATGCCGTGGGGCGAGGTGGCACGGCTCGCGCCGGTGGCGGCCGGGTTGTACGAGGCGTCGTGGCGGGCGCTGGCCGCCGCCGACCGGATCGAGGTCGTCCGCTGGGACGGACCCTGCCTCGACTGCGGTACCCCGGCCCGCTACCTGGCGGCGAACCTCGCCGCCAGCGGCGGGATGTCGGTGATCGGACCCGGCGCCAGCGTGGACGGCGAGGTGGTGCGCTCGGTGGTGTGGGAGGGCGCCGGGGTGCGGGCGGGCGAGCGGCTGGTCGACGCCGTCCGGGCCAGCGACGACGTCACCGTCCTGGTGCGCTGACTCCCGTGCTGACCTCCACGCTGCGGGCGGCGAGCTGGCCGCAGGCAGCGTCGATGTCCGTGCCCCGGTTGCGGCGGACCGTGGCGTTGACGCCGACGTCCTCGAGCCGCTGGCGGAACCGACGGACACCGGCCGCCGGGGTCCCCCGGGTCGGATAGCCGGGTGTGGGGTTGAGTGGGATGAGGTTCACGTGGGCCGGCAGCGGCAACGAGCGGGCCAGGTCGGCCAGCTCGCGGGCGTCGCTCGGCCGGTCGTTGGTGCCGTCGATCAGCGCCCACTCGAACGACAGGCGGCGCCCCTTGGCCCTCAGGTAGTCGGCGCAGGCGCCGAGCAGCACACTCAGCGGGTAGCGCTGGTTGATGGGCACCAGCTCGTCCCTCAGGCGGTCGTTGGCCGCGTGGAGCGACACCGCCAGGTTGACCGGCAGGTCCTCGGCCGCCAGCCGGCGGATCCCGGGCACCAGCCCGACCGTCGACAGCGTGAGGTGGCGCGCGGACAGGCCCACGTCCGAGTGGGCGCGCTGGACGGCCGCCCACACCCGGTCGTAGTTGGCCAGCGGCTCGCCCATGCCCATGAACACGACGTTGCCGAGCCGACGGCCGTCGTCGCGGGACCGGCGGGCGGCCCGCACGATCTGCTCGACGATCTCGCCGGTCGTGAGGTGGCGGTCGAAGCCGCCCTGCCCGGTGGCGCAGAACCCGCACGCCATGGCGCACCCCGCCTGGGTCGACACGCACACCGTGGTGCGGTCGCGGTAGTGCATGAGCACCGTCTCGATGCGGGCGCCGCCGTCGAGGCCGAACAACCACTTCACCGTGTCGCCGGCCCGGTCGACCGATTCGGCCACGGGGACCAGTGCTGCCGGCAGTTCCGACTCGAGCCGGTCCCGCAGGGCCCGGGGGAGGGTGGTCAGCTCCGCCGGGGACGCCAGCTGCCGGTACAGGCCGTCCCACACCTGGTCGACCCGGTAGCGCGGCTCGCCCACCAACAGCCGGACGAGCGCGTCGCGATCCAGGTCGTAACGGGTGGGCACGGGCGACCAGGGTACGGCCGGGCGACCCGTCCCGGTACCGTGCGGCCCGTGAGCCAACGCCCGTCGTTCTGGCGGATCGGCAGCGCCGACGCCGCCCGGCCCCGCGCCGCCGCCGGCCGCCGGCCGATGGGTACCGTCTCGGCCCATCCCGAGTTCCACCACCGCGACATCCAGGGCGGTGCCGTGCGCGCCGCGGTGTTCGGCGTGAGCGACGGGCTGGTGAGCAACATGGGCCTCATCCTGGGTGTGGCGGGCGCCGACCCACAGCCGGCCGTCGTGCGCCTCGCCGGCCTGGCCGGGCTGGTGGCGGGGGCCATCTCCATGGCGGCCGGCGAGTACAACTCGATGCGGGTGCAGGCCGAGCTGCTGCAGCGGGAGCTGCGCATCGAGGCCCGCGAGCTGCGCCGCCGCCCCCAGCACGAGACCCGGGAGCTGGCCGACATCTACGAGCAGCGCGGCCTGGAGCGCGACCAGGCCCGCGACGTGGCCGAGGCGATGATGAGCGACCCCGACGTGGCGCTCGAGACCCACGCCCGCGAGGAGCTGGGCATCGATCCGCAGCAGCTGGGCTCGCCCCTGGCGGCAGCGTCGTCGTCGTTCGTGTCGTTCTCGCTGGGCGCGCTGGTGCCGCTGGTCCCGTGGTTCGTGGGGGAGGGGAACGCCGCCAAGGTGGCGTCGCTGATCCTGGGCGTGCTGGCGGCGGTGATCGTCGGCTGGCTGATCGGACGTTCCACCGACCGGCCGCTCGGGCGGGCGGTCGCTCGCCAGGTCGTGTTCACACTGGTGCCGGCGCTGATCACGTTCGGGATCGGCAACGCGCTCGGCGTCGGCACCGGTTAGCCCGGGGCCGATGCCAGGTCGCCGACGTACGCCCGGTCGGTGTGGTCGCGGGTGAAGCCCAGGTCGGCGTAGAGCTTGTTGGCAGCGTCGTTGGTGGCGTCGACGTAGAGCATGCCGACGGTCAGCCCCTTGCCGGCCAAGTGGTCGAGCCCGGCCAGCGCCAGCGCCCGGCCCAGCCCGCGGCCGTGCATCTCGGGGTCCACGGCGATCACGTAGATCTCGCCCAGCGGGGGATCGTGATCGGCGTGCACCTTGGTCCAGCAGAAGCCGGCCAGCCGCCCCTCCCGCTCGTGAAGCAGGAAGCCGGCGGGATCGAACCACGGCTCGGCCTCGCGGCTGCGCAGGTCGTCGAGCCTCCAGCCGCCCTGCTCGGGGTGCCAGTCGAAGGCCCGGTTGTTGACCTCGAGCCACGCCTCCTCGTCCCGGCCGACCTCGAAGGGCCGGGTCCCGATGGCGTACGGCTCGCCCACCGGCAGCGGCCGGCGCAGCTGCCACAGGTCCCGGCCCCGGGCCAGCCCCACCGCCTCGGCCATCCGGTCGTGCGCCGGGGTCGGCTTGTAGACCCACAGGTGGACGTGGCCACCGCCCTCGTCGCGCACCACGTCGAGGGCGGCCGACAGCATGGGAGGACCGATGTCGTCGAGCTCACCCCGGTGGTGGGGGTCGACGACCAGCTCCAGCTCCCAGCGCCGGTCCCCCCGGATGACATGGGCGTACCCGACCGGATGGTCGTGCCCCGGCGGCCAGGCCAGCAGGCCGGCGAAGTCACGGCCCCCGCCCACGGCGGCATCGATGAACCGGTGCTCGTCGAGCGGCTGGTGGCCGTCGGCCTTCTCGGCGGCCCGGAGCAGGGCGCTCACCGCCTCGATGTCGCCGTGGGAGAGCTGCCGCTTGATCTCGAGTCGCCGGTGTTGCCGCACTCGAATGACACTACGGGGCGATCGGCCGCAGTCCCTGGGCCGGGGCCCCGCGCCCACCGACGATCGCCGTGGTGCGGTCCCGCGCCGTCTGGAGCCGGGCGCGGAGCCAAGGGTCGGTGTCGCGGTCGGCGAGCGCCCGGCCCACGTCGACCACGCGGATCGGTCCGCGATCGTCGGTCAGCACCGGTGCGAACTCGGCCCGGGTCGTCCGCCATGCCCCGGTGGGCTGCTCGGTGAAGCTGAACCGCACCAGCAGCCCCTCCAGCTTCTCCGGGCCCTGCGAGCCCTGGTTGGACACGAGATTCCCCATGCCGTACACGACCCACTCGCCGTCGACGGCCTCGATCGGTTGGACGACGTGGGCGTGATGGCCGAGCAGCAGGTCGATGTCCGGTGAACGGATGAGCCGGGGTGCCAGCTCGACCTGCTGGGCGTTGGGATCGTGGGTGTACTCGTCGCCCCAGTGCAGGGCGACGATCACGACCTCGGCACCCCGTTGCCGGGCGACGGCGGCGTCGGCCAGGATCCGCCGTTCGTCGATGGGGTTCGACCGCCACGTCTCGCCGCGCGGCGCGGGAACGCCGTTGAAGCCGTAGGTGTAGGACAGCAGCGCCACCCTGACGTCGTTGACGTCGAGCAGCGTCGGGGTGCCGGCCTCCTGGGGGGTCCGGGCGGAACCGGCGTGGCGGATGCCGGCCGCGTCGAGGGCGGCGAGCGTCCGGTCGACACCGTCGGCGCCACGGTCGTAGGTGTGGTTGGAGGCCGTCGTGCACGCGTCGTAGCCGGTCGCCGCCAGGGCCGGGACGATCTCGGGCGGGACCGAGAAGCTGGGATAGCTGGAGAACGGGCCGCCGGGTGGCGCGACCGGCGTCTCCATGTGGCAGATGGCCAGGTCGGCTGCGCTCACCACCGGCTGGATGCCGGAAAGCATGGGACCGAAGTCGTGGCCCGCGCGGCCCGCGGCCGCGGCGTCGGCCCTCGCCTGGTCCCACAGCGCCGTATGCAGCAACACGTCCCCGGTGGCCACCAACGTGAACGACCGGGGCGGGGGTTCGACGATGTCGCCCCGCGCTTCGGCACCCTTGGGTGGCGCCGGGGAGGGACCACCAGGGGCATCCGGTTCGTCCCGATCGGCGACAACGGTCGTGTCGCCGGCCGACGTGGCCGATCGCCCACCCGTGTCGGCCTGGACATCGGTGTTGTCCGGGGCTTGGCCGAGCGCCAGGACCAGCGCCGCGAACGCCGACACCGCCGCGACGGTCAGGACCCTCCGCGAGGCCCTCGTCATGCGCCTCGGTTGTAGCAGGCTGGCAGGCACGAGCGGCCGATAGTGTCCGGCCGTGATGGCGACCGGCAAACCGCGCAGCCCCAAGGGACGGGCCCGCGTCGTGGCGGACCGCCTCGCCGAGGAGTACCCGGGCACCGCCAAGGACCTGTGCGCGCTAGAGCACTCCAACCCGTACGAGCTGCTGGTGGCGACGATCCTGTCGGCGCAGACGACCGACGAGCGGGTCAACATGGTCACGCCGTCGGTGTTCGGCAAGTACCCCCGGCCCGAGGACCTGGCGGCCGCCGACCCGGCCGAGCTCGAGCAGATCATCCAGTCGACCGGCTTCTTCCGGAACAAGACGCGCAGCCTCATGGGCATGGCGGCCGCCCTGGTCGAACGGTTCGGCGGCGAGGTGCCGCGCAAGCTGTCCGACCTGGTCACCCTGCCCGGGGTGGGGCGCAAGACCGGCAACGTGGTGCGCAGCGTGGCCATGGGCGAGCCCGGTCTCCCGGTGGACACCCACGTGCTGCGGCTGTCGCGCCGGCTCGGGCTCACGAAGAAGACCGACCCGGTGAAGGTGGAGCTGGAGTTGAACCCGATGGTGCGGGCCGACGAGCGAGGCGCGCTCAGCCTGCGGCTCATCCTGCACGGCCGACGGGTGTGCACGGCGCACAAGCCCCGCTGCGGCGACTGCGTTCTGGCCGACATCTGCCCGTCGGCGTTCAAGGTCTGAACGACCTGCCAAGTCGAACCAACAGGCTGTGAACGGATTGCAAAGAAATGTCGGGCGGTCGCGCACCCTCATGCAGCCCATGAGCGATAACGTCAGAGAAGACCAGGTTCCCGCCACCTGGTTCCAATGCGACGCTGGGATCCGCCGCCTGGCGTCGCCGCGACGGCGCCCCGCGTGGGCGCCGTCGCTGTTTTTCAGCGCATCGACCGCATCACCCGTTCGAGCTGGCGGGCGGCGGCGAGCAACGAGCGCTCGACCTCGTAGATCCCGTCGGCCACGTCGGGTCGCTTCGATGCCCGGTAGCGGTCGGCGACGGCGGTGATGCGGGTGGCCAGGTCGTCGAGGGTGGTCGCCAGGGCCGAGAGCTCGGCGTGGTCGCTGTCCATCACCCGTTTCTACCCAATACGTGGCTGGTGCCACCTGGGAACCGGATGGGGTCGGTCCCGGGCCCGCCGGTACCGTTGCTGACCGTGCTCCGCCGCCTCGACCTGCGTGGAACCGGGACCGACGACCTGCGGTCGCGCCTGCCGCGCCCGGCGGCCCAGGCTCAGCCGCCCATCGACGACGTGCGGGCCGTGCTCGCCGAGGTGCGGGACGGCGGCGATGCCGCACTCCGGTCGCTCACCGAACGCTTCGACGGGGTGCGGATCGACGAGCTACGGGTGCCGCCCGGCGACGTCAAGGTGGCGTTGGACCAGATCCCGGCCCGGCTCCGGGCCGCCCTCGAGCTGGCGCACGCCAACATCGACGCCTACCACGCGGCCCAGCGCCGGCCCGAGCTGGTCCACCGCAACGGGTCCATCGAGATCCGCGAGCTGGTGCGCCCGGTCGACCGCGCCGGCTGCTACGTCCCGAGCGCGGCCGCGCCGCTGGTGTCGACGGTCCTCATGACCGTGGTGCCCGCCAAGGTCGCGGGCGTGCCCGACGTGGCGCTGGCCACCGCCCCGGGGCCGGACGGCGCCGTGGACGCCGGGATCCTGGCCGCCGCCGCCCTGGCCGGAGTGGACGAGGTGTACCGGGTGGGCGGGCCGGCGGCGATCGGGGCGCTGGCCTACGGCACCGAGTCGATCAGACCGGTGGACGTGATCGTGGGGCCCGGCAGCGCCCGTGTGGCCCAGGCCAAGCGGGAGGTGGCCGGCCGGGGACTGGTGGGCGTCCCGTCGGCGTTCGCGGGACCATCCGAGGTGGTGGTCGTGGCCGACGCCTCCACGCCGCCGGAGCACGCCGCCATCGACGTGCTGGTCCAAGCCGAGCACGGCCCGGACGGCCTGGCGTGGTTCGTCGCCTGGGACCCGGGCGTCGTCGACGCCGTCTCCGAGGCCGTGGACCGGCTCGTGCCCCGGTCACCTCGGCGGCGCCACCTGCAGGCGACCCTGGCCGAGGGCGGGTACGCGGTGCTGACCGACGGTCCCGACCAGGCGCTGGCGGTGGCCAACGCCATCGCCCCCGAGCACCTCGAGCTGCTGGTGGACGGCGCCGAGGCGCTGTTGCCCCTGGTGCGCCACGCGGGCGCCGTGTTCTGCGGGCCGCTGGCCGCGGCCTCGATCGGCGACTACGTGGCCGGCGCCAACCACGTGCTGCCCACCTACGGCACGGCACGGTTCTCGGGGGCGCTGCGGGTCGACGACTTCTGCCGCCACGTGCACGCCGTGGTGGTGGGCGCCGAGGGCTTGGCCGAGGCCGCCCCGCACGTGGAGGCGCTGGCGGACTACGAAGGGTTGCCGGCGCACGCCGAGTCGGTCCGCCTGAGGCTGGCGCAAGGGCGGTCGGCATGACGGCGTTTCCTCGGGGGCTGCGCCCCCGCACCCCATCGTCGCCCGGCTCGCTGGCGCTCGCGCGGTCGACCGGTCAGGAGCTGCGCTCATGACCGTCAGACCCCGCGACGACCTCGCGCTCATGGTGGGCTACCACTCGCCCCAGGTCGACGTCGCCGTCCGGCTCAACACCAACGAGGCGCCCGAGCCGCCGCCCCCGGCGTTCACCCGGCAGCTGGCCGTCCGGCTGGCCGAGGTCGAGTGGCACCGCTATCCCGACCGCTCGTACCGCGCGCTGCGCGACGCCATCGCCAAGCACCACGGCGTGGCACCGGAGCAGGTCTTCGCTGCCAACGGGTCCAACGAGGTGCTGCAGACGCTGCTGCTGACCTACGGCGGACCGGGCCGGCGGGCCGCCGTGTTCGAGCCCACCTACGCCCTGCACAGCCACATCGCCCGCATCACCGGCACGGCGGTCGCGGTGGGTGAGCGCACTGACGACTTCTCGCTCGACCTGGACGAGGTGCGCCGGGTGCTGGCCGAGGCGCAGCCGGCGATCACCTTCCTGTGCTCGCCCAACAACCCCACCGGCATGACCGAACCCGAGCCCGTGGTGCGGGCGGTGGCGTCGGAGGCGCCGGGGCTGGTGGTGGTGGACGAGGCGTACGGCCAGTTCGCATCGTGGTCGGCGCTCGAGCTGGTCGACGCGGTCCGGCCGTTGGTGGTGACCCGCACGTTCTCGAAGACGTGGTCGATGGCGGGGGCGCGACTGGGTTACCTGGTCGGCCCCGCGTGGCTCGTGGCCGAGCTGGACAAGGTGGCGCTGCCCTACCACCTCGACGCGGTGAAGCAGCTGGCGGGCGCGCTGGCCCTGACCTTCGAGGACGAGATGCGGGCCCGGGTGGCGGCCCTGGTCGAGGAGCGGGGCCGGGTGGCCGCCGCCCTGGCCGAGCTGCCGGTGGACGTGTGGCCGTCGGGCGCCAACTTCGTGCTGTTCCGGCCCCGGGAGCGCGACGGCGCCGCCGTGTGGCAGGCCCTGCTGGACCGGTCGGTGCTGATCCGCAACTGCGCGAGCTGGCCCCGCCTGGCCGGCTGCCTGCGCGTCACGATCGGCACCCCCGCCGAGGACGACGCCTTCCTGGCCGCGGTCGCCGAGGCCCTCGCGTGACCCGGTCCGCCGAGCGCCGGCGCACCACCAAGGAAACCTCGGTGGCGGTTCGCATCGACCTCGACGGGCCCGAGGGCAAGGTGCACGCCGCCACCGGGCTGCCGTTCTTCGACCACATGCTCGACCAGCTGGGGCGCCACGGCGGCTTCGACCTCACGGTCGAGGCCCAGGGCGACCTGCACGTCGACGGCCACCACACCGTCGAGGACGTTGCCATCGTGGTGGGCGAGGCGTTCGGGGAGGCGCTGGGCGACAAGGCCGGCGTGCGCCGCTTCGCCAGCGGACTCTTCCCGCTGGACGAGGCGCTCATCGAGGTGGCCCTGGACCTGTCCGGCCGCCCGTTCGTGGTCTACGACGTGCCGTTCGGCGAGGTCCTGCCGCTGGGCGACCCGCCGTTCAACCCCGAGATGGCCGAGCACTTCTGGCGCTCGTTCGCCCACGCCGCCGGGATCACGCTGCACGTCACCCGCAGGGCCGGCCGTAACACCCACCACGTCGTGGAGGCCACGTTCAAGGGCGTGGCCCGCTGCCTGCGCGACGCCGCGCGACGTGAGGGAGACGCCGTGCCGTCCACCAAAGGTTCGCTCTAGGACGTGCACCGACGGGGCGGCCGCGGCCTGCGACGCCGCGATCGCTCGCACCGACAACGCCGTCGAGCGCGACTTCCTGCGGCCACGCCGTCAGGAGCTCACCCGAGCCTGACGGCGCCGCCCGCGGCGATCGGCATCGCCAGCCGCACCCGGGCGCCGCCCAGCGGGGAGCGCTCGATGGCCAGCGTGCCGCCCGCGGCCTCGGCCGAGCGGCGGGCGATGTCGAGGCCCAGGCCTGTCGACCCCGCCCGGGTCACGCCGCGGGCCAGGGCGGCGCCCGGGTCGGCGATGCCGCTGCCGGCGTCGTCGACGGTGAGCTCGACCGTGCCGCCGTGGCGCCGGAGCGTGACCGCGTAGGCGCTGCCCTCGGGCGTGTGGGCGAACACGTTGCCGATCAGCGCGTCGATCGCGGCCTCGGCGTCCTGCACCGGCAGCCGTACGGGGGCGGCGCCGTCGGGCTCGACGTCGAGGGTCCAGGCCCGGCGGTCGTCGTCGGCCAGCACGCTCCAGTGGGTGGCCCGATCCCGGGCGGTGGCGGCGAGGTCGCAGGTGCCGGCCACCAGGCCCGGGTGCAGCGGCCGCCGGGCGCTGTGGATGAGATCGGAGACCGCCGCCTCCAGCCGGTCGACGCCGGCGACCAGGTCGGGATTGCCGGCCGCCTCCGCGTCGAGCCGCAGGGCGGTGAGCGGCGTGCGGAGACGGTGCGACAGATCGGCCACCCGCTCCCGCTCGGCCGCCCGCAGCTCGTCGATGCGGTCGGCCAGCAGGTTGAGCGCCCGGGCCGCGTCGGCCAGCTCGGGCGTGGGCCCCGGTTGGGCCCGGGCCTCCGTCGTGCCCGACGCCAGCGCCCGGGCCGTGGCCGACAACCCGGTGGCGTCCCGGGTCACCGACCGGGCCAGGCGGTCGGCGATGAGCGCGGCCGCGACGATCAGGGCGACGGCGACCCCCGCCAGCGCTCCCCACGCCGTCGCCACCCCGTCGTCGAGCAGGTCGTCCGGGACCCGGGCCCGCACCACCGAGACGTCGCCGGCGCCGCCGGTTCCGCCGGTTCCGCCGGTTCCGGTGACGACCACGGTGTACAGCTCGCGGGCGCCGTCCCGATCCTGGCTGAAGGAGCGCCGCTGGCCCCGGGCGAGGGCGAGGGCCCGTTCGTCGTCGGGCGTCGTGTCGCCCAGCCGCGTGCCGTCCGGGAGCCATACGGTCAGGCGCCCGTCGGCCCCCGCGCCCGTGCGGGCCATGGCGTCCTCCGCCACGCCGGCGTCGGGGGAGAGGGCCAGGACCGGCGCCAACGCCCCGAGGTCCCGCTCGGCGGCGCTGAGGGCGCGGTCGCGGGCCACCGAGCGGACCAATGCCCCCAGCGGCACGGCGAAGGCGACCACCACCAGGCTGGTCGTGGCCACGACCACGAGAAGGAGCCGGCGACGCATCCTGCCGCCCTAGTTGCCGTCGGCGGCCGGGGCGTCGAGCTTGACGCCGACGGCTCGCACCGTGTGCAGGTAGCGGGGCTCGGCGGCGGTCTCGCCGAGCTTGCGCCGCAGCCACGACAGGTGGACGTCGACGGTCTTGTCGGCGCCGCCGTAGGGCTGGCGCCACACCTCGGCCAGCAGCTCGCGGCGGGGGACGACGTCGGGACTGCGGCGGGCGAGGTGGGCGAGGAGGTCGAACTCGAGGCGGGTGAGATCGAGGTCCCGGCCGTCGAGCGTGGCGCGGCGGGCCCGGGGCTCGACCATCAGTCCGCCGACCAGCAGCCGGTCCTCGCCCTCGCCGTCGGCGCCGGCGGCGCCGCGGCGGAGCACCGCCCGGATGCGGGCCTCCAGCTGAGCGGCGGAATAGGGCTTGACGACGTAGTCGTCGGCGCCCTGGTCGAGCAGCCGCACGATCTCGGCCTCGTCGTCCCGGGCGGTGGCCACGATCACCGGCACCTCCGACACGCCGCGCAGCATCCGAAGCACGTCGGCGCCGTCGAGGTCGGGCAGGCCGAGGTCGAGGACGACGACCTCCGGCCGCCATTCGACGGCCGCGGTCAGCGCCGCCGCACCGGACGCCTCGGTGCGCACGGCGTGGCCAGCGCCGGCGAGCCCGCTGGCGACCGCCTCGCGGATCCGCTGGTCGTCCTCGATCACCAGCACCGATGCCACCCGGCCACGCTAGGCCGGCGGGAATCCGGGGCGGTGGTGGCGAGCCACGCTTAACCGACGCTTAGGCCTGGGTTGGGCACGGCCTAGGCCGGCGGGCGGGCACCATGGAGAGGTGCGGCGATCCCTCGCGCTCGGTGCTGTCTGGGTGGTGGCGGCTGCGCTGGCGGCCGGGGTCGCCTGGGCGGGCATCGGGGTGGTCGGCGACCAGGTGACCGACGACCGCCCCGCACCGCTGAGCGCCGACGAGGTAGCCCAGGCGGTGGCCGCGGGCGAGGACCAGCAGGCCGACACCACGACGGCGTCCACGACGCCGCCGACCACCGCCGCTTCGCCCGCCGACGCCTCGGCGTCGACAGAGACGTACCAGATGACGGGCGGGGTCGTGACCCTGCGGTTCTCGCCAACGGGGGCGGAGGTGGTCGGGGCAACGCCGCACGAGGGGTTCGAGGTGGACTGGGAGCCCGAGCACGGCAACGGCGTCAAGGTCGAGTTCGAGAGCGACGGCCACGAGAGCCGGCTGGACGCCTGGTGGGACGGCGGCCCCCGGGTCGAGCGGCGTGAGGACGGCGAGGAGGTCGTCGACGACGACAGCCGCGGGCCGGGCTCGGGCGACGACGATGGTGGCGACGACGGCGGCAACAGCGGCCCGGGTTGAACGCTTAGCGCGGCCTTAGGGTCGCCCGGCGGCGCCCTTACGGCCCCGGCGCTCACGCTGGAGCCATGAGACTCACAACGACATCACGACGCATCCGTAGGGCCGCCGGCCTGGTCGGCGGCGGCATCGGCCTCGCCCTCGTCACCGGCGTGGGCCCCGGGCCCTCGCTGTTCGCCGCCGCGTCCGGCGGCGACGACGGTAGCTCGACCACCTCGACCAGCCCCACCACCGAGACGACCATCGGCCAGCCGGGCGGTGTGCCGGCAGCGTCGGCGTCCGGCGACCGGGTCGTCGACGCGGCCGGCGCCGGCACGGTGACCTTCGCCCGCAGCGGTGCCGGGCTCACCCTGGTCAGCGCCGACCCGGCTGCGGGCTGGCGGGTCGAGGTCGAGCAGGCCGCCGGGGCCGAGATCGAGGTGGACTTCCGTCAGGGCAGCCGCCGTGTGCAGGTCAACCTAGAGCTGGAGGACGGTGCCGTGCGCGAGCGTGTCCGCATCCGCGACGAGGCCGACGGGTCGGACATCCGCCTCGAGAACGGGGTCGTCGTGCGTGCGGAGCCCGGTGACCGGGACGACGATGACCGCCGCGACGACGATGGTCGTGCCGACGATGGCGTCGACGATCACGGCGACGACAACAGCGGCCCGGGCTCAGGCGTCGACGACCACGACGATGACCACGACGGCGACGACAACAGCGGTCCCGGCTCCGGCTCAGGCTCCGGCGACGACGACGGCGGCCACAGCGGCAGCGGTAGCGACGAGGACGACTAGGCCCGGCAGCAGAGGTCGAGGAAATAGCCCACGCCAGGCGGCTGCTATTTCCTCGACCTCGTCGGCCCTCGCCGGCTGCGCCGCCGAACTACCCCGCGAACGCGAGGCAATACACGCCGGGGAGGGCTTCAGCCAGCTTGCACCAGCTCTCGCCGGCGTCTTCGGACAGGTACACCCGCCCGTAGCGCTCGCCCACCGCCACCAGGTTGCCAGCGGCCACCAGGCCGAACGTGTCGATGTTGTGCGGGAACGTCACCGGGAGCCCCGACTCGCCCCCGCAGGGCGCGAAGGGCCGGTCCGGATCGTCGATCGGCCGCCGGTAGACGGCCGCCTCGTGCGTGGCCGGTCCGGTCGAGGCGCTGGCCAGCAGCCAGCCGTCCGCCAGGGTCACGGCCCGGCAGTAGCGGGCGTGCAGCCCCTCGGTCGACCAGTGCCACGTGTCCCCGCGGTCGAAGCTCTGGCCCACACCGATGGCGGCGGCCACGGCGACGGTGTCCCCGTCGGCCAGCACCTGGTGGTCGTCGGCCTCGGCCGGAACGACCTCGATCCACTCCTCGGGGTCCCGCCGCCACACGCCGCCGACGTGCACGCCGGCGAACGGTCCGCCGGCGCCCATGGTGAGCGACCGCAGATCGGGCGGCGCTCCCCACGGCGTGCTCCAGCTCGGCCGGGTCGGGATGCCGTCGAAGGCACGGTCCACCGCCGGGCCGTCGGCGCTCCCCACCAGCACCAGCCGGGCGTCGGTCGTGCCCACCAGCGCCCGTCCCCCCGCCAGCGCCAGCAGGCAGCGGGGCAGCAGGCCGTCGGGCAGGGCCCGCGGCGCGCCGTCGTCGAGCGACACCACCTGGTCGCCGGCGATGACCCAGTCGCCGGAGATGTCGGTCACGTCGACGCCGGCCAGACCCCGGCGCACGACCTCACCGTCGACGCCGAGCTCGACCAATCCGTCACCGGTTCCCACCAGGAGCATGGACACAGTGTGGCCGCGAGACGGCACTAAGGGTGGCATCGCATCGGGTGCGCTTCGGGCAGGCTTGGCCTGAGCGAGCGTCCCGGAGGGCAAATGAGCGAGCCCAGGGCCCGAGCGGCCCGCCGCCGCAGGCGGCAGGAGCGGGAAACACTGCGTCGGAGCCCGAGCGGCCCGGCCGAAGGCCAAGAGCGGGTGACATGGTGACGCGACCCGAGATCTGGCTGTGCCGGCACGGCGAGACCGAATGGAGCCGGGACCGTCGCCACACCAGCCACACCGACCTGCCGCTCACGGCCGACGGGCTGGACGAGGCGCGGCGGCTGGCGCCCCGCCTGGCCGGCGTGGGCTTCGACCTGGTGCTCACGAGCCCGCTGCGCCGGGCCGCCGACACCGCGGTGCTGGCGGGGTTCCCCCAGGCCATCCGCGATCCGGTGGCCTCGGAGTGGGACTACGGCGACTACGAGGGCCGGACCACGGCCGCCATCCGCGAGGAGGTCCCCGGGTGGACCGTGTGGACCCACCCGCTGCCCGGCGGGGAGACCGCCGGGCAGGTCGCAGCCCGTGCCGATCGGCTGATCGAGCGGGTGGAGCGCGGTGCTCCGACCCGGGCCCTGCTGTTCTCACACGCACACTTCCTGCGGGTGCTGGCGGCCCGCTGGATCGGGCTGCCGGCGAGCGAGGGTGTGCGCCTGCTGCTCGATACCGGCGGCGTGTCGGTGCTGGGATGGGAGCGCGAGCTCCGGGCGATCCGGCATTGGAATCTGACCGGCGACAGCGGGGACCGGCCGTAGGATCGCGCCCGCATGGCGCTGATCGCAGTCCTCGACTACGGCATCGGCAACCTCCGCTCCGCCCAGAAGGCGCTCGAGCACGTGGGGGCCGACGCCCGCCTCACGGCCGACCCGGGCCTGGTCCAGGACGCGGCGGGCGTTGTGCTGCCCGGCGTCGGCAACTTCGGCCGCTGCATGGAGGCGCTGGAGCGCAGCGGCCTCGACGGGCTGGCCATCGAGTGCGCCTGCTCCGGCCGGCCGTTCCTCGGGGTGTGCGTCGGTATGCAGATGCTCTACCAGGGGTCGGAGGAGACGCCCACGGTGCCGGGGCTCGGCGTGCTGCCCGGGATCGTCCGGCTCCTACCCGAGGGCGTGAAGCGCCCCCAGATGCAGTGGAACGTCCTCGAGCGGCGGGGCGAGAGCGGCCTGCTGGCGGGCGTGCCCGACCCGACGTGGGTCTACTTCGTGCACTCGTACGCGGTCGACAGCGGGGAGCACGTGGCGGCCACCTGCGACTACGGCGGACCGGTCGTGGCGGCGGTGGAGTCCGGTGGCCTGTGGGCCACGCAGTTCCATCCCGAGAAGTCGGGCGCCACGGGTATGCGCATCCTCGCCAACTTCGTCGGCCGGGCGGTCGAGTCGGCGGCCGCGGCGTGACGGCACATCCGTCCGCAACCCCGTGATGGACCTGTACCCGGCCATCGACCTGCTCGGCGGCCGCTGTGTGCGGCTGTACCAGGGCGACTACGGCCGCGAGACGGTCTATGCCGACGACCCCGTGGCGCAGGCGCAGGCGTTCGCGGCCGAGGGTGCGTCCTGGGTCCACGTGGTCGACCTCGACGCCGCTCGCACCGGCGAGCCCCGCAACCGCGAGCTGGTGGCGAACATCGCCGCCGCGGTCGACGTGCCCGTCCAGGCCGGCGGGGGCGTGCGCGACGACGCCGCCGCCGACGCCCTGTTGGGTCGGGGGGTGCGCCGGGTTGTGGTCGGCACCGCGGCGTCGGAGCGGCCGGAATGGGTGCGCTCGCTGGCGGCGCGTTACCCGGGCCAGGTGGCGGTCGGGCTCGACGCCCGCGGTCGGGACTTGGCGGTGCGGGGCTGGGTCGAGGGGTCGGGCGACGACCTCGTCGACGTGGCCCGCCGGTTCGAGGACGCCGGCGTGGCCGCGCTGGTGGTCACCGAGATCGGGCGCGACGGCACCCTTTCCGGGCCCGCGCTCGACCAGCTCGTGACCGTGCTGGAGGCGACGACGATCGATGTGATCGCGTCCGGCGGCGTGGGCACGCTCGCGGACCTGCGGGCGCTGTCCGTGCTCGAGGTCGAGGGGCGGCGGCTGGCCGGGACCATCGTGGGCCGGGCGCTGTACGAGGGCGCGTTCCGGGTCGCCGACGCCGTCGCCACCGTGGAGGCACACACGTGAGCGATCGCGCGACCGATGCGGCCCGGTACAGCCCCGCCGACACCCCCGTGGGCGCCGCCACCAGGTTCGCGGTCGAGGTGGCCGCCTGGGTGCTCGTGCCGTGGGCAGTGGGGCGGGCTGTCGGATGGATCGCGGGCGTGGTCGTCCTGGTCGTGATCGTGGCCGCCACGGGGACCTTCGACGCCGTCGGAGACAAGCGGCACGAGGGCGTGACCGTTCCGGCTCCGGTGCGGCTGGCGCTCGAGGCGGGGCTAGGCATCGGGGCGACCGTGGCCGCCGGCTACCTGTGGGGGCCGGCGGGGGCGGTGCCGGTCGCGGTCCTCGTGGTCGCGGCCGCCGTCGCCGGGCGCCGGCGCGGCGCCTGGCTGCTGCAAGGGGGCGGGGCCGGTGCGTAGCGTCCGGGTCATCCCCTGCCTGGACGTCGATGCCGGCAGAGTGGTCAAGGGCGTCAACTTCGTAGGACTGCGCGACGCCGGCGACCCCGTGGAGCTGGCCGCCCGCTACGACGCCGAGGGCGCCGACGAGCTGGTCTTCCTCGACATCACCGCGTCGGCCGACGCCCGCGACACCATCGTGGACGTCGCCCGGCGCACGGCCGACGAGGTGTTCATCCCGTTCACCGTGGGAGGCGGCGTGCGCTCGGTCGACGACGCCCGCCGCCTGCTGCGGGCCGGCGCCGACAAGGTGTCGGTCAACACCGCCGCCGTCGAGCGACCCGATCTCGTCACCGAGCTGGCCGCCGAGTTCGGCGCGCAGTGCGTGGTGGTCGCCATCGACGCCCGTCGAAGCCCGAGCGGCCCGCCGCGTCAGGGTGACGGGCGACACGCAAGTGCGGGAGACATGTCCTGCGCGTTCGAGGTCACCACCCACGGGGGACGCATTCCGACCCGCCTCGACGCCGTGGCGTGGGCCCGGGAGGTCGAGGCCCGGGGCGCAGGGGAGATCCTCCTCACGTCGATGGATCGCGACGGCACCCGAGAGGGCTTCGACATCGAGCTCACCCGGGCCGTGTCCGACGCCGTGGGCGTCCCGGTGATCGCCAGCGGGGGTGTGGGCACGCTGGCGCATCTGGCCGAGGGGGTCGTCGAGGGCGGCGCCGACGCCGTGCTGGCGGCGTCGATCTTCCACTTCGGCCAGCACACGATCGGGGAGGCCAAGGACGAGCTCGCCCGCGCCGGCCTGATCGTCCGCCCGGCCCAGCCCCCTACCCTCGCGTGAGTGGCCAGCGCCGACCGTAGCGAGGATCCCGCCCTCCTGGCCGCCCCGGTGCCCGACGCGGCGGGCATCGCCGGTCTCCTGGCGGACGACGACCGGCGCCGGGTGTTCGCCGCCCTGGTCCTCGGGGCCTCGACCGTCGATGAAGTGCGGAAGGCGACCGGCCTGGACCCCCGCCGCGCCGCCACCGCGCTTGCCCGGCTGGTGGCCGGGGAGCTCGTGGTGCGCCGCGCCGAGGGCGATCACGTGGTGATGGGCGAGGCGTTCCGGCTGGCGGCCATGGCCGCGGCGCCGGAGCGCCCGGGGCCCGATCCCACCGACGACTTTCCCGAGGACGAGGCCCGCATCCTGCGCCGCTACTTCCGTGGGGGCCGGCTCACGGACATCCCGTCGCAGCGGTCGCGCCGGCGCGTGGTGCTCGACCGCTTGGCGCAGGAGTTCGACGTCGGCGCCCGCTACTCCGAGCGCCAGGTCAACGCGATCCTGCGGCGGTTCCACGAGGATGTGGCCTCGCTGCGGCGATTCCTGGTCGACGACGGCTTCTTGGATCGGGCGGCGGGGGAGTACTGGCGGTCGGGCGGCAGCGTCCGCACCTGAGCGCTGGCGGCCGTGTTGCGACACCGCGTCAGGTCCACGCGAGAGTCGTCGGTCGCGGCCGGCGGACGCTAGCGTCGTTCCTGTGCCGGAACCCGCCACTGCGACCGCCGACAACGGCACCGACACCGAGAAGCTCCCCATCAAGATGCTGAACGACCGGGTGCTCGTGCGCATGGCGGGCGCCGAGGGCGAGCGGCGGTCGTCGGGCGGCATCCTCATCCCGGCGACGGCGCAGACGTCGAAGCGGTTGGCGTGGGCCGAGGTCGTGGCCGTCGGCCCCAACGTCCGGGCCATGCAGTCCGGCGACCACGTGCTCTTCGCGCCCGAGGATCGCTACGAGGTCGAGGTCCGGGGCGACGACTACGTCATCCTCCGCGAGCGTGACGTCCACGCGGTGGCCTCCACCCGCCTGGGCGAGGCCTCGACCGGCCTGTACCTGTAGAGGTTCGGGGGGCGGCGAATGCGATTCGGCGGGGTCCAGCCCCCGCCATAGGCTGGCCCGGTGCCCGGCACCACCCCGACCAGCCCCGCCACGTCCATCGACGCCACCGAGAAGCAGCTGGCGCAGGTCCGGTACGACGCCGACGGGCTGGTGCCGGCCATCGTGCAGGACCACCAGTCGGGCCGGGTCCTGATGATGGCGTGGATGACCGCCGAGGCCCTGCGACTCACCTTGGCCGAGGGGCGAACGGTGTTCTGGAGCCGCAGCCGGCAGGAGGTGTGGCGCAAGGGCGAGACATCGGGCGATGTCCAGTACGTCCGATCGGCGCACTACGACTGCGACGGCGACGTGCTGCTGTTCATGGTGGACCAGCACGGGGCGGGCGCCTGCCACACCGGCGAGCGCTCCTGCTTCTTCCGGGCCTTCGGGACGACCGAGGCGCCTTGATCAGTCCCTCGCGAGGCGAGTTCCGGTCGCTGGCCCGCAGCCACACCGTCATCCCCGTGTGGCGGGAGCTGCTGGCCGACCTCACCACACCGGTCGCCGCCTACGCCCGGCTCGTCGGCGAGGGCACCGGGTTCCTGCTCGAGTCGGTCGAGCACGGCGAGGCGCGCTGGAGCCGCTGGTCGTTCATCGGCCGCAATCCGCTGGCCACGCTGACCGCCCGGGGCCGCAAGGTCGAGGTGGCCGGGTGGGTACCGGTATCTGTCCCCCGGGACCGGGGGATCCTGGCCGCTCTCGAGGCGCTGCTGGCGGCGTGGCGGGCGCCGTCGCTGCCCGACCTGCCGCCGCTCCACGGCGGCGTCCTCGGCTACCTCGGCTACGACGTGGTGCGCGAGGTCGAACGCCTGCCCGACGTCCCCACCGACGACCTCGGCCACGCCGACGCCGTCGTCTCGGTGATCGGCCAGCTGGCCGCCTACGACCACTGGCG
>OCZV010000033.1_pt1 | contig 50448 bp, 47 predicted proteins | sample 1539051 | NCBI WGS metagenome assembly OCZV01 (sample SAMEA3113581, study PRJEB22503) | soil metagenome
GGGGGCCGGTTGGTCGAAGCCACCGTTGCCGGCGCGGCGGGCCGGACCAGCTTCGCCGGACCCGGGCTGCGGCCATGGCTGGTCGGACACCGCGCGCGGACGCGGCCCACCGCCGGGCCGCGGACGCTGGCCGGGGCGCGGACGGGAGCGCGCGTCGAACGGGCGGGTGTTGTAGATCGGTCGTCCAGCCATTCCGAGGCCAGAAGACTACCGGGGGTCACACCGCCCGGCCATGTCACGCCGGCGTCGCCCGACCGTCAGGTGCCGCCGACCTGGAAGGCGCGGGTCAGGTGGTTCCAGGCACACTCCGGGCACACCTCGACCACGTAGCACGTGATCGCGGCCCGGCCCCGGGAGAGCTTGGCCATCTCCCGGGCCGTGGTGATGCAGCGCCCGCCGGCCGGCAGCCGGGGGCCGAAGGCGTAGGTGACGAGCACGACCTCGGACTCCTCGCAGATCGGGCACGGCTCCTCGGTGGCGCGACTGGCCATCGTCGCGGCCCGGCGCAGCTCGGGATGCGCGTCGCAGACGTCGAGGCGGGAGAGCCGGCCCTTGCGGTACTGCTGCACGACCGACTGCCGCGTCAGGCGGTAGTCGACGACGGCGCCGTTGGTGCTCGCTCCTCGGATCGCCTCCGGCCGAAAGCTCATCGCAGGGAACGCTAGCGGTGCATTCTCGCCGGTGCCCTCGGGCGGGCCCGGACCCACACGCCGAACCGAGCGACCACGCAGACCTGGGAGATCGGTGACGGAGGTTGACGTTCCGGCGAACCGCCGGCAGACTGCACGTCGTTATATCGATCCGATATGACGTTCGCTTTACCGGTCCTCTTCTGCCCTCCTGCCTCAACATGTTCGACCTCGCCATCCTCGGCCTCCTCGACGAGAACGACCTCCACGGCTACGAGCTGCGCAAGCGGCTCGGCGAGCTGCCGGGCATGGGCTTGGCGGTCTCGTTCGGCTCGCTCTATCCGGCGCTCGGCCGGCTCGAGAAGGCCGGCCAGGTCAAGGCCGTCACCAGCCGCCCCGCCCAGCCCGTTCCCACCGCCCCCATGAGCGGGTCGCTCGTCGGCGAGCTGGCCGCGTTCCGGGCCAAGCTCCGCCACACGAGCACCGCGCCCGCGTCACGCGCCGGACGAGGCTCGAGGGGCAAGAAGGTCTACGGCATCACAGACGGAGGCCGGCAGCGGCTGCACGAGCTGCTCGTCGATCCCGACGTCGCCGACGACCGCCGCTTCGCCCTGCGGGTGGCGTTCTGCCGCAACCTGACCGCTGCCGAGCGCCTCGAGCTGTTCGAGCGTCGCCGCACCGAGCTCATCCGCCGCCGTGACCAGCGGCGCAACCCGGCCCGATCCGACGGGCGGGTCAACACCTACCTGCGCTCGCTGGTCGAGCGCGACACCGCCGCCATCGCCGTCGACCTGGCATGGCTCGACCGCCTCATCGCCGAGGAACGGGCAGCGTCGCCCATGGCCGGGGCCGAGGTGGGCGCCGACACCGACACCGGAGGAAACCCATGAGCAAGATCCGTCTCGCCATCGCCGGCGTGGGCAATTGCGCCAGCTCGCTGGTGCAGGGCGTCGAGTACTACAAGGACGCCGACCCCACCGATCAGGTCCCGGGCCTGATGCACGTCGACCTCGGCGGCTACCACGTCCGCGACATCGAGGTCGTGGCCGCGTTCGACGTCGACGCCGACAAGGTGGGCATCGACGTGTCCAAGGCCATCTCCGCCGGCCGCAACAACACCATCCGCTTCGCTGACGTGCCCGAGTTGGGCGTGCCGGTGCTGCGGGGCCCGACCTTCGACGGCTTCGGCGAGTTCTACCGCCAGGAGTGCGAGGAGTCGCCGGCCGAGCCGGTCGACGTGGCCCAGGCGCTGCGCGAGGCGCGGGCCGACGTGCTGGTGTCGTACCTACCGGTCGGTTCGGAGCAGGCGCAGAAGCACTACGCGCAGGCCTGCCTCGACGCGGGCGTGGCCTTCGTGAACGCCATCCCGGTGTTCATCGCGTCCGATCCCTCGTGGGCCGCGCGCTTCCGGGATGCCGGCGTGCCGATCGTCGGCGACGACATCAAGTCGCAGGTGGGCGCCACCATCGTCCACCGCACCCTGGCCCGGCTGTTCGAGGACCGGGGCACCACGATCGACCACACCTACCAGCTCAACTTCGGCGGGAACATGGACTTCATGAACATGCTGGAGCGCTCGCGGCTGAAGTCGAAGAAGGTGTCGAAGACCCAGTCGGTCACCAGCCAGATCGAGGCCGGCATCAGCGATCAGGACGTCCACATCGGCCCGTCCGACCACGTGCCGTGGCTCGAGGATCGCAAGTGGGCCTTCATCCGCCTCGAGGGCCGCAACTTCGGTGACGTGCCCCTGACGGTCGAGCTCAAGCTCGAGGTGCACGACTCGCCCAACTCGGCGGGCGTCATCATCGACGCCGTGCGGTGCGCCAAGCTCGCCCTCGACCGGGGCATCGGCGGACCGGTGCTGCCGGCCTGCCAGTACTTCATGAAGTCGCCGCCCTCCCAGGTGCACGACGACGTGGCCCGCGACGCGCTCGAGGCGTTCATCGAGTCCTGACCCCCCGGCAGTCGCTGCGGATTTTCTTGGCCGAACGACATCCGCGCGCCCGGTCGGCTCCGAACTAGGGGCACCGGGTGCTGTCGGGTGCCGATGTGCGGGATCAGCAGCCGCGGCAGCACCCGGGTGTCAACTCCAGCCCGGCCTCCACCCGCCACCCCGTGGTGGCGTCGGCCCGGAGGCCGACACAAATCACCTCTCCCCCCGTCCCGGGGCCGGTCCTCCCTGTCCAGGCGATCCGGCCCCGGGGCGTCCGCGCCGGGACGCCACCGATGGCGTGCGGTCGGTCGCCTACGGACAGCGGCGCGCCAGCTACCGTGTCGGGCGCCGGGGAGGAGCGGCGTGTACGAGAGCACCTCTCAATGGAGTGACGCGAGCCTCGTCATCGCCGTGGGCCGTCACAGCATGGCGGCGCTCGAGGAGCTCTTCCGCCGGCACGGGGGCGCCGTCCTCGCGCTCGCCCGGCGAGTGACCCGCGACCCGCATCGGGCCGAAGAGGTCTGCCAGACCGTGTTCACCGAGCTGTGGCGGGCGCCCGAGCGGTTCGACCCCGAGCGCGGCGGCATGCGGCCCTGGTTGCTGTCGCTGACCCACCGCCGGGCCGTCGACCTCGTGCGCTCCGAGAGCGCCCGACGGCGCCGGCAGGACCAGGAGGCCTCGCTCTCGCCGGTCGCGGTCGACGAGGTCGAGTCGGTGGTGCACACGGCGGCGTTGGCCGACGAGGTGCGCCGGGCCGTCCACCGTCTGCCGGCCCCCGAACGGGAGCCGATCCTGCTCGCCTACTTCGGTGACCGCTCCTACCGGGACACCGCCCAGCTCCTCGGCCTGCCCGAGGGGACCGTGAAGAGCCGCATCCGCTCGGGCCTGGCCACGCTGCGCCGGGCCCTCGACGTCGAGGGGGTGCGGCCGTGAGCGACGCGCAACACTTCCACCCGCTCGACGAGATCGCGGTGTACGCCCTCGACGGGCTCGAGCCCGACGAGCAGGCCACGATCGAAGCGCACCTCGCGGAGTGCCCGGTGTGCCAGGCCGAGCTCGAGGGCCACCTCGCCACCCTCGCCCGGCTCACGCCGGACGAGCCGGCCTCACGGGCCATCTGGGCCCGCATCGCCGACGCCATCGCGGCCGAAGCCGCCGAGACCGGGGCGGCCCGGCCGCCGCTCGAGGCCGTGCCCCGTCCCCAGGCTCCGCGGCCGGGGGCGGCCCCGCGGCGCCCGGTGCGCCGGCAACCACCGGGAGCTCCCGGCGAGAGACCGCGCCACCTGGCCGAACGGCGTCGACCGTGGCAGACGTGGGTCGGGCAGGCCGCGGCGGCAGTGATCCTGGTGGCGGCCGCTCTCGGTGTCGGCTACGTGCTCGGTGACCGCGGCGAGGAGGAGCCGGACCTGAACGAGGTGGCGGAGGAGGCACGCAACGAGCCCGGCGCGTCGGTCGTCACCCTGGTGACGGCCGACGGCGCACCTGTCGCCGAGGTCGTGGTCACCGCCGAGGGCAGCGGCTTCTTCTTCACGGAGGACCTGCCCGCGCTGCCGGCCGGGCGGGTCTACCAACTCTGGCAGCTCGACGGACCGCAGCCCGTCTCACTTGGCCCCGTCGGCGACGGCACCACGCCGATCATCGCGGTGGCGGTCCCGACCGGCACCACCACCATGGCCATCTCGTCCGAGGTCGCGGGCGGCGTGGTCGCGCCGACGCCCGATCAGATCGTCGCCCAGGGCGAGGCCACCGGCTGAGCGCCGCACGTCACCCTCATCCACCGTCCCCGACCGTTCCGAACCTGGGGCATGAGAAGCGACGTCGACCGCTACCGCGACCGGGCCGCCCCCGTCGACCTGGCGGGCATCGACTTCGACGCATTCCGCGACCAGCCGCTGCCCCCCGAGGTCATCCGCTGCCTGCGCTACATGCACGACGTCGAGCACCACACCATCTGCTACCTGCGCGACCTGCTCGTCACGCCGGCGCATCGCGATCCCGCCGTGACGACCTTCCTCACCGTGTGGAGCTACGAGGAGATGTGGCACGGGCAGGCCATCGGCAGGGTGCTCGCCGCGCACGACCAGCCCCACGGGGCGGGCCGGGTCGGCGAGATGCGCCGGCGCCTCGGCGTGCGGGACCGCCTGTCGCCGCTGCTGCACTCGCTGGGATCGAGCCTCGCCGGCGACACCTTCCCCGCCGTCCACATGGCGTGGGGCGCCGTCAACGAGTGGACGACCCAGGCCGGTTACGCCCGCCTGATCGACCGTGCCCGCCACCCCGTGCTCACTGACCTGCTGTCGCGCATCATGCGCCAGGAGGGCCGGCACATCGCCTTCTACGCCGCCGAGGCCGAGCGCCGCCTGGCCGGCAGTCGCCGGGCCCAGCGTCTGTGCCGGGCCGCGCTGCGGCGGCTGTGGCGGCCCGTCGGTGCCGGGGTGATGCCCCGCAGCGAAGTCGGGTTCATGGTGCGCGAGCTGTTCGGCGACGACGGGGGGCGGGCCATCGCCCGCCGGATCGACCAGCGTGTCGGCGCGCTACCGGGCCTCGACGGGCTCAGCCTGGTCGAGCGGGCGGTCGACCACTACGGGGCCGGTGGCCGGCCGGCAGCGGTTTCCCCGATGCCGCTCAGGTCGGTGCGGCCCGCAGCGTGAGGACCGCCATGTCGTCGGTCGGCTCGGCGTCGACGAACCCCGCCGCCTCCCCCTCGATGAGCCTGGCCAGCTCGGACGCGGGCAGCCCCTTGCCCTGGTAGAGGGCCTTCACTATGCCCTCCTCGCCGAAGACCCGCTTGCCCGACCGGCGATCGATGAGCCCGTCGGTGTAGCAGACCAGCGCCTCTCCCGGATCGAGGTGCACGACCGTGTCGGTGAGGCTGACCTCGTCGGTCACCCCCAGGAGCGTGCCGTGGACGCCGACGGGCTCGACCCGGCCGACGTTCCGCCTCACCAGCGGCAACGGGTGGCCGCCCGAGCACAGGATGAGGTCGACACCGCGGGCGTCCCCGGAGCCGGACGTCGGCTGCGCGGCCCCCACCAGCACGGTGCAGAACCGGGGGCTCACGGGCACGTGGTCGTCGTCGGTGTCCGCCCACTCGGCGGTGTGGCGCAGCAGCATCTGGTTGAGGCGGGCCAGGATCGCCGACGGCATGACGCCGGCCATCGCCGACGAGCGGATCGTGTGACGCACCAGCCCGGTGGTGGCTGCCGCCTCCACGCCGTGCCCGCACACGTCGCCCACGGCGAAGATCCACCAGTTGGCGTCGGCCTGGAAGGCGTCGTAGAAGTCGCCCCCCACGTCGAGCCCCCGCCCCGCCGCCCGGTAGCGGGCGCCCAGCTCGACGCCGGGGATCTCCGGCAGGCTGCCCGGCAGCAGGCTGTCCTGCAGCGCCCGGGCCACCACCGACTGCTCGTCGAACAGGCGGGCGTTGTCGACGATGACCGCCGCCCGCGCCGCCACCGACTGGGCGAGGTCGAGCTCGTCGTCGGCGAACGTGCGCCCCGGGCGGTTGCCGAACCCGATGGCTCCCAGCAGCCGCCCACGGGCCTGGAGGGGGAAGATCGCCAGCCCCTCGACGCCGACCGCATCCATCGCCTGGCGGCTGTCGTCGTCACCGAACAGTGGCCGCAGCATCTGCGCGGCGCGCGACCCCCGGATCAGGGGTCGTCCCGCCTCGAGCGCGTCGCCGAGCTGGCCGGCGCGGTCGAGGTCCCGGGGGATTCGCTCGGCCAGGCGGCGCAGCGGCGCGACCTGATCCGCGTCGACGTGGGCGGCGCCGACGACGGGGCGGGGATTGGTGGTCGACTCGGCCAGGCGCACGACGCACCAGTCGGCGATGTGGGGGACCGCCATGCCCGCCAGCTGCGTCAACGTGGCATCGAGCTGCAAGGTGCTCGACAGCGTGCCGCTCAGCCGGTCGAGGAACCGGAGCCGCTCCTGGTCTCGCTCGGCGGCCGCCGCCAGGCGTGCCCGATCGAGCGCCAGGCCACAGTGCGCGGCCACGTCGTCCAGCAGGTGCCGGTCCTCGGCGGCCCGGAGCCGGTGCCCGTCGTCGAAGCCCATGCCCAGCACCCCGAACGGCTGCCCGGCGGCGTCCTTCAGCGGCACGACGGCGAACGCGTCCTCGTAGACGAGCTCGGGGGCGTCCAGTTGCGGATAGCGGCGTCGCCTCTCGGTGGTGCTGGCCACCACGACCGGGCGGCCGGTCCGCAGCGCCTCGGCCGCCGGCAGGGGCGAGCTGCGGGCGATGCGCCCGAAGCGGGCCTGCAGCATGTCCTCCGGGACACCCGACACCCCTGCGACCACCAGCTCGTCGTCGGACAGCACGTACACCACGCCGGTGCGGCCGCCGAGCAGGGCGACACCGTCGCCGAGGATGGCCCGCACGATCTCGTCGGGGTGACGGAGGCGGTTGAGCTGCTCGACCAACCGGGCCATCGCCACGGTCGTGCCGAGCGAGCGGGTGGCGTCGACAAGCACGCCCGCGGCACCGGAGACATCTTCCCTGCCGTCGACGGCCCGCACCAGGAGCACGGCCCAGCGGTCACCGTCCGCCAACCGCACCGCTTGCTCGTGCGCCCCACCGCCGGTCTCCCCGGCCAGGACCGACCGGACCGCGGCGGCCGCGGCGTCGCGGTCGCCGGGGTGGAGCAGTTCGAGCCAGCCGTCGCCGTGTAGGACGGAATCGTCCTGCACCTGCGGCCCGGCGGCGCCACCGTCCAGGCGCGCCTCCCGGCACTGCCCGCCCTCGTCCCAGGAGAGGGCCACGGCCAGCGCGCCGGACGGCAGCGTCCGGACCGTGGCAGCTGCCACGGGCATCGCAGACGAGTCGGTCGTCAGACCGACGCCGCCAAGGGGCGGAGGGTGGGGGCCGGGCCGGATGGTCATGCGGTCTTCGGAGTCTCGCGCCTGTGGAGAACCACCGCACTCGGCGACCTGCGGACGCCCAGAGCAGCCGCGTCGCCGTGAAGGGTCGGACAGACTGACGAGATGGCTTGGACCCGCTTCTCCCCCACCCGACCGGACGCCGCCGCGCTCGCGTCGGATGCGCTCCTGTACGGACCCGGTCTGCCGCCCGAGAGCGAGCTGAAGCTGCTCGGGCACGTCGATGGGCGGCGGATCCTCGACCTCGGCTGCGGCGCCGGCGCCTGCTCGGTGGCGCTGGCCAAGGCCGGGGCCCGGGTCATCGCCGTCGACGATGACGCCGCCAACGTCGGCGCCGCCCGGGACCACGCCGAGCAGGCGGGCGTGCGGATCGAGACCCACCACGGGCCGCTGCCCGAGCTGGCGTTCGTGCGGGCCGACACCATCGACGGCGCGGTGTCGGTCTACGGGTTGGCGGCTGCCGACGACCTCGACCGGGTGTTCCGGCAGGTCCACCGGGTGCTGAAGCCCGACCGGCCGTTCGTGTTCTCGCTGCCCCACCCGGCCTTCACCTTGCTGGACCCGGGCGGCGGCGAGCCGGTGCTGCGCCGCTCGTGGTGGGACCCCAGCCCCGTCCCGTGGTCAGTCGGCGCCGGCCGGGCCGAGCCCGACCGCCCGCGCACGCTCGCCGGGCTGTTCGCCAGCCTGGGGCGGGCCAACTTCCGGGTCGACGCGCTCGCGGAGCCCGAACCCGACCGGGCCGCGGCCGGCGACAGCTGGTCCGACGCCATGAGCTGGGTCCCGCCGACGCTGATCCTCCGGGCGCGCAAGGTCGCCTAACCGCCGGCGCCTCGTGTGGCGGCGTCGGCAGCGCCGGCCTGGCTCTTGCGCTCGGCCCACCAAGCCAGAAGGCGGCGCTCGGCCTCGGCCTGACCGAGCGGGCCCTCGTCGAGGCGGGCCTCCAGCAGCATCGACAGCGCCTCGCCCACCACCGGCCCCGGCTTGACGCCGAGCAGCTCCATGACCCGGTTGCCGTCGATGTCCGGACGGATCCGCTCCAGCTCCTCGCGCTCGCGCAGCTCGGCGATGCGCGCCTCGAGGTCGTCCATGCGCTTGGCCAGCATGCGGGCCTTGCGCTCGTTGCGGGTCGTGCAGTCGCAGCGGGTCAGCTCGTTGAGGTCGTCGAGCAACGGACCGGCGTCGCGGGCGTAGCGCCGCACGGCCGCGTCGGTCCACACATCCTCGCGGTAGCCATGGAACCGCAGGTGCAGGAACACCAGCTGTGACACGTCGTCGACCATCTCGTTGGAGAAGCGCAGTGCCCGCATGCGGTCGCGGGCCATGCGGGCGCCGACCACCTCGTGATGGTGGAAGCTGACGCCCTTGGGCCCGATCGAGCGGGTCTTGGGCTTGCCGATGTCGTGGAGCAGGGCCGCCAAACGGAGGACCAGCCGGGGCGACGTCTTGGCCACCACGGCGATGGTGTGGGACAGCACGTCCTTGTGGCGGTGGATCGGGTCCTGCTCGAGCCGCAGCCCCCGCAGCTCGGGCAGGAACTCGTCGGCCAGCTCGGTGTCCACCAGGAACCACAGGCCGGCGCTCGGATCGTCGACCACCAGCAGCTTCGAGAGCTCGTCGCGCACCCGCTCGGCCGACACGATCTCGAGCCGATGGCGCAGCTTGCGGACGGCCGCGACCAGATCCGGATCGGGCGCCAGGCCGTAGCCGGCGATGAAGCGGGCGGCCCGCATCATCCGCAGCGGGTCGTCGGACAAGGACACCTCGGGGGCCAGCGGCGTGCGCAGCCGGCTCGCCGCCAGGTCGGCCACGCCCCCGAAGGGATCGATCATCTCGACGTCGGGCAGGCGGAGCGCCATGGCGTTGACGGTGAAGTCCCGGCGGGACAGATCGTCGGTGACGTCGTCGGCATAGACCACGTGGGGCTTGCGCGAGTCCTCCCGGTAGGCCTCGGCGCGGTGGGTGGTGACCTCGAACGTGACGCCCCCCTTGCGGGCGCCGATCGTGCCGAACGACTGGCCCTGGGTCCAGGTCGCGTCGGCCCAGCCGTCGAGCAGGGCGAGCGTCCTGTCGGGACGGGCGTCGGTGGTGAGGTCGAGGTCGGCCCCCTCGGTCAAGCGACCGAGCACCAGGTCGCGCACGATCCCGCCCACGAGGTAGACGCGGTGGCCCGCTGCGGCGAAACGCTCGGCCAGCGGCCGGACGTCGTCGAGGATCGGCTGCAGCCGCTCGGGGATCACGTGCGCAGGGTAGTGAGGTGTGGTGCCAGGTCCCCGAGGCATACCGGAGCGCCGCTCAGGCCGGCACCGACGGGAGGCCCTCGATGGGCGCCGGCGTCGCCCGCAGGTCGAGAGGCCCCAGCGTGGCGAGCACCCGGGCCAGGTCGGCGAGCCCGAGGTCGGTTTCGAACACGACTGACGCGCCGTCGCTGGCATGCAGGATGCCCTCGGCGATCCCGTCGGTCACGACGCCGGTGGCGTCGTAGCCCTCGACGTCGAAGGGCTGGGCTCCGGGCGGATCGACGACGCAGGCGGGCGACACGACCGAGAGCCACAGATAGCTACCCACGGGATCGTCGACGTCGGTGTAGTCGAGGTCGACGCTGGCGCACTCGCCCTCGGCGTCCGGCGTGACCGCGGCATTGACCAGCGTCCAACCCGCGGGCACGCCCCCCAGCCCGACGAGGAGGGGGCCGCCCAGTGCCGTGATGTCCTCCTCGTCGATGGACGGCGTTGCGTCGACCTGGGCGGGGTCGGGCATCTCGACGTCGACGCTGTCCCCGTAGTGGTCGAACTCGTAGCTCGCCGTGAGGTCGATGCCGAACTGCGCCATGTCGATGTCCAGCGAGATCGGCCGCCCGGCCTCGTCGACCGTCAGGGTCAGCTGTGCGTCGCCCTCCCCCAGGTCTCCCAGCAACCCGGCGCGCACCGCCGCGTGCACCACGCGGTTGCCGTCGGGGTCTTCCCCACCCTGCCGGTGCTCGTCGGCAAGGTCGAGCCAACGGACCAGCCGGTGGACTGCGATGCCGACCGTCCCGGCTTCGACCTGCTGCCACGGTCGGCTCTCGATCTGGTCCGGAAACGCCGTCCGTCGGAGCCACACCTCGCCGCGCCGGGCCACCATCTCGAGGCGTGAGCCGTCCGGCTCGTCGCTGATCTCGTGCCAGGTTTGCCCCACCCGCACCTCACCCGACAGGGTCCAGTCGACGACGAACGGCTGGTCGTCCTGCGGGTCGGTTCCCTCGACCCGGCTCGTGCCCTCGTAGCTGAACGTCCCTGCGTCCTCGACCTGGTCGGCGGCGGACGCGACGATGGCCTCCGGGGACCCGGGCGTGGCGCCGTCGTCGGCGGCTCCGTCGGGCGCGTCGGCCGCGTCGGCGGGCGCCGCACGGATGGCGTCGGTGTCGGGGGCCGGAGTTCTGATCGAGATGACCGCGCCGCCGACCACGAGCGTGAGGCCCACGAGCGCCGTGGCGACGGCCGGCAGGCGCTCCCGCCGAGGCGGGCGGCGACGTACGTGGCGGGGGCGGTGGGGCGCCTCCATCTCCCAGCTGATCGGCCCACCGGGTCCGCCCTGCGGCCACGCCCCCGTCCCCACGACGCAGGACTATGGCACGTCGGCGAGGCTGCGTCCCGGCGAACCACGGGGCGGGCGCAGCCGGCTACGAGGCGTCGGGCTTCAGCGGGCCTGCACCGCCCGGGAGTGTGCCAGGGCGGCAACATCCACGACGTCCCGGCCCGGACCGCCCGACGAAGGCGGCTCGGGGTGCAGCCGGTCGCCGGCCAGGGCGGCCAGCGCCGCCGCGGTCGAGTCGCGCAGCGCGGCGAGGTCGTAGCCGCCCTCGAGGAACACCAGCCGCCGTCGGGGCGGGACCAGGGCCAGCAGGTCGGCCGTGATGTCGGCGTAGTCGCCCGACGTCAACCCGAGGTCCGTCAACGGGTCGGCGCGGTGGGCGTCGAAGCCGGCGGACAGCAGCAACCAGGTGGGCCCGAAGTCCTCGGCCAGCGGCACCACAACCTGGGCGACCGCCGCCCGGAACACGTCGCCGGTGGCGCCGGGCGGCACCGGCACGTTGGCCGTCGCACCTCGGCCCTCGCCCTCGCCGGTCTCGAGCACCGTCCCCGTTCCCGGGTAGAGCGGGTACTGGTGGACCGACACGTAGGCGACGCGGGGGTCGTCGTAGAACGTCGCCTGGGTGCCGTTGCCGTGGTGGGCGTCGTAGTCGACGATCAGTACCCGCTCGCCCCGCTCCGCCAGCGCGGCGGCGGCGACCGCCACGTTGTTGAACAGGCAAAAGCCCATGGCCCGGCTGGCCAGCGCGTGGTGCCCGGGCGGGCGTACCGCGCAGAACGCCGCCGTCACCTCGCCGGCATCGAGGTGGTCGATGGCGGCGAGCCCGGCGCCGGCGGCCAGCAGCGCCGCCTCCCACGAGGCGGGGACCGCGGCCGTGTCGGCGTCGAGGTGGCCGCCGCCGGCGCGGCAGAACCGCCCGAGCGCCTCCACATAGTCGTCGTCGTGGACGCGCTCGACCTCGGCGAGCGTCGCCGGCCGGGGCGCCACGATCACGAGCTCGTCCTCCAAGCCGGCGCCAACGGCACCCTCGTGGACGGCACGCAGGCGATCGGGTCGCTCGGGGTGCCCCGTCCCGGCGTCGTGGGCGAGGAACTGCGGATGGGAGACGAAGGCGATCGGCACCGTCGATGACGGTAACGGCTGTCGCCCGGTTGCCTACGCTTGACGGGTATATGAGCGAGCGCGAAGCGCGAGCGAATCATGAGCACAGTGCGTTGCTCGCCGCGAAGCGGCGATGGCTCATCGGCGAGCCGAAGGCGAGCTGATGAGCCTTTTGCGGGCACCCTCCTCTGGAGCGGCGCGGCTCCGGGTGCGGACCTGGCACGCCGATGACCGGCTCGCGCACATCACCCCTGCGGTCGACGGGTCCGGCCCGCTCACCGCCGAGGAGGTGCGCCGCTGCATCGCCGACCTGCGCGACGGCGGGTACAGGGGGGCGGTCACGGCCGCCATGGGGCGGGCCGACCAGCCGCCGTTCCTCGAGGCCGGGTTCGTGCCCGCCGAGCGCCTGCACCTGCTGGTGCACCCGCTCGGCCAGCTGCCAGAACCCGTGCTGTCGGCACCGGTGCACATTCGCCGGGGACGGCGGCGCGACATGGAGGATCTGCTGGCCGTCGACACCGCCGCGTTCAGCGGTATGTGGCGCCTGGACCGGGTCGGGGTCGACGAGGCGCTGAACGCCACGCCCACGGTGCACCTGCGGGTCGCCCGCGACGCCGCCGGGACCGCCGGCTACGCCATCTGCGGGCGAGCTGCCGACCGCGGCTACGTCCAGCGGCTGGCCGTGCACCCCCGGGTGCAGGGCCATGGCATCGGGGGCACCCTGCTGCTCGACGGCCTGCGCTGGCTACGGCGCTGGGGCGCGCGGGACGCGTTGGTCAACACCCAAGAGGGCAACGACCGCTCCTTGCGGCTCTACCAGCGCACGGGGTTCGTGCTGCAGCCCGATGGGCTCAGGGTGCTCCGCCTCGATCTCGGCGCTTCCCCGTGAGCCGGCTTCGCCCGTCCGCGCCCCTCCGCTCACGGGTCCTGTCGCCTCCGGTGCGGCGGCTCCGACGCTGTGACACCCGCTCTCGGCGGCTCCGCCGCCGGGCCGCTCGGGCCCTGGCGCCGCCGGCGCCGACAGGCGCCGACAACGGCGCCGCATCCTCGGCGCCACCCGCTCGCTACCCGCCCTCCGCCGGAAGACGAAGATTGGCCTCGGCCTGCGGCCGAGTCGCGATTCTCGTCGCGATCAGCATGGCCGCGGCACCGGCCGCACCGACGGCCGCCGCTCCCCGCCAGGCGGGGCCGACCATGGAGCTTGTCGAGCAGACGAGCTGGGTGCATGCCGGCGACGAGTTCCGGGTGAGCGTGCGGGTCGGCGGCGCGCCGGCGGGGGCCGGCCTGCAGATGGTGGTCCACGATCGTCTCGTGTCGCGATCAGATTTCCAGCAGACGCTCGACGGTGAGCTGGGCGACACGGAGCTGACGCTCGATCCGCGGCCATTGAGCGAGCTGGGCCCGGCAGCCGGTCCGTTCACCACCGGGTTCGTCGTCGGGGATCAAGGTCAGGGCCTCGGTGGCCGCGGCGTGTACCCGGTCGAGGTGCGCCTGGTCGACACGCAGGGCACGGAGCTGGCCAACCTCGTCACCTATCTCCCGTACCTCCACGAACCGAACGAGGAACCCTCGTACACGCCGCTATCGGTCGCGGTGGTGCTCGATGTCAGCGGGCCGCCCGCCCTCCAGCCCGACGGCGACGTCCGGGTCGCGTCCAGGACCATCGACCGGGCCCGCGAGCGGGCAGATGTGTTGGCCGCCACGCCTGATGTGCCCCTCACGCTCGCCCCGCAACCCGAGACGCTCGACGGGCTCGCGGACAGCGGTGGTACGGGCGCGGCGACGGTGCAGGCCCTGGTCGATGCCAGCGGCGAGCGACCGGTGCTGGCCCGCCCCTACACGGACGTAGACCTGACGACGCTCCGCCACAGCGGGCTGGTGAGCGAGGCCGACGACCAGATCGGGGCCGGAGCCACAGCGGTGCGCAACCGGTTCCGGCGTGAGCCGTCGGCAGGCATCTGGCTGTCCGGACCTACGCTGGGGAACGACGCCGCAGAGCAGGCTGTGGACCTCGGCATCGACCGCGCCCTGCTGCCCTCCAGCGCCGTCGAGGATGACGACTCGGGCTCACAGGCGGGCGCAGTGCCCGACGCACCCGTCGCCGTCACCAACGAGCTTGTCGCGATGGTCAGCGATCCGGAGCTGGCCGAACACCTGACCGCGGAGGACGGCGTCATCGACGCCCAGCGGTTCCTCGCCGAGCTGGCGATCATGTGGTTCGAGCGGCCCTCCACGCCCCGAGCGGTCGCGGTCTACATCCCCGGCGACGACCCGATCGACCCCCAGACCGTCGCTCGCGCGCTCAACGGGCTGACGGATGGCCAAACGGTGCAAGCGGTGCCGCTCGATCAGGTCTTCGACGTGCCGCCCGATCCGGACGGGCCCACCACCGTCGATCTCAGCGCCCACGAGATCGACGACGACCTCGACGCCATCGCCGGCCCGCTGCGCGAGGCCCGCCGCGGCGTGGTTGGCGTCGCCGGCACCCTGGCCGCAGACGGTCGCTCCCTCGAGCGGTCGCTGCTGCTCGCCACCGGCACCGCCACGCCCGACCACCAGCGCGCCGCCTTCGTCGAGCGTGTCACCGGCGAGCTGGACTCGTTGGAGGGTGCCGTCGTTCTGCCCGACGCGTTCCGCATCACCCTCACCTCCCGCACGAGCACCGTCCCCGTCAACATCATCAACAACCTCGACCGACCGCTCCGGGTGCGGATCGAGTTCGACAGCGCGCAGCTCGACTTCCTCGACGGCGACTTCATCACCCAGGACCTCCCGCCGGGTGCCACGCGGCTGGACGTGCGTGTGCGCGCCCTGACCTCGGGCGCGTTCACCATGGGCATCACCGTGCTGACCCCGGACAGCTCCCTCGAGCTCGACCAGACCACGTTCGACATCCGCTCGACGGCTGTGACCGGGGTGGGCTTGGTGCTCTCCGTCGGCGCCGGCCTGTTCCTCGCCGTGTGGTGGGCCCGTCACTGGCGCAACTCCCGCCGCTCGCGTCACCTGATGCCGGCGGGCGAGCCGCCGACGGTGCCCGCAGGTGGCGTCGTGACGGTGGGCGACGGGTCGGAGACGGCCGTCGGCCCCTCCCGCCAGGACGACGACACCGGCGACTACCGCCCCGCGCACATGGCGGGCAGTCGGCCCCGCCGGGACTGACGCGACCGCCTGCCGGCGACGGTCCTGCGTATTAGGGTCGCCGGCCATGCCAGTTCGTATCGTCACCGACTCTGCCGCCGATCTCGACGCCGCCGAGTCGAAGGAGCTCGGGGTCGAGGTCGTGCCGCTGTCGATCCGCTTCGGGTCCACCGAGTACACCGACGGCGTCGACCTGTCCGTCGAGCAGTTCTACGACAAGCTGTCCTCCTCGCAGGAGCTGCCCGAAACGGCGGCACCGTCGCCGGGAGCGTTCGAGGCAGCGTTCCGGCGCCAGGCCGAAGCCGGCGCCGACGCCGTGGTCTGCATCAACCTGTCGTCGGGCCTGTCGGCCACGATGCAGGCCGCCCAGAACGGTGCCAAGGCGCTCGAGGGCGAGCTCGACGTGCGCGTCGTCGACTCCCGCTCCATCACGTCGGGGCTCGGATCGCAGGTGCGCCGGGCCGCCCAGGCCGCCGCAGGCGGGGCCGACGCCGATGCGGTCGAGTCCCTGGTCCGTGGCCTGAGCAGCCGCACCCATGTCATCGGGGCGCTCGACACCCTCGACAACCTCCGCAAGGGTGGCCGCATCGGTGGCGCCCAGGCCGCGCTCGGCTCGCTACTGGCCATCAAGCCGCTACTGGACATCTCCACCGGCGAGGTGGAGGAGGCCGGGCGAGCCCGCACCCGCCGCAAGGCGCTGCACGCCCTGCGCGACAAGGTGTTCGAGCGCACCGCCGTGGAGGACCTGACCCTGGCCCACGGCATGGCCCCCGACCTCGACGAGATGCGCGAGCTGCTGAGCCCGCGCTACCCGGCCGACCAGATCCGGGTGACGACGATCGGCGCGACCATCGGCACCCACGCCGGACCCCGGGTGATGGGCGTCACCTGGATCGATCCCGGCTGAAGCCGAGCCGAAGGCGAGGCTGTGGCCCGAGCGGCCCGGTGCGAAGCACCAAGAGCGGGAAGCATGTTTGGGAGTTGCCCTGTGCGCCCCGTGAAGGCCGTCCAGGCGTCAGGCTGACGCGGCGTCAGGCCAGCACCTTGACTACGGTGGGCGCACCGTGGCAGTGACGCCTCCTCCCCCGACCGGCCCGTCGCCCGCCGCCGGCCTGGCGGCTGGCGCGCTCCTGGGCGGCCGCTATCGGCTCGAGGAGCAGCTGGCGTCGGGCGGCATGGCGCAGGTGTGGCTGGGCACCGACGACGTGCTGCGCCGGGCCATCGCCGTCAAGATCCTCCACCAACACCTCGCCGATGACGAGACGTTCGTCGCCCGGTTCCGCCACGAGGCCATCGCCGTCGCCCGCCTGTCGCACCCGGCCATCGTCAACGTCTACGACACGTGCAGCGACGACGGCATCGAGGCCATCGTCATGGAGCTCGTGCGCGGCCGTACGCTGCGCCAACGCCTCGACGACGGGCCCATCGATCCCTGGGTCGCCGCCAACATCGCCGCCCAGGTGTGCGGCGCTCTGGCGGTCGCACACGCCGCCGGGCTGGTCCACCGGGACATCAAGCCGGCCAACATCCTGCTGTCCGAGGACGGCCGGGTGAAGGTGGGCGACTTCGGGATCGCCAAGGCGGCCGAGTCCGCCGACCTCACCCAGGAGGGCTCGTTCCTGGGGACGGCCAAGTACCTCGCGCCGGAGCAGGTCGAAGCGGGACCGGTCGACGGCCGGACCGACCTCTACAGCCTGGGGGTCGTGCTCTACGAGATGCTGTGTGGGCGGGTGCCGTTCGAGGGCGACACGTCGTCGGCCACGGCCCTGGCCCGGCTGCACAGCGATCCCCCGAGGCTCCGCCTGGTGAAACCGGGCATCCCCCGTGAGCTCGAGTCGATCACGATGCGGCTGCTCGCCCGGTCGCCCGACGACCGATACCGCACCGCCACCGATGTGCGCGCTGCGCTGCTCGGCGCGGGCGCGGACGACCGTCCCACCACCGGCGATCCCACCATCACGCAGGCGGGATCCGACGCAGCCGGTGCCGGTGCCGCCACCACCGGCATCGTCGACCGCCTGCCTCCGCCGCCCGGTGCGGTGCCGGCGCCCCCAGGCGCGCCGGGTGCCCCGGGCCAGACTCCGCCGGTGCGCTTCGCGGAGAGCGAGCGCCGCTGGCTCGTGCCGACGCTGCTGGTGGTGTTGCTGGCGGTGGCGCTGGGCGTGGCCGGGCTGCTCATCCAGGGATCGGGCACCGACCTGTTCGGCGATCCCGACGACGGAACGGACCCGGCGGACGCGCTCCCGCCGGCCAACGAGCAGGTCCTAATCGCCCGCACGATCGACTTCGACCCGGCGGGCGGGGACGGCGAGCACGCCGAGGAGGCGGCCGCCGGCGACGCCATCGACGGCGACGCGGGCACCTCGTGGAGCACCGAGGACTACAACACGCCGGACTGGGGAGGCCTCGGCAAGCCGGGAGTCGGCCTGATCCTCGAGCTCGACCAGCCGTCCGAGCTTCACGCCCTGCAGTTCGATACACCATCGGTGGGCTGGCAGGCCGAGGTCTACGTCGCCGACAGCACTCCCGACACGCTCGACGGTTGGGGCGAGCCGGTCGCCACGTTCCAGGAGAACGGCAGCGGCACCCGCACGGTGGAGCTCGACGAGAGCGGCGCCTCCGTGCTGCTGTGGTTCACGCGCGCCGGCGACGACGGGCAGGTCACGGTCACCGAAGTGCGGCTCCAGCGCTGATCTACTGTTCCCAGCATCGCCCGAGACGCTTCCGACGCCGACGACCGCTCGCTCGTGGCGGCCGCGCAAGCCGGTGACCGCGACGCCCTCGACGCCCTGCTGCGACGCCATCACGATCGCCTGGGGGCCCTTTGCCGGCGGTTGACCGGCAACCACGCCGACGCCGAGGACGCGCTGCAGGACACGCTGATCGCCATCGCCCGCAGCATCCGCCGCTACGACGGCCGGGCCGCGTTCACGACGTGGTCGTACCGCGTGGCAACCAACGCCTCCCTCGACGAGCTGCGGCGCCGGCGCCGGCGTCCCCTCCCCGAGGCGCCCGACGCCGTCGCGGTCGGTCCGCTGGCGGACGGCCCCGGTGTCGGCGCCGCTGTGCCCTCCGCCGCCACCGCGGTGGAGGACAGGTTGGACATCGACGCCGCGCTCGCCCGCCTGCCCCAAGACTTCCGCGCCGCCGTCGTCCTGCGGGACCTGTGCGACCTCGACTACGCCGAGATCGGCCGGGTCCTCGGCATCCCGCCCGGGACCGTGAGGTCGCGCATCGCCCGGGGGCGTGCGCAGCTGGCCGACCTGCTCGGGAACCCGGCCGACGCCCCCGATCGTCCAAGCACGAGACCATGACCACCCCCCGCGACCCCGACGAGCTGGCGTCTGCGCTGCTCGACGGCCTCCTGTCCGACGACGAGGCGGCCGCGGCCCGCCGCGACCCCGCTGTCGTGGCCCGGCTGGCCGAGCTGGCGGCGGTCCGCGAGGCGGTGGGCACGCCTCCCCCACCGCCCGACCCGGCATCCCGCGAGCGGAGCCTCGCTGCGGCGCTGGCCGCCTTCGACGCCGCCGACGGAGGCGAGACGGACGACCCGGCGGCGGCGGTCGCTCCGATGACCCGGACGAGGGCGGCGCGCTCCGCTGACACCTCATGGCGTGCCTCCGATCCAGGCCGCCGTGGCCGCTGGCTCACGGCTGCCGCGGTGATCCTCGTCGTGGTCGGTCTCGGGTTCCTTGCCCGCGACTTGGGGTCCGACGGCGACAGCGACGATTCCGCGGGCGGATCGGCGGTGGAAGAGACCTCGAACGAAGCTGGATCCGCCGCCAGCGGCGACAGCAGTGAGGGCGAGGACACAGGCGGCGGCCAGGCAGAGGAAGCCTCGGAGGCCGTCGACCTGGGTGACGTCGGATCGCCGGACGCGCTGGCCGACCGGGCCCGCGCTTCGCTGCCCGAGGACTCGGACGGCGCCGAGGCGGAGCAGTCCGGCGACGACGCCCCGGCAGAGGCTGACCAGGGGTCGGCTGTGGACGAAGATTTCGCCCGGGCATGCGAACCCGGCGGCGATCCGGCAAATGGGGGCGCGTTCGCGCCGGTGGCCGGCACCGTGGTGCTCCAAGGACGCGCGTCCCTCGACGGCCAGCCGGTCGACGTCTGGGTGGTCGACGTGGGGGGCGCACAGAGGCTCGTCGCCGTGGCCGCCGACTGCACGGTGGTCGTCGACCAGCCGCTCGAGAACTGATAGTTCGCCGATCACGGCGGGGACCCGCAACTAGGCTGCCGGCATGGCTCAGGTCGGCTCATCTGTCCCGCGCAATCGAGACGCCACCACCCCGGCCCCACCGTCGGGGGACTGGGCTGCGCAGGCCGCCGACACCATCGAGCGGGTGGTCGGAGGCGTCCGAGACAAGACCACCGGGCCGGCGCTCACGGTGGCCCGGGGCGTGGTGTACGGCAGCTTCGCGCTGCTCGTGGGTCTGGCGGCGTTGGTGCTGGGCACGATCGCCGCCGTCCGCCTCGTCGACAACTACCTGCCCGACGCCGTCTTCGGTGAGGACCACACCTGGGCGGCCCACCTCATCATCGGGCTTGCGTTCGTGATCGCCGGCTCGGTGCTGTGGATCCGCCGCCACGGATCGGGAGCGGAAGATCGGCCCGCCCAAGTGCGTTGAGGGAGCGGAGGCTCACTCTCGAGCCGCCATGACGCATCCAGAGGACACATGAGCAGCCGCAAGGTCATCGTCATCGGATCCGGTCCCGCGGGTCTGACCGCCGCCATCTACGCAGCACGCGCCAACCTCGAGCCCTTGGTGCTCGAGGGCGAACCGTCGTCCACCAGCGACCAGCCCGGTGGACAGCTGATGATGACCACCGAGGTCGAGAACTATCCCGGCTTCCCCGAGGGGATCATGGGCCCCGAGCTCATGACCCGGTTCCGGGAGCAGGCGGTGCGGTTCGGGGCCGACATCCGCACCGAGAAGGCGTCGCGGGTCGACCTGTCGGCCCGCCCCTTCGGCGTGTGGGTCGGCGACCCCGACGCGGCCGAGCCCACGTACCAGGCCCACGCGCTCATCATCTCGACTGGCGCCCAATCGCTGATGCTGGGTCTCGACCGTGAGGCCGAGCTCGTGGGCCATGGCCTCTCGACGTGCGCCACCTGCGACGGCTTCTTCTTCCGCGACCACGACATCGCCGTGGTGGGCGGGGGAGACTCGGCCATGGAGGAGGCCATCTTCCTCACCAAGTTCGCCCGCTCGGTCACCATCGTTCACCGCCGGGACGAGTTGCGGGCCTCCAAGATCATGCAGGAACGTGCGTTCGCCAACCCGAAGATCCGCTTCCTGTGGAACCACGTGGTCGACGGCATCGACGGCGACGCCAAGCTGTCCGGGATCACGGTGCGCAACGTGCTCACCGACGAGGTCACCCCGCTGGCGGTGACGGGGCTCTTCGTGGCCATCGGCCACAAGCCCAACACCGACCTGTTCAAGGGCCAGCTCGAGATGGAGGAGTCGGGTTACCTGCTGACGGGCCTGGGCAGAGGGGTCAGCTCGACCAATGTCGAGGGCGTGTTCGCCTGCGGCGACGTGCAGGACCACGTGTACCGCCAGGCCGTCACGGCCGCCGGGTCGGGTTGCGAGGCGGCCATCGACGCGGAGCGCTGGCTCGAGGCCCAGGGTCACTGAGGCTGGTCGCAGGAACGGGGCTGGGAACAACGCCGACTGCATCGCTGTTCAGCTTCGTGGTTCTTGGTTTAACTCAAGTCATACAGAGGAAGGTCACCCAAACATGGTTGAAGGCATCACCACCCTGACCGACGCCACGTTCGACGAGACGATCGGCGCCGCGGCCGAACCGGTGGTCGTCGACTTCTGGGCCGAGTGGTGCGGACCTTGCAAGATGATCGCCCCGATCCTGGACGAGATCGCCGGCGAGCATGCGGGCAAGCTCAGCGTCGCCAAGCTGAACGTCGACGAGAATCCGGACGTCGCCCGCCGCTACGACGTCATGAGCATCCCCACGCTCATCGTCTTCAAGGACGGCGCGCCGCAGAAGCGCCTCGTGGGGGCCAAGGGTAAGGGTCAGCTGTTGGCTGAGCTCGGCGAGTTCCTGCCCTGAACCTTCACCACAGACGTAATCCACAACCTGTGTGCAAGGTTGTGGATTGACTCGACCCCAACTTGAGGACCTCCAACCCTCAGGTTGGGGTTAAGCGGTTTTCGGTGCCTGTACTTGTCAGCGGGTGCCCGCCATGACGCGATAGATGCGCTCGAGGTCTTCCAGGTCTGCAAACTCGATGACCACGCGGCCTCGCTTGGGACCGACGTTGATCTTGACCCGCGTCTCGAGCTGCTCGGCCAGCAGCTCTTCGAGCTCCAGCAGCCCCGGGGGTCGCAGCTTGTTCGCACCGCCCGCGCCACCTGCCGACGGGCTCGGTGAGCCCGTCAGGCCGTTGCGCTTGCGCACCGCCTCCTCCGTCTCACGCACGGATAGCCCATCGGCGGCCACGCGCCGCGCGAGGGCCTCCTGGAAGGCCCGGTCGGGGGTCCCCAGCAGCGCCTTGGCGTGCCCTGCCGACACCCGGCCCTCGGCCACGAGTCGTTGCACCTGCGGAGGTAGCTGGAACAGCCGCAGGAGGTTCGCGACCGCAGACCGGCTCTTGCCGACCTTGTGCGCCACCTCTTCCTGCGTCAGCTCGAAGTCCTCGACCAGCTGCTGGTAGGCGGCCGCCTCTTCGAGCGGGTTGAGATCGTCGCGATGGAGGTTCTCGACCAGTGCGTGCTGCAGGCTCAGCTCGTCGTTGACCTGGCGCACGATCACCGGGATGAACTGCAGGCCCGCCCGTTTGGCGGCCCGCCAGCGCCGCTCGCCGGCGATCAGCGTGTAGCGGTCGCTGCTGAGCTGGCGGACCAGGATCGGTTGCAGGACGCCGAGCTCGCGGATCGAGGCGGTCAGGCCCGCCAGTGTCTCTTCGTCGAAGCTGCTGCGGGGCTGGTAGGGGTTGGGCTCGATCTGGTTGATCGGGATCTCTTCGACACCGGGACGCGCGCCGAGCCCGGCGGCCGTGGTCGATGTGACATCCGACGGGATGAGGGCGGTGAGCCCCTTACCCAGTCCGCCGCGGCGCTCCACCGCTGACCTCCGTCGCCAGGTTCCGGTACGCGATCGAGCCGCGCGAGGTGGGATCGAACGTGATGATCGGCTGGCCGAACGACGGCGCCTCGCTCAGGCGCACCGTCCGGGGGACGATGCTGTGGCAGACCTTGTCGCCGAAGTGGTCCCGCACCTCGCGGACGACCTGGTCCGCCAGCTTGGTGCGGGCGTCGTACATGACCAGCACCATGGCGCTCAGCTCCAGGCCGGGATTCAGGTTGCGTTGGACGAGCTGCACGTTGCGAAGCAGCTGTCCGAGGCCCTCGAGGGCGTAGTACTCGCACTGGATCGGCACAATGACCTCGCTCGCAGCCGCCAATCCGTTGACGGTCAGCAGCCCGAGGGAAGGCGGGCAGTCGATCAGCATGTAGTCGTAGTCGTTGCGCACGGCGTCGAGCGCCCGCCGCAGTCGCATCTCGCGGCTGAACGCGGGGACGAGCTCGATCTCGGCCCCCGCGAGGTCGAGGGCCGCCGGAGCCACGAACAGGTTGCGCACCGTCGTGGCTTCCACGCAATCTTCGAGTGGAAGATCGTTCAAGATGACGTCGTACATCGAGGATTGCAGGTCGCGGATGTTGATGCCAAGCCCGGTGCTGGCGTTGCCCTGCGGGTCGAGGTCGACGACCAGCACCCGGTAACCCAACTCGGCCAGGCAGGCGCCGAGATTCACCGCGGTCGTCGTCTTCCCCACGCCACCTTTCTGGTTGGCAATGGCAATGGTCCGGGGCAACGGCCGTTCGAACGGGGAAGGGGAGACGGCCGCGGCCTCGTCCAGGTAGGGCGACTCCGGCGATTCCTCCCCGATCGCCTGGTCGAGCTCTTCGTCGAGCACGGCCGATGTGGGGGGGCCGCCGACGCCGCTGTCTTGGGTGCTCATCGCGGATGCTCCCAGCCTTTCGATGCCGGACGCACTCGATCCCCGGCAAGCTGAACGCGTTCATGATTGCGGCCGACTACGTCCTTCGCCCGCTCACCCGGCGCCATCTCGGGCGGGCCGTCGGCCAGAGCACATACTTTCGGCCCGCCAGGTCCCGGTCAAGCCTGGGTTTTCCCCGGCCAGGCTGCGCGTTTGCCCGAGGGTGTTCCACGTGGAACATCGCGGCGGTTCGTGTTGCTGTAGGGGCGTCCACGCGATGGCGGGACTGTAGGAAACTGCTCTATGGCGGGACTGTAGGAGACTGCTCTACTGGCGCGTTGGCCTTCCCCGCGCCCAAGAGATTGCCCAAATAGCCAATTCGGCGCCCAGAACATCAGCGTCGCCTAGCGCGGCACCGCTGCGTGACGGCCGGCCAACCTGCTTCTCCTTGCTCCAGAGCGTGGCTTGACCGCGGCAGCGGCTGGCGCTGACCCGTCCCTCCATTCGATCGTGTTCTTCGGGCCCATACGGCGCTCGGGCGCCGGCGGCCCGTGTCGCGCGTCCGTGTGTTCCACGTGGAACACAGGGCGCCCTGTTCCACGTGGAACAACGGGCTAGAAGAGTGGCCGCTTGGCCGGGATCCCCGTGCGGCGGGGGTACTGCGGTGGGCAGGGCTCGACCTGCTGCAGCGCCTGGTAGCGATACTCCTGCGCCCACGACCGGCCCAGCGCGAGGCCCACGCGGGCCAGGCCGGCTGGCTCCCAGCGCGCAGAAGGGCCACCGCCCGCAACCATCACATCGTCGTCCAGCGGCGGCTCGCTGACCGCCAGGGTTCCGCCGACCCGTAGGAAGGGAGCGGCGCATTCCGCCGTGGTGGCCGGGCGCCCGAAGCCTCTCGCCACCACCAGGTCGAATCGGGCCCGCAGGTCCGCACGCCGACCCGCATCCTCGGCTCGAGCGCACACCACGGTCACCCGCTCCGCGAGGCCGAGAGACTGGACGGCCTCCTCCAGGAACGCGCAGCGCCGCTCACGCCCGTCCAACAGCACAGCCTCGCTGTCCACCCAGCGCAGGGACAAGACCAAGCCGGGCACGCCGCCGCCGCTCCCCAGATCCAGGAACCGCGCTGGCGGCTGCTCGAGGCCCGCGGCGAAGCCGTCGGCGTGGTCGACATGGACGCGAACGGAGCCGGGCCCGAGGAATCCCAGGCTCCGGCTCCGCTCCAGTACGTCCAGCAGCGGCGTCACCACCGGCCGCTCAGCTGGGCCGGATCACCACCCGGCGGGCCGAGTCCTCGCCCTCCGACACCGTGCTCACACCCTCGATCTCGTTGACGGCGTCGTGGACGATCTTGCGGTCGGCCGACCCCATCGGATCCAGCGCCTTGGCGACGCCGCTCGCCTTCACCGACTCCGCCACCTCGCGGGCGAAGCGTTCGAGCGCCACCTGCCGCCGGGCCCGATAGCCGGCGACATCGACGCGCACCCGGGCGTGCGTCTGGCCCACGAAGCGGCGCTGAACCATGCTGCGCACCAGCTCCTGCACGGCCTGCAGCGTCACGCCCTTCTGCCCCACCAACAGGCCTAGCTCCGTGCCGTCCACCGAGGCCTCGATCGCGTCGTCGGTCACCGCCACGGTCAGGGTGGCGTCGGACCGGCCGAACGCCGACAGCAGGTCGGTCAGGAACGTCTCGACCGCTCGGCGTTGGCCCTCGATGTCGAGCTCTGCCGGCACCGGCGCCTCTGTCGGCTGCGTGCTCTCACTCACCACATTCGCTCCCTTTGCTGTCCGACCACCTCGGCGCCGTCGCCGGCGTGCACTAGCCGAGCCGGGCGCGTGCGATCCGGCGGTCGTCGTCTCGTCCGATGGGGCCACGTCGCCGCCCACCACGGCCACCGTGGTGTCGCTGGTCGGTTCGTCGCCGGCCTGAATTGCCGCCTCCCGGGGCCGCCCGGCTGTGTCCCGAGCGCCGCCCCCCGCGGAGCCACCCCGGCCGCCCGAGCCATCACCACGTCCAGGCGACCTGCCCTTGGCCCGGCTGCGCTCCCCGTCGCGCCCGCGCCGGTCGGCCCGGCGTCGGTCGCGCCGGTCGATCTTTGGCCGGGGCGCCGTGGGGCGCACCCGCGCCCGCACCTGGGCCTCGGTGCGCAGGCGCCCGAACAGCCCCTTCTGCGGTAGCTGGACGACGTCGATCTCCGCGTCCTGCTCATCCACTCCCAGTTGGTCGAGGGCCGACTCAACGGCCTCCGCAACGGTCCGACCGGTGGTCACGACCCATTCCACAGTGTGCTACTTCCTCTTCCTCTTCTTGCGGGAGCGCGGGTGGGGCTTCGGCGCCGCCCCGGTGCCGCTCGGCGACTTGGCGCCGCCGCCGGTGCCGCTCCGGGCCTTGGGCCGCGGCTGGCCACCCCTTTGCTGGCTCCCCTTCTGCTGGGCCCCGGCGCGGCCATTGCCACTCGGCGAATCGGCGGGCTTCTTCGCCGCCGCTCGCCCGCCCTTGGCGCCGTTCCCCTCGGTCTTGCGCGCCTCACGCAGCTCGGCCATGGCCTTCTGCGCCTGCACCCCGATCGACTCCTCACCCCTGTAGAGCGAACGGGTGATGAACCACTGCTGGCCCACCCGCCACAGCGTGGAGACCAGGAAGTAGACGCCAATGGCCAGTGGGCTGACGAACGCAAAGAACACGTAGAGCAGCGGCCCGATTCGCATCATCATCCGCTGCTGCTGCGTCATCTCCGTGCCCGCGGTCCGGCCCATGATCTGCTTCTGCTGGTACCAGCTCAGGAAGGCGATGACGGCGATCAGGGCCAGATAGGGGAGCGCCGTGACGAACCCTTGGCTCAGCGCATCGCCGGGCGTTATGGCCAGGTCGACGCCCAACGAGTTCATCTCGTGCTTTCCCAGCAACGACTGATAGAGCTCGGCGTCGTGGTCCAGGTACTTGGGGCGGAACCCGTCGGTGACCGTGGTCGTCAGGCCCAGGTCGAGCGTGTAGCGCTGCAGGCCGACGAACTTGGATTGCTGGGTCAACCCCCGCACCACATAGAAGAGGATCGAGAAGACCGGCGCCTGGATCAGCAGCGGGAGACAGCCGCCGACCGGGTTGATCTGGTGCTCCCGATAGAAGCGCATCAGCTCTTCGTTGAGCTTCTGCCGGTCGTCCTTGTACTGCACCTGCAGGCGGCGGATCTCGGGCTGCAGCCGCTGCATCTCGATCATGGACCGGGTGCCCTTGAGCGTCAGCGGTGTCGTCACCACCATCACGACGCACGTCAGGAGCGCGATCGCCACCGCGTAGCCGCCGGGCACGTTGGCGTAGAAGAAGTTGAGCATGCCCGAGATGAGCTCAAACAGGCCGTCTAGCATCAGTGGTGCTTTCCTTCAGGAACGGGATCCCACCCGTGTCCCCCCCAGGGATGACAACGGACGAGCCGGCGCGCGGTCAGCGCCGAACCACGAACAGCCCCGTGCCGCTCGAGCGCATCCAACGCATAGTTCGAGCACGTGGGGACGAATCGACAGGGCGACGGGCGACCGTCCGTGATCCTCTGGTAGAGCCTTACCAAGCGATGCAGCAGCCGCGCCGGGGGGCTCATGTGCCCGAACCCCGGACCGCAGCGTCACACGCCGCCCCCAGTGACCTCTTCAACTCTGCGTAGTCGGCGTCCGCGGCCTCAGGACGAACCAGTGCCAAATACGCCCCCGGCGCCAACCCTCCACGCTCGCGATCGACCTCCCGCACCGCTGCCCGCAGCCGGCGCCGCACCCTGTTGCGCACCACGGCAGACCCCACCTGCCGGCCGATGCTGTAGGCCACCCGCACGCGGCCCGCGCCGCCGCCCGGAGACGTGGCGGCATCGGCACGCTGGGGGAGGAACACCACCGTCACCGCACCCCGCCGAGCGCGCCGTCCCTCACGCCGCAGCGCGTCGAACGTCGCACGATCGCCGATCCGCCCGATCAGGCCGACAGCCGGGCCCGGCCCTTTTGGCGCCTGGCCCGCACGATGGCCTGGCCGGCTCGGGTCCGCATGCGCAGCCGAAAGCCGTGCCGCTTGGCTCGCCTTCGGTTGTTGGGCTGGTACGTACGCTTCACCTGCTGCCTCCTCGAGCACGCGGCCTCCTCGCCAGATCAGCGGGGCCTGCGGCGGGGTGTTGAACTCGTCCACGACGCGCTGGCGCGGCACGCCACGCGTTTGGTGCGCGGACAACGGTAGAGCCCCGCCTCGTCGCAGCGCCAACCCTGTGCGCAACGGTCACGAAGCACCCCAGCAGGTTACGGCGGCCGGGGCGGGAGCACTGTGCTACGTTCCCCGCACCCGCTCCCTCGCCGGGGGTGTCAGGTACCGAATCATCCGTAGCGGCGGCGGCCAACGGCGGCCGATCTTCAGCCTTCCGTCACGGATCGGCTACTTGGCGTCAGGTTCTTGTGCGGTCATCCACATGTGTGGATTGCTTGTGGACGACCAAGGCTGGCAGCAGGAAGGCTCAGGGACGTGATCAGCGATGCGCACCATCTGTGGACAACGTGCGCGGCGCTGCTCCGAGCCCAAGTCTCCGATCTCGTGTGGCACACCGCGTTCGACGGCGTGAGGGCCGTCGATTTCGACGGCAGCGTCCTCACGTTGGGCGTTCCCAGCCCACTGGCGAAGGAGCGCATCGAGGGCCGCTACCTCGGGCTGGTGCGTGACGCCATGGCGGAGGCCGGCGCCGCTAACGCCGAGCTGCGGCTCCGCATCGAGCCGGTCGAGCCGCCGCCGCTGTGGACCGTTCCCCGCCCCGACGACACGCTGAGCGGGCAGGTCGGCGACACGCCCACAGGCGAGTCCGGCGCCGGCGGCAACCTGACCGGCGCTGCCGGGGCGCCCAACGGCCCTGTCCTGCCCGGTGACGGGCTGGGCGACGTCGAACTTAACCCCCGCTACACGTTCGAGAACTTCGTGATCGGCGGGTCCAACAGCTTCGCCCACGCCGCCGCGCTGTCGGTGGCCGAGACACCCGCCCGGAAGTTCAACCCGCTCTTCATCTACGGCCACGCCGGCCTCGGCAAGACCCACCTGCTCCAGGCGATCGCCAGCTACGTCGGGCGGAACTACCCGGCCTACCGGGTCCGCTACGTCACCTCCGAGACGTTCCTCAACGAGTTCATCGACTCCATGCACTCCGACAGCCGCGACGCCTTCAAGCGGCGCTACCGCGACATCGACGTGCTCCTGGTCGACGACGTGCAGTTCTTCGAGGGCAAGCAGGAGACGCTCGAGGAGTTCTTCCACACCTTCAACCACCTCCATCAGACCAACCGGCAGATCGTCCTGTCGTCCGACCGGCCGCCCGACCAGATCGGCATCGAGGACCGCATGCGCAGCCGTTTCCAGCAGGGCCTGATGACCGACATCCAGCCGCCGGCACTCGAGACCCGCATGGCGATCCTCCTCAAGAAGGCCGAGCTCGAGTCCACCCGCATCCCCAACGACGTGCTCGAGCTCATCGCCACCAACATCAAGGACAACATCCGGGTCCTGGAGGGGGCCCTCATCCGGGTGTCCGCCTTCGCCAGCCTCACCCACGAGCCGCTCACCGTGGACCGGGCCACCCAGGTGCTCGCCGACCTTCTGAGCGAGAACCAGCCCCGCCCCATCACGCCGCAATTGATCCTCGAGGAGACCGCCAAGCAGTTCGGGTTCACCGAGGAGGAGATCACCAGCAAGCACCGGCAACGGCCCCTGGTCACCTCCCGGCAGATCGCCATGTACGTCATGCGGGAGCTGACCGACCTGTCCTATCCCAACATCGCCCGCGAGTTCGGCGGCCGTGACCACACCACCGTGATCCACGCGGTCGAGAAGATCGGCTCGCTGATGTCCAAGGACCGGCAGATCTACGACCAGGTCACCCGGCTCATGAAGGCCGTCCGCCAGGGTGACTGAGGCCGGCGACGTTGCACGGTGGAGAAACCTCCGGACGGCCTGTGGACCGCCCCCGCCGGCCAGTGGACGAGGTGATGGCCATCCCCAGGGGGGTCACGCGCACACCCTCCGACCTGTGGGAGCCTGGGGATACACCGGGGACGACGAACGGACCGCTGACCTGCGGTGACGAGCCGTCGTCCACAATCCACAGCCCCTACTACCACCACTACTACGAGTAATCGTTACGAAGGCAGAGAAAGCGAGCAACGGCGTGAAGTTCCGATGCGAGCGAGACGTCCTCGTCGAAGCCCTCGGCACAGCCGGCCGAGCGACCGCCAGTCGCGGCGGTGCGCTCCCGGTGCTTTCGGGCATCCGCACCGAGTTGCGCGGCGACACCCTCACCCTGACCGGCCATGACCTCGAGCTGACCATCGCCGTCGCCATCAGCGAGGGCGTCAAGGGCAGCAGCGACGGGGTGGCTGTGCTCCCGGCCCGGCTGACGTCCGACGTGGTGCGCTCGCTCGCCCCCGGCGCAGTCGAGATGGACGTGGACGGCGAGCAGGCCCGGATCACCTCGGGCCGGTCGGAGTTCACGCTGCGGGTCTTTCCGACCGACGAGTTCCCACGTCTGCCCGAGGCCACCGGCGAGGCTGTGACCCTGGACGCCACCGAGCTGGCGGCGGCGCTGCGGCAGGTCGTGCCGGCGGCGTCGAGCGACGACGCGCGTCCCATCCTCACCGGGGTGCTGCTGTCGGCCGAGCAGGGCGGGCTGCGGTTGGTGGCCACGGACTCGTTCCGGCTGGCGGTGCGTGACCTTCCCGGCCAGAGCGTGCTGGCCGAAGGGCAGTCGGTCCTCGTGCCGTCGCGTGCGCTCAACGACCTCACCAAGGTGCTGGGTGGGGTCGGCGAGCTGACCGTCAGGCTGGGTGAGCGCGACGCCGGCTTCGAGGCCGGCGACGTGCGCCTAACGACCATGCTGATCGAGGGCGACTTCCCCAACTACCGGGGCCTCATCCCGTCGTCACCCCCGCCCAACCGCCTGATCGTCAGCCGCGAAGGGCTGTTGGAGGGCCTGCGGAGGGTAAAGCTCCTGGCCCGGGAGGCGACGCCGGTGCGCCTCGCCATGTCGCCCGAGGGCTTGGACCTGGTGGCCGTCACCCAGGATGTGGGCCAGGCGCACGAGTCGCTCGACGCCAAGTACGAGGGCACCGAGCTGACCGTGGCGTTCAACCCCGACTACCTGCTGCAGGGCGTCGAGGTGTTGGAGGGCGACGAGGTGCTGATCGAGACCGTGGACTCGCTGAAGCCGGCACTGGTGCGCAGCCCCGAGCACGACGACTTCCTCTACCTGCTCATGCCGGTCCGGGTGAGCTGATTTTGCGCGGGCACTAGCGTGCACGTCCGCACGCTGTGGCTCACCGATTTCCGCAGCTACACGTCGGTCGAGTTCAACCTGTCACCCGGGCTGACCGCGCTGGTCGGCGCCAACGGCGAGGGCAAGACCAACCTGCTCGAGGCGCTGGCCTGGCTGGCGACGCTGTCGTCGTTCCGGGGCGCACCGACCGAGGCGCTGGTGCGCCGGGGGGCGCGGTTCGCCGTGGTGCGGGCGCTGGCCGAACGCGACGGGCGCGAGCTGCTGCTCGAAGCCCAGCTGCAACCCAGCGGCCGCAACCGGGTCCTGGTCAATCGCCAGCCCTTGCGCAGAGCTCGGGACCTGTTGGGATCGCTGCGGGTCACCGTGTTCACCCCCGACGACCTCGACATCGTCAAGGACGGTCCGGGTGAGCGACGCCGCTTCCTCGACGACGCCCTCGTGGCGCTGCACCCCCGTAACGACGCGCTGCGCGCCGAGGTCGACAAGGTGCTGCGGCAGCGCAACGCCTTGCTACGCCAGACGGGTGGCCGCCTGGACGAGGGCGCGGCGTTCACGCTCGACGTGTGGGACGCCAAGCTGGCCCAGGCCGGGGAGGCGTTGGCGGCGGCCCGCTCCGAGCTGGTGGAGCGGTTGGCGCCGGTGCTGGCGTCCACCTACGACGCGCTCGCTCGTCGGCCCGCGCTGGTGACCGTCGCCTATGACGCGGCGTGGCGGGACCGGGGATTGGCGGACGCGTTGGCGGCGGCCCGCGCGGAGGACCTGCGGCGCGGCGTGTCCACGGTCGGTCCCCATCGCGACGAGCTGGTGTTGGCCATCGCCGGGGCGCCGGCCCGAACCCACGCCAGCCAGGGGGAGCAACGGACCCTCGCGCTGTCGCTGCGACTGGCGGTCCATCACGTGGTCACTGCGGCGAGCGACAGCCCGCCGGTGCTGTTGCTCGACGACGTGTTCAGCGAGCTCGATTCGGGGCGGAGCGACGCCCTGCTCGCCAATCTCCCCCCCGGGCAGACCGTGCTGACCACCGCGAGCGACCTCCCACCGGGCGCGCATCCGGATGTGGTGCTGGGGCTCGACGGCGGCAAGGTGACGGTCCTGGCCGGGGACCTGCCCGGAACAACCGCCGCTCCGGCGGATGGTTGACTGTGCCCATGGGTTGGCAGCCTCTCCGCGGAACGACATCGCCGCCCACCCGGGTGGAGGACACGCTGGACCGGGTCCTGCGCCGTCTGGGTGCCCCCAGCCGTGCCGGGGTCGAGGTGGTGTTCGACCGTTGGGACGAGGTGGTCGGGGAATCGATGGCGGCCCGCACCCGCCCGCTGGCGATCGACGGGGGGACGCTGGTGGTGGGCTGCGACGAGCCCGCCCTGGCGACCCACGTGCGGTTCCTGGAGCCCCAGCTGGTGGCCCGCCTCGACGAGCTGGCCGGGTCCCGCCAGATCACACGGATCGAAGTGCGAGTCGACCGGCGCCCCCGGGGACCACGGCCGCCGCGTCGGGCCCCGAGGACCGGCTGACCAGGCCGTGCCGGGGGCGTTCCGCGTCGCCCCGCCCCTCGCCACCGGGGCCCGGGATGAGCGGGAACGTCACACCCCTCTGGTAGACTTCCCTTGTTGTGATTTGCGGCTCTGACCAGGCAAAAGGCCTTCTGGCGCCGGTCATCCGCCCCTAAGAAATCGACCTGGCCGAAAGGGCGCGCCTTGCCGCGGGGAAGCACCTCCTACGGAGCCAAAGACATGCAGGTCCTCGAGGGCCTCGATCCGGTCCGCAAGCGACCGAGCATGTACATCGGCTCGACCGGCCCTACGGGGCTCCACCACTGTGTGTGGGAAGTCGTCGACAACTCCGTCGACGAGGCGATGGCGGGCGAATGCGACCGCATCGACATCACGCTGCTGGCCGATGGTGGCTGCCGGGTGGCAGACAACGGCCGCGGCATCCCCACCGACGTCCATCCGGTCCACAAGATCTCCGGGGTCGAGATCGCGCTCACCAAGCTCCATGGCGGCGGCAAGTTCGGGGGCGACGGCTACAAGGTCTCTGGCGGGCTCCACGGCGTGGGCGTGTCGGTGGTTAACGCCCTGTCGCGCCGGCTGGTGGTCGAGGTGGATCGCGGCGGCAAGCGCTACACCCAGACCTTCGCCAACGGCGGGCAGCCCCAGGGCAAGCTCAAGGTCACCGGCGACGCTCCCCGCAACGGCCGTTCCGGCCCGCGGCGCGGCACCACCGTCACGTTCTGGCCCGACGACACCATCTTCGAGACCACCGAGTTCTCCGCCCGCACCATCCTCGAGCGCCTGCAGATGATGGCGTTCCTCAACAAGGGCCTCGAGATCCGCTTCCGCGACGACCGTGAGGGTCACGAGCACGAGCCGGTCGTCTACAAGTACGCCAACGGCATCCTCGACTTCGTCAAGCACGTCAACAAGACCAAGGAGAGCCTGTTCTCCAAGGTCGGCTGCTACGCCGACGCAGACCAAACCTCCGAGGTCGAGGTGGCGTTCCAGTGGAACACCGGGTTCAACACCGACGGCATCCACAGCTTCGCCAACGGCATCAACACGGTCGAGGGCGGCACCCACGAGGAGGGCTTCAAGGCCGCGCTCACGACCGCGATCAACAAGTACGCCCGAGCCAAGCAGCAGCTCAAGGAGAAGGATGCCAACCTCGCCGGCGAGGACATCCGCGAGGGCATCACCGCCATCATCTCGGTGCGCCTGCGGGATCCGCAGTTCGAGGGTCAGACCAAGGCCAAGCTCGGCAACACGGCCATGAAGACGCTGGTGCAACGCGCCACCAACGAGAAGCTGGGCGACTGGCTCGAGGAGAACCCCACCGAGGCCAACAAGATCGTCCGCAAGGGCATCGCCGCCGCCCAGGCCCGGGCCGCGGCCCGCAAGGCGCGCGACGTCGTACGTAACAAGACGCTGCTCGACGGCGCCGGCATGCCCGACAAGCTCAAGGACTGCTCGTCCAAGAACCGCGACGAGCGCGAGCTGTTCATCGTCGAGGGAGACTCTGCCGGCGGCTCGGCCGTGCAGGCCCGCGATCCCGCGACCCAGGCGATCCTGCCCATCCGGGGCAAGATCCTCAATGTCGAGCGCGCCCGCATCGACAAGATGCTGCGCAACAACGAAATCCAGGCCCTCATCTCGGCCATCGGCGGGGGGTTGGGCGATGAGTTCGATGTCGAAAAGCGCCGCTACGACAAGGTCTGCATCCTCACCGACGCCGACGTCGACGGGTCCCACATCCGCACGCTGCTGCTCACCTTCTTCTTCCGCCAGATGAAGCCGCTGCTCGAGCAGGGCCACGTCTACATCTGCGAGCCCCCGCTGTACTCCACCGAGGTGGGCAAGGAGAAGACCTACCTCAAGGACGACGCCGCCAAGGCCCGTTTCCTGACCGAGCACCCGAACCACAAGAAGGATTTCAGCCGCCTCAAGGGTCTGGGCGAGATGGACTGGGAGGAGCTCAAGGTCACGACCATGGACGACACCTACCGCACGCTGCTGCAGGTGAACGTTGAGCAAGCGGCCCTGGCCGACGAGGTGCTCTCGATCCTCATGGGCGAGGACGTCGAGATGCGCAAGCAGTTCATTCAGACCAACGCCAAAGACGTCCGCTTCATCGACATCTGACTTCGACCGGACCCATGCCTGACGATTCGACTCCCCTCACACCCTCCACTGACGACAACGGCGCCGAGCGTGGCCGCCTGGCCGTCGAGCCCATCGAGATTCAGGAGGAGATGGAGCGCTCCTTCCTCGACTACGCCATGTCGGTCATCACGGCGCGCGCGCTGCCCGACGTGCGCGACGGGCTCAAGCCGGTGCACCGGAAGATCCTCTGGGGCATGTACGACATCGGGGCTCGCCCCGACCGCCTCCACATGAAGTGCGCTCGAGTGACCGGCGATGTCGGTGGCCGCTATCACCCGCACAGTGAGGACGCGATCTACGACGCGCTGGTACGCATGGCGCAGGACTTCTCATTGCGTCATCCGCTGGTCGACGGCCACGGCAACTTTGGCACGCCCGACTTCGGTCCCGCGGCTCGCCGCTACACCGAGTGCCGGCTCGATCCGCTGGCCATGGACGTGATGCTCCTCGACATCGACGAGAACACGGTCGACATGGTCGACAACTACTCGGGCGAGTTCCAGGAGCCCCTCGTGCTGCCGGCCCGGTTCCCCAACCTGCTGGTCAACGGCAGTCAGGGCATCGCGGTGGGCATGGCCACCAACATCCCGCCCCACAACCTGGGCGAGACCATCGACGCGGTGCTCCACCTGCTCGACCACACCGAGGCCACGCCCGACGACCTGATGCAGTTCGTCACCGGTCCCGATTTCCCCACCGGCGGGCTCATCATGGGCCGGTCCGGCATCCTCGACGCCTACCGCACGGGCAAGGGCTCCATCCGCGTCCGGGCACGCACCGAGATCATCGAGGGCACCGGCCGGCAGCGCGACCGCATCGTGGTCACCGAGATGCCGTACCAGGCGTCGATCTCGGCCACGGCCACCAAGATCAAGGAGCTGGTGGAGACCCGGCAGATCGAGGGGATCGCCGACGTCAACGACGAGTCGGCCGGCGGCCAGACCCGCCTGGTCATCGAGCTCAAGAAGGATGCGCCGGCGCTCGTCATCCTGAACAACCTCTACAAGCACACGCCGCTGCAGACCAACTTCGCGGTCAACACGGTGGCGTTGGTCGACGGCGTGCCCCGCACGCTCAACCTCGTGCAGGTGCTGCAGGCCTACATCGACCACCAGGTCGACGTCATCCGCCGCCGCAGCCAGTTCCGGCTCGACAAGGCCCGCCGGCGTGCCCACCTGGTCGAGGGCCTGCTCAAGGCCATCAACGTCATCGACGAGGTCATCGCTCTCATCCGGGGGTCCGAGGACCGGGCGGCCGCCCGCACCGGGCTCATGACCGAGCCGTTCGAGTTCTCCATCGAGCAGGCCGAGCACATCCTCGACATGCGTTTGGGCCAGCTCACTCGCCTGGCCCGCATCGACCTCGAGACCGAGGCCGAGAACCTGCGGGCGACGATCGCCGAGCTCGAGGCGATCCTCGGCGACGACGCCAAGCTGCGTTCGGTGATCCGCGACGAGCTGGCCGCGGTGAAGCAGCGGTTCGCCACGCCTCGGCGTTCGGAGATCACGTTCGACGTCGGCGACATCGACATCGAGGACCTCATCGACGACGAGGAGCTGGTGGTCACGATGTCGTCACGCGGCTACGTGAAGACCGTGGCGGCCGACACGTTCCGGGCGCAGGGCCGCGGCGGCCGCGGCGTGGCCGGCGCCAGCCTGCGTGACGACGACTACGTGAGCCACATCCTCACCACGACCGCACACGCGTATCTGCTGTTCTTCTCCAACCGGGGGCGGGTCTACCGGCTCAAGGCCCACGAGATCCCGCGCAAGGACCGCACGGCGCGGGGCACGGCCATCGTCAACCTGCTGCCGCTGCAGCCCGGCGAGCGCATCCAGGCGATCATCGACACCCGCGACTACGAGACGCACCGGTTCCTGTTCTTCGCCACCAAGCAGGGCCAGGTCAAGAAGACCAAGTTCAACGAGTACGACTCCTCGCTGCGCAGCGGCCTGATCGCCATCAGCCTGCGCGACGGCGACGAGCTGGTGAAGGTGATCCCGACCAACGGGGGCGACGACATCTTCATGGTCGCCCGGTCGGGCATGACGATCCGATTCGGCGAGGATGATGTGCGGGCCATGGGCCGCGTGGCGGCCGGCGTACGGGGCATGAAGCTACGGACCGGCGACGAGCTGGTGTCGTGCGACGTGGCCCGCGACGACGTGTCGCTGCTCATCGTCACCGACGCCGGCTACGGCAAGCGCACCCAGCTCGACAAGTTCAACGCCCAGGGCCGCGGTGGCCAGGGCGTGCGGGGCATCAAGCTGACCGCCAAGAAGGGCTTCGTCGTCGCCGCCTTCATGGTGGGCATCGACGACGAGATCTTCGTGATCTCCTCGGCCGGCACGATCATCCGCACCGCGGTGCGTGACGTGTCGTCGCAGGGGCGCGACGCCACCGGTGTCCGGGTGATGAACCTCGACGCCGGCCAGAGCGTGGCCGCGGTGGCCCCGGTGCTGGGCGCCGACTGAGCTTCGGGCTCGCAGGTTGCGGCGCCCGGCGCCGCCGATTCCCGTTGATCGTGTCCGTTCTGACGCTCGGCGCCCGCACTTCCTCTCGCTGACTTCCCCCTCACGACGGTGACGACGGCGCGCTCCTTGGGGCGCCGTGCCGGGGGAGGTGCTCGAGGTGTCCAATGGCCGGGAAGAGCCCAGAAGCGGCGTTCGGAGCAGGCGATGGCGGGCCCGCGACGACGATCGGGGGCAGGTCGCCCCCTTGGCCGCCGCGATGGTGGCTCTCTGCAGTGTCGCCCTGTTGGCGCTGGTGCCGGTGGCGGGTGCCCTCGACGACCGGGCCCGGGCGCGCACGGCGGCCGACGCCGCGGCGCTGGCCGGTGCCGCCGATGGTGAGCAGGCGGCGCGCCAGGTGGCGAGCGCCAACGGTGCCGACCTGCTGGAGATGGAGCGGGACGGCGACGACGTCGTGGTGCAGGTGCGGGTGGGGGAGGTGGAGGCCTACGCCAAGGCTCGCGCCACCCACCGGGCCGGACCCGGCGGGGCCGACGCGCTGTCCGGCGCGGGGCCTCCTCTCACGACCGTGCGCAGCATCACGGTCCACTCCGGCATCGCCGGCAAGGTCGAGGCCCTCGTGGCTGCCGCCGCGGCCGACGGCGTCACGCTGAGCGGCACCGGGTATCGCAGCAGCCGCCAGCAGATCGAGCTGCGGCGCGCCCACTGCGGCACGACCCGGTACGCGATCTACGAGGCTCCGCCGTCGTCGTGCTCACCCCCCACCGCCCGCCCTGGCACGTCGATGCACGAGCGCGGGCTCGCCATCGACTTCGACAGGTGCGCGAGCCGCTCGAGCGCCTGCTGGCGGTGGCTGAGCGCCCACGCTGGCGACTTCGGTTTCTACAATCTGCCCAGCGAGCCATGGCATTGGTCGACCAATGGGATGTGATGCCGGCGGCGACGACCAGGGACGAAGCGTTCGGCGTGTGCCGAAGGCCCAGGTGAAGCCGCGCTTATACAGCGCGACGGTGGTGCCGTAGACTCCCCGCGATGCCGGTTGACCCGTCCGGAGTGAATACCGACGATCAGGGCCAAGGCGGCGTCGGTGGGGAGCACAGACCCGACGACGCGCCCAGCGCCGACCGCGCACCCGTCGCCGACGCTCGGGCCGGCCTCCCTCCGGTAGGCGGCGCCCGTCTCGGTGGGAACGGCTCCAACAACGGGTACATCGGCCTTCCTGAGGTCAGAGCGAGCGACGGTCCCCCCCGGGCCGCGCCGCTCGACGACGACGTGGCGGCCGCCGAGCGGCTCGAAGCGGTCGCTTCCCGTAGCGACGGGTCCAGTGCCGCCGCCGAGTCGCCGTCGGCCCGGTCGACGGCGCCGACCGGGCGGTCCGCCACGCACGCTGCACCGACGCTGCCGGCACAGGGCACTCTCACCGAGCCGCGGCCGACGATCGAGCCGGCGCTCGACCCCGGCGGCGACGGCGCGGCCGGCGACGGCGAGGGCGCCGAGGAGGCGGGCGGCACCCGCATCACCGGTGGGCGTGCGGCGCTGCGCGACCGGCCTCGCCGGGCGGGCAAGCGGAAGGCGCGGCGGGGCCTGCGGGTTCGCCAGCGCCTGTGGTCGATCGATCCCTGGTCCGTGTTCAAGCTATCGACGCTGTTCTACATCTGCCTGTGCGGGATCCTCCTCGTGGCGGGCACCCTGCTGTGGAACGTCGGTCGGTCGGTGGGCACGATCGATGACATCGAGAGCTTCGTCACCCGCATGGGCGCGTATGGCACGTGCACGCTCAAGGCGGAGGTGCCTGCAGGAACGCCGTTCGAGGAAGACGACGACTGCGCCGAGGGCGAGGTGCTGGTCGGCGGCTACAAGTTCGATGACGGCACGATGTTCCGGATGGCAGCGATCGGCGGCGGCATCCTGGTGGTGGCCGGGTCGATCGGCAACGTGCTCATGGTGGTGCTGGTCAACCTGCTCAACGAGCTGACCGGCGGCCTGCGCTACACGATCGTGAAGGAACCGATCCCACGACCAGCGGGTGGGCGCAAGCGCGGCCTCCGCCCCGCCGCGCCGCGGGCCGCGGCCGGGCGTCCCGACGGGCCCCGACACGCCACGCGCCGGCCGGACGGGCCGCGCCCGGACGGGCCGCGCCCGGACGGTCCGGCAGAGGGTGCGGCACCCGTCCGGGTGCCGGACGTAGAAGGTTCGACCGATACGCGGATGCAGCGCTAGCCTGGTGCGCTCGCACGCGGGGCTATAGCTCAGTCGGTTAGAGCGCACCCCTGATAAGGGTGAGGTCGCTGGTTCGATTCCAGCTAGCCCCACGGCGCGCTTAAGGTGCGATCCATGGCTCTCCTCCGACGTGCGCTTGCCGCCGTGGGCATCGCCGGGATCATCGCCGGGGTGCTGCGGCTCCGGGGTTCCGGTGGCACCCCGCCCCAGTCCGGCGGGTGGCGCGAGCTGAGCGGGCCCGGGCTGCGGTAGCCAGCTCCCGGGCGACGAGCGTGCGGATCCTGGTTTGCGGCGCCGGGGCGGTGGGTGCCCGCGCCGCCCGCCATCTGATCGCCGAGGCCGACACCAAGGCTGTACTGATCGCCGACGCGGACCGCAAGCGGCGTGCCGCGGTGGTCGCGTCGCTCGGGTCACGGGCCACGGCGATCGACGAGTTCGAGCCGGCAGCCGCCGACGTGATCGTCATCGCCGCTCCGGCCGCCCGTCACGTCGAGGTCGCCAAGAGGGCGGTGGCGGCGGGTAAGCACGTCGTCTCGGTGGCCGACAGCGTGGCCGCAGTCGAGGGGCTGCTCGACCTCCATGCCGAGGCCCGGGAGCGGGGCGTCGTGGTGGCGGTGGGGGCGGGGTTCGGCCCCGGCCTGTCGTGCGTGCTGGCACGCCACGCCAGCGACGACTTCGACCACGTCGACGAGGTCCACGTCGCACACCACGGCACCGGGGGCCCCGCCTGTGCCCGCCAGCACCACGCCGCGCTGCGGGGCGTGGGGCTCGACTGGCGTGACCACGGCTGGCGCCGCCGGCCGCCCGGCTCCGGACGGGAGCTGTCGTTCTTCCCCGACCCGATCGGGGGCGCCGACTGCTACCGCGCCGGGCTGCCCGATGCGCTGCTGCTGGTGCCGGCGTTCCCGGGCGTGGCCCGGGTGACGGCGCGCCTGGCGGCCACCCGCAGAGATCGCCTGACGGCGGGACTGCCGATGCTCCGGCGCCCACACGCCGAGGGGCGGATCGGCGGCCTGCGGGTCGAGGTGCGGGGCCGGCGCGGCCGCGTGCGGGACGCCGTGGTGCTCGGTGCGGTCGACCGCCCGGCTGTGGCGGCAGGAACGGTGGCGGGCGTGACCGCTCGATGGATCGCCGCCGGACGCATGCTGACCACCGGGGCCGCGGGCCTGGCGTCGCTGGTGGAACCGCTGCCGTTCCTGCAGGAGCTGTCGCGCGCCGGAGTGCGGGCGGCCGTGTTCGAGGGGTCGTGAGCCGCGGGTTCCGGCGCGGGCACGCACGGTAGGGTCGCCCGCCGTGCGCCGCCGCCTCGTCGTCCTGGTCGGAGTCGTGGCCGCGCTCGTGATCGGCGCGGCGGCCTGCGGGGGTGACGACAACTCCGGGGACGGTGCGGACGATGCGCCGACCGCGGACAACGGCCACGGCGGCGCCAACGGCTCCGGCGACGCCGGCGGGCAGATCGAGGCCCGGACCGTGAGCGGTGGCGACCTCCTGGGGCCGGCCGACGAGGGCATCGAGGGCGTCGAGGCGTTCCGGGTCGACAGCCGGACCCACACGGAGGAGCCGCTGGCCTACGACCCGGCGCCGCCCGTGGGGGGCGAGCACCATCCCGTGCCCGCTATCTGTGGGTTCTACGCCGACGATCCGCCACCCGACTCCATGCTGGTGCACGACCTCGAGCACGGCGCCATATGGATCGCCTACGACCCCGGCATGGATGCCGCCGAGCTCGCGACGATCCGTGACCTGGTGGCGCAGCAAGCCAAGGTCACGGCGACGCCGTACCCCGGGCTCGACACGCCGTTGGTCGTGTCGGCCTGGGCCCGGCAGCTCCGGCTAGACGACCCCGGCGATCCCCGGCTGGTGGCGTTCGTCGAGCAGTACCGCAACGGGCCCGAGGCACCCGAGCCCTGGGCCTCGTGCCAGGGCGCCGGCGATCCGGAGATGGTGTCGCCGGCCGGGTAACTCCAGCCCGGCCCACGCCCCAGCGTTCTGTCACTGCTCACGCGCGATGTGGCGACTGACGTCCGACAGAACGGCTAGACGCGCACTGTCGTCCGCCAGCGCTCCAGCAACATTGCGTCGCCGAACACGTCGCAGCGCTCGGCCGGCACGCGGTTGTACAGCAACAGCAGCAGGTCAGACGCCGTGCCGCGCACGGCCACGTCGCCCTTGGCGTGGACATGCTCCACCGCCAGTCCCTCGGGACCGATGGTGACCAGCCACTCGCCCTGGCCAGCCTCGTCGCTTGGGACGTCGGTGGCATGCAGGTGCATCGTCCGGCCGGCGGCCTCGTCGGCCAACTCCTGCGCTCCCCGCCACGGCACGATCACTGCGAACAGCTCGTCCACGCCGTCCAGCGCCAGGTCGGTGCCAACTGGCCGGGCATCACCGACCGCGGTCTCGGCGTCCCAGCGGTGCACGGCGGTCTCTACGGCCATGCGCCGGGGCCAGAAGATCGCCGGCTGGTCCCCGGCCCACGTCGCCACCGTGGCGCCCGGCTCGGGCTCGCCCGCCTTGTCGAGGGCGGCGAGCAGCTCGTCCAGGCCGGCCCGGGCCCAGTCGACGACGACCGCGCCCTCAGGCGCCCGGGGCAGCTCGCGGGACCCGTCGCCCGCCACCCAGCTCGCCGTCCTGCGGTAGACCCGGCCGACGTGGCCGACCAGGCGTTCCAGCGTCCAGCCCGGGCACGTGGGAACGTCGGCATCGAGGTGGCCCGAGGCGGCGGTGAGCAGGTCGTCGGCGTCGCCGCGGAGCGAGTCGAGGTACGAAGCACGGTCCATCCACCCATCTTGGGCCAGAATCACGCCCGGTGATCATCGATAGCGCGGTCTACAGCAAGGGCGTCCGGCGACCCGGTCCGCTGGACCTGACCGACGCGCTCGAGGCGGGCCGCAGCAACGACGAGAGCTTCGTCTGGATCGGCCTCTTCCAGCCGACCGAGGACGAGTTCGATGCGGTCGCCCGCGAGTTCGAGCTCCATCCCTTGGCGGTGGAAGACGCCGTCCACGCCCACCAACGCCCCAAGCTCGAGCGCTACGGCAACTGCGTGTTCTTCGTGCTCAAGACTGCCCGTTACGACGACGCCGCCGAGGCGATCCAGTTCTCGGAGATCCAGCTGTTCGCCGGCGAGGGCTTCATCGTCACCGTGCGTCACGGCGAGGCCAGTCCCCTGAAGTCCGTGCGGCAAGCGCTCGAGGCCGACCCCGAGCGCCTGGCGCTCGGCCCCGTCGCCGTGGTCCACGCCATCGTCGACCGGGTCGTCGACGACTACTCGCCGGTGCTCGACGGCCTCGACAACGACATCGCCGAGATCGAGGCCGAGGTGTTCTCCCCCGACCGCACCAACCCGGCCGTGCGCATCTACAAGCTGAAGCGCCAGGTCCTCGACCTGTACCGCAACATCGAGCCGGTGCTCGAGCCGTTGGAGCTGCTGCAGGCGAGCAAGTACGCCATCGGCCGGGCCGACCTCGCCCACTACTTCCGGGACGTCAACGACCACGTGCGCCGGGCGGTGTCCCGCATCGAGATCCAGCGGGAGCTGCTTTCGGAGGTGCTCGACGTCAACCTGGCGCACATCTCGGTGCAGCAGAACGACGACATGCGCACGATCGCCGGCTGGGCGGCCATGGCGGCGGTGCCCACGATGCTGGCCGGCATCTGGGGCATGAACTTCGAGCACATGCCCGAGCTCGACGAGTGGTGGGGCTATCCCCTGGCGTTGGGCCTGATGGCCGTCGGCTTGGCGGTGCTCTATCGCACGCTTCACGGACGCGGTTGGATTTAGTGCCGTGACCGCAAACGTTTGCGCCCGCCACGCCGGCCAGGATCGCCGCTCGCGGCGTCCTCCTCCTCACCTGGGGGCCTACCCAGGCTTCGTCGTCGTCCTTGCGAGCGACGATCCTGACTCGCCGTGGACGGGCGAACGTTCACGGTCACGGCACTAGGTCGTCACCGCAGGAGCGCGAGCAGCTCGTCATGGACCCGGCCGTTGGTGGCCACGCCGCTGCCGCCGCCGGCGTCCTCGCGGCCGTCGATGGTGGTGAACCGGCCGCCGGCCTCGGCGAGGATCACCGGCATGGCCGCCACGTCGTAGAGCTCCACGTCGGGATCGACCATGGCGTCGGCCCGGCCGGTCGCCACCAGCGCGTAGCCGTAGCCGTCCCCCCAGGTGCGCAGGTGGCAGCCGGCGTGCTTGACCGCCAGCAGCGCCCGGTCGGGCCAGTGGCTGTAGCTGCTGCTCATGAGGTATGCGCGGTCGAGCGCAGGCGTGTCACTGACCCGGGCGGGGCGGCCGTCGCTCCAGCAGCCGAGGCCCCGGCCGGCGTACACCACCTGGCCGAGCGCCGGCAGCCCGATGACCCCGATGGCGGGGCCGTGGGCGTCGTGCAGTGCCAGTAGCGTCGAGTACAGCGGAACGCCGCGGGTGAACGCCTTGGTGCCGTCGATGGGGTCGACGATCCAGCGCCGGCCCGAGCGACCCACGGTCTCGGGCTCCTCCTCTCCGAAGACGCCGTCGTCTCGGAAGCGGGCCGCGATCCGGTCCCGCACCAGGCGCTCCGCCGCCCGATCGGCGGCGGTCACGGGTGTGCCGTCGGCCTTGCTGTCGACTGCGAGGTCGGGCGACCGGAACCACCGCAGCGTCACCTCGCCTGCCGCCCGGCCGACGTCGACCGCGAAGTCGAGCAGCGCACGCTCGACGGGCGGCGGCGCGGCACCGGGCATCAGCCCGATCCCGTGCCGCCGGTGCCGTTGGCGCCCGGCGCCGGGGCCAGCACGAAGAACAGCCGGGCCTGGCACGCCACCTTGCCCTGGACCGTGGCGCGACCCTGGCCCCAGCCTCCCCGGCCGGAGAGCCGGTCCATGGTCACCTCGAGCACCAGCTCGTCGCCGGGCCGGACCTGGCGACGCCAACGCACGTCCTCCACGCCGCCGAACAACGGCAGTGAGCCCGCGTAGCGCTGGTCGGACAGCAGCGCCACGGCGCCGGCCTGGGCCAGCGCTTCCAGCTGGATCACCCCCGGGAGGACGGGGTTGCCGGGGAAGTGCCCCGCGAGGAACGCCTCGGCGCCCGTGACCCGGTACCGGGCCCGCACCCGCTCGCCGGGCACCAGCTCGTCGACCACGTCCACGAACCGGAAAGGCGGCCGGTGGGGGAGCAGCTCGACGGGGTCAGTGGTCATCCGGCCGCCGGTCCGACGCGACCTCCCCGCTGGCCAGAGCCACGGCGTGGACCCCGCCGTCGACGTGGACGATCTCGCCGGTCGTGGACGGGAACCAGTCCGACAGCAGGGCGACGCAGGCCCGGGCCACGGGCTCGGGGTCGCGCACGTCCCAGCCCAGCGGCGCCCGCTGTCCCCAGGCGGCCTCCATGGCCCCGAACCCGGGGATCGAGCGGGCGGCCAGCGTCCGCAACGGCCCCGCCGCAACCAGGTTCACCCGCACGCCCCGGCCGCCGACGTCGCGGGCCAGGTAGCGGCACGTCGCCTCCAGCGCCGCCTTGGCCACGCCCATCCAGTCGTACGCCGGCCATGCCTGAGCGGCGTCGAAGTCGAGGCCGACCACCGATCCGCCCGGAGGCATGAGCGGCAGCAGCGTCTCGGTCAGCGACTTGAGCGAGTAGGCAGAGACGTGGAGAGCGGTCGCGACGTCGTCCCAGCCGGCGGCCAGCAGGCCGTCGTCCTGGCCCAGGCACGCCTCGGGGGCGAAGCCCACTGCGTGCAGGGCGCCGTCCACCTTGCCCCAGCGCCCGCCCAGCTCCTCGGCCAGCGCCGCGTGGTGCGCCGGGTCGGTCACGTCCAGCTCCACCACGTCGGGCGGCGCTGGCAGCGTCCGGGCCACCCGCTCGGTGAGCCGCATCCCCCGCCCGAACGAGGTCAGCACCAGCTCGGCCCCCTGCTCCTGGGCGAGGCGGGCGACGGCCGCTGCGATCGAGTCCTTGGTGAGCACGCCGGTGATCAGGAGCTTCTTGCCGTCGAGCAGCATGGTGCGGTCGTCCTCGAATCCTCGTCCCCGGTTTACAGCGGGATGTTGTCGTGGCGGCGGGGTCGCAACCGCTCTCGCTTGGCCGCCAGCGCCACCAGCGCTCCGGCCACGGCCCCGCGGGTGTCTGCCGGATCGATCACCTCGTCGACGTAGCCCCGCTCCAGTGCCGCGGTGGGCGAGAGGTGGATCGAGTCGTACTCGGCCTCCAGCCGACGGCGGTGCGCTTCCCGCTCGTCGTCGGTGGTGGCGGCGCCCAGCGCCCGGCGGTGCAGGATCTCGACCGCGCCCTTGGCGCCCATCACCGCGATCTCGGCGCTCGGCCAGGCCAGCGCGCAGTCGTTGCCCATCGACTTGCAGTCCATCACGATGAACGCCCCGCCGTAGGCCTTGCGCAGCACCACGCACACCCGGGGCACGGTGGCCTCGGCGTAGGCGAAGGCGAGCTTGGCGCCGTGGCGGATCATGCCCCGCCACTCCTGGTCACGACCCGGCCGGAAGCCCGGCGTGTCGACCAGCGTGACGATGGGGAGGTTGAAAGCATCGCAGAAGCGGATGAAGCGGGCGCCCTTCTGCGATCCCTCGATGTCGAGGGCGCCCGCCAGCTGGTTGGGCTGGTTGGCGAGCACGCCCACCGGCAGCCCGGCGACCCGGCCCAGCCCGGTCACCACGCTGGCGCCGAAACGGGCCCGCAGCTCGAGGAAGGCCTCGTCGTCGACGACGTCGGATATCACCCGGCGCACGTCGTACGACGCCCGGCCGTCGGCGGGCACGCTGGCGGCGGCGCGCCGGGTGGGCCGGTCGGCAGGGTCGCTCGACGCCACGGCGGGCGGCGCCTCGCTGTTGTTGGGCGGCAGGTGGTCGAGCAGGTCGGCGACGAGGTCGAGGGCCTCGTCGAGGTCGTCGGCCACCACGTCGGCGACGCCGGTGCGGGCGCCGTGCACCCACGCGCCGCCCAGCAGGTCGGCCTCGAGCGTGGCGGAGCCGGTGATGCGGGCCGACGCCCCGGCACCGTTGACGAAGGCGGTGGCCCGGCCGGTCATGACCACCACGTCGGCCAGTCCCAGCACGAGCGCCGCGCCGCCCAGGCAGGGCCCGTCGACCACCAGCACGGTGGGCACCAGTCCGGACGCCCCCGCCAGCGCCCGGGCCAGCGCCCCCCAGCCGTGCAGCGACGCCAGGCCTGCGGCGGCGTCGACGCCGACGCCATGGAGGACGCCCACGATGGGGACGCCGGCGTCGACGCCGGTTGCGATCGTGCGGGCGATCACCTCGGTGTCGGCCTGGACCGGCGCGCCCCGGAACCAGGCGACCGGCCGGTCAACCGGCAGCCACTCCGTGTGGCCCACGCCGGCCTCGACCGTTCCCGGCCGGCCCCGCCCGACGGGAAGGCGGGCGAGGGGGGTGTCCCGAGGTGCGACGGCGGTGCCCATTGACGTGCCGATCAGTGGGCCATCACGTCGACCACTGGGCCGTCACGCCGGGCCGAGCACCAGAGCGGCGTTGTGGCCGCCGAACGCGAACGACGTCGACACCGCCGGCGCCACGTCGACGGCGCGGGGCTCGCCGGCCACCACGTCGACCGGCAGGGCCGTGTGCCGGTGGTTGGCGGTGGGGGGGACGAGGCCGCGCGCGGCCGCCAGCAGCGCCGCGACGGCCTCCACCGCCCCTGCGGCACCGATGAGGTGGCCGGTGACGCCCTTGGTCGAGGTGACGGGCACGGCGCCGGGACCGAAGACCTTGGCGATCGCCGCCGCCTCGGCGTCGTCGTTGTGGGGTGTCGACGTGCCATGGGCGTTGACGTGGCCGATCGCCCCGGCGGCGACGCCGGCGTCGGCCAGCGCCATCTCGATGGCGGCGACCGCGCCGGACCCGTCGTCGAGGGGCGCGGTGATGTGGTGGGCGTCGCAGGTCATGCCGTAGCCGAGCAGCTCACCGTAGATGTGCGCGTCCCGGGCCACGGCGCGCTCGTAGGGTTCGAGCACCACGAACGCTGCACCCTCGCCCATCACGAAGCCGTCACGGTCATCGTCGAAGGGGCGGGAGGCGGCCGAAGGATCGGGGTTCTTGCTAAGCGCTCCCATGCGGGCGAACGCGGCCATGGCGACCGGGCTCACGCACGCCTCGGTGCCTCCGCACACGACCACGTCGGCCATGCCGTCGCGCACGAGCCGGGCGCCCTCGCCGATGGCGTTGGCTCCGGTGGCGCAGGCGGTGGCGACGGCCAGGTTGGGGCCGGTGAAGCCGTGGCGGATGGCGACCAGCGCCGCAGCGGCGTTGGGCATCATCATCGGCACCAGGAAGGGGCCGACGCGGCTGGGTCCCTTCTCGGCGTAGCCGACGATCTGATCCTCGAGGGTGCGGATGCCGCCGATGCCCGACCCGGCCACGACGGCACAGCGCAGCGGGTCGGCGCCGAGGTCGTCGGGTGATGGGGCGGGGACGAGCTGGTCTGGGGCGGTCCCGGCCGTCCCGTTGGTGCCTGTGGCGTCGGTCAGCGCGTCGGTGGCGGCGGCGACGGCCAGCAGGGCGGCGCGATCGGTGCGACGCACCTCCTTGGGCCCGACGTAGGGCACGGGGTCGAAGTCGCGCACCTCACACGCGAAGCCCACGGAGTGTTCGGAGGCGTCATACAGCGTGATCGGTCCGGCAGCCGGCCGGGCGGCGAGCAGCGTGTCCCACAGCTCGTCGACGGTCAGGCCGGCCGGGGTCTTGACCCCCAGCCCGGTGACGGCGACGCGCGGTCGCCCGCGGTGGTCGGTTGCGTCCCCAGCCACCGCGGCGGTCACGCCTTGGCGGCGCTGGCCGCCAGGATGAGGTCGAGGGCGTCGCCCACGGTGCGCACGTCGCCGAGGTCGTCCTCGGGGATGGTGACGTCGAGGCTGTCCTCGAGCTGCATCACCAGCTCGACGAGGTCGAGGCTGTCGGCGTCGAGGTCCTCGGCGAACGACGCCTGCTCGGTCACCTGGTCGGGTTCGACCGACAGCACGTCGACGGCGGCCGTGCGGAGGGCCTCCAAGGCGGCGGAACGGTCCATGGTGGGTCCTTTCGTGGTGGTTTCGGGGAGACGGGAACGGACGGGCAGTGTGTCAGCGGCCCATGCCGAGGCCGCCGTCGACCGGCACGACCGCGCCGGTGATGTACGACGCCGCGTCGGAGCACAGGAAGGCGACCACGGCGGCGACCTCGTCCGGCGTGCCGAACCGGCCGATGGCGGTGGCGTCGGCCAAGGCCTGGCGGCGGGTGTCGGGCAATGCTTCGGTCATGGTGGTGGTGATCGGGCCGGGCTCGACCACGTTGACGGTGATGCCCCGAGAGGCGACCTCGCGGGCCACCGAGCGCGACAAGCCCACGAGGCCGGCCTTGGCAGCGGCGTAGTTGGCCTGGCCCGGCGATCCGGTGGCGGCGACGATCGACGACACGGTGACGATGCGACCGTAGCGGGCCCGGATCATGGGCCGCAGCGCCCGGCGGATGGCGTGGAACGGGCCGCTGAGGTCGGTGTCGAGCGTGTGGCGCCAGTCGTCGTCGCCCAGCTGCACGGTGAGCTTGTCGCGGTTGGCCCCGGCGGCGTTGACCAGCAGCTCCACCGGGCCCCACGCGTCCTCGACGGCGGCGAAGGCGCCGTCGACCACGCCCGGGTCGGTGACGTCGACGTGCACCGCCAGCGCGCTGCCGCCCGCCTGCCCGATGGCCTCGACGACCTTGTCGGCGGCGCCGGCCGAGCCGCCGTAGCCGACGGCGACCCGGTGGCCGTCGGCGGCGAGGGCGTGGGCGCAGGCGGACCCGATGCTCCCGGACGCCCCGGTCACCAGCGCGATCCGTGTCATGCGGGCGGCCCCCAGCGCCACAGCGCGGTGCCGACGGTGAGCCCGGCGCCGAAGCCGCAGAGCAGCAGCAGGTCGCCGGGTGCCAGGCGACCGGCGTCGGCCTCCTCGGCCAGGGCCAGCGGGATCGAGGCGGCCGAGGTGTTGCCGAACCGGTCCACGTTGCTGAGGGTGCGCTCGGCGGGGACGCCGATGCGGGGCAGCACGGCGTCGACGATGCGGGCGTTGGCCTGGTGGGGGACGAACCACGTCACGTCGTCGGCGCCGCAGCCGGCCCGCGCCAGCGTGAGCTCGACCGAGGCAGTCACGGCCCGCACCGCCCGCCGGAACACCTCGCGGCCGTCCATCCGCAGGTAGTGCTCGCCGCTCGCCACGGTCTCGGTCGTGGCGGGCCGGGCACTGCCGCCGGCGGGCACGACCAGCAGGTCGATCCCACCGGGATCGCCGACGAGATCGCAGGCCAGGAGCCCTGGCGTGGCGGTGGCCGACGACGGCGCCGGCTGGGCATGGTCGCCGTTGGTGGGAGTGGGTCCGCCGGTGCCTGTGAGCACGAGCGCAGCGGCGGCGTCGCCGAACAGGACTGCCGTGGCGCGGTCGTCGGGGTCGGTGACGCTCGTCATCGTGTCGGCGCCCACCAGCACCGCGGTCCGGGCCATCCCCTGGCCGACCAGCGCCGCGGTGGTGGCGAGCCCGTAGACGAAGCCGGCGCAAGCGGCGTTGAGGTCGAACGCGCCGCCGGCGATCCCGAGCTCGGCGGCCACGATGGCGGCGGTCGCGGGGATCGGCCGCTCGGGTGTGCTGGTGGCGACGACCACCAGGTCGACGTCGCCCGGCGCGACGCGCGCCCGGTCGAGCGCCATGCGGGTGGCGGCGACCGCGAGCGGCCCGGTGGACTCGCCGGCGGCGGCCACCCGGCGCTCACGGATGCCGGTCCGCTCGACGATCCACTGGTCGCTGGTGTCGAGGGTGCGGGCGAGGTCGTGGTTGGTGACGCGGCGCTCGGGCAGGGCGTGCGCCCATCCGGCGACGGCGACCCCGGGATTGACGACTCGGCCGGAGGCCGAGGCCGCTTCTTGCGTACCGGCGGAGGGCGGTAGCGAGGGGGTGGCGCTGAGGATGCGGGGCCGCTGCCGGTGTGTCACGCCGGCGGCGGTAGGCCCCGCACCGGAGGCGACGGGACCCGTGAGCGGAGGTGCGGGCGGGCGTAGCCGGCTCATCAGAGGATGCGGACCCAGGCCAGGGGCTGGTCGGCCCGAACCCGCTCGCCCGGCAACGCCAGCAGTCCCATGAGGAAGCCGGTGTGGGGGCTGGTCACCGGCACGGCACCGTCGGTGACCTCGATCGTGCCCATCTGCTGGCCGGCGTAGACGATCTCGCCCTCGGCGGTCACGACATCCGGCGCCGCCGCCCGGAACACGCCGGCGGCGGGGGCCGGGATCAGCCGCTCGGGCACGTGCAGGTCCTCGGCAACGGGTTCGAGGTCGGCCTCGAGGGCGGTGAGCGGGTCATCGACGGCGGTCATCGGGTGGCTCCGGTCAGGGTCGACTCCAACACACTTGACAGGTCGGTGGGGGTGGACACGTTGTGCACGGTCACGTCCGGGACCGTGCGCTTGGCGAGGCCGGCGAGCACCCGTCCCGGCCCGACCTCGATGAACGACGTCGCCCCCGACGCCGCCAGCGCGCGCTGCGACTCGCGCCAGCGGACGGGCTCGACCAGGTGGCGCGTGAGCTGGTCGGGCCAGCAGCCGGGGTCGGTGTGGCCGAGGGCGTCGGTGTTGGCGACGACCGG
>OCZV010000034.1_pt1 | contig 50270 bp, 55 predicted proteins | sample 1539051 | NCBI WGS metagenome assembly OCZV01 (sample SAMEA3113581, study PRJEB22503) | soil metagenome
CCCGTCCTATCTATCTTAATTTGCACGTTTCCGTCGTACCTTGGTTTTACTGCTAATTGGGCAGGTGTATATATCAAGTGCTCCTTTGTGTAGGCTGATAATTCGTAGTCATCTGTCATGTACAAGGCATAGAATGGGCAGGCGTCAACACACAATCCACAAAAGACACATTTTCCATAATCGATTTGTGGCATGATGGCTTTCTTGTTTTGCTTCCACTGTTCATCAACTTTGACCATTTCAATAGCTTCTGCTATACCTTCGCAAGCAATGGCACATAACTGACATCCTGTGCATTTATCATGAAAAAGAATATGTCTTCCTCTATATCCAGCTATACCTACGCCACGCTTTGGATCAAACTGATACCCATCGCCTACAAATTTCAATTTCTCCTCTGGATATCTAAAGGTAAACCTCTTGATCAATAGATGTTTTGATCCTGATTCAATAGTCTTGATAAATCCACTAGCTGTACTACTACTCAACTTGGTGTTAACAAACCCCCTGGCCCCAATACTCCTCCATAAATCAAAGCAAGAGCTATAAACATGTTTATGAATGACAAGACGATCAACTTGTACCACCCTGTATGCAATAGGATATCTATTCTAATTCTAGGATTAATACCACGAATTATGAACATCAAATGTATCATAAGGAAGGTCTTTGCAGTGAACCAGAATATTGCATTTGCAGTTGGGCCATGATATATTCCCTCCAGAGTTAATAGCTGTAGAAGTGGCGGTTTCTCGCCAGGCGGACCCAGCTCATCAGGAAAGATCTGTGGACCCATCCAACCACCTAAAAATAGAACTACAAAGAGCGCCGCAAGAGCATACAGCTTGACATAGGTTCCTAACTGGATTAGGCCATAGATCATCCCTGAAGTCTCTGTAAGCCAGCCCGCTACAATCTCACTTTCCGCCTCTGGGAGGTCAAAAGGAATTCTCTCAAGCTCGGCCAAGGATGACATGAAGAAGACAAAGGCGCTGATGGGCAGAAATAGAATGAACCAGTAAGATGATTGGGCGTAAGTAATCTCGGTGAGGTTCAAGGAACCAGACAAAATGACGACAGATAGCGCTGACAGAATAAAAGGAATCTCAAAGGCAATGAGCTGGTGTAGTGCTCGGAGGCCCCCAATAAACGGGTACTTACTATTGCTCGCCCACGAAAAAAGCAATTCTATTAGTGGGAAAAATCCGAAAATTGCGAACGCAACGAGTAGGCCTACGTCACTATTTGAAACTACCCAACCAGGTGCCACAGGAATAAGGCAGACAACTGCAGCGGCGGCAACAACGAACGCAATCGGCGCGGCCCAAAATATCGGTTTGTCAGCTCCTGAAGGTACCAGAATTTCTTTTGAGACCAGCTTCAATCCGTCGGCTACCAACTGGAAAATACCTTCGAAGCCAGTTCCCAGAGCCTCGCGTCCTGCTTGAGATGGACCTACCCTTAACTGCATTCTCGCCAAAAACTTTCTTTCTATGAAAATTGTTGCGGCTGCAATAAGTGAAGCGTACATAAATCCTGGAAAAACTGCAACCCTGAAGAATTCCGTATATATTAGAAAGTTGAGAATTGGCAGGGTTCTAGTTGGATCAACCATCATTGATAGAAACAGGTATGGAGTAAGCACCTCCCCGTCTACCAGCGGCATTGGAACGTAAAATAAAATGACGAAAATAAGAGGAAGTACAATGACTGTAACAATAGCAAGTACCCAAAATAGTAACCAGACCACGCTAGCAACAAACGGGCCGAACCTAAAGTCCTCGATTGGTGTAGCCATTCCTGTTCCTCCTCACCGGTCTGCCTCCACAGGCCAATAATTCAAGGACCAGTATACTGATGGCATATCTCCTAATTTTGAACCAACAAGTAAATGAGGAAGTGCCAGCAGATTTCTAAATGACCCAACAGATATCTTTACTCTATACGGTCTAGGAGTCCCATCACTAACAATATAATAGCCCAGCGCTCCCCTTCCAGATTCTACCCGTCTGTATGCTTCCCCTGCTGGCCCTTTGGGGTTGGGCTGAAGCTTGGCCCTTACCTCTCCTGATTCAGGGATCTTATCTAAGAGCTGTCTGATAATATGGCATGATTCTCTCATATCAAGCAAAGGAACGTATGCACGTGCAAATGAATCGCATGTCTTCATATACTGCACCTTGAAATCTAGCTCATTATAGATGTCGTAAGGTTCAGCTTTTCTGATATCGTAAGGTACCCCCGATGCTCTAAGAACAGAACCGGTAACCCCCAGTTTGATCGCATCCTCTTTTGTCAGAATTGCCACGCCCTCAGTTCGCTGCCTCAGCAACGGATTATTGTAGAAAATGTCTTCATACTCCTTTAGACGTTTCTCGAAATATGAGACCTCTCTTAAACATCTGTCTTTGAAACCATATGGCATATCGTTCCTAACTCCACCTGGAATGTTGTAAGCGTGAGTAACGCGCGCCCCTGTCAATGCTTCCAAAAGATCTATAAATAATTCCCTGTCTCCCGTAGGCCACATGAACATTGTAGAATGGCCAAGAAAGATTCCATAAATAGCAAGCCAATAGAGTGTGTAAACTTGCCTGTTAAGCTCAGATGCAATGGCTCTAATAAACTGCCCCCTTCTTGGAACATCTATCTTGACTAATTCTTCCACTGCAAGGCTATAAGAGTATGTAATGTTACTAGAGTCATGAATCACCGGTCTTTCCAAATGTGGAATATTCTGAATAAAGTTCCTATACTCACACATCTTTTCTTCACCTCGGTGTACATATCCTGGATCAGGATCGCAGTCCACGATATAATCTCCATCTACTTTAACTGTAAATCTGAAATGTCCAGAGCCAGGATGTTGTGGTCCAACGCTCAGGGTCATTAGGCGGTCCTCTTCCGCCTCTTTGACTATCTCTAGTCCGAGTCTTGTGGTTTCTGAGATTCTTTCCTCGTGGTCAGACATGCAATTACCTTCCCTTTATCCTAAACTCCTTTCGCAAAGGTGGAATATCAGCCCAATCTTCCGGTAAGAGAAAACGATCGTTCCTTGGATGGTTGTCAAAATAAACCCCAACCATCTCAAAGGATTCTCGTTCGTGGTATTCGACACTTTTGAAAACTTGTATTAATGACGGGAGCCTAGCATTGTCTCGGTCTGTGCGTGTAGACAGAGAAAGGATATGCGATGAAAGATTCTCCTTTGTATAAGAACCTAAATGGTAGATTACTTCAATGTCACCAGTCTTGGGATAATCTGTGGCACTCACTGACTCCGCATGATCAAAGCCTGACTCGTCCCGCAGGTGCCTTGCTATCTCGACGATATCCTTTGATGGGACTTCGATCTTGATTCGAAGAGGTTTGACATAAATAATCTTTATTGAATCACCGAACTTTAATACAAGTTCATCGATAATCCCCTTCTCAAACTGAGGCAAGTCAGATTTCTCTGACTTTACCTGTACAGATGTGCTGTTTGATGATTTTGACATTAGGCTTTCAGTTTCTCCTTTCTTCGCAGAAGTTGGGGGCAGACCCTTATCAGAAGCGACAGTTGTTCCAGGGTCGCCTTTACTGTTACCTGAGGACGAACCATCTGATTTGCTCATACTATTTGATCTTTGACCTTTTGATCTTTTCCTGAAGTAGCATAGTACCTTGGATAAGTGTCTCTGGGCGCGGAGGACAACCAGGGACGTAGACATCAACGGGAATGATACCGTCTACGCCAGGGAGTACATTGTATGAATCTATATAAAGGCCCCCTGTAATTGCACATGCTCCCATAGCTATTACATATTTTGGTTCGGGCATTTGATCATAAACCATCCTTAATCTTGGGGCCATCTTTCTTGTGACGGTACCTTGGACTACAATCAAATCACATTGCCTAAGCGAACCAAATGCCTCGATTATACCAAATCTTTCCACGTCATAGCGTGGCCCCGAGGCAGCTCCAAATTCCACACTGCAGCATGCCGTCTCCAAATGTACAGGCCACAGAGACCAGACCCTTCCCCAATTTATGGCGTACCCCAACGGTTTATCAAGCGCTTTAACTAAGACATCGCCTACTTTACTGACCATCAAATTGAAGTTTGTAGGGTTTACTAGGTCCTTTATCATTGTGGGAAACTAACACCTCCTCCACTTGCTAAGTATTTATTTATTGGCAAGATCGTTTTGACTACCAAATCCCCTTTCTCCCCGCCAGATACAATGAATACCCCATTGCGGCAAACATTATCGCCAAAAACCCGATAATCGGCAAAGTTGCAGTTCTAGGCAACGAAAACAAAGAAACTCCCCAAACATAAAGAAAAATAGCCATAACATCAAAGACTACGAACATCAAAATGTAAGCATAGTATTGCATCATAAAGTGCGTGCGACCAGCACCGGAGGGTACTTGGCCGCATTCCATAGGCAGAAATTTCACAGGATTATATCGACGTCTAGGAGAGATAAGGCGAGAAATTACAAGAGCAGGAATAGATACGAGAAGGCCAAAACCCAGCATATATATGATTGGAGAAAACTGTGCTGCGGTCTCACCTGCCAATTCATGTGTGGCTGGTGATATTTCCTATAAAAATCTTGCCTTAACTTAAGTAACGAGTCTGAACAAGGATCTTGCGATAATTTTAGGATGGCTTAAACCAAGCTTTAACATTTTAGACCGACTAAAATCTGCTCTGATAAAGTCAAGAAATTCGTCCTTCTTTAAGTCTGAAATAATATCAAGTTCTTGGTCCCATTCTTTATCTGAGAGTTTTAGCCATCTGGATTGGACCCTTAGTGCCGAAGAGATTTTAGAAGAGAGAATACGCTTGCAAGTACTTTCGTACTTCATAAGATGTTCCTTTGACCCATTATAAGGTATTGAAGATGCGGCAACTTCTCCAGCCAACCTGCCAAATCGAATCGCATACCGTATTCCCTCCAGTAGCAGAGGATTGGAAAAACCGGCAGAGTCCCCTACCAACATTATGCCATCATCAACAAAGCTCTTGACTAAACCTTGATTTGGTATCAATCCGTAATGAAATTCAAGAGTCTGAATATTCTTAATTCGATCTAATGGCTTTAGTCGATTTTCAATTATATGGTTTAGCTTTTTTATTGGATCCTCTATTGTATCCGGCCTGCCAACGCCTACCCCTATTCTAACTCTATTCCTGTTGACTGGGAAAATCCATGCATATCCAGCGGACGAATACATACTTCCGACCATGAGGTACCATGTTTCTGTATCCAAATCATCACAATAGCATTCATACTCTGCTCCTGCTCCATATCTAGTCCAAGCATTCAAGAATCCAAGCTTTCGGCCTATCTCCGCTGTAAACCCACTAGCATCTATGATGATTGTAGATTGGACATCCTCTTCTCCGTATAATGATTTGATTCGAATGTATCTTTCACCTGATGAACGATTCAGTTTTATGTTGATAACATTGCTCCTTACTCTTATCTCCGCCCCCGCCGCAGCTGCAATGGTTCCCAAATATTGGTAAGCTCTCCTCACATCTAAAACACAACAATCAGGCTGTTCTGAAGTTAATGTTACCTCATTGTGTGGAGATATAAAACAATAATTCCTAACTGGATTGTAATATTCTGCGGGGATTGCAAGGTCCCTCATTTCAGAGATCCAGGTGACTCCACTTGTTCGGATATATTGAGCGATAGAGTCTTCTCTTTCAAAGAGTGCAACTTTGCAGCCGGCTCCTGCTGCCGCTTGAGCAGCTGAAAGACCAGCAGGTCCTCCTCCCACGACTGCCACATCATACTTCATGGTTCAAGTACTAACACTGATGAGTTATTGCACGCAATATTTGATGGTTTTCATCCTTGAAATTGATTCGCCATATGTTTAAAGGTTCAAAAACACGCGAAAAATAGTTTCCATTCTCTTCCAGAAATTTTTAGCATGTGCTTAAAGGAGACTCTGCTGCTGCTTTAGCAATATAATAGAAAAGGATGAATGCCAAGTCCTGGCATAGCGGGAGCACGAACCCAATAATAACATAATAATAAATACAATAATCTTATCAATTTACTGAGATTTGATAGTTATACCAGCGTCGCCTTCTCCTGAGTTTGTTGGAATAAACAAATGGTACAATTCACAACCCATATCTATTTCTGGATTAAGAGGGAAGGTAATTCTACTTGATTGTTGGACGTATACGTGCATCTTTTGTTTAAGAATGATTCCAATAATGAAGCAATTACAAAGGATGTTTGCTGAATATGAGTTTAAAGTTATTCAGGCGCATTCTGCAGAATATGAATTTGCTACTAAGATCGAATATATTTCCATGGCATTGAAAAGATATGACATTACAGAGATCCCTGTGGGAGTCGACTCTGAAAATAAGACGTGGCAAGCCTATGGAAATATGTATTGGCCAAAGCACATCTTAATTGATTCAAATGGATTTCTTCGTTACGAACAAGCTGGTTACGGAGGGGTAGAAGAATTCGTTGAGCCAATCTTCGATTTGATTCAAGAGACCAGCGGTAAAGCAGTCGCGGATATTGACCTCAAAAAATTTGAAGGTAGTTCAACCGACGAAATTTATGAGACCCACGGTATGCATTTTCCAGGAATAGCGCCTGAAATCTGTGTTGGTTATTCTAGGTTAAATAGATTTGGTAACAAACAAACCTTAAAGATTGATGAAGTCAATTTTGTCCAAGATAGCGGTCCTCATTTTGATAACGTCGTTTATTTAAGGGGAAAATGGATTTGGGCTAGAGAATGTGTAAAGGCTCTAGATGGCACTGTAGATAAAAATTCGGCAATCATAATGAAATACAATTTAGCAAAGAGAGTCCATGCAATAGTTGGAACAACAGACGATAGACCAGGTCGGCTGGAAGTACTGTTAGATGGTAAGTCGCTTGAATATAACAACCTAGGAAGAGACGCACACCTTTATGAAGGGTCAAGTGTGGTCGATGTCAATTGGCCCTTTATTCACAATGTGATCAAGACCGAAAAAGCTGAATCGCACCAAGTAGAGATACGTGCTCTTAGTGACAACATTTCATTTTATACTTTTGTGTTCGGCTAATCTCTGCCTGTTGTTCGATATAGGACAATAATTACTTCGGTTGCACTTTTCTATCAGCGTAGTACGCCACAGACTTTAAATTCCGCGATAATAACCCCATAACTCAAAGGGTTACATAGAACATGAGTTCCAAAATATCAGATAATCCTGTGGAAGGCGAAATTGCGCCTGATTTTAGCTACACAGCGGCCAATGGCAAATCAAAGAGACTGTCTGATTATAGAGGAGATAGATGCATCGTACTATATTTCTATCCAAAGGATTTTACACCTGGGTGCACAACTGAGGCAAAAGAATTTTCTACGGACAATGATAAGTTTGAAGGCAAGGGTATTACGATTCTGGGAATAAGCCCTGATGAAAGGGAATTACACGATAAGTTCAAAGAACGAATGAATATTCCATACGAACTCATTTCGGACCCTGACCACCGTATTGCATCACTGTATGGATGCTATGGACCAAAAAATTTCATGGGAAAAGAATACTTAGGAGTTCACAGGTCTACATTTTTAATTGGAAAGGATGGAAGGATAATTAAGGTATTTTACCGCGTGAAACCGTTGGGTCATAGCGAGCAGGTAATGGAAGAGTTCGGAAATTTTTGCTAATCGGTTTCCTGCCGGAGTCGATTGTCACAACGTTATACATATGTAATCCAGATTCTCTTGCGCCCTTGAGGGGCGCTCTACCCAAGTCCAGTGCCGTTACTACAATTGGATACAATCTTAACAGATACTGGTGAATTGCCAATTCCTTGGCGACCCAGGACATATTTGATACTCGAAGTAAGATCTGAAATCCTTTTTTTACCCATTTTCAGACCGAATATGATAAATTTTTTCGGATACTAACGAAAACTTCAATGAGTAACTGATTCAGTTCTTCCTTTTTTCAAAATAATTCATCCTTGTCTCACATGAATTAGAATAAGCTAAGAGCTTCCCCATTCCAAATGTGTATTTGCTGAACTATTTTTTTGTACGTGAAGGAGGTGGTACCAAAGCATTATGGGTACAAAAAAAGAGTGCGGGAGATGGGATTTGAACCCACGAACCCCTGAGGGATAAGAGCCTCAGTCTTACGCCTTTGGCCAAGCTGGGCGACTCCCGCTCAATAAAACCGACAGTCCAGTGTAATTTGAATATAACTGTTTGAACCATTAAAGCAAAACTGATCCAGCACTGCTCAAGACCGCCAAATCATACGATATCCTTAATTTGCAGATAGTTTTTATTATCGGAACAACGATACTAGGTAAGATGCTTGTTCCCGTTCGTTGTTTTTCTTGCGGTACGGTAGTTGCGGATAAGTATTCAGAATATATGTCGAGGATTAAATCGGGAGAAGATCCTGCAAAAATAATGGATTCATTAGGAATAAATCGATATTGCTGTCGCAGGATTTTTGTTTCTACCGTTGAAACTATTGACCAAGTGATCCCATACTACGAAGCACTGAGACGAAGAATGTCTGAAATTCAGTCGGAAATAGATTAACGAAAGGCTTCTTAATTCAATGGTTACTATAACGGATCTTGATGCACGTTTAATTTTCAACAGTCGAGGAAGTGAGACCATTGAAATTGATGTTGTCACTGATAAGAGGCACTTGGGTAGAGCTGCCGCTCCATCAGGTGCGAGCGTAGGAACGCTTGAATGCCGATCATTTCCCATGAATTCCCCTGAAAAAGCCATTGAATTTTTTGATGAAAACAAATCAAAGTTTGTGGGAGTTACAGCCGATGATCCAGAAGCACTGCACAGCATTATGAAGGAAGTCGACCCAACACCCAATTATTCAAAATTAGGAGGATCCGTCGCCTATGCCTTAAGCATCGCTTCGGCTGATTCAGCTGCCAATACGTTACATGTGCCGTTGTTTAAACTGCTGAATAAAAACGGTCCTTACCGGTTTCCATTTCCACTAGGAAATGTACTAGGCGGGGGAGCGCATGCTGGACCAGGGACGCCTGATATACAGGAAGTATTGGTTGTTCCGATAGGAGCCACTAACATAGCTGAGGCGCTGAAGATGAATTTCCAGATCCATAAAGAGGTTAGAAATATCATTCAAAGATACGATACCAAATTCACATATGGCAGAGGCGATGAAGGAGCATGGGCGCCCAACGTAACCAATGATGAAGCATTACAAATAACGGAAGAAGCCATTAGCAATGCCGGGTTTAATTTGGGTCAACATGTGGCAATGGGCATCGACTTTGCTAGTTCATCCATTTGGGATGCCGCGTCCAGGAAATATGATTATAGTAGAAAAGGGAGAGCCCTTAGTTCTGAAGAACAGATAGACTATGTTAACAATCTAATAAAAAGCTACAAACTTTTATATGTCGAAGATCCGGTAAATGAGGAGGATTTTTCTGGAATGTCTCTGATTACCAGTGCAAATCCGGGATGTATTGTTACTGGGGACGACTTGCTAGTCACTAATGTCTCGAGGCTAACTATTGCTGCCAAGCATAGAGCGTGCTCCGGGGCCATACTTAAAGTGAATCAGGCTGGATCGCTGTATGATGCACTCCAATTTGCGAATGGCTGCAGAAACGATCGGGTGGCAATTATAACCTCCCACAGATCAGGGGAATCTACGGATTCGCATATTGCACATATAGCTATAGCTACTGGCTCCAAAATGATAAAAACTGGAATTCTAGGCGGCGAAAGAATAGCAAAATTAAATGAGTTGTTAAGGATAAGAGAGTATGGTTTAATAGAAGGCATGGCTGAAATCTGCTCAGTCTAAAATGCTCAGCGACAATGAAAATAATAACCTTGCTTTATCAGATGATTTGATTAATGTTGAAAGTACGGGATCTGTGAAGGATTCCGACACAAATGATGAGTCCTCGGCTTCTGACGACTCTCAAATCTCAGAGGCAGATTACGTTCCCGAACAAGATAACCTTGAGAAAATGATACTCTCAACAGGTATTAGGGTTGGGACCCCGGTTAAAACAAAGTATATGATGCCATTTATAATTAGAGCCAATCCAGAGGGTCTTTATATTCTCGATATTAGCAAAACGCTCTCACGCATTGATATCGCTGCCAAGTTCATAAGCCGGGCAGATATATCTAAGGTTGCTGTTACTTCTGCGAGAGAGTACGGAAAAACCCCGGTTGAAAAATTCTGCGAATTAACTCATGCAAAATACATACTAGGGAGATTCATGCCAGGAACGTTTACTAATCCGGCGCTGCCAAAGTACATGGAGCCACAAATAGTAATTGTAACTGACCCTCAGGCAGATCAACAGGCGGTGCTAGAAGCTACTAGAGCTGGAGTCCCCGTAATTGCTGTTTGCAATAGTGACAATGTAATATCGAAGGTCGATTTAGTTATCCCTGCCAATAATAGGGGCCGTAAGGCGCTAGCGACAGTGTACTGGTTACTTGCAAGAGAGGTACTGAAAAAGCAAGGAGTCATCAAGACCGACAGTGAAATGAAGGTTCCCATTGAGGACTTTGAGACCAAACTGGTCGAGGAATATAGTTGAGCACCTATAGAAGAAAGCCCTCCGTTTCGGGCGTCTTCTATTCTTCGGATAAAAAGCAACTTGTCACAGAATTGAAGGGGTGTTTTGAGAATAAGGTATACGGTCCTGGGCGTCTTCCACCTTCTGACCCAGTCAGAAAAATATATGGAATAGTTTCTCCCCACGCTGGATATCTATACTCTGGGGGTGTTGCTGCCAATGGTTATTACAGGGTTTCATCGACAAGATTTAGTAATGTAATACTGGTCGGTCCCAATCATTATGGGCTTGGCTCTAACGTGGCGACCACAATGGATGGAATATGGGAGTCTCCGATAGGGGACGTACTGGTAAATCCACAGGTGGCAAAAGAGATTGCTTCTAGATCAGAGTCAATGGAGATCGACGTTTTTGCACACAGCAGAGACCACTGTCTGGAGGTTCAGATTCCATTCTTGTTGTACATTTCCGATGAATTTAGAATTGTTCCCATAATTTTGACAAATCAAGACGAATATATGGCCCTTGAAGTAGGATCCGCCATCTCAGACACTGTAAAAGAACGGACCGCTAATGGAGAAGAGTGTATGTTAGTCGCATCATCTGATTTTACTCATTACGAATCAAATTCAGAAGCACACCGAAAAGATTCACAACTTATCAAGTCAATCCTTTCCCTTGACATTAGAGCATTCTATTCTACCTTACGACAATACAACGTATCTGCTTGCGGTTATGGTGCGATCGCGACGATAATGATTGCTGCTAAAAATCTTGGAGCCACGCAAGGAGAGCTACTTAGATACGCCACTAGCGGAGACGTAACAGGAGATAAGGCTTCCGTCGTAGGTTACGCATCAATAATATTTGTATGAATTGTATTGCAAGAATATTAGCTATAGAACAAAAGTTGGAGCCTCTGCTCCTGGCAAAGTCATTATTTTTGGAGAGCATTTTGTAGTTTACAACAACGAGGCTATCGTCGCGGCAATTAACAGACGTTGCTATGGCAGAGCAGAGTCCACCGAAAGTTCGGGGGTGCGGATCGATTCGAATCTTCAACTGGAACACCATCCATATGCTGAGCGGCCGGCCACTAAATTAAATGAACACGCCGACAAAAAGTTGCTCGAACCACTTGAGACCTTTTGCCGAAACGTTCTCAAAGAGTATGCCCCAGAGATTGGATTGCAAATTCACATCACGTCAGAATTAGCAGTGGGCGCGGGTCTCGGCAGTTCAGCGGCCTCATGCGTTGTGTTGGCTGCTATTTTGAGATCGATTATTGAGGGCACCGCAAGCAAAGAAATATCTTCATTTAACAAAAAATGGGTATTTGAAAACGCACTCAACTGTGAAAAAATGTTCCATAACAAGTCTTCGGGCGTTGATTGTTATGTCTCAACCTATGGTGGTCTTGTTCAATTTGCTGGATCAAAAAGTACTGTTGAAACAACAACTTCAATAGAGAATCTGCGCCTACCTCTTTACTTGATCAACACTCGTATAAGTCATGAAACTTCAGAGTTAGTATCTCATGTAAGAAGATTTAGTAGAAGCCGGTCAAAGTATTTTAACGAGTTAACAAAAGATGCATCTGCAATTTGTTCAATGGGGGCAAAGTCAATCGCTAAAGGGTCATTGGAAGAAATCGGTCTACTAATGACCCAGAATCATAGTCTACTAAAAGAGATTGGTGTTTCCAATAAGGAAGTCGAAAAAATTATCAATATTTGTCTTAAGTGTGGGTCGCTTGGAGCTAAAATTACAGGTGCTGGGGGAGGAGGTTGCATCCTTGTGCTAGCTAGACCCGAGATAATCCCGGCACTTGACGCAGCCTTAGAAGGTTTGAATTTGTCTTTGGAAGCAATCGAAATAGCGAATAATGGATTAATAATCGATTAAAGCTTTAAATCAGTAATGAAAATTATGCCAATTTAGGTTATGAATCGCATGTTGCTTCTTATTAAGCTCGGAGGCTCTGTCATCACGGTAAAGGATCGAGTGCTTACCCCCAATATTAGCGCTCTAAAGGGGCTCTCACACGTTCTTGCACAACTTGGTGCGCCAATTATCATAGTCCACGGTGGGGGTTCATTTGGTCATTATTGGTCAGTAAAATATGATATCCATACGAAACCCGAATTGTATGATGCTCATGGAATAACGGTCGTACACGAATCAATGGTGGCGCTCAATCAAATTGTTATTAAATCAATGTTGGACGCAGGGCTTGCACCATATGGGATATCACCTACATCTCTCTTCGCAGAGGGGAAGGCAAATGTTACCAAGTTCAATGAGCTAGTCGAATTTACTCGGCGCGGTATTGTGCCAGTTATTTTTGGCGACGTAGTACACGTCAATGAAGGTCGTTTTTCCATTGTATCTGGCGATGCACTAATGACACAGATTGCTACTAGTCTGAGACCATCAAAAGTAATATTCACCGTGAATGTAGATGGAATTTACGAAGATCTGATAAGCAAGAAGCTGGTAAAGGTACTCAATTTTCCACCTAATGAAATCAATATGAAGAATTCCTCTATTGATGTTACTGGAGGGATGGGAAGAAAAATATTAGAGGCATTTGAAATTGCCAGACTGGGTATCGATGTTAATATAGTGAATGGACTGAACGCCGAACGAATTTTTGATATTTTGAAGGGAGTTGAGGTAATGGGGACCGTAATTCCAGCGGTTCGACGTAAAGGTAGGAGATGAAGATGGCTGATCCTGGAAGGCTAGATGATAAAGCTCTTGATATCATGAAAAGGAAGCAAGAGGGTATTGATATCCCGCTTAGCCGCGACGTCCAAGCAAAAACTACATCAACTTTTCTTGAGTATGTAAAATTAATACATAATGCGATTCCCGAGCTAAATCTGAGTGAGATTGATACAACTGCAGTTTTTCTAGGTCGCCGATTTTCTGCTCCTCTTATAATCGATTCTATGACAGGGGGGACAGCAAAGGCCTTAATGATAAACGGAAGACTTGCAGAATTGGCCGAGTCATATTCACTTCCAATGGGTGTGGGATCTCAAAGAGCTGGTTTGGTAAGCGAAAAACTAGCGGACAGTTTCACTATAACCAGAAAAAACGCGCCAAATGCTTTTCTCATAGCCAATATAGGGGGCGCGCAACTATCAAGTGGCCTTTCAATTGATAAAATAAAAAGGCTGATAGATATGATTAGTGCTGATGCTTTGGTAATTCATCTTAATCCACTACAAGAACTAGTACAGCCTGAAGGGGAACCTAGATATTCTGGAGTCCTTAAGTGCATATCTGACCTAGTGAAGGTCATAGGTATTCCTGTAATGGCAAAAGAGGTTGGAGCAGGGATATCCAGAGAAGCTGCAGTAAAGTTGAGTGATGCGGGTGTTTCTGCGATAAACGTAGCCGGATCAGGAGGCACCAGTTGGGCTGGAGTGGAGAAAGTGCGTGCGGAGAGCGTAAGCGAAAGCCTGAAAATACGGCTTGGCGAACTATTCTGGGACTGGGGAATTCCTACCGCATTAAGCATTATAATCATAAGGAGGGCTCTGGCAAAGTTGCCTTTGATAGCCTCTGGTGGTATCCGCAATGGGTTGGAAATTGCAAAGTGCATTGTAATCGGAGCCGACATGTGCGCAATGGCCTATCCATTTCTTGTAAACGCAGTTCAGTCAAAAGAGGCTTTGTACCAATTTGCAGACACTGTGATGGCTGAGCTAAAGAGCACAATGTTTTTGGTAGGAGCCGGAGATATGAACTCTCTCAAAAGTACCAAGTATATCTTAACTGGCGAATTGCGATCAGAGGTGAATGAATACTGAACGTTCCGGAAATAGATCAAGAGATGGAATCCACAGCCTCGGAAATAAATGAGTACCTGCTGACGAGATTAAAGGGCAGTCCTTCGGAACTTTACTCTGCCGCGGCTCATTATATTAATAGTGGTGGCAAAAGACTCAGGCCGTTTTTGGTTGTAAAGGCATGCGAGATGTTTGGAGGAAAAAAGGTTAGGGCTCTACCAGCGGCAGCTTCAGTTGAGATGATACACAATTTTTCCCTCGTACATGATGATATAATGGATAATGACGATGTGAGACACAGCGTCCCTACTGTTCACAAGTCGTTTGGACTACCATTGGCAATTCTCGCAGGGGACGTACTTTTTTCAAAGGCATATCAAGTAATCGTTGAAAATTGCGGCAAGTTAGGTATTTCAAATAGCAGGATTTGTGAAATGATTTCTAGGCTCTCCAATGCATGCGTAGACGTGTGCGAAGGGCAGGCACTTGATCTTGGAATGGCCTTTGAAGATAAGTTTGTAGATGAACACGAATACATCTCTATGATAAGCAAGAAGACTGCGGCCTTATTTGGGCTATCTTGTGGTCTGGGTGTTCTGTCTGCTCCAGACTCATCTGAAAAAGATATGTTTGCATTAACCCAGTTTGGAGAAAATGTGGGAACCGCATTTCAACTCATTGATGATCTCATAGGAGTAATAGGCGATGCGAAACTGACCGGCAAATCCGTTGGAAATGATTTACGGGAAGGCAAAAAAACTCTACCCATTCTCTTAGCACTTCAAATTAGTAACGACCGCAGTAGGGAAAAGATCTTGAGGGTCTTTGCGTCTAGAAATGCTCATAGAGTAGAGATAGAGGAAGCAGTGAAGACAATTTCTTCATTGGGTATAGGAGAAGTGGTGAGAGATAAGGCTAGACAACATATTCAAAAAGCTTTGGAATCTATCTCTCGATATGATGATAGCATAGCAAAGAGAAAGATCGTTGCTTCTGCTCATTTCGTCGTTGATAGGACGATCTAAACTTTCAAAATGTCTATAGACGATACAACTCAACAAGAAATCAAAAAGATAGTATTAAGAAATGCTATAGAATATGGTGGAAGGGCAAGATATGAAGCAGTGATCTCTAAGTTGGTTGGGTTAAGACCTGAATTGCGCCCCACAATAAAGGAACAAATTCCTCTTATCAAAAAAATAGTAGACAACATTAATTCCCTTAGTGAGACGGAACAGAAGAAAATGGCATCGAAAATAATGGCCTTCCAGAGTACAAAGAAAGATGCCAAACGAAAGGAAGAGCTGAACTTACCCCCACTCCAAGGGGCCAGCATGGGAAGAGTAGTAACTCGGTTCCCTCCTGAACCCAATGGCTATCCACATATCGGACACGCTAAAGCTGCAATTATTGACCAAGAATACGCAAGAATGTATGACGGGAAGTTAATACTCAGATTCGACGACACCAATCCGTTAAACGAACAATTGGAGTTCTACGACGCTATTCACGAAGGATTGGAATGGCTAGGAATCAAACCTGACCTCGTCAAGAATACCTCCGATGATATTGAACTTCTTCAATCATATGGAAGAAAGATGGTTACAAAAGGGGATGCCTACGTTTGCACTTGTAGGCCAGACGAAATTCATTCTATGAGGGCTAAGGGTGTGAACTGCCCATGTAGGAGTCTAGAAAGCAGCCTTCATATGATTCGATTGGAGAAATTTTTCGGAGGTTCGTTTGAGCAGAATGGGGCTATTATACGATTTAAAGGAGATATGTCCGATCGGAATACTGCGATGCGGGACCCTACATTATTTAGGATCATTGATGCTGAGCACCCAAGGCTCGGCACAACGATAAGGGCGTTCCCTACATATGACTTTGCCGCACCAGTAGAGGATAGTCTTGACGGTGTCACGCATGCGATGCGAACTAAGGAATATGAGCTAAGGAACTTGCTATATTTCTCGATACTTAAATCATTGGACCTTCGCATGCCTTTGTTGCTGGAATTTTCGCGTCTGGAATTTGAAGGGATGCCAGTTTCTAAAAGAAAACTAAAGCCTCTCATCGAAGGAGGCTTAGTATCTGGCTGGGATGATCCGAGGCTCCCGACCTTAGCTGCCCTCAGAAAAAGAGGGGTGCTACCGGAGGCTATTCGCAAATTTGTACTTTCGCTTGGTATCTCACTTGCCGATACCAAACCTCCATTTGAATCTCTTGAGTCGTATAACAGAAAGTTACTTGATCAGATATCCCTTCGGCTCTTCTTTGTTAAAAATCCAGTCGAAATTAGAATTGTCAACCCGATTTCGGCTAAGGTTGAATTAAAAAACCATCCCTCGGTTCAACTTGGAACAAGAACTGTCCAGACCTCGGATCGCATTTACATAGACAGAGCTGATGCTGACCGATTGGAAAGTGGGCAGGAAATCAGACTTATTGAAATGCACAATATTCAGCTCGACGAGGTCATAGAGGAAAATGGTGCTAAATATTTGAGTGTGATCAACACTGGGCAGGAGATAAAGACAAATATACCAAAAGTTCAATGGGTTTCCAAGGATGATATGGTACCGTTTACTGTTATAGTTCCAGACAAGCTCTTTATTAACGGTGATTTTAACAAGGATAGTCTTCACACATATAATGGAATTGCAGAATCATATGTGTCAAAAGTACGAGCTGGCAGCAATATCCAGTTTGTCCGTTTTGGCTTTTGTAGGTTGCAAACTAATGGAGTAGCAATATATACGCACGATTAAACAATAGTCTAAAATGAAATGAAGATAGCCAGAGTAAAAGATTCCAATAATACCGAGACCTATGCGTTAATCTCGAATGATGAAAAGAAGCTTGTGACCAGAAATGAGATTCAAGAACAGACTGGAATTCCTATACCTGTTTCGATTAAAGAATTCATGTTTAATGGATGGTTGGACGAAATCAGGGAAAATAGTGATAAGCTTACCTATTCGCATCATGTAACTGATTTGGACTTACTAGTACCAATTCCAAATCCTCCAAAGATTTTGTGCTTAGCCTTTAATTATTATGACCATGCAAGAGACGCCGGCCTTACTCCCTCTGACGAACCGGTCATATTTATGAAGCCAAGAACAACTCTTAATTCACCATTTAGGGACATAATATGTCCGCCGTTCGTAACTAGGCTTGATTACGAAGCTGAAATAGCTGCCATAATAGGGAAGAATGCAAGGAAGGTTCCTGAAGACAGATCCATGGACGTTGTCTTTGGATATATGATTCTTCACGATGTCTCGGCTAGAGACATCCAATTTAAAGATAAGCAGTTCACTCGAGGCAAGAGTATGGACACCTTTGCGCCTTGTGGTCCCTGGATTACCACGAAGGATGAAGTACAGGATCCACAGCACCTCTCAATAGTCACTAAGGTTAATGGAGAAACTAGACAGAACTCCTCAAGCATGAATATGGTCCTTTCCATTCGGAAGATTATTGCTAGCTTGAGTAACGTCATGACAATCGAAGCAGGCGACATTATATCTACCGGTACTCCAGCTGGAGTGGCAATGTCAATGAAAGAACCTCGATACCTAAAGGACGGCGATGTAGTCGAGATTACCATCGAAAGGCTGGGAACAATTAGAAATCGAGTTACTTTTGCTTAAAAGATCTTTTGAATGTCTGGTCATATCATGATTACAGATACACGCAAGGTAAGTTCATTTCAAGATCCATGTGGAGTGCTAATAGTTGACAATAACTCTCCGTATACGTCTCACCTGATTGATATTATAAGTGACTTGGGATATTCTTTCGACTACAAACACTATTCAAAAATAAAACGAGAGGAGCTTGAATTCGAGAGCTTGCCTTGGTTCAATAAGGTCATTTTGTCAGGACGAAAGACTGGCAGCTCAAACATTAACGCGACCAATTCGACAATAGTCAAATATTGTTGTAATAGGGATATACCAATTTTAGGAATATGTTACGGATGTCAGATAATAGCCTTAACCTTGGGGGGGTCGCTAAGAAAACTCGAAAAACCAATAAAAGATTTTGATCACGTGATAGTCACGAGCGATAATGCTCTCGTGGGTGGCAAGCAAAGGCTAATGGTGTTCAAAAGCCATAAATTTTGCGTTTCAAAGATTCCCTCCTGTTTGGATTCTGTTGGAGTATCGCAGACCTGCAGAAATGAGATCCTTTTACATAAGGAAAAACCGATTTTTGGAACCCAGTTTCACCCAGAGGTTAGCGGTGCTGATGGAATAAGCATATTGACCAATTTCATGGCCTTGAAGTAGGGGGCAACTATATGATTTTTATTTCCAAAGAAGTTATTCTTAAATGTGTATCCTAGCTCTGAAGAACATAGCCTAACTCTACCAATTATAGACCCCAACTTGGACTCACCACAATTGCCTTTGGTGTTAAACGTTATGGCGCTATATTGGGGTGAAGATCTCTCTTCTCGTATTACCGAGGAGATAAGAGAACAATACAAGAGTGTCAAGGGTTCGGTACTAATTGAAGGAATAGAAATCGCAGAAAAGAAGGGCTTCATGTCAGTGATGTACAAGAGCAACATGAAGGACATCAAAAAGACGATCGATCAAGGCATACCACTAATTACCATTCTTCCTGGGATTCACGACTTGGTTCAGCATGCCACGATAGTATGCGGATATGAGCCGCAGGAAAGGAGAATTCTGACGTACGTGCCGGAACAAGATAAACAGGGTGCCGTTCCTGAAAAAAGATTTGAACAAGAGTGGGAGGAAGATGATACGACTTCGATTATTCTGATACCTTCAGATATGTCAGAAGTAGTATCAGATAGGGAATTCAAAAATCAACATTCTAACCGTGCCTGCCTTGTAGCAGAGAGGTTAAAATTGAAAGGGGATATTGTCAAGGCCGAGGAAGAGCTGACCAGGGCCGTGGATATAGACAGAGATAATCCTGTAGCTTGGTATGCCCTCGGATCAGTATATAATGACCAAAGATCAGAGTCAGCTGTCGAGTGCTATAGGAAAGCTATACAACTGAATAAACGATACTATCTGGCATATCGTGGGTTGGGAAACTATTACTTAAAAAATGAAGAATTTGACGTTGCCGACAAGTGGTATTCTATGGCAATTGATATAAATCCCGTAAGGTTTGGTCCAATATATAAGAATAGAGCGTTTGCAAGATTAAAATCGGAAAAGGGTTCTGTCAGAGAGGATCTAGAAAAATACTTGCTCTATATGCCAGCGGCGACTGATCGTATATCTATTGAGGAAGCAATCAGAGAACTCTAAAGCATCAGGGCATTGCAACCTTATATTTATAGCTGGGCGACCCCGGCTGCAAGATTCGCCATTACTACATCAAATATTAATGCAGATTGAACCTGTAGCTTTCAATACGGCGTGGTCAAACTTTATATGCACTGCGCAACCCGATCGTTAGAATCGTGGATTTATAGTATTACAAGTTACAAATACTGTTTTGCTTCTTTTATGATATTCTGAACCCCGTTCAACTCCCGCGCAATCCTCATGAGATCTAATGCGTTTCTATGATAGTGTTCATTTCCTATCAAACTGATAACAGCCTCTTTTACGCAGTTCAGAGTTACCCCCTTTTGCCTCAATGAAATGCCAATTTTTAACTTTGAAATTTTTTCAGAATTAGCCAGCTGTTCTCCATGATTCTCTATTGGAATACACAAAAAGGGCTTTCCGAATTGGATGGACTGAGAAATTGATGCATGCCCTGCCCTTATTACGAGTGCATCACAAAGAGAAAACAGCTCATCCCTAATAGGACACCATTCAAAATACCACCCTGAATCTGAAATCTTTCGTGGAATAGTATTGCCTCCGGGTTTGCCTTCCGAGATAACATATTGGATCTCTGGTTCGAGCTCCTTGAAGGCCATGGAAACTAGATTTGTGAGAGGTCTTCTAGTAGGCTCAGGGCCGCTAATATGGAGAAAAAAGAGGGGCTTTTCGCTTCTTAGTTTGAGCATCTGTCTTGCTTTTTCTAACCGTTCCGGAAGTATGTTGGGACTGGGAGCTGTGAATCCTACGTATTTTACCTTACTGGACGCAGTGCTGACACTCCAGATGTTTTTTTCACTTATTGTCATTGGGGGAGGCAGGTCGGGTATCAGTATTTTATCTGCGGATGACCAGAGAGCGCCAAGTAATTGGCCATTAAATTCTTCATAGAGACGAGCAACTCGTATCTTTCTCAGCGAAGGAGACAATAATAGCCTGATTTGATTTAGTATGGCTATCGAGGGTATCTTAAAAGCCTTTGAAATTAACAAGGGGGAGAGCCGGCTATCTGCAATAACAAGATCTGGTCTGCACGCAGCGATATTCTTGATTTCTGCGTCCAGCTGTCGTGAGAAATTCGAGAATTGATAGGGCAGACTCGCAATGCTTCTTTTTATCGAAAAGGCGCCCTCTGAGGTCCAAGAGAGCTCTAGCGGTGGAACCTCTTTACATCTAAATCCGTTGTGCCTTAAGAACTCAGTTGCTTCCCCGAACGAAGAAATAGATATTTGGTAACCTGATTCTCTAACCTGCTCTGCGACCATCAACATTCTGCTTGCATGGCCTAGCCCTACTCCATAAGGCGAGATGTAAATCCTTGACAAGAAGTCTGAATTAGTTCCAAGTCAGCAAATATTTAGCTTTCAATTCTTGCAGGGATAATTTCAAATGAACAAGCGCCAATCGACTATTCAGAAGTCCCATCGTCTACTCGATAAACTACCCCTCTTGGCCTTGACTCTCTATAGATTATGCATCTAAACTTGTAGATCTTGAAATCGTCGTTCATCCATATGTCTGGAGGCAACCCTGCCTTATAACACAGATTTCTTAGATATTCATCAACACTCCAATCATATTCTGAAGCAACCTGGGGCAGTAGTAATGAGGAGTATTCTCTCCATCTTAACATTAACCCATCCACTCCGATCTTTACCATATCTAGATACTCGACAGGTTTTGCAACGATGATAAGTTCAGGGCGGTTCAAGACACTTACTTCAAAGATCACCTTGTCAAGCTCTTCCTTTGAAATAGGTTTGAATCTAGGATCCTTGGTAGCAGCCGAAACAGCGGCTTCCTCTAATGAAGAATAAAATTCACCTTTTGGTAAAGGGAAACCAACACAACCTCTCAAGGTTGTATCACCGGCCGAGAAATCGTGAATGGATACAAATACACCGGCTTGAATCCTAGACTGAACTGAATATCGTGAACTAGGACCTCGATCACTAAATAGTCTTTCAACAGAGTCTCGGGCGATTCTAACCAATTGCTCACCTTCTTCATGATCAAAGGGCATCATGTAAAGCGCCGATTAGAGTCTACGCAAGAATTCAATACTAATAGAGGTTATCGAATGACTGGTTTCAATCGATTGAACCGTTTTCTCCGTAAATTAGTTTCATTTCTTCAAACGTCAACTTTTCTCCACCAGACATTTTCTTCAGAGCAGCTTCTTTAAGAATATTCCATCTATCTTGATTCTCCTTACTTCTCTTACCTTTTTCCTGAGAGGACACATACCTATTCTCTTTTCCTTCGCCTCGTGGATACCTTCTGGCTCGCTGCTCGGAAGATGTTCTAGTCCTCTTGAACTGGATCGCATTAAGTTGAGTATCAACCATCTCTAATTTCGCATCAGCTTCTCTTACATTCCGGATGTTTTTGCGACGGTCTTCATACAAGCTTTCTCTAAGATTTAGCAGCTCGTCTAGCTCTGACTTTATTTTTCCTATGCCTTCGCCTAGCTCAGATTTCTGATCAAATAATTTATTCATCTTGCTCTTTAGGATATCGTACTGAATCGAAATGGTTCTATACCTATCCTCCTTCTTGTGAATCGCCCTCAAAGAGTATAGTTTGGTCGCAACTTCTTTTGATTTTATAACCAGTCTGCGTTCCTCGTCCTTCGAAAGCTTCTTTGTCTGGATATCACGCTCAATTTGATCCAGCTGATTATTCAAATTTACTAGATCATATCGATCTTTTCTTGAGCGGGAACTAGACGCCTTTTCATCAATCGATTTCATCTGTGCCCTCGCGGTCACAAGTGCATTCTTCAATTCGGTAAACTTGCCAAATTCCGCGTCTTTTTGTTCGTTTACCACCTTTAATTTCGCTCGCAAACCATCCAGATTGATGCGTTCATCATCTATGAGTTTCTTCGTAGCATCTATCTTCTTGTTGAGACTTTCAATAGTTTCTTCACCAATCTTCTTCTCCTCAAGAAGTGTTTTCTTGAAATCTTGCAAGGTTCTCAGGTTGGAATCCGATGCGGGCTGCCTAGACGACGTATCCTCTTCTCTATTCCTTGCCTGGGCAGTGGTAGTGGCCGCCGACTTTGCAGAACCACCGCTCTTATTAGTATGCTGGTCTCGCATCACGTCGCCTGACGATTGTAATATCACCAAAAATATATTTTTTCTGATCCCTTTGACTATTTATTTCTTGCCGACCGGTGGCATTTGATCCCTACATGTTTATATCAGATAACATTCAATAAAATTTGGATAACTGAATGGAAGATTTTGAAAAGAACTATCCCGACTTTGACTGGAAAAACCTTCCTGCGTACAAGCATCCTTTAGGTAAAGATTGTCCATGTCCTAAGCACGAGTATATCAGAGAGCAAATTAATGTGGCGAAAAATCTAAACAACTCCCCAAGAGAGTCTAGGCATAAAGCACAGGTTACATTAAAGTTTTGTCCAGATCATTACGATGTTTACTTTAAAGAGGTAATTCCTTCCATGCCGATGAAATACAAGATTATGACTAAAATTGCATTAAAGATCGGAGCCGTTGTAATTCAAAAGATTCCATACATGATGTCTGATCAATGCTTTTACTGTAGATTTGGTTCAGGAGGGTTTGATAAAAAGACTGAATTACCCCCTATTTGACTAACTGCCTGGACTTATTACAAGATTTATCGAACGTGATGGTTATTTTTATCCCTATTAAGAACTCAACAAGTTCATAAATGTATTAGCCCTGTTTGCGCTAAACCCTAATGCCAATATGTTTCTCAATATGATGTAAAGATATGGGCATGATCCACCCGTTTCGTTTTCATATGCTTTGATGTAAGTATTATGAAGAATTCGATATTCAAATCTCCCTAAATCCATAATGCTGGCCAAGAAGCTTGCTATATCCATACTCCTTGAAAAAATAGAATCATCTCTCATGATAAAACTCAAATCGGTTCTGACTAGCTGTCTTTGGGCATTTATCAGGTAGTTTTCCGCCTTATTATCTAGAAAAACCAATTTGGCACTATGAAGTCGAGCTGTGATAAGGCCTGCTTTGCTTGCCAACGAAAGATCATTCTTTTTTTCAAAGAGAGAATAAAGGTTACCTCCTTCAACAAATTCCTCTATTAAGACTCTCTTGCTAATATACAGTAGCGTCGGGCTAAGAATATCTATTTTTCTCAACGTTTTTCTCATCGCAACGCTCTCATTATGCAAAAGTATTGTCCCGAGCGGATGTGGGGAGCTGGGATGCAGCATCAGAACGGATGTTAGCACATAAGCAAATATTAGGATGAAATCTCTAAAGCCCTTGATCCTCTTGTTGGTTTTTATCACTACTTTACGACCTTCAAATTCGCCGCATCTGACATGCCTTTGCCAATTCACAAAATGCAATTACAAGCATATGATAGAGATGTAACTATAAGCTTTATACGCAAGAAATATGAATAATTCTCTAAGCAAGTGCATGTAGGATTACGAAATGCGAGAGACTTCTTTACTGAGCGAAACGCCAATTCATATGACCAGATCGTGCGATATGCCACATTTGGCAGAGACAAGCACTGGAAAAAAAATATTCTGGCCAAGATCCAAGGAAATACCGTATTAGATCTCGCCAGCGGCACGGGAATCTTGAGCGAGATGATTAAAAATAATAGCAAAGCTGTCCAAGTATTGAGCTTGGATCTCTCATTTGATTATGTCGAGATTTCCAAGAACAGAAGAAAGATTCGAAGTGTGGTCAACGCGAATGCGGAAATATTACCATTTAGAAATAGGAGCTGTGACTGTATCGTCTCATCATACCTGGCAAAATATGTAGATATCAACAAACTGGTGACTGAAATTAGTAGGATAATAACTCCGAATGGGATTATTGTATTTCATGATTTTTCATATCCTACAAATAAAGTCATTAGAATTGGCTGGAAGTTACATTTCAAGTTGTTGCGCCTAGTAGGCTTGGTCGTCCCTTCATGGAGGGACGTCTTTTCAGAACTTGATCACGTGATTGAGAATTCAAAGTGGGCAGACGAACTGCTGGCATCGCTGAGAAGACACGGATTTGTAGAAATCAGTTCCACATGTTTTACATTTGGTACTTCGAAAATGATTATTGCCAAGAAGTATGAATAAGGAGGACTCAAACCGCCTGAACGAATGGTTCGTCCCAAAGTTCGGTCCTATTCAATTTAGAATAGCAATAGGAATTTTATTTTTGCCATACACTGCGATGTGTATATCATTTGCTTTATGGGGCTCACTAGTTTCACCTTCAATTCATTGGGATCGGATAGTGGCGATAGTTCTAATTTACTTTTTTGCTTTAGGGATTGGCGCTCACTTTGCAGATAGCATTGGTTCTCGCAAGAGACCTTGGGGAGTAGGAATTGATAAACATGTTTCGTGGATCATCATGTTATTGTCTCTTTCGGTCGCTTACTCTATTGGTATTTATTATATAATATATTTCGTGCCATTGCTATCAATCTTAGCAGTTTCAGAAGGTTTTTTTCTCTTTGCATATAATTTCGAGAAATTTGGGGGGCGATTTCACACAAACTTTTGGTTTGTGATAGCATGGGGCTTTCTTCCAGCTCTGGCGGGTTTTGTGATGCAGGCCAATACGATTACTTCTGAATCGATCCTTGTGGCGACTGTCGCCGGAATCATCAGTTACTTTGAAATTAGTCTTTCGAGGCCGTACAAGATCCTAAAAAGCAGCAAAATGCAAAATGGTTCTGCTAGTACATTGGAAAGATACCTAAAAATAATCAGTTTCGGGACTCTACTTACTGCCATGCTAGCCCTAGCCTTGCGTTTAGTTCTGGGCTGAGGAATGTTCCAATAGAGACTTTTTTAGCTTTATCCTGTCTATTTAACAGGATTGAAGGGAAAAAGGGTTACTAGTGAAATATATAATTTGTCACAATTGGAAAGGGCACTAGCCAGAATAGAAGCTAAGCTAAAACGCAAGATTCCGCTTCCCCTGGTGATTGTTATTATACAAAATGGGGTTTTGGAAAGTATTCTCCAGTTACTAGTTCAGAATGATATTGAGATTATCGTACTACGTCAGAGAGAGTCTGGCTCTGTGCTCTATCGCAAGATTTGTGTTAAAAAGAAACTTGACGGTGTAGTCATAATGCATGCTGAATCGAAAGTCAGAACTAAAAACCTTCCAATTGCGTTACGTGATAAAATAATTGAAGGGGAAAGAGGGATTGGCAGCTTGATCGAAAATCTAAGAATCGAAACCTTTAGGCATATCAGGAATATAGGATTCGATCAAAGGCAAAGGGCGATATACAGAATTTATGATATTTATATTAAAGAGCAATTGGCCATTACCATAAAAGAGTACTTCCCAATAGACCTACCTATTTGGAATTCAAGATAAGAAGGACTTTAAATTCAGGTACAAAGCATACAGATCCTTCTAAAAGCAAACGGAATTTCATTCCTCTTGAATATCTTAATTAGACCTCAAAATTTCTAAGTTAATCGATCGACAAAGAAAAATCTCATAACCCCTTTCTTTATCGGAGGATAACTGAATTGTTCAGCTACTAGTCAAGAGAAGATTTCTATTATGATGGCCGAAGATCCTACTTTGTTGTTCTTCTGTTAACGCCTTTTTAATTTCCTGTCGATGATGGCAACAGAATGCTTTAACATTTACTCGCTTATCAAATTTAGATCCGTAAAAACATTCATAGTCCACTAGTTCTTCGATCCTGTTGAGGAGATAGAATGATCCCATATCAGCAATTACGCACAATCCTTTCATACTGGAGTCATGTATCCTCTTAATTAACGAACTCATGAGGGGAATGATTTTATACGGTTTGTAAGGGATAGGAAACGAGGTATATGAATCTTCGAGTATTGCACCAGATGCACAAATCCTCTTGTCAATGGTGTTGCCATTCCTACGCCAATCGTCCGCTCGTTCAGAACTCTGGTCAAGATTAGAACACGAATATGCAGTAACGGAATCCATTACTACAATTGGCCCTTTTCTGAATCCTCCATCTAGGTCTATCCCCATCCGCTTAAGCACATTTATTACGTTACTAACAGTATCATAGTATGAAATTATTAAAATCAATTCATTTTCACAACTATTTGAGATTTTATCGAGGATTATACTTCTACAATATTTTGAATATAATTGCCTAAAAGATCTGCGATTCGGGTAAACCAACATATTGTGTTCTCCATAGTCAGAGACCAGTAGCTCCTCAACCATAGCACTAGGATCAGCCGTAAGGGCTATCCTTTTTTCCCTATAAAACACATCATCAAGAAAACCGAACAATATGCTGGAACATCCTCATTGAAATTAGCAGCTCAGCTACAATCTCGCCGTACGCATATTTATTAGTTTATCGCTTTATCTATATTGGCATGTAGAGTCGACCTTCCATTTTCAAATGATATTAGACACCTTGAGGCGCTTGGCAGAGAAGGTAGCTTTTCTGTGCCTATTCGAACTTCTGCATTTCAAGATTATGTGACGGCTGGAAAACTAAGCACCTATTTGTCTTGACGAAGTAGCGACAAAATTCTTGGGCTAGATGGACCGGGTGGGATTCGAACCCACGACCTCGGCAATGCCAATGCCGTATCCTACCAGACTAGACGACCGGCCCTATTTACCATCAAATATCCTCGATATTAATACGTTTGACAGCAGTTAACGATATTATATCGCACTTTATACTCTGTACTGGTTTAGGGTGGCGCCGGAGCAATCTGTAGGTGCGGTAATAAAATACTGGTCACCAAATAGGGAAAAAGGGACGAACTCCGAGTTTTTGCTATTGCGAAATAGGAGGGGTTTCTGGGGTTTCCCACAGGGCCATAAGGAGAAGGGAGAGACTGAATTGCAAACGTTGGTTAGAGAAGTAACAGAAGAAACTGGAATTAGGTCTATTGACATTCAATCATATATCGGAAAAATAAGTTACTCATTCTTCAGGGGTGACGGAATGAAGTCGGAAAAAGAAGTGATTTTTTATTTTGCCACTACTAATACAAGAAATGTTAGAATCTCTGAGGAGCATGCAGCCTATAAATGGGTATCCTATCTTGATGCATTGCTGATGCTTGGTCATAGACAGCTGAAATCAATATTATCTAGGGGACATCGGAAAGGGCTCTATTGAATTTTCGCCAATGGTCCCTCATCTGGTGGAATTTTAGTATGAATATTAGTAAATCGGAATAGATTTATATCAACGTCCAGATGGAATAAGGAGGAACGTTTAGATCATGGTTACCGGTAAGCGAGTTGTACTGACTGCAGATAGAAGTCTTATGACCAATTACAGAGGCAATTTTCTTTATGGCTTTATCGCCTGTGGCCCCTATGAACTAGTTCCGGAGTTTGTATTCGATCGACTCTTTTGCCCCAGTGTTGAAACTGATAAGGAAACGGGGGAAGTCAAGGTCGCTCAATGTGGATTAAGGAGAGTTGAGGCTGCTTTGCTCAATGAGTACAAATCTGACGACATATTCATAGCTCATCCCGAGATGCTTGAAAAATGTGTTGGACCTGAAACCAAAGTAATTGGAATAAATGTAATGGATCCTCTAGGAATGGCCCCTGTTACTACGACGATGTCCCCCGAAAAACTCTCCTATGTTGCCATGAAATTTAAGAAATTGTGTGCCTCCATAATCCAACTTAAGAAAAAATATGGGTTCAAAGTTGTAGTTGGAGGTAATGGTGCGTGGGAGTTAGCCAAGCCAGACCGAATGAAAATTCATGGTATTGATACTGTAGTTATAGGCGAGGCGGACGAGTTAGCACTCGATCTGTTTCATGATCTTGAATCCGGTGATGCCCCAGAATTACTTCACACTTTTGTCAGGAGAATTGAGAATATTCCAAGCATACGTGGACCAACAATAAACTCGTTGATCGAGGCAATGAGAGGATGTGGCAGAGGGTGCGATTTTTGCGATGTAAACAAGCGCTCAAAAAAAGACATTCCACTTGAAAGGTTACAGGAAGAAGCCAAGATTAACCTGAAATACGGTTTTGATTCGATATGGCTCCAATCAGATGAGATGCTCCTTTATGGTTGTGATAACAAGGATTTTGTTCCCAATTCTGATGCGATTATCGACTTATGGTCTGGGCTCAAATCTGTAGGTGCAAACTTCATAGGTACTACACACATGACTCTATCGGCAGTGGCGAGCTCCCCTGATCTAATTGCAAAATTATCTTACATCAACGGAATGGAGAGTAGCGGCCGATGGCTTGCTACCAATCTTGGTGTAGAAACGGTTGCGCCAAGGATGGTAAAGAGACACCTTGGCGTGAAAACAAAACCTTATCAAGCTGACGAATGGGGTGCAGTAGTAAGACAGGGCGTCAAAATCCTGAACCAGAACCATTGGTTTCCGGCTCTGACTCTCATTATAGGGTGGCCAGATGAGACGCCCGACGAAACCCAGTATACCATCGATTTAATTGATGACTTTCGAGAGACTAATTTGCGTGGACTTGTAGCTCCGTTGCTATACCAAGATTTTTCAGAGAGGAATTCTATGCATTTTGGAAATCTAAATGAGGCACAGTTTGCTCTTTTCTGGAGATGCTGGCAACACAACCTGTGGGTGATAAATGACATCATTCCTATTATAATAAGGAACAAGACATATGGTCCTCTCATGAAAGTTTTCATGGCAACTCTAATTAAAGCGGGAACATGGGCGATAATGCGGTATTTGAGGGGATTGTCGAAGAATCTTTTTAACGGAAGACCACCTGAGGAAATCGTCTCAAAGTATTCGAGAAGAAAATCTGTTTCTGCGTCACTTCCACCGAAGCTTTAACAATTTGCACCTTCTCCGAATAAAGTACTGTGATATCAGAATAGGTTCGTCTCACGGTCGATGATGGCTCATTACCTTAAACTAACGTGAAAATAGCCGACAAAAATTTCAGGATTTTTTAGACTCAAGTACTGTTATAGCTTCATCCGCTATTGTAGCCCGGGCAGGAGTCAATATAATAAAATAATTCTTATCGGCTCGTTCAACGGAACCAACCTTCTTGTATTTCTTTGTTGAAACATCAAATTCTAGCATTCCAGGATCTAATTTACCTTTAGTATAAACCATCATCAAAACTTCGCCTGAAATAGGACTTAAGGGAACTATGGAGAAAACGTATCCTTTATACGAACTCACTGGCAAGATCTGTTTCATGTAAGGGGCCACAGATACCAAGTACATGAAAACATCTTCAACGGAAGTAAATTCCTCAAATTCAAATTTCATGTCGTTGTTCTAAACATATCCGGATATAAAGGCTTTAGTGAATATAGCCTATCCGTATGATTCGAATTTGACGTCATAACTGCCGTCTTTTCTCTTCTGACGTTCAGTAACAAAACCTTTCGGTACTAGGTAGTCGAGTGCACCGTCGACTGTACCCTGCCAGCCACAGACATAGAAACATGTATTGTCGGATGTTATTTTCTCGCCCACTAATTCCTCTAATGGAGATTTGTCAGTTCCCGCTTTTGGTCGTAAGAATGATTCGACCCTGCCTTTCTGCCCTCCCCATGTTCTATTGAACCATTCCTGAGGTCGGCTGATACTAGCTCTATATCTGAAATTCCACTTATCCCTACCGATATCGCAACTTTCATCTTCGAGTTGTGTCAAGAGTTCTCTATAGCTCAATTCGTCAACATAGCTAGCGCCATGAAGGACTACGATCTCCCTCTTACTATGTATAGATCGAAGATGGAGCGAGTAGGCTATAAACGGGGCCAGCCCTGTTCCTCCGCCTATGAGCACCATCCTCCTTTCATCAGGACTACCATCTGGCCTAGTTTGGTTGATTGTGAATATGCCAGTGGGCTTCACCCAGCTAACTTCGTCTCCTTCCTTCATATTGAATAGTTCAGTCGTTAGCCTTCCAGGTACTGGTTTTCTTACCCAACGTATGAGCAGTTCAAAATGTTTTTTCTGCTCTGGGGGGGATGCTATCGAGTACGCCCTACGGATAACTTTTCCTTCTCGAGGTATATGTGTCCCTACAGTAAGGAACTGACCTGCCTTGAAGTCAGGTATTTGACCATCAATTGGAGTTATTCGTAAAATCAATAGATCTTCCTTCAAGACGCGAAGGTACGAAATTCTACCTTTGTTATCAACTACCATGTATTCCTGGAGTTTGAGTATTGTAAATAAACATTGTCCCAAGAGACCCTGGGAACAGGTACCTCAGGATAGTTCCCGACTTTGGCACCAAATTCGCATTTGGTTCTAGTTCTACATTAATATAGTGTGTACTCCTTAGTGCTACTGCTATGGAGTTGTGTGATCGTCCTAATTCGTGAGGTAGGTGCCACTTGATTAAGTTTGGCAGGGATGGAGTTTTAGATATTTCTGGGGACATTGAGGAACTTACAAATCTTATTAACGACCAAAGCTCTGAGCAGAGGAAACTTATCACCCAATTTAAATTTGCAATGAATAGATTCGCTTCAGAAAGATCATTGGATTCTTGCCTTGAGGCTCTGAACGTTTGTATGCAACTTACAAACACTCGCCAACGCCTCCTAGAATCTTACCAGCGATATTCAAGACTCTTGGAAAACGAGATAACAAGAATCAACAAGGAATCCAACCAAGAGAAATAGTTAAAGGTTGAATTGAATTTTCATTAGAATTCTTTGTTCATATTGTACTTCTTAATTTATCGAAGATTTTCCTTCGAGGAATTTTTTCAGATCCCCTATGCTGGCTCTTTCCTGCTCCATTGAATCTCTGTATCTGACGGTTACAGTATCATCGACCAAAGACTGCTGGTCTACTGTAATCGCAAAGGGAACTCCAATTTCTTCTAGCCGTCTATAGCGTCTACCAATCGAACCTGACTCATCGTAGATCGTATCGAAATCTCTCTTTAGAAGTGAATGAATTGCCATAGACTTCTCAACCATTTCCGTTTTAGCCATAAGAGGTAGAACTCCAAGTGTAATAGGAGCAAGGTAGGGGTTGAGTCTTAGGACGACCCGATCATCATGTCGAAAATCTTCGTAATAGGAGTGTTCTAGTATACTGTATAAGCTCCTATCAATCCCCATCGAAAGCTCAAAAACATGAGGTAAAACTTTGGTCTGGCTGGTCGACTCGACTACCTCAAAGTTACGGTTACTAGTTGACGAATGGCCCTTGAGGTCATAATCTGCCCGATAATTACAAGCTACCAGCTCTAGCCAACCTGTGCTGGTCTCTACCTCAAAGTCAAATGCAAGATGAGAATAGAAAGCCTTCTCATCATCTGATAATTTTCTAAATCTAGTTCTCTTCATATCAATCCCCGTCTTGCTATAGAACTCCGTTAATAATGCAAGGTAGTAGGCGACTAGCCTGTTAGGTAGCAAGCCTTGCCTTAGATAGTCATGAGCAGTTACGTCTCGATGATATTCATCATCCAACAAATTAAACGAAGTATCTCTGACCTCGTCAAACTTTTGCACCTCATTTAACCGGTTAGGATTACAAAAAACCTCAATCTCAGCCTGATAAAATTCCCTGAGTCTCAGCAGGCTCTGTCTGGGCGCAATTTCGTTTCTAAAACTTTTGCCAATCTGCGCAATTCCTAGCGGAAGCCTTCCTCTCATCGTCTTGAATACTCGTGCGAAATCAACAAAAATAGTTTGGCAGGTTTCAGGTCTCAAATACGCTTCATCATACGAAGAACCGATACCGACCTTGAACATCATATTGAATCTAGTTACAGGTTTAAATTCTCCTTTGCAATTTTGGCATCTGATCTGATTTTCGTTTATCATAGAGTTTAGTGCCGTTTCAGAAGTGCCTTCTAGAACAGGTTTTCCCATTCGCTCAGAGAGGTATCTGTCTGCCCGGAATATCGAGCCGCATTTTTTGCATTCCACAAGCGGATCACTGAAGTTGCGTAAATGCCCAGATGCATCGAAAACACTCCGGCTCATTATCTGTGACCCATCAATTTCAATCATTCCGTCTCGACGTATTAACTCCCTTCGCCAGAGCGCGATGAATTTGTTTTTCATATTAACGCCTACAGGGCCATATTCCCAGAATCCTGCAGGTGCGTCTGGATAGATCTCGCAACTAGGAAAGTAAAATCCTCTTTCAAGTGCCAGTTTCATAATTTGGTCATAACTGGTCATAGTATTGCTGGAGACAAGCACCTTTACGTTTTAAATTTGTTGGTCGATGATAGAGAAATACTAAGAATTCCAGTAAGCAGGATGCAGCCTTTACCCATGATTCGAACTGCCTTATTTTTAAGTGCAGGATGCTTCTGGGTGTACCCGTATATTGGATCTTGATTTTTAAGAGGCCTTCCAAATGAATATCAGTAAATGCGAACGTAATCACTTGGACCGACGCTCGTTAAGCAGTTGGATTACTTCTTTGTCGCCTCTAAGAGCGCGAGATCTAATTTGGGACTTTAATAGTGACTGATATTTGGACCGTTGTTATTTTATAAGCGAAAACACAATAATGGACAGGAACTATGAATATTAGACTCGGAACTGCTGACTTGGCAAAATACCCTTTCCTGAATGAGGCAGCCGAGTATATGGGTCAAACATACTTCAATCTTGATGATCTCAATCTCCCTGAGCTTGGGTATATTGTAGAAAGAGCATCAAACAGGATAAAGACTGAAATTGTGCATGGCAAACCAGATTACGCTCTGGAAAGACACGAAGTGGAGATATTGACATTTCTTGTAGGAATTCTAATCATTAAAGCAATAAATATCGACATTCTAACCAAAAAACATTGCCTTTGTGAAGCACTCAGAGCCGAAAGATTTCTTGTACGAGATTTAAAGGAGCAAGGAGAACTTTCAAAGAAGAAACTTTTGATTTTCAAGATTTTTAAAGAGTTGTTAAAGATGGACGTAGTCCCAAGTTTGAAATACCATTTAATGTTTGAGGTTAAAGTAACAGACTATCTAAAAAGATCTCATCTTTTTCATGAGCAAGAATGGAAGCTTATTAACAGACTCGTACATAACGGTCGAGTATTTCTTGATCCTGATGAGACCGTGCGACTAATTCGAGCTGAGGTAGCAAATCTTCTGCTGGAAAGAATAAGGCAAATGAATCCATCTCACATACCAGATACGATAAGACAACAGGCATATGTTCTAAAATCGATCATTCCTGAGGCACCTCGCAGACTTGAATATGCCCCATCGTCTTACCCTCCCTGTATACGCCACGCTTTGGACCAAATGGCAGCTGGAGAGAATCTGTCTCATTCTGCGAGGGTGATGCTCGCAACATATATGCTGGCGATAGGAAAAAGTATTGAAGAGGTCGTATCGCTCTTCAAAAATGCTCCAGATTATGACGAAAGGGTATCTAGGTATCAAGTTGAACACTTAGCAGGAGAAAGAGGAAGTCGAGTTCGATATTTAGTCCCGTCATGCGCTAAATTGCGAAATGAGGGCCTTTGTTTTGCTACGAGCCAGTGTGAAGGATTGATAAATCCAGTACAGTTTGGAAGAGGAATCAAATTCCATTCTAAGAAACCAAACATGAGACAAAAATGATGATTATCCTCAAACAGTCATGAATGTGACCAAAACAGGCGAAGATTTACACTTAATAAAGATGGCATTTAGAGAATTTTATTTCAATCACGGGAATATGGTACAGGAACTATCAAAAATGCAGAATCGCGAGTTCGGACTTATGGGATTCGACGGTGTGATGAAGAGGCATCTAAAATTTTCTAATTTGGGAGGATTGGTTGCGTCATTAGTATCGGAAACGCCTTCAGATGTATTTGCGTCAAATGCGCAATATGATTTCCCAATGCTCCCGATAACCGAAAAAGGGTGGCGTGGAGCTGATCTAATTTTTGATATTGATCTTAAGGACCTCGACCTGAAATGCAGGCTGTCACATTCTTATATGATATGTTCTTCCTGCAGTAGCAGTTGTGTCTGTGGCTCTCGTGAAAGTTGTCAGAAGTGTGGTTCGAAGAGCTTTGCACAATCAATGCTCCCTTGTGATAGATGCGTTAATGGGTTAAAAAATGAAGTTTTGAAATTGCATCGATTCCTTATATCTGATATAGGGATAAGCCCGGAAAAGATTCATACATATTTCTCAGGCAATAACGGTTTTCACGTCCACGTTCTAGATGATTCCTTCAATGAATTAAATGCCCAAGCTCGAGCGGATCTCGCTGCATACATAATGGGAGTGGGAATCTTGAGTGATGTTATCGGGGCCACAAAGGATACTCAAAGTGGTTTTCGGGTTACATTCCCGATAGGCGGTTTGGATTATGGTTGGCGAAAAAGAATCTCCGAAAGATTAGGGATATCTATAACATCGCAGAAGCGGCTAACTAATTTGATTAAGGAACTCGGGGGATTAGAACTATTCAGGAGGCGAGTAGGTGAAATTACAAAGGAAATGGGGGTCCGGATTGATTCTCAGGTCACAACAGACATTCACAGAGTGTTCAGGTTGCCAGGAACATTAAATGGTAAGAGTGGGCTTACAAAGATATTGTGTGCAGATCTGAATACATTTGATCCTTTCGACGAGTCGTGTCAGCTTTCAAGCCGCGAAGTAACAGTCAAAATCACGGTCCCGAAGCTGAAGCTGCGACTTAAAGGTGAGAAATTCAATCTTACTGATGAGACTGTATGTGTACCTATGTTTATGGGAGTTTATCTAATATCTAAGGGTCTTGCACATGCAGTCCATTCTGATCATTGAACAGATTGATTCTACTGATTCAACTTCAACTCGAATTAATTTTGATGAAAATAGCAAACTCTTTCAAGATTAAGTAGAAATATATGAAACACTTCAACATAATTTAGATTCAAAAATATAGGGGTAACACGCTAACGCTTGGTAGTCTGTTGAGCGACGATCATAGTTTAATCCCTTTCGTAAAATGGCTAGTTGCATTTAGAAATAGAAATTTTGATGGAAGCACCAGCATTATTTCAGTAAGGGAATTTCAATGTGGCGGATACTACGACGCAATTGAGAGAGTTCAAGGTTATGCAGAGAAAACAAATGCTGAGGTATTATGGTTCAAGGAGAAGAGAGAATGCGATGAATCATTTGCTTATTCCATTCAACTGCCGCTTGGATGCTTTTGCACCTACTGTAACGTTGAGCACAACACTGAAGACTCGATACCCTGCCAGGTGCTGCATTGTAATTCTATCTTGTGTTCTAGGAAGTGTCATGAACATCATACGTTATTGAAACACACCAATTCAGCTTCTCTTAGAAGATTGCCTAACTTCAGCCAAAGGCTTGAATAATCTGAGTGTCAATAGCCTAATACGTTGTGGGTCCTGCCTGAATCGGTCTAGGCAGGTTGAAGTATAATTAGAGGGGGCTTTGTTTAGAATTTGCTCTATTCCAAATCCAATGCCTACAAAAGCCTGCAAAAGCCATTTGGCCCAAGCATAATAGACCATATCTGAAACTGGTTGCAGCAAATCATCAATAATTTCAGTGACTATTTCAAGTGTGCCCAAATCCTTTAGTTTGAGAAAGATGTCTGCATATAAAGAGATCCAATGAGCATGGTACGGAGGATCGATATATTTAGGATCCGGCAGTATCATGATCACTTTATCCAATGTTTTATTTTGGAATTCCGTAATTCTATTCTCGAAACTATCGTTTACGAGTAATACGTTATTGGCATTTATACGCCCTGCGGCTTCACTGTAAAGACTAGTATTATTCTCTATTCCTATGAAAAGTGTATTGGTGCCTCGAGCATCTTTTGACAATTCACATAAAAGCCTTCCATCGCCCATTCCTAACTCTACAACTAATTTCAAGGCACTACTGGTCGTGTGTCCCTATCAACAAATAGGGAACATCTCACTGAGGGGGTTTCAACAATCCAGAATCGAAGAGCTGCTCCACCAGTTGCAGCGCTTCCTTCTCAACCTGCTCTCTGGTCATGCCTAGCTGCTTTGAAAACACATCAGTCAACTCGGTTACTGTCTTTTTACCCTCACAAGAATTCCAGAAATCAACAATAGCCTGATTGACCATGAAGGCTTGATTACCATCATTTAGCAAAACCAAAGAGCCATCTTCTTGAGAAGTCAGCTTACCAGCCTTCTCAGGTTTATACTTTTCATAATCTATTTGAAACCGCAATTTGGGTTTTCCAATTCCCAATCTTTGTCTAACTACAGGATTTATCTTGTCGCTGGTCCATGGAGGATCCCAAACAATTTTGACATCTACATTTCCTATCCCTGCAATTTTGCCCACCGAACGCTTGACGTCACCAACAAGGGTATCATGTAGTGGACACCCCCTAGTAGTCATAGTCATTTCTATCCCGACATCATTTGTCGGGTGAACCCTCACATTATATATAAGACCAAGGTCCACTACGTTAACCGGAATCTCAGGATCCATACACTTTCGCAATGCGTTAAACACTTGCTCATCGGTAACCGTTTGTGACGACATCTAGCATTTCTTACCAAACACTCGATAAATACTTTATTCCGTTAGTATTTTTTTGCGCCTTCTTCCTAATACTCTTTAATTTCGTCTACTTCTCCTGATTAGAGTATCTATACTTCTCTGAAAAGGTGGTTGAAGTAGACCTAATTCAGTTATTATGCCAGTGATGAAGATTGGAGGTGTGATGTCGAAAGCGGGATTAATGGTAGTAACACCTTTGGGAGCAATAAGGATGTTTTTGATTTTAGTGATCTCCTCAGGAGATCTGTCCTCAATTTTTATTTCAGAAATTGAACTTTTTAAATCAAATGTCGAAATTGGCGCAGCAACATAGAAAGGTATCTTGTGAGTATGAGCCATTACAGCAATCTGGTAGGTACCTATCTTATTATAGACGTGTCCTGTACGCAATATTCTATCGGCTCCTACGATAACCTTGTCAACCATTTTATTAGCCATAACATATCCAACGGCAGTATCAGAAATCAAACGTACATCAAAATCGTCGTGCATTAGTTCAAAGGCAGTTAACCTTGAGCCTTGCATTACGGGCCTAGTCTCTGTGGCAATGACCTTCAAATTTTTTCCATCTTCTCGTGCGGTTCTGAGCACGCCCAGCGCCGTTCCGTACGTTGAAGTTGCAAGCGAGCCGGCGTTGCAGTGCGTCATGACTACGTCTCCGTCATAAAATAGAGCTGATCCTGCCCTTCCCAATTTCCTATTTGTGAGAGTGTCCTCGTTGAGCATAGCCAGCGCTTCTAGCCTAACCAATCGCCTTATTTCTTTGATATTCTTACCTTTTGAAGAAATCTGGAGAATCCTCATAACTGCCCAGTGGATGTTTACAGCAGTTGGTCTGGTTGATATTAATAGACTACCGGCCCTTTCCAACTCTGATTGTAAGCCCCTTCCGGTTTTCGCCTTGCTATTAATGGTCACCAATACCAACGCCAAAGCAGCGCATATGCCTATTGCAGGAGCTCCTCTTACAACTAGCGACTTTATTGCTTTGGCGATTTCGTGATGATTTGTGCACGTCAGATAAACCAACTTATTAGGGAGCTTTGTTTGATCAATAATCTGAACCGAGTTTCGCCGCCACTGGACCGTTAATAATTCTTTTTTTTGGAGCGATTTCATCAGATCTACCTAAATACTCGGCTTCTGAATTTTCATGGTGGAAGTCTTGTTCTTGCCTACGCCCATGGAGACTATATTTGGTCCAAAAGGTTTTGAGGTGTCAATCATGCCTCTACCATCGTATACAACTGCTTTTCCAACTTCTTGGAGATCAAGATCAGAATATTCTGCATGATCCGCGACTATTATGACCAGATCGGCCCATTTCAATGACGATTTTAAATCATTTTTCAAGCCCACCCCCGGGTACTTTGAGAGGGCAGGGTCATGGACCACCAAGGGGTCATGCACCTGAATGTTCTTTATGCCCTTCTTAAAAAGTTCTTCAATTACTCTGTACGTAGGGGATAGCCTAGTATCTGAAACGCCACCTCTAAAAGCGAGTCCAAGAAGAGTGACTCTATAATCCTTAAGACCCTTGGTCTTACTCTGAACTCTTTGACAAGCACTCAGTGCTTCGTTTACCGCATAGGAAGGCATTTTTTCGTTCACAAGACGACCGTACGTAGTGATAGGGGATTCAATATCGTTTTTGCGAGCTATATCAATGACAAATTGAGGATACACGGGTATGCATGCCCCTCCTACGCCTATGCCTGGTCTGTGAAGATGACAGAACGACTGAGAATTAGCGGCGTTTCTGGCTTCCCAAAAATCTACTCCTATCCTTTCCGAAATCATAGCCAGTTCGTTGGCAAGAGCGATATTTACGTCTCTGTAGACGCCCTCAATTAGTTTTTCGAATTCTGCTGTTTTTGGCGACGAAAGTTTGATCACCCCCTTTTTAAAGATTAGCTGATACAGTGCTGAAGCCATGATCGAGCTCTGTGGTCCAGCTCCTGCCACAATTGCTGGGTATCCATCCTCGATATCCTGTACGGCCCTACCCTCGAATATCCTCTCTGGGTTATATACCAAAAAAAAGTCTCTCTCGCATTCTAAGCCCGATTTCTCTCTTAAGATTGGCAAGACAAAGTCCTCGGTTGTCCCAGGGGGAACGCTAGGTGTTAGCGCAACCACATCGCCATACTTGAGGCCAATACCTATAGAAGACATGACATTCTCTACAGCTTGCAGATTAGCATTCGAGTTTTCTGCCATCACGGGTACACAAATCATTTTGAAGAATGAATCCTTTGAGGCAGCAACAGGGTCATCATACACTGAGAATCTATTCTCTCTGCGTCCTTTCGCGAATGCCTCATTGACCTGAGGCTCCGAGATCGGAGTCTTTCCTTCTCTTGCAAATTCTCTGACCTTCTCAGATTTATCAATCCCAATAACGTAAGCACCAGCTCTTAACCAGGCAGCTGTAAGCGGTGCACCCACATGCCCCAGTCCGTATATAGCTATTTTTAATTTACCATTTCTTACCCGTGTGACAAGTTCCTCAAGATATTTGGCTGTGAAGCCAGACTGAGCAGTTTCATGAGCATAGGCTGCTGATGTCATACGAATCATCTTATGATTCCCCATATGTGAAAGAATGTAATTAATATCTATCATTGTCTAATCTAACGTCAAGCTTTGCCAAAAAAGCAGAACTGATCTACAGATTCATCGCAGTAGTTTGATCTCACAAGACCTCTGCTCATGGGGAGTTAGGATACAATAACACACCAGAGCAACAACTGTTACAGATTAGCTAATTCTTATAGCCCGCAATCCTAGCGCTCCTTCTCTCAAATTTAGCGCATTTAAGAATTGCATTGTTAATATACAGGTTCGCCTAATAAGGCAAGGCACAGTGCGCCCTAATACCGGCAATAGATCTTGCTGGATAAATTCATTTAGTTTGGTACGACTATACAATTATACTTCTTATAGCAGGTTAGAGGCTGAAGAATATCGATCTATTGCCTTATCTTTCATAACCAATCCACAAATTTTTGCAAATCTTGCGAGAGCTTCAAACCCGTCAAGTATTTCTTACTGAAGTATGATATCGACAAAAAACCTAGGTGGTCCAATTAGCTTTGAGGCTCTTTAATATGCTAGATAACAAACTTGGTATGCTTCGTGTATTTCGTGAGCAAAGGGTGTTTCGAAGAGAACCATACATACGATTTGCAATTCGAATCCAGGTAGCCGCACCGATTATGGTGGAAAGTTACTCACGTGAAAAGTAACTTTTTAGCTCATCTCAGATAATATTCTAGCTAATCCTGTTGATTCACAAACCCTTTGACATGATAACAGATTCGATCCATTGCCTGGACAAGCTCTTCATACAAACGTAACTCCTGTTGATGCTTCCATTTTCCATAGACACGAACGTGATCTTCGAGTGGGTCGATATAGATTTTTCCTTCATCGAGCAATACATTTCGAAGATAACTGTCTAACTGCTGGTCTTTACTTAGTATCTCTGTAATCTTTCCTCCTTCCCAGTCAACCTTGATCGCATGCTTTTTGGAAAAAAGACCGCTTGTTTTAGCCTTGCATTTTGCAATTAACTCGGAGGGATTGCTAACTCTACCCATTACTATGAAGTGCATTTGAAAGTAGTCAAGGGCACCATATGAGGGCAAGTTATCATGCTTGGCATGCGTAGAGATCTCGCCTGATTCACGTAGTAACGACATTTTGGATGATTTTCTTCTCCACTTTATAAAAACCCTTACATGAAAATCGATTTCTTGTACTGGAAAATTCTGCGTTTCGTCCCAATGGGGAGACTTTGACTGCATCCTGAATGAAAGTTTGAAGTCAAGCCTCTCGCAGTATGTTGTACAAGACCATGACATACCTTCTTACATATTTAGACAATTCTGATGCATCTTGAAATTTCTCAATGTCGTTTGCAATTGCCATCGTTAACTTCCGTGGGAGTTTGAGCTCGTCATCAAGATAGATTAGAAACGCGTAGTAGAGAGCCCTAAGTTGGGCCTGCTGATCGTCACTCATAAGGTTCGGATCTGCCATCATCTTTGAGAGAATGAACGAGAACTTGGAAGTTAGGATTACCTTTTCGTGTCTAACCACCTTTGAATCATCAAATTTAATTATACCCATCCTCAAAAGATCTTCAATACTCGCAGCTACATTTTCTACCGTTTCTTCACGATCAGGCTCTGACATTGAATAGAGTTAAGAGATTCATGAGACAGTATTAACAATTTGCATGTATTCCTCGATTAAGTCAGGATCGACTATACCTTGAACTACTGATTCCTGTCCAGTTGAGAGAATAATATCCAAAGCTACTGCACTATAGGGAACATCAAAGCGCTCTATGATTTCTATTTCTCGGCTGTCAATTATCGGATCTAGTTTGTACTGGTGCACCCTGAAGCCAAGTATCCTATCAATTTTTCTGCTCCCAGAGCCACCGGCACGTCCGCCCGCGGATCCTAAAGATTCTTCTACCAATAGTACAAAAACCGTGCAGTCTTCCGATTTGCTCAAGTCTATGTCAGCTGAAGCTACTACAAGTTTACGAGTCGGAAGTAATAGTACTTCTTCAAGTGAAGCATAATTCGTCATGGTTGTCAGCAATCCTGTCTCGAATATATTTCAAGTACTGCATGTGCAATTTATGTCGTAGATAAGCTAATTGTTTCTTTCCAATCAGTGATTTTTCATTAGGCATCTTACTCCGTGTTACAGAGCGTCGTCACCAGACTCTTTAGAACCGATATCGTATGCCTCAGAGACATCGTAGACAAATATCTTGCCGTCTGACACAGAGCTAGTGCCAATCTTTGCAAAGATATCATCTACTATCCGCTTAACCTTTTCGTTACTGACAATGACTTCGACTTTCATTCGTGACCCAAATTCTGGAACATATCGCATCACCCCTCTTCCGACAGCAACTGGCTCTTGCCTAGTGCGTCCGCGACCTTTCACATCATAGAAAGTTAGTCCTCCTACATCATGTTCGCGCATTAAATCGTTCACCTCAGGTAGGCGCTCATGTGGAACTATCAGATCAATTCGTTTCAAATTCCCTTTGGAGTATGCCCAATTCTTATATAACATTTCTTGACATGGTGATGGGTCAAGCTTTTGTGGACAGCTAGGCCAAGCTTCTGTCTCCTTCTTCGAGTGTGGCGATATTAATTGACTGCTCGATACTGGAAAGAAATATAATCCCGTCACCTTGTTCTCCCATCTCTCCACTTCGCGCGTATTTTACAATTGTCCTAACTACCAATTCGACCCGATCGTCAGGAATTGCTATTTCAAATTTCATCCGAGGTACGAGATCGTACGACACCGGTTGTCCACGCCACTGCAAATGTAGTTCTCTTTGCCTGCTCCATCCCGAGACTGAAGAGACGGTCATACCTCCAATTCCAATATTGCGCAATTGATCTTTAACTATTGGCATCCTTTCAGCTCTAATAATAGCCTGAAGCATTTTCAAAGAAGGTATTCGTCAATATGTGACTATGGGTGGTATATATATCGTCCCGCACTAATCTATCTTCACTGCTCTACGTATGCTCGTTCGGCGTGCTGAGCAATATCTAGACCTATGTCTTCTTCAACCTCAGTGACCCGAAGACCAATTGTCTTGTCTATTGCCTTCATGATAACAATGGTGCCCACAAACGCTAGAGCTGCGGAAACTGCGACACCGAGAGCTTGGATCGGCAATTGAGACCCATTGCCATACAGTAATCCGTCAGGACCAGCCGGATTTACAAGCGTCGTGGCAACGAGTCCAATAGCAATTGTCCCAACTATTCCGGTTATCCCATGCACTGAACTTACATCAAGTGCGTCATCAATTTTCAATCTTTCCTTGATTAATAGGATCCCGTAATAAGAAGCGAATCCCAACACTATTCCCAAAAAGAAAGAGCTCTGTGCGGTTATGAAACCTGCAGCTGGAGTCACGCCTGCAAGGCCGCAGATAGCGCCATTAATTGCTGCCGTTGTAGATGGCTTCTTTGATCTTTTCCAAGAGAGCAAGATCCAAACTACTGCGGAAGTTACTGCTCCGATCTGTGTTACAAGAAAAGCGTTAGCCGCCAAGGAACCTGATGCTAGCGCACTCCCAGCATTAAATCCAAACCAACCGATCCAGAGCAAGGATGCGCCTAAAACGGCGAGTGGAATATTATGAGGAACCATAATGTCTGGGCCAAAATTCTTTCGTCGTCCCAAGACAAGTGCTGCAGCGATAGACGCTAGACCTGCTGATGTATGAATTACAATACCGCCTGCAAAGTCATATACTCCTAGGTTAGCAAGCCAGCCTCCTCCCCATACCCAATGTGCGAGAGGGAAATATACTACGAAGCTCCACGCTACAATAAAAATTACAAAGCTACTGAATTTAACACGTTCAGCGAATGCGCCAGTTATAAGAAGCGGTGTTATAACCGCAAACATCATTTGAAATGTTGCAAATGTTACTCCTGGAATAGAGGGGGCATAATCCAAAGCACTTTCAATGGGTACTTCATTGAAGAAGGCCCATTGTAATCCACCAATTATTCCACCGACTGATGGGGAAAATACCAATGTGAATCCTACCAAAAACCACAAGACCGAAAGAATGGCCAAGCCTGAAAAAGTTTGCATCATCACGGATAAAGAATTCTTGCCTCTGATCAGCCCCGCTTCAAAGAAGCCGAGGGCTGGAGTCATAAGTAGAACCAAACCCGTAGCAACCATCATCCAGGCGGTATCGCCAGTATCTATCGGCACTTCCATGATACATTCGCTCCGAGTATAAAAATTTTTACAGACAGTACAACACATGCCAGACCAGTAGTCATCGTTAGTATCGTCCCCCTTGAAAATAAATAGAATTAAACGATTGTGCCTCTGTTTAGAACCACATTTGCATCTTACTACAACACATAAAAAATACGAGGCTTGTTGTAGTTAAATCACCATGGCAGGTAGTGAGATCAACTGACCCTTACTAATGACTGGTAATATAGTTTTTATAATTCCACAAACGAGTTTAAATTGAGACTACACCAATTGTACTTGCTATTATCAATGAGCATTTAAACATAGATCGTATAGATTCAGATAAGTTAGAGATTTCAATATCCAATGAAATCGTTAGAGGATCGGAAATGCACGATCAAGCAAATATCTCGCAACATTGGTTTGGATAGAACCGTATTTCAAGCGAGTCAATTATGACTGCTATAGGCGTGATAAAAAGGCTGTATAGAATTTATGTTCTTGTAATTCGTGGTTCGTGAAGTATTTGGAGAAATAGAAAGCACACATTTGAATAAAACATTTTATAGAGACATGAAACAATATTACCGTGAATGGTCAAAACAGAATCCTCAAAAACCCTTAAGACAGGCCAACTTGCTCCACAATTTAGATTGAGAGGTGTTGACGGAAATACATACTCGTTAGATAATTTTAGGAAGAGCAAGTCAGTGTTAGTCGTCTTCATTTGTAACCACTGTCCATACGTAAAGGCAAGTATAGGTGACCTTGTTGAGCTCCAATCTAAATTTTCAACAAATGAATTAACTATAATAGGAATAAATAGTAACGATCCTAATTACGAGAACGAAGGATTTGATAACATGATCAATTTTGGAAGGGAGTACAAACTTAATTTTCCATACCTAATAGACGAAAGTCAGACCGTAGCAAAGTCATATGGTGCCGTTTGTACTCCAGATCCGTTTCTTTTTGATGATAAACGCAGACTTGTATATCATGGACGCATTAGTGATGCAGTAGATCCGCAGATGAGTCATAAAATTCCCATTTTAGAAGATAATGTCAAGAGGCTCCTTTCGGGGAACGTTATCGAAAAAGATTTCTTTCCTTCGATTGGATGTTCCATAAAATGGATAGAAGGTGGTCCAAACTGGTGAATTAGTATATTTCCTATTGAGAGAGGAGGTCGAGCTAAATTATTGCCTACCCATACTTATAGGAGATGCCCTTACCACCTCGAGGATGTCTCCACAAAGTTTCATATGCACAAGTGCCGCACTCTATACACCCTTCATGTTGCAAAATTACATCCCCATTTTCACTATTGTAACAGCGAGTAGGACATAGAGAGACCATCTTTAACATAAACTCACTGCGAGGCTTTGTAACCCGGATATGAGGTACTGAATCATCATTGTAATCCAGTTTGGCTATCCTCTCCTGCAACGATGGAGTAGTTGGGACATACCCAATATTAATCGGCCTTCCTAGCCTATCGGCTAGCTCAATGGGAACGTTTACATAAGTATCAAGAGATTCAACTAAAGGCAATAGACGATCAAATCCGAGCATATTTGCAAATCCTACTGCAATGCCTCTGAAGGTGCCGCTGGACATTAACTTAAATATCATTCCATATCTAGAACCTACTATATCTTTTGGGATATTCTTACTACAATCGAGGAAGATCTTCAGGTACTCCTTATCAATTTCTCTCATATCCCTAGTATAGGGACTTTCTTCTAGAGACTTTGCATAGAAATTACCAAGATATTGCTCATTAAAATTGTTTCTATCTAAGGATCGTGCGACAGCGTTAGCAGCACGTACTGCATCATCTATACCCACATTAAGCCCTTCAATTCTGGGACCTATAAAGACTCCACGACCAGCTGCATCGCCTACGAATAGTATATTTTTATGGTATGGGGCTTTCATTCTACATCGCTTTCCATCAGGAATTAATCTAGCGCTGTATTCCAATTCTACGTAATTGTCGCCAAACTCATAGTTGTATTTTTCTATTAGTTCGTTCTCTATGGAGTTGATCTTACTCTCTATCTCTTCTTTTGTCTTATATTTGCCGCTTTCTATTAGTCGTTCAATCCCGCCTCTAGAGTAGTAATCAGAGCGAAGATTGTTCCATGCCTTTAGTAACTTGGCTGCCATGAAATGGTGGCGAATCTCTTCTTCCTTTGAGATTAGAGCTTGATTAATCCTCCTTGTTGGTACTCTATCTTTGATGAATTCTGCTATCAGCGGATTTCGTATCAATGTGTCGATTAGTTGTGAGGGCTCGACTGGATTATTCATCATTGACTCCATGTGATATACGGCTCCGAGAGAAACCGTATCTTTGTTTGTATACAAAAAACCTCCGCCAATATGGCTCATAGTGACGTCTCCTGCAAACAAATGCGCTACCCCTTCTTCACTTGTAATATCAAATCTTTCTTCCAAAATTGTTTCAGGAAGTTTGATTACGACCTTTACTCCCTGGTATAGTTGTTCGGAAGAGAATTTGTTCCGCGCTTTAGTAATCTCTGCAAGTTCAGAGTTTGCGCCATCAGCTGCAATTACTGCCTTTACTCTAAACGGTTCTAGCTCATCGGTCTCTATCATAATATCATTGCTATCCTGTTCCCATCCTACAGATCTAACATGGACACCAGATATTATCCCTCCCCCCATCTTTTCTGACATGTCGCTTGCCTCTTTGGCAAGCCATGGAATGAGCCTACTTAGTAACACAGAATAGGCATAATTAATCTGGTATTCATGGACTGGAGTTAAGTCGATAGAGTACGATTTATCTTTAGATGTGGCGTGCAGCATATACCGAGTAATAGCTCGTTCATAGGGTGCCTCGTCTACAAAATCCCTTCCAAAGACATCTTCGATATTATATACTCTACCATTTTTCGGCCTTTTGGAGTAAAGAATTCCTCCTGAAACATTCTTTGTTCCTGTTGTGCTACCCGCTTCGAGCAAAACAGCCTGTTTTCCAAGGTTTGAGAGCTGGCGTAGCGCAGTAAGCCCGCTGGTTCCCCCTCCAACTACTGCAACATCGTATCTTTCCATGTCCTAAGCCCTCTTCTGTATCATTGGTGTATGTTTTTTAACGAGTTCAGTGAGAACGGGCAACACTTGCTCCATTCGGCCATTTATAAAAATATCACATTCATCTCTAAATGGTGCATCAGTGTCGGGATTTATTACGACTACAAATCCTGACTCTTTCATGCCTGCAAGGTGTTGAACTGCCCCGCTGATGCCTACGGCGATATATACTAAAGGTGAAACTTTTCTACCACTGGTGCCAATCACCCTATCTGCAATCATGTAAGACAGCAAACGTTGATCCTTACTTTGATAGGGTCTCTTTGAGATTGGAAGAGATATCCCTATCTCTGCACTGAGTGATTTAGCGAGAAGTTCAATCAATTTGAAATTCTCTTCCGGAGAATCTCTTATACCTCGACCGAAACTAATTATGGTTTTGCAACTTTCAAAATCTATCGTGGACTTGATAATTTTTCTACTTAAAACCTTGACTCTTAAATCTTCATCTGAGATCTGAGGTTCAAAATCTATTATTGTTCCTGTACGCTGATCTTCCTTAGTTATTGGCTCAAAGACACCTGGAATAATACTGCATGATTGCGGATGATATTCTCTCGCAATAGCAGGATTCTTATTATCTAGGCATAAGATAGTAGTCCATAGGAACCCCGAGAAGTCTGGCCTGTACATTTCGAGAGTTTTTTCGTATTTAACAAGTTGACCTTTAGTCTTGTGTTCATGCCTAATTTCGAGATCTGAGATTACCAGCTTATTAATATCAGAAGCCAGGCCAGACTCAAGTTGTGCCATCACGGTTGAAGACAAGTGTCGTCCTGTGTTATCAGCCGAAAAGAACATGTACCTGGGCTTTTTGTAATTTTCAAAATGAATATTGGATACCGATCTCGCAACATTTCTGTCTTCAACTATTTGACAGATTACCTTGGTGTACAAGAGATTAGTATAGTACTTTAACGAAGGATCATTTGCGTATACAACCACGTCCGCACCAGACTTGATTAGATCTTCACACAAATGCTTAACGTTTTCGCCTAGTACTATGGCAACCACTTTTTCATTGGTTGAGTATTTCTTGTTGAAATTGTCCATGAGACGCCTCGCTTCGCCTAGCATTTCCAAGCTAACAGGCACTGGAGTGCCTTCTTCATGCTCTATCACAACAAACAGGTGTTGGTAAGGTGCACCCCCAACTAGATTTTCTGAATTGGATTCTAAATTCTGTGTCTGTTCGTTCATTTTATCTGGGCCTCCGTCATGAACTGAAGCAGTTTTTTTGCAACCATATCGAGCTGATTTATATCGTTTCCATCAACAAACTCAACTCTCCTCTTGGCCTTCGCCTTTGGAATCTTTTCCACTCTATACACAATCGTTGGCGAGCCGGGAAGACCTACTAATTTAGGATCTGCACCAAGGCCTTCCGAATTATATACGTGAAGGTATTTTTCGAAGTTATCGGCCTTACTTTTTGCTTCTTGGAGATTCCTTGCCATTGAGAGTCTCTCCGATACCGTATTAAATGTTGTATTGTATGACGGATCGGCTGATATAAAAACGGGTAGAGGAGCTTGAATCTCTTCTATCACGTCGTAAAAGCCGTATAGTGAAATAAGTCTTTTAGCATATATATATCTGCTCTCTTGATCGATATGAAAGTCTATAACATTCCCTATAAAAGGGTAGCCCAGTTTCCACGCAGTCTGTGGACCAGTCTGGCCAGTTTCGCCGTCCGATGCTCGATGGCCAGAAATGACGATGTCGGCCCCCAAACCATTGTTCATGCGTAATACACCCAGTCTAAGTGCTTCTGCAGTTGCCAGGGTATCTGCCCCCGCAAAAATTCTATCGCTGTACAAATGCAACTCGTCAGCATTGGAAATAATTTGAGCTTGTTTCAATGCTTGATTAGCTATGGGTGGACCCATCGTACCGATTGCCACTCTAGCATCATATTTTACTTTACAGAAAAAGGCAGCCAGTGCGGCAGCGGCACTGTGAGGGCCAAGTATATTTTTAGTCTCTGCCCTGTTGAGCGTGCCGTCAGGATTATAGCTTACGTTACCTTCGCTAAAGTCAGGCTCCAATTTTACTATTACTCCCACGTTCAATGGTCGTACTGGCATGCAGTCGTACCTACCCATATATACCCCTTAAATGGCTTTGGGACAGGACCATTGGGGGCACTGACAATTGCAGATTAAACGCTAGACTGGATATGATGTCTTAAGAATTATGGAAGTGTCTCGATTTTTACTGAGCTTGAGGTAAGCTCAAGGTCTGATCAAGATAGTACGAACGCAATTGTTCATATAAGCCTCTCAACTGCTTGTATAGTTCTGGCATTCTCGGCTCCAGCATCGTAAATGCTAGATAAAAGTTCTCAGCTTCCAAAAGGTACCTTTTTATCTTCATATAAACTACAGGTTTCTTATTCGTGGAAGCAGTAGACCCTATAAACTTCATGTTGTTCACCCGATCGAGTAGCTTGATGCACTTGACGTCATAATCCGTGTTCGCCAAATGGTCACAGTAGTCATGGAATCTTTCAAGTTCGATATCTTTCTCGGGGGCCTTAGTTTCGTATAAATCCAGCGCAGGAGTTTTTAATGAGTGAAGAACATTAAGTACGCGACTTCCAAACTGATATCGCAAGTACGCGTCAAATCCATAAGATCTAGTTTCATAAAGATTTAAGATGCGATCGTTATCCTCTAGGATGTCATGTAGAACCGCGCTGGCTATCTCCACTGTTGTAATGGCCTTGTTATTCCGCCTGTAATGAACTGTCAAATTCTTTGCCACAGGCCAAATGTGTGTGTTCAAGAATGAAGAAATCCCGTCCTCTCTCTTAACACCTTCATGAACTTCTTCTGCGACAGCTATCGCGCTCTCAAGGAACCCATCTACTCGAATATTTGCATCATTTTCCAAAAAGGAAAGAAAGGAATCTTTGCTAAGCGACTCAACGGACAATTCCATATCATAATATAGACAAAGTTAAAGAAAAGGATTGCTCGACGATTTTTGGCCAATAAAAAAACCTAATCTAAGATATGCTCATTCGCTTGTTCATTACAACCCCATGAATTAATCTAGTACCACTTAAAACTTGAAGCATAGGCTTGTTCAGCATCTTAAAAATTTTTATTACCTTTAGGCGCAACGAGGAGTT
>OCZV010000035.1_pt1 | contig 48779 bp, 41 predicted proteins | sample 1539051 | NCBI WGS metagenome assembly OCZV01 (sample SAMEA3113581, study PRJEB22503) | soil metagenome
CGAAGGAATTGAAGGGCGACACCATCGCTAGAGGACCATCGGGTGCGCGGTTGACCCGGGTGTGGCGTCTTCCGGTGGGAGACTGCTAGACCCGCGAGCATCCACCTTTGCGCCGAGGGCGGTATGTTCGATGCATGACCGACCTCGTCTCGTACCGCGCCGAGTTCCCGGTCGTCGAGCAGCGCACCTATTTGATCTCAGCCTCCCTTGGTCCCTTGTCGCGCCGGAGCCGTGCGCTGGCCGAGGAGCACCTCGATCTCTGGGAGCGGCTCGGGCCCGAGGAGCTGTGGTTCGACCACGGCATGCCGCGCCTGCAGGAATGCCGGGAGAAATTTGCCTCGTTGATCGGCGCGGACGCAGACGAGATCGCTATAGTGCCCTCGGTATCGTCCGCTCTGTCGTCGTTGGCCTCGTGTCTCGATTTCCGCGTGCGTCCGAAGGTAGTTCTCGGTGCGATGGACTTCCCGACCAATCACTATGTGTGGCGCGCGCAGGAGAGGATCGGGGCGAAGCTCGACGTCGCACCGAGTTCCGACGGCATTCGAGTAGATGCCGAGGAATACGCTGCGCGCATCGACGAACAGACCGCGATCGTGAACACAAACCGCGTCCTATTCGAATCGTCGTGGATCATGGACGTTCCGACTATCGTCGAAGCTGCTCACGCGGCCGGCGCGCACATCGTGGTGGACGACTTCCACGGATCCGGCGTTGTTCCGATCGATGTTCACGACCTCGGCGTCGACTTCCTGGTTTCGGGAGCCCTCAAGTGGCTTTGTGGCGGTCAGGGAATCGCTTTCCTTTACTGCCGTCGGGAGCTCATCCAAACGATGGAGCCACTTGTAGTCGGGTGGTTCGGCACACATGATCCGTTCCAGTTCGATCGCTCCGAGCTCCGGCTCCGTCCGGACGCGCGCCGCTTCGAGACGGGAACTTACGCGCTCCCACAGGCATGGACCGCTTCGGGCGGTCTGGGCATCATCCTCGAGGCGGGTGTCGAACGCATCCGCGAACGCAACCAAGAGCTCACCGGCGCAATCATCGAGGGGGCCGAAGATCTCGGAATGGAGCTTTTGTCGCCGCGGACCGACTCCGACCGCGGCGGGCTCGTTCGGGTCCGCGTTCCCGGCGGTCGTGAGGCCGCCGAGCGAGTCCTGCACGCGTTGTTCGAACGCGATGTTGTGCTCGACAAAAGAGGAGATGCACTGCGAATCTCGCCTCACTTCTTCAACAACGAGTCCGACATCGACCGCTGCTTCAGTGAACTGCGCAGCGTGCTGAAGCCATAAGAGATGACGCAGTCCGGCCGTCTCGTTCTCATGCGCCACGGCGAAACAGAGTGGAGCAAAACCCACAAACACACGAGTAATACGGACCTCCCGCTGACCGACATGGGGGCCGAGCAGGCGCGGGCGCTCGGTAAACGGCTCGCCGGCTTTGAGTTCGACGCGGTATTCGTGAGCCCTTTGTTGCGCGCGAGACAGACCTGCGAACTCGCGGGACTTGCTGCCCGCGCAGAGGTCATGGACGACCTCCGCGAATGGAACTACGGGGAGTACGAGGGCCTGACGACGCCGGAGATCAGGGAGATGCGTCCAGGATGGACCGTGTGGGCCGATGGCCCGCTCGGCGGTGAGTCGCCGCAGGAGGTCGGTTCGAGAGCAGATCGTGTGATCGAAGGCGCGGCAATGGATGCAGGCGATGTCGCGGTGTTCGGGCACGGGCACATGTTGAGGGTTATTGCGGCACGCTGGATAGGACTCCCGGCGTCGGGCGGTGCGCGCATCCGATTAGAGACCGCTACGGTGAGCACACTCGGCTACGAGCGCGAGACGAGAGTCATCCTCACCTGGAATGCCTGAGATGTTAATGAAGCACCACCCCTCGGTCTTCATTTAACATTTCGGTGCGGACTCCGGCCGCTCAATGCGCCCACCGTCCGCCCCACCATCTGACGCCGGTTGTCATTACTCGAACCAGAATCCATACCGTCGCCCCGGCCGCCAGTCCGGCAGTCCCCCAGTCCTGCCGCAACGCAGTGAGAGAAATGGTTATGAACAGCAGCGAGGACGCGGCCATTGAAACCGCCAAAAAGCGCGTGTCCGACGCCCCAATCAGGATCCCGTCGAGTGTGAACGCCACCGCCGACAACGGCTGCACGAAAGCAAGCCACATCAGCAGTCCGGCCGCCGACGCGATGACCCTGACATCCTCGCTGAAGATGCCCGAGACGGGCTGGGTGATCCCGACGAGCACAAGACACAAGAGGACGCCGAGCCCCAATCCCCAGCTCATCAACCTCGTGCTCAATTCCCGGGACGAAATTGGACCGGCGGCCCCAAGGCGTTTCCCGATTAGTGCCTGCGCGGCGATTGCAACCGAGTCGAGGGTCAGTGCTAGAAGCAGGAAGACCTGCATTGCGATCTGCCACGAAGCCAGCTCGACCTCGCCCATCCTGGCGGCCACCGAAGTCGCAATTGTCAGCCCCGCGAGCAGCGCGCCCGTACGGATTGCAAGCTCCACGCCAACCTTGATGAGAGAACGCGCCGTGTGCCACTCGAACGTCCAGCGGGGACGGTGCATGCGACGTAGCAATACGAACACAAAGGCCATCGCCACCCCGCCCTGACCGATAACCGTTGCCCACGCCGCGCCCACGACACCCAGCCCCGCGGGGTAGATCAGGACGTAATCCAGCACGACGTTGGCCAGCGCACCCGCGGTCGCAACGTACATGGGAGTGCGCGTATCCTGCGCGCCCCGCAGCCAGCCGTGACCCACCTGCCCAACGAGGACGGCGGTGGAAGACAGGACCCGCACCCGCAGATACGGTTCGGCATGCAGCGCCACATCTCCGCTCGCCCCCAAGAGGCGGACGATCGGGCCCGCGAGTGCCACTCCCAGGATCGAGACGGTCACACCTATGCCCACCGCAAGCAGGAGTGCCTGAACCCCGATGCGGTCGGCCTCCACACGATCCTGCGCGCCGAGCGCACGCGCGACTCGTGGGGTCACTCCGTACGCAAGAAACGAGAACAACCAGAACGAAGCTGTGAAGGCGGCCGTTCCCACTGCGACCGCGCCCAGCTCGGCCGTGCCCAGATTTCCGACAAAGGCCGTGTCGGCGAGCGAATAGAGAGGGTCTGCCGCGAGCGCAGCCAGCGCGGGGACGGCCAGAGCAACGATGGCCCGGTCGTCACGATGACGGCCGGGCGGAAGCCAGCGGCGCCGGTCCTTAGTCCGGGTCACGGCTCAACGTAGCGCGGCCCCCGCTCAGCTCCTGAGATGGCAATCAACCCCGATATATCGTGGCTAACTGCCATTTGAGCCAAAACGGCGCGCAGGGAGGTCCGGCTAGGCGCCGGGCGCCGACTTCAACACTCCGAAGTTCGCTCCCTGCGGATCCTGCAAGATTGCGAAGCGGCCGACCTCCGGAACATCCTGAGCAGGCACCACGGTCCCTCCGCCCAACTCGTCGGACTTCGCTATCAGTGCATCCACATCCTCGGTCTCGAGATAGACGAGCCAGGCGGGCTTTTCCTTTTCCCCCTGCGGCATTTCCACACATCCGGCGACGTATCCGTCCCCGATCTTGAAGCTCGTATAGATGGTGCCGCCCATGTCCTGCGTTTCGCTGTCCCACCCAAACAAGTCGCTATAGAAAGCGCGTGCAGCTTCGGGATCTTTTGTCTGCAGTTCGGCCCACGTGAGACTTCCGGGGTCATTGGTCAACTCGGCGCCGAAGTTTGTCTCCGGCTGCCACAGCCCAATACGTGCTCCCGTCGGATCTTGGATGACTGCCATTCGCCCCTGATCCGCCACATCGAGCGGCGCGACCACTATGGATCCCCCCATAGCTTCGGCCGCCTTGGCGCTCTGATCAGCATCGTCAACGCACACATAGGTAATCCAATCCGGCGCGTCGGAGATGGGCGGCCCGTCGATCAGTTCGAACAAACCCAGTACCTTTTTGCCCTCCGCCCTGCACGTCCGGTAGGTGCCGTCCTCCCCCGCGGGTTGGTCTTCGATCGTCCAGCCGAACAGGGTCGTGTAGTACGCGGTCGCTGCTTCGAGATCGCTGGTCCCAAGTTCTATCCAGCAGAACTCGCCGGCCGCGTACCGCGCCACCTCGGGCATCTCAACCTCCTCGATGTCGGGAGTCTGCGGAGTTAGCCAACGTCACGCAGCTCTCTGCGGATTTCCTTGATCTCGTCCCTTATCCGCGCCGCATATTCGAAGCGCAGATCCTCCGCCGCCTGGTGCATCTCTTCCTCGAGCTGCAGGAGGAGCCGCTTGAGTTCGTCGGGACTCCCTCCGATGGGCTCTCGACGACTCCTCGATCGGCCGGGAACGGGGGTCTCCCCCTTCCTGCCGAATCCCGCAATCAGGATGTCGTTTACCGCCTTCCGAACGGAATGCGGATTGATCCCATGCTCCTCGTTGTAGTCGAGCTGGATCACTCGCCGCCGCTGGGTTTCGTTGATCGCGTGGCGCATCGAATCCGTTACCTCGTCGGCGTACATGATGACTTGCCCCTCGACGTTTCGTGCGGCGCGCCCGATCGTCTGGATGAGGGACGTCTGTGAACGCAAATACCCCTCCTTGTCGGCATCCAGGATCGCTACAAGGCTGACCTCCGGGAGGTCGAGACCCTCGCGGAGCAAGTTGATACCGACGAGGACGTCGAACTCCCCGAGGCGCAGATCGCGCAGGATCTCGATCCTCTGAACCGTGTCGATGTCTGAGTGCAGATAACGGACGCGGATTCCGGACTCGAGCAGGTAATCGGTGAGGTCCTCGGCCATCTTCTTGGTCAGTGTGGTTACCAGGACCCTCTGATCGGCCTCCGTCCGGCGTGTGATCTCCTCCATGAGGTCGTCTATCTGGCCTTTTGTGGGCCGCACTATCACCTCGGGATCGACCAGGCCCGTTGGACGGACAAGCTGCTCCACCGGCGCGCCGCCGTGTTTGATTTCGTACGGACCCGGGGTTGCACTCATAAAGCCGATCTGCCTCGTGACGTCCAGGAACTCCTCAAATCGCAGAGGCCGGTTGTCCAGCGCACTCGGGAGCCTGAACCCATGTTCCACGAGAACCCGCTTACGGCTCTGGTCGCCTTCGTACATCCCCCTGAGCTGCGGCACGGTCACGTGGGACTCGTCGAGCACCACCAAGAAGTCGTCTGGGAAATAGTCGATGAGTGTGTTTGGCCTGGAACCTTCCTCCCGTCCCTCGATATGGCGCGCGTAGTTCTCGATGCCGTTGCAGAAGCCGACCTCCCGCATCATCTCCAGGTCGTAGTTGGTGCGCATGCGCAGCCGCTGCGCCTCCAGGAACTTTCGTTCGGCCTCAAAGATTGCAAGGCGGTCCTGCAGCTCGTCCTCGATCGCGACGATCGCGCGCTTCATCCGCTCCTGGCCGGCGACGTAGTGGGACGCCGGATAGACGGTGACATGGTCGAGCTCATGGGTGATTTCACCGGTAAGGGGATCGAGCTCGATGATGCGATCGACCTCATCTCCGAACAGCTCGATCCTGACCGCCCGCTCCTCGTATGCAGGAAAGATCTCGATCGTGTCACCCCGCACCCGGAACTTCCCGCGGATGAAGTTCATGTCGTTGCGCTCGTACTGGATGTCGACAAGCCGCTGCGTGATGAAGTCCCGGTCGGCCGTCCCGCCGCGCGCCACGCTCACCACCTGATTGAGGTACTCCTCCGGGCTTCCCAGGCCGAAGATCGCCGACACGCTCGCGACGATGAGCACGTCTTTGCGCTGAAGGAGAGCGCTTGTTGCGGAGTGCCTAAGCCGCTCGATCTCGTCGTTGATCGACGAGTCCTTCTCGATGTAGGTGTCCGTCGAGGGTACGTACGCCTCCGGCTGGTAGTAGTCGTAGTAGGAGACGAAGTACTCGACGGCGTTGTGTGGAAAGAATTGTTTGAATTCGTTGCACAGCTGAGCCGCAAGGGACTTGTTCGGGGCCATCACCAGCGTGGGCTTCTGGATACGTTCCAGTGCCCACGCCAGAGTTGCGGTCTTCCCAGTGCCAGTGGCTCCCAAGAGCGTTACGTACCGGTCACCGGCCAGGACGCGTTCGGCTATCCCGGCAATGGCATCGGGCTGATCCCCCGCTGGATCGAAGTCGGCAACAACTTTGAACGGCGGCATGCCGCCAGTGTAGAGGGGGCGTGTGACAAGAAAACCCTCCAGGAGAGCGGGTTTTCCGTCAAACTATCGATCTCCGAACGCGGTACAGGGAGGGATTTTGGTCTCCGAGCAGGTATTTCGCGGCGCGATCCCAGAGGACGCCGAACTCGTCGCCGGCCTCGTCAACCGCGTCGAGCTCGCTCAGATCGGTATGGCCGTCTACACGCCCGCCTCGCTTCGGAAGGAATGGAGTCAGCACGGTGATGCCCTCGGCTCCAACGTGCGTCTGCTCGAGCTCGACGGGAAGCTCGCGGCATTCGTCGACATGCATCCGGATGAGGAGAACCGGGAGCTCTACTTCGAGGGATACGTCTCCCCGGACTTCACCGGCCGAGGAATAGGGACGCGGCTGATCGAGCTGGCGGAGGGGGAGGCGGCAGCGCTCGCAGATCGCACTGGGCGGCCGGTGACCATCGAGACGAACGTCGGCAGCCAGGCGGTAGCTCGGGCCCTCGAGGACCGCGGTTACAAACCGGGCAAACACGACCTGGGGATGTTCCTGGACCTCGGCGGAGGCCGGCCGGATGTGGACCTTCCTGCAGGCACCCGGATCCGCCCTTTCGTGGACGGCCGGGACGATCACCTCATGTGGGACGTTATGCGCACAGGTTTCGGCGACGACTGGGACGGCACCGAGGATCCGGACGAATGGCTCCGCGTGCACAAGGACGAGTCTGTCTACGATCCCTCCTTGTGGTTCTTTGCGTGTGCCGGCGATACCGTCATCGGAGCCGTTCAGGCAAGACGACAGTGGCGCGCTCAATCGGATACGGGATGGCTAAAGAACCTGACGGTCCTAGCGGACTGGCGACACAAGGGAGTGGGACGCGCGCTGTTGATGCATGCGGCCGCTCTTTTGCACGACCGCGGGAAGAAACAAATGGTGCTCGGTACCTACGCCGACAACCCCACGGGCGCCGTGGATTTCTACCTGCACTTAGGCATGCGTCTCGGAGCTGAGTCCTTCGACTATTCGAAGCAGATCAGTCCCTAGGCCTTAGGCGAACCGGTCGGGCGCGAACAGACCGATGTTGTGCCTCGTTTTCCCGTCCACGGCCAGCTCCCCGAGTATCTCCCCCACCACACTCGCGAACTTGAAGCCGTGTCCCGAGAACCCGGCTGCGAACGCGACTTGTTCGTGTTCCGGATGCAGCCCGATGACGAAGTGCTCGTCGGGAGTCGTCGTGTACATGCAGGTCGCCGCCGATAAGAGCGGTGCGTCGAGCGCATCGACCCGCCCGCGGACCGCAGCACGCATGCGCTCCACATCGTCTTCGTGAACCGTCCGGTCGATGGTCTCGGGTGTGGTCTCCTGGCCCTTCAGCCGAAAGGTGGCGACCTTCGCTCCGCCGTCGGGTCCGTCCTGGGCCGGAAAGCCGTAGAACTGCGTCCCGTCCGCCGTCTCCCAGATGTATACGGGGAAACGCCCGACCTCAAACGGAGCCGTCCCACCCTTCGGGTCGAACCAGTACATGACCTGCCGTTCCACAACCAGGGGGAGCTCGAGATCATGCAGCAAACGGGGGCCCCACGCCCCCGGCGAGATCACCGCGGCCGCGGCCTCGAACGTCCGCGCCGAGGTAACGACACGAACTCCTCCCCGAGTTGCCGTCCATTTCAGAACCGGCTCGTTGAAGTGCAGCTCGGCACCGAGCTGCACCGCCCGATCGAGGTGTGCGCTGATGCAACCTTCCGGATCCAAAAAGCCGGCGCGCTCCTCGTACAGACCTCGCTCTTCGGGTCCGGGAGTAAACGGCGGGAAACGCCGGTGAATCTCTGCAGCATCGAGCATCTCGTGTGGCAGATTGTGTTCCTGCGCACTACGCAGGCTGCCGGCGACAACGTCGGTCTCGGGTCTCCCCAGCATCAACCCACCGGTCATCGTCAGCAGACGACGCCCCGACTCTTGCTCCAAGCGGGCCCACAACTCGTAGGAGCGATCGAGAAGCGGCACGTACGCCGGATCCTCGAAATAAGCCTGCCGGATGATCCTGGAACGGCCGTGGCTCGAGCCTTTGTCGTGCGCGGGCCCGAATTGCTCGATGCCGAGCACAGAGCGGCCGGCGGAGGCGAGCTGGTACGCGGCCGCGCTCCCCATCGCTCCGAGGCCGATGACGATCACGTCGAAGTTGCCCATGGGAGGACATTCTTAACGACTGCGCCTGCAACTAGGCCCGCGTCCAGACTGCGCCGGACGCGTACTTCCGCATTCCGAGCTTGAACGTCGCCACGCCCAGGCCGCTGAATCCGACAGCCGCCGCGACCAGCGCCAGTGCCCGTCCGACGTCGAAGTCGTCGACGAGCGTCGTGGGCAGACCGGTCACGAACGCGGCGGGTACGGCCGTGAACAGCAGCAGCTTGGTTACACCGCCGAAGAGGTCGAGCGGGTAGGACGCCAGAATCAGGATCGCCTGAAAGGCCAGATCGCCCTGTTCTCCCCTCCCTCCAACGAAAAGGGTGAGCGCGCCGACGGCGACGAGGAAACCGACCATGACCGCAGCTCCACAGAGTGATCCCACTACGTATATGGCCGTACGCTCCGGAGTCGGCGCGCCGGCAAACAGGAACAAGACGGGGCCGAATAACAGGTCGCCCATCATCGCGGTGTCGATCCTGCGCACGAGCACGTATCCGAGTGTGCTCACCGGCAGCACCAGCACTGCATCCAGTTCACCGCGCGCCGCAAGAGTCCCGATGAAGCGCGCGTTCGCCAGCAGCCCAAGGGCGATGCCGGCTATCGTCGTGAGGATCGCGAACAGCAGCAGAACTCTTTGCGCATCCCAGCCGCGGATTGTCCCCACCCGGTTGAAGAACAGGAGCCAGAATGCGACCCAAGCGAGGTCGTTGGCGAGCATGATCGACACCTGAATCCAGAAGCTTCTCCGGTTCGCCCACGCATCCAGAACGGCCGTGCGGAACGCGGCCCGAATAGAGGTCATCCGCCTGCCACCTCCAGACGTCGCTCGCCGGCCGCGAACGCCGCCATCGCCGCACCGACGAGTGCAGCCAACCACAGGAGCTGTCCAAGCAAAAGTTCAGCCTCTACGTGTCCGGCAGCGAGCCGCGCCGGCGCATAAGACGTCGTCCAGAAGGGCAGCACCCACGCAACCGCCCGCAAGCTACCCGGCAAGAACTCGAGGGGCAGCAACATCCCTCCCACCAGGAAGACGAGTTTCTGGTACAGGAACCACGCACTCTTGGCGTCCTCGAGCCAGAACGCGACCGCGGCGAACGCGTGCTGCGCCGCAAGGTTGCAGGCGACGGCGAGAACCGCACTGGGAACCGCCAACCCCAGGCCGGCGGGGTTCGGCGGTCCGCCCGCAAAGGCAATGGCAAGCCCTCCTCCGACCACGGTTGCGAACCCGAGCCGGACGAACGATTCCCCCAACTCTGCCGCGATCCTGAAGCCCACCACGGACACAGGCCGCAGCATTTCGACGGCGATCGCTCCGGACGCTATGTCGGTGCCGATGTCTTCGATCAGGCGAGGTTTTGTTGCGATCACGGCACCTTCGGCGGCAACGACGTACCAAAGAAGCGCGACGTAGCCATAACCTTCGATGGGCCCACCGACGGCTCCGACTGCTGCCTTCCACAGCGCCGAGAACACGATGAGGATCACCGCATAGAACAGCATACGAACGGAGAGTTCTCCGGGTTCGCTGATGGCCCGCCGCATACCGCTCAAAAAGGCAGCCCTGTAGGGACTCAAACGCGCGGCTCCTCGTAGATATTGGAAATGATCTCTTCAAGTGGGGGGTCGATTACCGAGATGTCTGCCACGTGGTAGAGATCGAGCAGGTCGTCAAGAACCTCTCTGATCGAGCGCTGTTCGGTGTCGACGACCAGCTTGTATCCCAGCTCCCGCCCTTCACCACCTCGACGCCCTCTATGTTGATGGAATGGGGCGGCTGCTCGAAGCGAACCTCGATCAGCTTCGTGCGAAGCAGGGATCTGCGCATTGTGGATACTCGGTCGTCGTAGATGATCGTGCCGTGGTTGATGACGATCACACGCTTGGCCACCTGCTCGATATCGCTCACATCGTGGCTCGTTAGAAAAATTGTGGCTCCGCGCTCCTCGTTCACGCGCACCACTAGTTCGCGGAAACGCTGCTTCGCAATGAGATCAAGTCCGATAGTGGGCTCGTCCAGGAACAGGACACGCGGGTCATGGAGCATGGTGGCGGCAAGCTCACACCTCATGCGCTGTCCCAGACTCAGGTTTCGCACAGGGACATCGAAGAGGTCGCCGGCCTCGAGCAATTCGCCGAGTTCGGTGACACGCTGCTCGTGTGCGTCGACCCCGTAGATGCTCGCCAGCAAACCGAACGTCTGGCGTGGAGTGAGCTGGAACCACAACTGGGACCGCTGACCGAACAGCGTCCCTATGTGCCGGACGAGTTTCTTACGTTGCTTCCACGGTGTGAACCCCAGCACAAGGGCATCTCCGCTGCTCGGGTGGAGTATGCCGGTGAGGATCTTGATGGAGGTCGATTTCCCGGCGCCGTTTGGGCCGATGTAGGCGAGTCTTTCTCCCTGGTCGACCTCGAACGAGATGTTCCGAACTGCCTCGATGTGTCGCCGCGGTCGCGGTCCGGGCGCGCGGAAGGTCTTACTGAGCTCTGCCACGGCGATAGCAGCCATACATCACCGTAGGCTGAGTTCTTGGGCTGCACTGTCAAACTGGCGACAGCTCAGCGCCGCGCAGGTCGGGCCAAGAGGTGGGAAGTCGCCTTGCGGGCACGATCGAGGTGGTCGACGTCGTAGTGGTATCGCTCCAGATAGGCCCTGCACAACTCCTCGAGGTCGCTCGAATGAGCCTCCACCAGAAGACTCGACCGCCCTTCGGCAAGTACTCTCTTCGCTCCCTCAAGCGCCTCGACCTCGGCACCCTCGACGTCGATCTTGATGAGGTCGGGAACACCGTAGAGCTCCGCCGCGTCGTCCAGGGACAACACTCTGACGGTGAAATCGCCGTCGGAGTCGTCGAGGTGGCCGGTACCGCTCGAAGTTCCGTGCCGGAAAGAGCCACTGCCCGAGGCCCGTCCGGCCGCGGCGTGGAGGGGAACCACCGGCGCCAGCTCGCCGATATTCCTCCCTGTATTTCGAAGCAGAAGATCGAAGAGCTGGGGATCAGGCTCGAATGCCACGACCTTTCCCGATCTACCGACGCTCCTGGCCATCACCAGACTCACATAGCCAAGGTGTGCTCCGACGTCGAAGCAGTGATCGCCCTTCTGCAGGAGGTCCTGGATCGCTCTGGTGAGCGACGTCTCATCCCGCCCGACCGCCATGTCCTTGTTTTTTCTCGGTTGAAGCTCGAAGTCCAGGCCCCCGATTGGACCTGATTTGATGGTGACGACCGAAAGGCCGGAGGAGGGAAGGGTGGCGTCGAGAAGTCGCCGACTCGATTCCCTCATGACGGGCATGCGCTTCATCCACGCGTACACGGGGGCCGGGACGAGTCGGAGCGAACGGAACACTGCCCTGAGCAGCGCCGACTTGAACCTGGTTTTGGCACGAACGATCGCCGCGCACCCCCTCGACGTTCGTTTGCCTGCCCTACTACGCATTGTGCCCTCTAAGAACCGGGGGCACCAGCCGAACTCGGCGCGATGCGGCCGGCCCGAGATGGCAACTGACCACCAGGGGGTGGGGGTCGATTGCCATTTGAGCGATTCGGCGCCGGGGACAAGAGAGGAGAAGAATAGCCACGGCCAATGAATAGACGGATCTGGATAGTTCTGGGCGCCGCACTCCTGCTGGTGGTGTCGGGGTCCCTCTACCTCAGCACGGCGCGCCGGGCGACGGCGCCGCCCTTTCGGCAGCAGATCTGCTCGCTGGACCCCGAACGGCTCCAACTCATCCGGCGTGGCTACTTTCCGGGGAGATCCGGAGAGATCACCATCCTGCCTCGCACGCCCGCATATTTTGCAAGTGCAGCGGGGGGCTGGACCCATACCGGCCCGTGGCCCTACCTCCAGGACGTGCCTCTCGTCTTCTACGGGCCCGGACTGATCACGCGCGTCGGTCAGATAGAGCGTCCCGTTACCTTGGCAGACGTTGCTCCGACGGTGGCCGATCTAATCGGTGCCGACTTCGATGCGCCCGACGGGAGCCGGCTTGTTGAGGTGCGGGGGAGGAAACCGAGACTCGTAGTCACGATCGTGTTGGACGGTGCGGGGTGGAACGTACTCAGACGATGGCGCGATTCATGGCCGCAGCTCGCCGCAATGGCGACCTCAGGCGTGTCCTTTACCAACGCCACCGTCGGTTCCTCCCCTTCCGTCACGCCTCCGGTGCACACAACGCTGGGAACGGGATCGTTTCCCTGGACTCACGGCATCACGGACATCATGCTCCGTGACGAGTCCGGCCGGCTGGTCGATTCCTTTACTCGGGGAGAGTCCTCCCGGTTCGTCGAAGTGGAGACGCTGGCCGAGGTCTGGGACGAGCAGACAGATAACCGCGCCACCGTCGGAATGGTTGGGTACGAACCGTGGCACCTCGGGATGATTGGTCGAGGAGCCGAGAAGGACGGCGGTGATCGCGACGATGCCGCATGGCTCGATACAGAAACCAACGACTGGATAACAAATCCCGACTACTACCGTCTGCCTCCATCTTTGAACGCAACGGGAGGGCTCGAGGACGACATCAAAGAGCTAGATGCTGCCGACGGGAAAGTCGACGGTTCCTGGAGGGACAAAGAAATCCTGGACGACCCGGCACGAAGGGAAGAGACCCCCGCCTTCATCGCCTATCACATGCGCGCTGCCATGCAGATGATCACCAGGGAAGGCTTCGGGAGCGACGAACTTACAGATCTTCTCTTCATGAACTTCAAACAACCGGACAGGACCGGCCACTACTTCAACATGGAGTCCGTCGAGGTGCGCGACTCGGTGGCCGCCGCGGATCAGCAGCTCCATCTCCTTGAGGGGTTCCTCGATCGGGAAGTGGGTCGTGGACAGTGGTTGCTCGTCGTGACGGCCGACCACGGGCAGCAGCCGGATGCGAGAGCCATTGACGCCTACGACATCGACCCCAACGAACTCAAGCTTGACATCGAGGCCGAACTCGGCCGCGTGGTTCGTGCGCTGTGGCCAACGCAGGTGTTCCTGGACGAACGTGCGATGAAAGAGAAACAGTTGTCGGTCGGAGATGTTGCTCGATTCATCGGCGACTACAGGGTGGTCGACAACATGCGCCGAGGTGACCGTGCGATCTCAAGTGGTCGGTTCAAGCGGACCGACAGGTTGTTCGAGCTGTCGATACCGTCGAAGCTCCTCGAAACCGCGCAGTGCTGACGGCTCGCGCTGCACAATTCTGCGATGGGATCGAGTGGTGTTACTTCGATGAGGGCCGTTCCGGCCCGCCTGCAGGACCAAGGACTTCGGCTCTAGCGCGCGGGCTGCACCTCAGCAGCTCGGCGTAGTCGAGGGCGTCGATCAGCATTGCGAAGCTTGCGACTCTTGTGTCGTTGAGCCACACTCGCCACTCGAGTTCGGAGTGTTTTGTCACACGGATGGCGATCGCGTCCTGCATAGCTCTCCCGTTGTTTCGACCTCCTCAACCTGGGTCGCCCCGCATTCCATTGAACCACCACCACCGGCGAGTGGGAAATACGTATCGCCGGTTCAGATTTTGTTCACCTGACGGGTAATTGGGAGGGGTCGCCGTAGGTGATCTGAGTAGGATCTGGCATGGCCCAGATGGCAGCCGGTGACTCCCTGGAGGACCAGATCATCGCCGTGGCGAGTCTCGTCCGGAGGGGCGAATGGACCACGTACGGAGATATCTCGGCCGCGCTGACCGGTTCCGTGCGTGCCGCACGCGCGGTGGCGCGCGCTGCAGCCCGCAGCGACGATTTTCCCCACGCCCACCGGGTATTGCGGGCCGACGGCTCGGTTGCGCGGGGGGAAGGACCCCGGCGCGCCGAACGGGTCGAGCGAGCAAGGAGGGCACTGGCGGCCGAAGGGGTCGACTTCACCTTGGCGGGCCGAGCCGATCCGGCCACCCGGGTCTACTGGGACGAGCTCGCCCGGCGCGCCGGTAATCTGTAGCCATGTGTAGAAGCATCAAGACCCTGAGACGGGCCGATGATCCGGCCACCGACGACGAGATCCACGCGGCAGCGTTGCAGTTCGTTCGGAAGATTAGTGGATATCGGCAGCCCTCACGAGCAAACCAAGAGGTCTTCGAGGCGGCCGTCGAAGAGATAGCCACAGTCTCGCGAACGCTTCTCAACTCGCTCGTCGTCGGCCGCCGCTCCGCATAACCAGCTGGTCCTCCACAGCGTCTGGGGCCGCCCCAACGGGACGGCCCCCATCGGCGTCGTGGAAACCTAAGGAATGACCGTGGAGTCGAACAGCGGACCGTCGTCGACCGCCACGCCACCCTCATTGATCGGAACGCCGACCGTCACGACTCCGCTGCAGCTCCCACCGAGTTCGTCGGTTGCAGTGAACCCGATGTGGTAGACGCGGCCGTTGCCGGTCCCCACCCGCTCGGCACGGACGTGTGCGTTCTGAGTCCCTACGCCGCGGCCGTCGGGCGCGGTGTCACCGCTATCCGGCGCGTCCACCGCCTCGTCCTGAAAGATGCTGTCGACCGTGATCGTGACCGGGTCGCCCTCCGGATCCGTCACGCCCGAGATGGCGATCCTGCGGAACCTGTGGTTCGGGGGGAACAGCGTGTCCGGAGAGGCAACCGCGCCGGCGCAAGAGGGCCCGACGTTCAGATCCAAGCCGACGACAACTGGGTCGTGATCCGACGACCGGAATTCGTTGGGCTCATACAGCTCATCCTGGGCATCTGACTTGAAGGTGGTGTCATAGTCGAGCAGGTCCGGCTCGTCGGCATTGATGTGCCACTCGGTCGCCCCCGTTACCTGCCGCATCAGCGTGCCGGTAGACAGAGCATGGTCCAGGTACCCGACCAGACCGTCGAACACGAAAGAATAGGCAAGCTCCCCTTCGAACCTGAGGATCAGATCGGTGTAGTCGTCACGGTTCCCCAAAATGTCGTCCGCCCCTTCGAGGATGGCGTCGATCGGGTCTTCTTTGTCGTAGCTGTTGAGGTCACCGATGATCAGGAAGTCATCGTCGCCGCTGGCCGTCGGGTCGGTGGCGAGCCAGTCGACGAGCGCCTCGGCAGCCTGCGTCCTGGTCTGGTTGCAGTTGCCTTGACCATCGCCGGTATCGGGATCGCCGACGTCGTCGCAAGAGGAACCCTTGGACTTGAGGTGGTTGACGGCAACGGTGAACACGCCGCCCGCGCCGTCGGCGAAGGTCTGCGCCAGGACGGGTCTGCTCTTATCGTCCAAGAACCTGGGATCCACTGAGGAGTCGAGGATCTCGTAGTCGCCGAGTGGCGAAACGGATCCCGGCTTGTAAATGAAGCCGACCTTGATCGCGTCCGTCCCGATGGTTCCCGTATCGACGTAGTCATAGGTTCCCGCGCCGAAGATGTCGTTGAGGCCCGCAACGATGTTGGCAAGCGGCTCCACGCCGGTGGTGTTCTCCATCTCGATCAAACCGAAGACGTCTGCATCGATCTCAGACAACGCTGCCAGGATCTTGGCGCGTTGGCGCTCGAACTCTTCAGCGTCGTCCGCCCCGCGGCACTCCTGATTCTGCGCCGGGCCACAGATATCCGGCCCCAGATCGAGGGTGAGGAAGTAGTTGAGCACGTTGAAGCTCGAGACCGTCACGTTGCCACCCACATCGTCCGGCTCCTCGGGCCGAGGGTTGGTCGCCGCGTAATCGGCTCCGGCCGTCGGTTGGATGCGGTAGAGGCCGAAGCTCTCGTCGATCACTCCGATGGAGTTGGCAACCGTGTCCCCGCCTCGGAATCGGTTCTCGAGCGTGAACTCGTCGCCGTTCGGGTGCCGGGTGAAGGTCGGGTTCTGAATGGTCTGGCCGTCGTCCAACGTGATCCGCCGGAGCCGGATCTGCTCCAGCAAGGCGATGGCCGGCGCGCCCGGCTCCACGACGGCGGTCGGCTGATGCAGGCGGTCCTGCCCCTCAAAGGGAAGCGACAGCACCATCTCACCGAATCGGTCGTAGTTGAAGTACTCAGAGATGACGAGATCCTGAGGGAACAACGTCCTCATGCCCTCGAATCGCTCCAGGTCGCCGGGCGCGTCGAGCGGGAACGTACCCGTACCGGGCGACGGCAACGGCGCCGACCCGCAGATCGCGAGGTCCATTACATCGGTGAGCTCGGTCATCGAGGATGCGCCGCCCGAAGTGACGAACTCGGTTACCTCGGCGCGAATCCGAACCAGATCACCGACGTGGACATCGTCTGCGCCGGAGGCAAAGACAAAGACGCCCTCGGAAGTTTCGTCATTTGAGTCGGCCTCTGCGTCCTCCTCTTGGACATAGAAACCATTGAGGTTGCCGTCGTCGGCCTCAGTGTTGTTCTGGAAGTCACCGACCACGACTCCTTCCACGACCACGACCGATCCGTCCAACGGACTCGTGGCGCCGGCATCCTGCACCTCGTGGATAAACGTTGCGGGATCCCCACACGCTCCGAAAGGAGGCGGAGGGGGAGGCGGTTCGGGGCAGTCGTTGGCTTCACCCGGAGTGCTCGTCGTCGATATGAGGTCGACGTTGTTCTGATCCGTGTCGACGCCGTCTGCGCAGCGGGAAATGCTCTCGTTCGGATCGGGTGCATCTACTAGTCCGTCGCCGGATCCCTCGGTGTATGGCGCACCGGTGTCACCCTCGTATGAAACGGCGTCGACCAGTGTTTCTCCGAGCCGGATCGCAACGGCATCGGGCGCGCCGTTCTGGATGAGGTCCTGACCGGGGTCAACGTCGAGATCACAGTTCGGAACGTTCGCGGCGTTGCCGCAGAGAACGAAATAGTCACCGGCGGCCAGCGAAACGTCGGGCAGGGCGAAGGTGCGGTAAACGGATGCTCCTCCGTTGACCCCGTTGACCATTTCGACGCTGTACCCATCCAGATCAATGGCGGCATCTGACACGTTCTTGATCTCCAGGAACTCGGCCGTATCGAAGGAGGGCTGGTCGTAGTCGACCTCGTTCACGACCAGGGTCGTCGACTCCGCGCGCGCCGAGCTTGCCCCCGGCACGACGGCCAGTGCTGCTATCAGCAATAGGCAGACAAATCCCGCAACAAATGTTCGGGTTCGAGCTGCCGCGCTGCCCTTGTCCATATACCCCACCCCTCCTCCGAGCGACTGAGCCCCGGATACTAGTCAGCGATCCCCAGTTGCTGCCAGCGGTTAATGCCGTATTTCATTTAGCAGCCTTCACACGTTTTCGATCGGTACACGTCGTTGCGCCACCAGATGTGGAGGGGCCGGAGAGGTCCCCTCGATCACCCCCCGCGGTCAGGAAGACGGGCTTTCTTCAGTCACTCCCACGGTTAGGGAAGGGCGGGCCACGCGTTCGGTCACAAGGATGAAAGCGATCCCCCAGCCCGCCGCCAAGATTGCCCACAGCGAATTCGCCGCGGACGCGTCGTTGGGAGCAACCAGGGAAGCCACGCCGTAGAAAGCGAGCGCCAGTCCGGCCCCCCATGCGAGGAGGCGCCATCCGCCGATTCGCAGCGAGCCGACCATTCCGAGTCCGACGACGGCCAGGGCGAACCCACCCATCGCCGACCAATGTCCGTAGTGTCGGGCGGACTCGCGTTGGACCACTGAGTCGGTGGAATCCCGGAGGGCGCGCTCGAACATCCTTTCGCACGCTGTGACGCTGACGTCAGGGTCATCGCAATCGTCTTCGACCTGCTGCCAGACGGACCGGCCGATATCTGAGGCATCCAACCCCGTCGAGGTCTGCCCAACGGCAAACACGATCAAGGGCACCGCGGCAAGCAGGACGAGACCCATCATGGGCTGGCTCATCCTCGTCTGGGGCCGCAGGATCTGGCTCCGGGCGGGATGTAGAGCGATCAAGAGGGCCGGAAAGATGATGAATGCAAAAACCACCGGGTCCGCGTCCCTGTCGACCACCAGAACGGCCAGGGCAAGCAGCCAAATCGGAATCGCGACCATGTACATAGCTGCGGGCTTCCTGTCGGGCCGGCGGAGTTGCGTCAGCAAGGCAACGAAACTGAGGACAAAAACAAGGCCGAAGGCCGTCTCGTGGACGCGATGTGATACCGCGGTCTCCTCGAGAAACCAGCCGAGGATGGCAAACGGCATCGGACTGAGCAGCAGATGCATCAGGGCAAACAGGACCAGCACAACGACGAACGCAATCCGGCGCACCCTTCCGGGACGCTTCCCGGAGGTGCGACCGGCAGTAGTTTCCCGCGATGCCGCATCGTTCGCCCGATTTGTACCGCTAACAGCCAATTCGCCTCCCCAATCTGACCGGCCGAGCCGTCGCCTTAATCAGACCTTCGATGAACTCAAACCGCCCCGCGTAAGGTGCCAGCATTATTCAATCTTGAAAGTTCTGGAAGTGGGAACGAGGCCACAGCATAATGTCCCGATGCAGTCTCCAATGCCCGCCCCCGGCCGGGCGGCGATAGAGCAGTGACTCCAGTCAACCGCAGGGCGGCGACCCAATGCAGTGGCCCCCTTCTGTGGGTGGTCCGCGCGGCATGGCTGGGCATTGCCTTGCTTGCCCTGGTTCCTGCAGCGGTCAGCTTTGCGACGCTGTTCGGGAAGTCCTCACTTGAGGTCCTCTTCCAGTCCGGCGTTTTCACCATCGATCCAGACATCTCGACCGGACTCGAGGATCTTGGCCTCGGACACGACTTGCTTCTGGGGGCCGACGTCGGCTTCCGGCTCCTCAGCATTGCCCTCTTCGCAGTGACGGGAATCGTTATCTTCCTGCGCAAGTCGGACGATTGGATGACCGCACTCGTATCGGCGACGCTCCTCACGAGCGCTGCGGCGTGGTTCGCTCCCCTGCAGGCCCTGAGTGGGGACTCGGTGGTCCGGAGCATCGGCGAATGGGTCGGCAACGGGATCCCGTTCACCTCTTCGTTGAGCGGCTCTCTGGCCGGACTCCTCATCGTTCTGTTCATGTACCTGTTCCCGGACGGCCGCTTCGTCCCCCCGTGGACGGCCTACGCGGGCGGCGCGCTCGCCATCCATTTCCTCGCGTCGAACCTATTCGACGGCTCCGTATTCGATTCGACAACCTGGGCGGACCCCCTGCAGATCGCGTTCGTCATTCTTGCCGCGGGCAGCGGAGTGGGGGCTCAGACGTACCGTTACTTTGTTCACTCGGGACCCGTTCACAAACAGCAGAGCAAACTAGTCGTTTCTGCGCTCGTCATAGTGGCCGGCGTCCTCGTGCTGCTCTTCGCCCTGAATCCGGGTCTCGGGTCGGGATTGAGCGACCTCAGTGTCGTTACGCCTCGAGTCGAAGCCCTCTACAACCTCATCCTATTGGCCGTCCTGGGCGCCACTCTTCTGACGCTTCCCGTGTCGATTGGTGTTTCGGTCCTCCGTTATCGATTGTGGGACATCGATGTATTCATCAATCGCACGCTCGTTTACGGAGCAGTGACGGCGATTCTGGGAAGCGCCTACTTCGCGATCGTTTTCGGCATCGGGTCCATTGTCGGACAGTCCTATGTGACCGTCGCAGCCGCCACCTTGTCGGTTGCCGTGGCCTTCGAGCCACTGAGGCGCAAATTCCAGAGCCTCATCGACCGGTATTTCTTCCGCAAGCGTTACGACGCAGTCGTTACCCTTGAGGAGTTCTCGGCGCGACTGCGCGAGCAGATCGACCTCGAAGAGTTGTCGGGCGAGGTGCTGAAGGTCGTCGACGACACTGTGATGCCGGCGGGTGTCTCTCTCTGGGTTCCCTCCGATGGGGATGGCATACCGCCGGGGTCGGTGATGATCCAGCGCATCGGATTCCGGGCGGCACGCTCCGTCGGTGCTGACGACTTCAATGACTCGGTTCTGGACGAACACGGAATGGAAACGCTCCGGGACGCAGGGGGCCCGCTCGATCTCCGCGGGGGCGACCTCGATTCTGAGACCCTCAAGGCATTCAGAGATGTCCACGTCACACTCACGGTGCCCCTGGTAAGCCAGGGAGAACTTGTTGGAATGCTCAATCTCGGTCCCCGACTCAGTGAAACCGACTACTCCACCGAAGACCTGCGATTCCTTGCGAAGTTGTCGGATCAGGCCGCGGCCGCAGTGCGAGTCGCTCTGCTGGTTCGCGAGCACGAAGCCACGCTGCGCGAGCGCGAGCGTATGGAGAACGAGATGCACGTCGCGCAATTGATCCAACAACAGTTCCTCCCGAAGCAGCTGCCGCAGATGAAAGGTTGGGACCTGCACGCGCACTACCACCCGGCCCGCGAGGTAGGTGGCGACTTCTACGACTTCATGGACTTGCCGGATGGCCGCCTGTGCATCGTCACCGGGGACGTCACCGGCAAGGGTGTCCCGGCGGCGCTCGTGATGGCGACCACGCGGAGCATGCTTCGGAGCGAGGCATCGCGTCGCACGTCACCGGCGGAGATCTTGCGCGTGGCCAACGATCAGCTCGTCGCAGATATCCCCACAAACATGTTCGTTACATGTCTGTGCGTCGTTCTCGACCCGCAGACGGGCGAGATCGAGTTCTCCAATGCGGGGCACAACCTTCCCTACATCCGAGGTGATGGCGCAATTGTCGAGCTGCGAGCCACCGGAATGCCACTCGGCTTGATGCCGGACGTCACGTACGAGCAAAAGCGCTCGGTTCTCCAGCCGGGCGAGTGCTTCGTCCTGCACAGCGACGGAATTAGCGAGGCCCACGATGCAACCCGACAGATGTTCGGGTTCACGCGGCTGAAGGCACAGATTCAAGGCTGCACGGAACCAAAACGGATTATCGACAATCTGTTGAACGAACTCGCGTCTTTCACCGAACCCGGCTGGGAGCAGGAGGACGACATCACGTTGGTGGTGGTCCACCGAATCGGAACAACCAACGAGATCAGAGTGCCCCAGGCTCAGATCGAGGCAGAGACTCCCCGGCGCCGCGCGGCTCCCACGCAGGTCCTTCGACGGTAAGCTGCCCTGCTTGGCGCCTAAGGCAGATTGACCGCTGCCGCAGGTGCTTTTCGTGTAGAAAACACACGTCATCGATACCTAACCGGGCTGCTCAGGCGGGTGCCCGGATGAATGACCAGACACTCTGGAGGAGGCTGACAAAGACGTGGACTCCGTACCCTATCTGGCCGTAGTTGCGGCGTTCGCCGGGCTTGCGCTTGCGGCTTACTTCTCTTCCGTCGTTCGATCGGCGGACCCCGGCAATGAACGAATGCAGGAGATCATGGGCGCCATTCGTGAGGGTGCCATGGCGTTCCTGCGGCGCGAGTACCGCTGGATCGCGGTATTCGTGGCCGGCATGTGCATTTTGATCTTCATCGTCCTGGACTACGGCCGTCCATGGGGGGCCATCGCATATCTCGGAGGGGCGGTCTCATCGGCAGTCGCCGGATTTGTTGGGATGAGGACCGCCACCGCAGCCAATGCCCGCACCGCCCATGCCGCCCAGACCGGACCGCAGGCGGCCCTCCCCATCGCATTCCGAGGCGGGGCCGTTATGGGCTTCACGGTCGCGGGACTCGGACTACTCGGCATCGCCCTCGCGTACCTGGTGTTCGTCGAGTGGCTCGAGGTCGACGACGCATTCCAGGTCGTAGCAACGTTTGGGCTCGGTGCATCCTCGATTGCGCTTTTCGCCCGTGTTGGCGGCGGCATCTACACGAAAGCTGCGGATGTGGGCGCCGACCTCGTCGGCAAAGTCGAGGCCGGAATCCCGGAAGACGACCCTCGCAATCCGGCAACCATCGCCGACAACGTCGGCGACAACGTCGGTGATGTTGCAGGCATGGGAGCCGACCTCTTCGAGTCCTATGCCGGATCCCTCGTGGCTCCCCTGGTTCTTGCGTCGTTGCTGTTCGCGACCTCGGACCCCGACCTGCAGCAGGCGGCATTCCTATTCCCGATCCTCATCGGCACTCTAGGAATGGTTGCCTCGATCATCGGAGCCTTCCTCGTCCGAGGTCGAGCTGATTCACTGGACTTCGGCAAGCAGCTGCACCGCGGCACCCTCACCGCGGCCGTACTGGCGGCGGCCTTTTCGCTTCTCGGCTCGCTGTGGTTGTTCAATGACCTCATCGAGCGGCCCATCCTCATGGGCCTGACTATCGTCGTGGGGCTCGGGGCCGGTCTCGCGATCGGTTTCGTGTCCGAGTACTTCACGTCGGGTCACTACTCACCGGTAAAGCGGCTCGCAAAACAGTCGAGCACAGGACCCGCGACCGTGATCATCGGAGGGGTGGCCGAGGGGATGCTCTCGACGGCCGCTTCGGTCGTATTCGTCGTCGGAGCGATCGGCCTCGCCTACTGGCTCGGCAACGAGGCCATGCCCACCATCGAGGCATCGGGAATCTTCGGCGTCTCGCTTGCCGCCATCGGCATGCTCGCGACCACCGGGGCAGTCGTTGCCGTCGACGCCTACGGGCCCATCGCCGACAACGCCGGTGGTATCGCCGAGATGGCTCAGCTCCCGCCAGAGGTCCGGGAAGTCACCGACTCGCTCGACTCCGTCGGGAACACCACCGCTGCGGTTGCCAAGGGGTTTGCAATCGGCTCCGCGGCCATCACTGCGCTTGCGCTGTTCAGGGCGTTCTCGGCCTCGGTTGGATTGGAGGAGATCGACATCGAAAGGGTGCAGGTGACCATTGGCCTCTTCTTAGGCGCGGTCACGCCCTTCGTCTTCGCGGCCCTGACGATGAAATCCGTGGGGCGCGCCGCGCACGACATGATCGAGGAGGTGCGCCAGCAGTTCGCCAGAATCCCGGGATTAAGGGAGGGCAAGGAGGGGGTCCGCCCGGACTACGCACGTTGCGTTGACATCTCCACACGGGCGGCACTGCGCGAGATGGTCATCCCCGGCGGCCTTGCGATCGTGCTTCCGTTGGTCATCGGCTTCATCTCGACCGAGGCGCTCGGCGGATTCCTCGCAGGTGCACTGGTAACAGGTTTCTTGCTGGCCATTTTTATGGCCAACTCCGGGGGTGCGTGGGACAACGCAAAGAAATACATCGAGGCCGGCGCGCTCGGGGGTAAGGGGTCGGAGGAACACAAGGCATCGGTCGTCGGAGATACGGTCGGCGATCCGTTCAAGGACACGTCTGGTCCCTCGATGAACATCCTCATCAAGGTGATGACGATCGTGTCGTTGGTGTTCGCGCCGTCGTTCCTCTAGGGGTTCACGAACTATCTGCTGTCACCGGCATCCTGTCGGAAGCCACCGCAAACAGTGCGCTAATTTTGGCGGCGGCGGCTCGCCGACCGATAGCGGCCCCGGAAGTAGACGAGGGGTTCGTCGAAATCGCTCATGGTGAACTCGTCTACGGCGCTCCGGACGAGCACGTGGTACCCCACGTCGGCCGCTTCCTCGAGGGAACACATCGCTCGATCCGGGAAGTCCAGGAGGACCGGCCCCCATTGGGAGGCCTCGGCAGCGAGCCCGGCAAACAGGCCGCCGGGGCTGGGGCGGGTGCCGGCGAAACGCTCCGCAAGCGTCTCGTTCCCCTCCCCCAGGACATGCACCACGAACCTGCCCGTACTGCGGATCGCGTCCCACAGGTCGCTCGTGGGAGAGATCAGGCCAAGAAGGAGTGCCGGGCGGCCCTCGGCGACGAGAACGGAAGAGACCGTCAGTCCGGTTGCCGTCGCGGCCCCTCCCGCGGTCCACACCGTCACCGGTGCCGCGAGCCGGCCGCGGAACTGTCGGGCCGGCTCCCGCAGCTCCCGAGGAGTTGCAAATGGGTTTTCGTAATGAATGCGTCCCTGGGGCTCCGTCACGGGGACACGTTAGCCGGAATCCCGTTCTCCGGTAGTGCACTACACCAGGCGCGCGCCAAGCGGGCGAGCCGGCGCGCACGCCTGAGCGGCTCCGGGGTCCGAGCGCGCCCGCACGCCGATAGCGTGACCTCCGCTGCAGTCTCGGCATCCGTGCGCCAGCCCGAGTGCACCACCAGTGCACGTGCACCCTGTCTCGTCCGAAGCATGTAGCCCACCAGCTCGCCGTCCAACTGCAGCGGAGCGGTTGCGCCGCGACGGTCCGAAGGTTCATCGCCGGAAGCTTCAAGGGGGCGGCGCGTGACGCCGACCGTTGGAACCCCGAGGACGGCACCAAGGTGGAGGGCCAGGCCGGCGCGCCGGGGGTGGTCGCGACCGCTGGCGTTCACGAGCAGTACGTCGAGCCTCACCGGCAGTTCGGTGACCGCGTCCGTAAGCAGCGGACCCTCGCGCAAAGCGAGGTAGCCGGGCGTGTAGGCCGCTCGGGCAAACCCGCCCACCGCGACCTCCTCCCGGCCCGCCGCGGCGGCCGCCCACCCAGGCTCACCGGCGACACCCGGCCCGGCGCGATCTCGTGTGAAACAAACGAAACACCCGCCGATCACGAGTTCGACACCACCGGGAATCGGCTCCTGCCTCGCCGCCGCGAGATCGACCTGTACGCGCTCTAGTTCCTCGACCGAAAGTGGCCACTCCACGGCGCTACCCGGCCGGATGTGCGCCGCGGCTCTGAAGTTCTTCTACGAACTCCAACATGTGCGTGTAGTGCGAGCCCTTCCAATAGACCCGCTCGCAGTCTGTGCACATCCGGAACTCGTCGTAGTAGCGAGCGGTGCGCGGTGGAAGACGGTCCTCGACGAGTGCCTTGGCTACCGGGGTGAGCACACCATTGCAACTGAGACAGCGCCGGAATGGATCGATCTCTCTGAACAGATCAAATCGTCGAAGGACCTCGACGGTTTGCGCCCGCGGGTCCGTCCCACGTACGAAGTACCCGTGTGTCACCGCACTCCGCTTGAGGATTCCAACGTCGCGCGTCAACAGAGCCCGGCGCTCCGAAACGGACGTTTCCACGAGCTCGACGTCCGAGTAGTCGTTGCGGTACAGACAGTCGAAGCCCAGCAGCCGCAGGTGTCTGGCGAGAGCGCCGAGGTGAGCATCGAGGACGAAGCGTGGGTCTCGCAATGGCTCCGGTCGGACCCTAACGATGCCTTTGACATCGAACGACTCAAATACCGGATAGACGCTGATGCGGTCGCGATCCTCGATCCTGTAGGAGAAGTCGACCGACCTGCCGTTCACGAGCACGACGTCGACCTCGGTGTGTGGCACACCGCAGGCCTCGATCATGTCCTTCACCGACGCACCCACATCGAACTCGCGTGTGAGGACCGATCCTCGGGCGACCTGAGGCAGGAAGTCATTGAGCTCGGCGTAGAAACGGAAGTGAGCGCGCTTCACGCGGCCACTACCGGGAGGCGCGTTCCGTCTCGACCTTGGCGGCGGTGTCGGCCTGGCGCTGCTCCAGGCGCTTCTGTGCGGCCGTGGCGAGGTCCTCGTGCATCTCCAGAAGCCGGCGGAAAGCCTCCTTCATAAGGACGAGTAGTTCGCTGTCTTCAACCGCCTGCGCATTCTTGGTGTGGGTGGTGTCGAGCATCAAGGACATCTCGCCGAAGAAGTTGCCGGGGCCGGTCCGGGCGATCTCGAACTCGGCGCCGTTGATCACATCGAAGATCCGCACTTCGCCCGAGAGGACTATGTAGAGCGCCTCCCCCGGTGACCCTTTCTCGAACACCATTGCGCCGGCGGGCCACGAAAGATTCACGGACGCGCCGACGATCCGCAGAAGGTCCCTGTCGGTGAGGAGGTCGAAACCGGGGACCTGCCGCAGCGCCTTGACGAGACTATGAGTAATTGGTCGAGTCATTCCAGCACCCCCTCCTATGATCGTAAGCGACACGCGTATACCGAGGAGGACGGATGTCCCTGTCGAAAACCCCTCTGCGGATCGCTCAGATCAGCGACATCCACTGCGGCGAGCCAACATTCGATCGCGAGATGATGTCTTCGACGATCAAGCGAATTAACCACATGGACCCGGATCTCGTTGTGGTCGCAGGCGACCTGACCGCTGCCGGTTACGAATGGGAGTTCCAGGAGGCCGAGCGCTGGCTCGACGAGATCGAATATCCCAAGATCGTCGTTCCCGGCAACCATGACGCCCGGAACGTGGGCTATGTGCACTTCGGATCCTTTTTCGGGAAGCGTTTTTCGGTCATAAGGGAAGCCTTTGGACGCGAACGTGCGGAACGCCTTCGGGCCACCGGTTATTCGGTGGTGGCGGTGGACTCGTCGGAACCCGACCTCAACGACGGGCGCGTCGGCAGAGAGCACTATCCGTGGATCAAACAGCAGTTCTCCTTATACCCGGACGACATCAAGATCTTCGTCATCCATCACCATCTCGTTCCGATACCGGGCACCGGGCGGGAGCGAAACATCATCACCGATGCCGGCGATGTCCTCGCCGAGTTGACCCAGCTCGACATCGACGTGGTGCTCTCCGGACACAAACACGTTCCTTTCTTCTGGGGGCTCAATGGAATGCTGGTCTGCAACTCGGGCACGGCGGCGACGCGGCGCGTCAGAGGCCGGACTCCCCCGTCCTGGAACGAGATCCAGGTCGACGCCTCGACGATCAAGACCTATCTGCATTACGAGGACGGCCGGCGCGAGCTCTCACTGATTTTCAATCTGCGTACCCGGGAGATAACTCGAGAGGCCTTCTACATGACCGACGATTTCCTGGGCTCGAACCGGCTGTTCTTCGAGCCCGAGGAGGTCACGGGGTAGTCGGGCCGGCAGGATAATTGGGGGGTAAGCCGACGAGGTTGGAGGAGGCGATCGTGGTCAATAAACGCGATCGAGTGGAGGTCGAGTCGGAGAAGGTCGGGGACCCGCCGCGGACGGGAGTCGTTACCGGGGTTGAGGGGCGGCTGATAACCATTGCGTGGGATACGGGGGGCGAATCGTCGCTGGTTCCCAGTGCGGGGTCGCTGAGAGTGGTCGCAGGTAAGGGGAGCAGCGCCCAGTCCCGAAACAGGTAGGCAGCCGCCGAGCTGGAAAGCTCGCGGTCAGGCCGAGGGGATTCCGAAGAAAACCGAGTGTGGGGCGCCTCTCTCAGAGATGATGTGACCACATGAGAGAGGAGGGTGGATGAGTAGAGTCGGCCGCTTGGTGGCCGTGCTCGAGGACTTCCTCGACGCCGCCCCCAGCGTCGAGTCCGCGGCCGTAACGACCCCGGACGGCTGGCCCGTGGTGTGTGCCCTCCCGGACGGTTTCGAGGAGAACCGCCTCGCTGCAATGAGCGCGTCAGTGCTCGTCCTCGCGGAACGAATCTCCGGGGAGCTTGGCAAGGGCGACGTCAACCATGTTTACGTCTCCGGTGACGACGGACAAGCCATCCTGATGCCGGCCGGCCCGGACGCCATGTTCGTCGTAACGACCTATCCCACGGCGAAGATCGGCCTTGTCTTGTTCGAGATGCGGAGATCGGAGCGGCAGATCGCCACGGTCATGGACTCGTATCGCGCCGTCGACGAGCTCAAGGTCGTCGTGGCCGACGAGAAGGCTCCCGGAGGGCGCGTCGTCGACCTAACCGAAGTCGACATCCACGAGTCCCAGTAGCCGGTTCTTTTCTCCTGTGAGCGTCTGCCAGACGCACGGAGAAGAAAAGAACGCGTTAACTCCGCTTGCGCGAGCCCCTGCGACCTCGAACCCGGATCGCTGTGCGCGCCGTCAGCAGTGCGAGGATGGCCACCACTTGTGCACCCAGGATTACCCGGTTCACGTCCACCGCTGGCTGCCAGCGAACGCTATCGCCGTGAATCACGTAGACGCCTGCCGGTTTGGCCGCCATCCCAAAGCCGGCCCCCTCCCCGTGGCCGGTGTCCTGAGGCCCGTCGCCGGATCCCCCGCCGCCACCGCCCATGATGCGGGCCGCCGGAATGACGGTGAGGCCGTTCTTCTCGTACGGGTCGCCGAACACACGCTTCACGGTCAAGGCATCGCGCGCTCCACCGATCACAGAATCAAATGCCACAGCACTCCCCTTTCGCTTCCCGGTTACCAAGCACACCTAGTCTGCCGGACGAGACCCCACACGCCACAGGGCCGTTCGGACGACCTTAACGGGGGCGAGGTGCCTCAGTTGTTCCCGGCGGCCCACCCACTTAAAGGCTTTTTGCCTCGCTGCCGACAAATAGTGGCGGAACAAACCGCTCCCGGCCCCCACAGGACGGCGGGGCAGATAAGGGACTGGACGGACGATGGCTCTGTTTGCGGAGACTTTTGCATCACGAAGGAAGGGGCTAAGCCTCGTCGCGGGCACCCTCGTAGGGATCCCTGTGGCGCTGTTCGCCGCGCTCAATGCGCTCCCCAGCCTGGACCTTTACTTCGAATCCGCCAACTTTCATTTGATCGTCGTCAGCGCGATCGCGGCGTGCTCTGCGGGGATGGCGATCCTGGCCGGTGTGGCGGCGGCCCGCTCCCGAGAGGCCTCGCTCGTGTTCCTTGCCCTCGGTTGTGTTGCCGTCGGCGTGGGGATGCTCGGCCACGGTCTCACCACGCCCGGCGTGGCCGGCACCGAGATGAACCTGTGGGTAGTGCGGCTCCCGATGATGGCGATTGCAGCCTTTGCAGGGTGCCAGGCCGCAGCGGCTTTGCGCCCGCGGCGCGCCGTTGCTCGTTTCGCGGCAGCCCATCCGTGGATCTCCCTGGCGGTGCCGAGCGCGGTGATGATTGCCGCAGTGGTGTGGGTGCGCGCCGATCCCTTGCGCGGCTTTGGATCACGCCCGTTCCCCGCGGAAGAGCCGGTGACGGAGATCGTCCAGTTGCTGACGGCACTGGTTCTGGTCGTCGTGGGGCTGATCCACTGGCGCAGGTGGCGCTTCAACGGCGACACCGTGCAGCTTGCGCTCGTGCTTGCCTCGCTGCTGGCCGCCGAAGCGATTGGGTCGATGCGTTTCGGGCGCCTTTGGCATCTCTCGTGGTGGGACTACCACGTGCTCCTTCTCGTGGGCTTCGGCACCACCGTGTACGCAGTCATCGCCGGGTCCCTGAGGACGCACCGCCAGAAGGACGGCCTCACACACGTCTTTCAAAGCGGCGCACTTCATCACATCTCGCGCGGCTATCCGGAAGCGCTGAACGCACTGGCCGCGGCGGTTGAAGCGCGCGACGCATACACCCGAGGACACTCCCAGCGCGTGACGAGCATCTCGCTTGCCATCGGACAACAACTCGGTCTCGGTGCCGACAAGTTGCGCCAGCTCGTCTGGGGCGCGGAGCTCCACGACATCGGAAAGATCGGAATCCCCGACTACGTCATGCAGAAGGAGGGGCCGCTTACTCCGAGCGAACGGTCGCTTGTGGAACAGCATCCCGTCATCGGATGGGAGATCGCCCGTCAGGCGAGCTCTCTGCGGGAGGTCCTCGAGGTCGTCCGGCACCACCACGAGCGATTCGACGGGGCGGGGTATCCGGACAAGCTCGCCGGCGACGCCATACCGCGCGCCGCGCGGATAGTGGCCGTCGCAGACGTATGGGATGCCCTCACCTCGGACCGCTCCTATCGTCCCGCGTGGAGCCGAGACCGGGCGCTCCAGATCATGCTCGAGGGCAGGGGCACCCAGTTCGACCCCCACTGTCTCGACGCGTTCCTCGACATCATCGACTCCCTCGAGACACCCGAGCCTGCAGATCACTCCGGAGGTGGCGGGCGCCCTCAGCACCGCCGGCCCGAGCCTATGGAAGCCGCCCACCACGAGGGACCCGATCGCGACCTGACCTGAGCCGTTAGCAGGCACAGTCACCAAACCTGAGCGCATCGCGCTCACCTTTTGGAATACCCAGGTGACCATCTCCGTTGGAGGGTTCAAAGCGACTACCTACGGAGGGGTGTTGGTGCAAGAGGCAAAGGCACAGATTCTCCCGATATTTCCCCTAACGCACGGCGTCGTGCTGCCCCACATGGTGGTGACGATTGCCCTCGAAAGCGACGAATCCAGGGCAGCCGTGGCTGCCGCCCGGCGGGCCGAAAACCTCGTCCTGCTCATTCCTCGGACCGAGTCCGGATTCGCCCGGGTTGGGACCGTGGCGAAGATCGAGGACTCGGGACAGCTCCCGTCGGGGCTCGAAGCCAGTGTGATCCGCGGCCTCCGCCGCGGCGTCGTCCGGACCGGAGTACCGGGCACCGGCGAGGCCACGTGGGTCGAGATCGACCCAGCCGACGATGATTCGTCGTCGTCGGAGCGAGCGGTTGAGCTCGCGCGCGAGTACCGCGCTACTGCAGAGGCCATGCTCGAGGCTCAGGGCCGAGGAGAACTCGCCGAGCTGCTCCGGGGAATGAGGGGGGAACCCGGCGCGATCGCCGACATGGCCGGATACTCCCCCGACCTCAGCTTCGAACAGAAGATCGAGCTGCTCGAGTCGACGGATGTCGAGGAACGCCTGGAGAAGGTCTTGGAATGGACCCAGGATCTGCTCGCAGAAGCAACGCTCAAAGACAAGATCCGATCCGAGGCAGCGGAACAGATGGGCAAGACGCAGAGGGAGTACGTGCTGCGGCAACAGCTCGAGGCGATTCGCAAGGAGCTCGGTGAAGACGACGAGGAAGATGTCGTTGCCGAATACCGCACGAAGATAGACGCCGTGGGGATGTCGGACGAAGTCCGTAAGGAAGCGGAGCGCGAGCTCAAGCGGCTGGAACGGACTCCTCCTCAGAACCCAGAGCACGGCTGGATCCGGACGTACCTCGACTGGATGGTCGAGATTCCGTGGGACGCCCGGTCGGAAGACAATTTCGACATCGACGAGGCGCGCAAGATCCTCGACGAGGACCACACCGGTCTGGCCGATGTAAAGGACCGGCTGATCGAGTTCCTCGCGGTTCGCAAGCTGCGCGCCGAGCGGGGGCTCGGAACACCCACCGGGCGCGGTTCCGGCGTTGTGTTGACGCTCGTCGGTCCTCCCGGTGTGGGCAAGACCTCGCTGGGTGAGTCGATCGCGCGGGCACTCGGACGGAAGTTCGTGCGTGCTTCGCTGGGTGGCGTACGCGACGAGGCCGAGATCCGAGGTCACCGCCGCACGTACATCGGAGCGCTTCCGGGGAGGATTGCGCGCGCACTCAAAGAGGCCGGCACTAAGAACCCCGTCTTCATGCTCGACGAGGTCGACAAGGTCGGCGCGGACTGGCGGGGTGATCCTTCCTCGGCCCTTCTCGAGGTGCTCGACCCGGCGCAGAACCATAGCTTCCGCGATCACTACCTCGACGTCGAGCTCGACCTATCCGAGGTCCTCTTCGTATGCACCGCCAACGTGATCGAAACGATTCCTCAACCGTTGCTCGACCGCATGGAAGTGATCTCGCTCGACGGTTACACGGAGTACGAAAAGGTGGCCATCGCGCGCGACCACCTGCTTCCGCGCCAGTTGGAGCGTGCCGGTCTCGAGGAAGAGGAAGCCGAGTTCACGGAGTCAGGACTTCGCACGATCATCCGTCACTACACCCGCGAGGCGGGCGTGCGCGGACTCGAGCGTCAGATTGGGTCGGTGCTGAGGAAGATCGCATCGCAGATCGCGGCCGGCGACCTGCCTGCCACCGTTGTCGTCGACGAGAGCGACGTACAAAAGTACCTGGGGAAGCGGAGGTTCCACTTCGAGGCGGCGGAACGCACGTCCGTTCCCGGCGTTGCGACGGGCCTGGCCGTCACCGCGGCGGGAGGCGACGTACTGTTCGTCGAGGCGGGCGCGCTCGAGGGAGAGACAGGCCTGACCCTTACCGGTCAGTTAGGCGACGTCATGAAGGAGTCGGCTCAGATCGCGCTGTCATACGTCCGGTCACACGCCGAGGAGCTCGGGTTATCACAGGATGGGTTGAACGGAAAGTTCCACGTTCACGTTCCGGCGGGCGCGGTGCCGAAGGACGGACCGTCGGCGGGCGTCGCAATCGTGTCGGCGCTCATGAGCCTGGCCTCAGGACGTCCCGTACGCAGTACCGTCGGAATGACGGGAGAGGTCACGCTGCAGGGCCGCGTTCTGCCCATCGGAGGCGTGAAACAGAAGGTACTCGCGGCACATCGAGCCGGATTGCGTGAGGTCATGCTCCCGGCGCGCAACGAGCCGGACCTCGACGATCTTCCGGATGACATCCGCACCGAGATGACGGTGCACCTCGTCGACGACGTCCGGACGGCGCTGGAGCATGTGCTCGAGCCGAATCCCGAGGTGCGCGCCGCTTAGACAATCAGACGGCCTCCGAAATGGCAGTTAGCCACGACATTTCGTGGTCGATTGCCATCTCGGCCTTTCCGACTTCGGGAGTCATCTCCACTCCTTTGCGTTCCGGTCGGCGGCGACCTCTTCGTTTGTGCGGCCCGTCAAGACGGACTCCGGCTGCGTCTTCACCGGATTGCGGCGGGCGTCGGCCTCCTCGTCCTTCATCTTCACGAGGATCCAGCGCTCGTCCTGACCGCGCGCTACTCGGGTGAGCGCATATCCACCGCGGAGCTTCTGTCCCTCGAGCCACACAGTCACGTGCCCCCGATCCAGCTTCTCCTCGAGGGGGGCATCCGGTGCGCTCCGGGACAGGATCCGATACGGACCGGTGTCCCACACGATGACACTTCCCGCCCCGTAGTTGCCCTCGGGAATGACGCCCTCGAAGTCGATGTAATCGAGGGGATGATCCTCGGTGGGCATCGCAAGTCGCTTCTCGCGTGGGTCGGTCGATGGTCCCTTCGGAACCGCCCACGACTTGAGAACACCGCCGGATTCCAGGCGGAAGTCGTAGTGGAGGCTCCGAGCGGCGTGCTTCTGGATCACGAAGCGAGGCGACCCGCGCCCCTTCTTGCCTCCGGATGGCTCCGGGGTCCTACGGAGATCTCTCTTGCGCCTGTATTCGTCAAGTCCCATCTTTGACCACGGAAGTAGGCTGCCCTCTCGTATCGTTTCTATCCCACAGACCCCAATACCTACGTGTCCATAGAGCAAGGAGAAAACAGTGTCTGACCTGCTCGATCGCAAACTGCTCGTCTTCCGCCAGAAGGTCAAGCTCATCGAGATGAACCAGGAATTCAAGATCTGGGACGAGTCCGGTGCGGAGATCGGATCCATCAGGCAGGAGGGTCAGTCCGCGCTAAAGAAGGCGGCGCGCCTCCTCACGAGTCTGGACCAGTTCATGACTCACACGCTCGCCGTTTACGACATGACGGGAACGAAGGTGTGCGAGTTGACACGGCCTCGCAAGGTCGTCAAATCCCGCCTGTCAGTCAAAGATGGGATGGGACGAGAGGCCGGCACGATTACTCAGGCGAACGTCTTCGGGAAGATCCGGTTCGACCTTCAGGGTGCTGCGGGCCAGCCGCTCGGGCAGCTCCGTGCAGAGAACTGGCGGGCCTGGAACTTCTCCATCGTCGATCCAACCGAACGTGAGGTGGCGCGCATTACAAAGAAGTGGGAAGGACTCGCAAAGACTATGTTCACAACCGCCGACAACTACGTTCTGGAGATCGATCCCGGCGTCACCGGGGATCTGCGACTCCTTGTTCTCGCTTCGGCGGCCGGGGTCGACGTTGCCCTCAAGCAGGACAAACGAGGTTTCAATTAGCTTCCGAAGGAGGTCGGTGGGATGCGCCTCTGTTTGATGATCGAGGGTCAGGAAGACGTCACCTGGGATCAATGGTGTGCACTCGCCGACGCGTGCGAGAGCGGCGGCCTCGAGGGGCTATTTCGCTCAGACCACTACCTGTCCGTGTCCGGCTACACGGAGCGCGGGTCCCTGGATGCCTGGACAACACTTGCCGGGCTTGCGGCCCGGACGCCGAAAATCCGGCTCGGCAGCCTTGTATCCCCGGCGACATTCAGGCATCCCTCCGTTCTGGCAAAGAGCGTCGCTACCGTCGACCACATCTCGGGTGGGCGCGCCGAACTCGGTATCGGTGCCGGTTGGAACCTCGCCGAACACACGGCCTACGGCTTCCCCTTCCCCGATGCCCCCGCTCGCATCGAGATGCTCACCGAACAGATCGAGATCGTGCACCGACAATGGAGCGACCTGCCCTTCGACTTCAAGGGCAAGCACTACACACTCAACGACCTCAATGCGCTGCCCAAGCCCCTGCAGGATCCGCACCCAAACCTGATCGTCGGCGGAAGTGCCAATAGGCGAACCGCCGCACTCGCAGCTCGGTGGGCCGATGAGTACAACGTGGTCTACGCGAGCCCGGCCGTCTGCGCCGACAAGAGAACTCGGGTGGCGGCCGCGTGGGAAGCCGAGGGGCGCGATCCGGCCACGCTCGTGTTTTCGTTGATGACCGGCTGCATCGTGGGTCGCGACCGCCGGGAAGTTGAACGTAGGGCGCGCCGCGTCATGGACCTGGACGGCAACGATGGCTCCGTCGAGGGGTGGATCGAGGGGCTGGGCGACGCGTGGATCGTCGGAACGGTGGACGAGGTCGTTGATCACCTCGGCCGGCTCGAGGAGGCGGGCGTAACACGGGTGATGCTTCAGCACCTGGCTCACGAGGACATCGAGATGGTGCATTTGATCGGCGAGGAGGTTGCACCCCGCGTCGGCGATTAGCCAGCTCGCCATAACCGTGACCTGGGATTTCATTTCCAGGACTAGTCACATACTCGACTGCGGAGCGCATTCAAGGCCGGAATGACTAGAAATCGCTAGTCTCCGGACCGCAGGCATTTAGGCCCCCGGGACCATGAACAAAAGTCCCCGCTTGGCCGATAAATGAATCGTCCAGCGAGATACACAACGCGAAAAAGGCAAACCCGTTGCGAGGCGGGGACGCAAAGCTACCGGACCCACTGGGTCGGCGGGGCTACCGAACGAAAGGAAAGCGCTATGCGCGCTCTCGTTGTCGACGACGATCAGTCGATTCAGCAGATTCTCGAGCTCGCGCTCTCAGATGAGGGATACGAGGTCGTGACCGCGTCGAATGGGCCAGAAGCGCTCGAGAAGGCTCGAAAGTCGTTACCCGACATTGTCATCCTGGATGTCATGATGCCGTTCGTCGACGGCATCCAGGTGGCGGAGGCACTGCACAAAGACAAGCAGCTGTCCCGCACGCCGATCATCATGCTCACCGCCAGAACGACCGACGATGATGTCTGGGCGGGATGGCGAGCGGGCGCCGCTTCCTATCTCACTAAGCCGGTCGATTTCGAGCTCCTCTTCACCGAGATGGAGCGAGTCATCGCCGATCGCAAGTTGCAGGCAGTCTGATGATCCGTCACCGATCCCTCCGCCGGGGAGGGCTGCTTGCGGTCCTCGCCCTTGTTGCACTACTCCTTCCGACGACTGCGGCTCCCGCAGCCGGCAAATTCACGACCGTCGTAGTTGTGGGAGAGCGATCCTCCAACGACGCCGCACAAGCGGTCCGCCTCCACGGAGGCACGATCCATCAGCACGTCACTCTCGTCGACGGCGTGATCGCTCGCGTTCCTGCGGCTCACGTCTCCGAACTCTCCACGGACCCGCGTGTGGAGTCGGTTACCCGCAACTACAAGCTCAACGTCCAAAGCGCTTCCTACAAGAGTGAGCGCGAGCTGGGAACGACCTACCCCCTGAGCGTCGGGGCCATGAACCTGTGGCGCAACGGCGTTACCGGCTCTGGCGTCGGTGTGGCACTGCTCGACACCGGCGTGTCGGACCACCCCGATCTCGCCGGCCGCGTCGTTGCGAGTGCCGACCTGACGAACGAGGGCACCTTCTCCGATAGCTACGGGCACGGCACATCGATGGCAGGGATCATCGCCGGCGACGGCTCTGCCTCCGGCCAGCGTTACGTTGGAATCGCACCACGCTCAAACCTCGTGTCCGTCAAGGTAGCGAGCGCCGACGGGAGCACAACGCTCGGTCAGGTCCTGTATGGACTGCAGCTGATCGATGCATCGAAAGCTAGCTACAACATCCGAGTCGTCCTCATGGCACTTGCGGGCCCGGCCACAAGCGGTCCGGATCCACTGGTGCTTGCGGTCGAGCGTCTGTGGGCCGATGGCCTGGTTGTCGTCACGGCGGCCGGCAACTCGGGCCCCGGCCCCGGCTCGATCGCCTCACCCGGAGTCGATCCCTACGTCATCACCGTAGGGGCCACAGACGAGTCTGGAACGCCCGGACTCTCCGACGACTTCGTCGCCGAGTGGTCGGCTCGCGGTCCTTCGGTCTTCGGCCTCCAGAAGCCCGACTTCGTTGCACCCGGCACCGCAATAGTTTCGCTTCGTGCACCCGGGAGCACCGTCGACACCACCTACCCCAATGCACGTATCGAGGATGACTACTTCCGGGGATCCGGGACCTCGATGTCGGCCGCCATCACGGCCGGCGCAGCCGCTCTGCTCCTCCAGGCAGAGCCGGGTCTGAGCCCCGATGCAGTCAAGGGCCGCCTGCTCGGCGGCGCCGCTCCCCTGGCGGGAGCGGACGTCCACTCCACCGGTGCCGGCGTTGTCGATGTGGCGGCGGCCGTTGCCTCATCGGCACCACCTGCCAACACCGATCTCCCTGCGCTCCCCGCGGGCGGACCTGCCCCGTATCCGAGCGACCCGCAACCAGACAACGGCAAGGGATCGGGCAAGAGCTCGTGGGATTGGTACCGCAGCCCGGTGGGCGGAGATCGCTGGCTGGGACGTGGATGGGCAAACAAGGCCTGGAACGGCGCCGAGTGGGTCGGCCGTGGATGGGCCGGCCGTGGATGGGCCGGCGCCGATTGGTCGGGACGTGGATGGGCCGGACGCGGATGGGCCGGTCGGGGATGGGCCGGTCGGGGATGGGCCGGAGAACTGTGGAGTAACTCTGACTGGTCCGGGCGTGGATGGGCCGGCAGAGGTTGGGCCGCCGACAACTGGACCGCCGAGGAATGGCGCTAGCGCCGAGTTCCGCTCCTGCTTTAGCGGTATACGCACAAAGGAGGATCGCCACCTACGTCCTGGCTTGGACGGGGGTGGCGGTCCTTGCCGCGCTGTCCCTTGTGGTCGCGCCCACGAGACCCGGCGCGCCGCTCGAATCTCGTCCGGTCGCCATTCTCCTCTTCGCCCTCATCACTGTGGCGGCAGAGGGGATCATCCTCTACCTCCACCACGGAAAGTCCACCGAGTTCATCACACTCGTGGAAGCCGCTGTGGCGATCAACATCCTGCTGTTCTCGTACCAAAACGCCTTGCTGATCACCCTGGCCGGCATGGCGATTGCCAACCTCCTCCATCGCAGGCACCCGATCAAGTTCCTCTTCAACACCGCGCAGTACACCGTGTCGACGGTTGCCGCGCTGATCGTCTTCCACCAGTTGTCCGGCGGCGCAGATCCTCTGAGTGCCCAAGGTCTGATTGCGCTTGCCATGGGCGTCACCGCCTTCGGCGTCACCAACCTCGTAGCCATGTCCGGTCTCGTTTCGATACTGGAGGACCGCAAGTTCGCACCGGTGCTCCGATCGAGTGTGCAGATGTCCGCGCTGACCGTCTACGGCAACGCCGCTGTCGGTATCGTGAGTGCCGTCCTGTGGCAGACGCGGCCCGAATTCCTTGCGCTTCTAGTCGTGCCTGCGGCGACCCTCCACCTTGCCTATCGTGGAGTGGTCCGCTCCGCCGAACTCCTCGAAGAGGTGGTGACCGAACGCGACCGCCTGAACCGGATCGTGGGCGGAGCATCCGATGGGATCGTGCTGTTGGATCGGGACGGTGGGGTCGTGGTGTGGAGTCCGGCAATGGTTCGGTTCACGGGGATCGAAGAGAACGACGCCCGCGGCCGCTTGATCTCGGAGGTCCTCGTTGCGGACGATCCCTCCGGACAGCCCGTGGACTCCCTCGAGCCACTGCGCCTTGCGAGCCCCGACGCTCCCGTCACCTCCGTTGAGATGGTGCTCAGGCATCGCGAGGGAGGTGAGCGGGTCGCTCAGGCGCGCCACACCATGCTGTTCGATCAGCACGGAAGCTGCACCGGCGACGCGATCCTCATCCACGACATCACACACGAGTACGAGGCGGAACGCCTGAAGGACGATTTCCTGGCGCGTGTCTCTCACGAACTCCGTACTCCGCTGACGCCGATCAAGGGCTACGCGCAGACGCTGTTGCGAAAGAAAGGCAACGTCTCACCCGAGCGAATGGAAGACGCACTCGGCCGCATCGTCGAGAGGGTCGACCACATGACTTTGCTAATCGACGATGTGCTGCTGGTTGCACGAATGGTCGCCGGAAGCGCAAACGTCGAGGGCACGATGCGCATGGATTCGGTCGACCTCGTCGATCTCGTCGAAACCACACTCCCGCCGTTCAGGAGCATGGAGCCGGACCGGCAGTTCGAGCTCCTCGCAGACCCTGATCTGCCGCTGGTGGTTGCCGACCGGACGAGGGTGGCGCAGATCGCTGCCAACCTCGTGTCGAACGCGAGCAAGTACTCCGCGAAGGACGCGCCCGTCACGGTCCAGTTGCACAACGAGGGCCAGTGGATCGCCCTGGGAGTGGCCGACCGCGGGCGCGGCATCCCTCCGGATCAGGTCGATAAGGTATTCGAACGTTTCCACCGCCTCGAGAACCCGCTCACGATGGAAACCGGCGGCATCGGCCTGGGGCTGTACATCACACGCGGCTTCGCCGAGGCCATGGGCGGCACGCTCACCGTCACGAGCAAGGTCGGCGAGGGCTCGACGTTTACGCTCCGGCTGCCGAATCCGGAGTGGAAGCCCGCCCACTAGGGCCGGCATCAAACCTGTGTACACCACACGACAATCCTTGTCGTTCTGTGTACGGAGGTTTGGTGAGGGTCAGCGCGCGCAGGCCGCCCGGATCTGTGGCCGCGCCCGGCGCAGGGCCTGCTTCTTCTTTCCGTCCGCGATCAGCAAGTTCACGTCGCCGTAGATGTCGATGAGCGCGCTGTAGCGTTTGCTTCCGGGGCCGAACTCGTTCGATGCCTCGATGAACAGCGCCGCGGTGGCGTTCGACTTGCCGAAGGCCTTGGAGAGGTCGCGCAGATAACGTGTCACCTTTCGCCGGCAGCCGCGGCCGTGCGCTCCCGAAGTGCCTCCGGGATCCGCTACTTCCGGCCGCACGGCTTGGGGCCCGCCGCTCGTCTCCTCCGAGAACGACAGAAAGATCAGCACCCCTGCCACAAACGGCAGAATGAGTCCTGTGACTAGGACGGCCACCGCCAGGCGCGATACGTTCGGCCGCGGCGGGAGCGGGATCTTCTGTTTCCAGTCGGCCTCCACATCGGGCGCCGACGACGCCGGCGTGTACCCGCAGCGCGGGCAGGTCGGACTGTTCGCCGGGTAGGCCTGGCCGCACACTCGGCAGACGCGCGATTCGTCCGAGTACGAAGTGCTCACGCCGCGATCCTCCCATTCCGTCTGCTGAAAACCGCGCTTTCCGCGGTTCTGAGCAGACAGTAAGACGAGTCCGCTACAGATTGGCGATGATCGCCGGAAGCTCCTCCAGACTGCCAATGGTCGGCCATTCGGTGTCGGGATGCGCCCCCGATCGGTCGAGCAGCACCGCGTTGATGCCGACTGCCGTCGCGGGCTCCACATCGAGCCGGATCGAATCGCCCACGTGGGCCGCCGCGCCGGGTTCCACACCGGCCTGCTCGAGGGCCATCTCGTAGATCCGGGGGTCGGGTTTCTCGACACCCACGAGGCCCGATATCACGCTGACCTCGAACACATCGCCGGCTTGGAGTTCCACGAGCATCTCTTCGAGCCAGCCCTCGAAATTCGAGATCAACCCGACGCGATATCCATCGGCGCGCAGCCGGTCCACTGCCGGAAGAGCATCGGGATAGAGACGGTAAGTCGCACTGTCCGAGAACACCTTGTAGAGCTCGTCCGGCAGCGTATCCACGGGGATGCCGAGCCCATCGAGGCACCGGCGGTAGATGTGGGTCCACAGTGAATACGAACCGGCCGCGGATGTGGACGGCGCCGAGTCGCCGATCTCCGCGGCGATGGTTCCCATGTCACGCACCATCCCATAGAGGACGGGGGCGACCTTTTCGGGCGACACCTCGTATCCGTGTTCGCGGCAGGTACGGGCGAACAGCTCCGGAAACGAGGGATGCGGATGAAGGATGGTCTCGCCCGCGTCGAGAAAGACGATCTCAATCATCCTCGGGAGCCCCTCATCTCGAGGAGACGTTTCCACACACGGTCGGCCTCACGAGCCAGATCCTCGCTGGTGCCATCGTTGCGCACCACGATGTCTGCTCTACCGAGCAGTACCTCCCGGTCCGACTGAGATGTCATGCGCGCTTTGATGTCGGGCACCGACATGCCTCTATCGTGCTGTAGCCGGCGGATGCGTTCGTCGTCGGTGGAGTCCATCACGATCACGGCATCACAGACATCTGCCAGCGCCGTCTCCACGACGAGCGCTGCGTCGAGGACGACTATCGCGTCGCTGGAGCGCAATCGGTCGAGCTCGTCGGCCACCGATTTGAAGATGACCGGATGGACGATCGCGTTCAGTGCCTTCAGCGCCTCTGGATCATTGAATACGAGCTCGGCGACGCGCCTCCGGTCGATCTCCATCGACGGATGGACGAGGACCTCTTTTCCGAACTGATCCACCACCGAGTGCCACGCCGGCTCCCCCGGACGGAGAGCGTCGCGGCCCAGTGCGTCCGCATCGATCACCTGCGCGCCGCGCTCAAGGAGAAGTGCAGCGAACGTCGTCTTGCCGGTACCGATGCCCCCCGTCAGCCCGACGACGAACATGTTCGATGAACTGACTAGGACTGGCCGCGCTCGCGCTTTAGATCCTGGACGATCGACTCGATCGACTCCTCGTCGCCCTCTTCGCCTGGCTCCAGCGTCTCGGCCCCGGACTCCGCGCCCTCGGCCTCTGCCTTCGGCTCGTCCTCGGCCGTGATCTCGTCGATGGTCTCGCCCGGCGCGGCGCCCGGATCGGGCTCCTCCTGGAGCAGACGCTCTTGCTGGTTGCGCTTGTCGGGTTCCGCGGCGGTTACACCTTCTCGTCCCTCCGGCGGCGAGTCTGGCGCCGCGTGAGAGGTCATCTCCGCCTCTTCCTTCTCCTCCGGAGGGGCCGCCCTGCCCGCATCCTCCGCGCTGGTGATGGCCTCGGGTGCCAGTGGCTCTTCGGCGATCTCGGGAGCGGTCTCCGCAGCGGATGCGATCTCTGCCTCACCCTCGGGCCGCTGCGACGTGTCCTCGGTGGGCACGCCGGCGGCCTCCGACGCAGCGCGCGCCTCGACCTCCATCTCGGGCTCCAGCTCCATCTCGCCGGAGGCCATGGCGTCCATACCGGGAGCGGATTCCCGAACGGCCTGCTTGCGCGACAGGCTGATCCTGCGGCGATCGAGATCGATGTCGATGATCTTGACCGGCACACGGTCGTGCACGCTGACCTCGTCCTCGGCCTTCTCGACGTGATGTTCCGCCAGTTCGGAGATGTGCACGAGTCCCTCGATCGCATCGTCGACCTCGACGAATGCACCGAACGGGACGAGTTTGGTGACGCGTCCCTCGATAATGTCGCCGACCTCGTGCGTCCTGGCGAACTGGCGCCACGGGTCCTCTTGGGTTGCCTTCAGGCTGAGGGAGACACGCTCGCGGTCGAGGTCGACCTCGAGTACCTCGACGTTGACCTCCTGGCCGACGTCCACCACCTCGCTCGGGTGATCGACGTGTTTCCACGACAACTCGCTGACGTGGACCAGACCGTCGACGCCGCCGAGGTCGACGAACGCACCGAAGTTGACGATCGAAGACACGGTCCCGGTGCGGACCTCGCCCTTCTCGAGCGATGTGAGGAACTCCTGCCGCTGCTCCGCCTGAGATTCCTCGAGGAACTTGCGCCTCGACAGCACGACGTTGTTGCGGTTCTTGTCGAGCTCGATGATGCGGCACTCGAGCTCCTTGCCTACGTACGGCTGCAGGTCACGAACTCGGCGCATCTCGACAAGTGACGCGGGGAGGAATCCGCGCAGACCGATGTCGAGGATCAATCCGCCTTTGACCACTTCGATAACGGGACCTCGGACGGTGCCGTCCTTCGACTTGATCTCTTCGATCCGTCCCCACGCGCGTTCGTACTGCGCGCGCTTCTTGGAGAGGATCAAACGGCCGTCGGTATCTTCCTTCTGAAGAACGAGTGCCTCGACCTCGTCGCCCACCGCAACAACCTCATGTGGATCGACATCGTTGCGGATCGACAGCTCTCGAAGGGGGATGACACCTTCGGACTTGTATCCGATGTCGAGCAGCACTTCGTCTTTGTCGATCTTCACGACGGTGCCGTTCATGATGTCGCCCTCATCAAAGGGCCGGATCGTGGCCTCGATTGCGGCCATCAGCTCTTCTTGCGAGTCACCGACGTCGTTCTCGACGATGACCCCACCCGCGTACGTCGCTCCCGACGTGGACGGTGCGGTGCGAGTGATCATGCCTCCTCGACCGTCCGGCAGGGTCTCCTCGCCCTCGCCGGGCACGCCGGCGATGTCGGCGGACTCCGGCGCTTGGACAGCGCCGCCTTGCTCCTGCGTCAAATTGGGTTCCTCCTCACAGAAATTAACCCCCGCGCGAGGGGGCCGAACGAGTATACGGAACTCCGGAGCCCCTGCTCAACAGGGGGATTTGGGGCGCGGCGCTCGAACTGCTGCCGGCGCGCCGAGATGGCAAATGACCCCCGAGGGGTGGTGGTGATTTGCCTTTCGGGGCGGAGCCGGCGGGCGGTCACCCGCCGATCGGCGTCTCTCGCTCCTTCAACACACGGCGCAGGATCTTCCCGGAGGGCGACTTCGGGATCTGATCGACGAACTCTACGGCTCGCACCTTCTTCTGAGGGGCGACACGATCGGCGACGAAGGCCACGATCTCGTCCTCGCTGACCTCGCCCCGCTTGACGATGAACGCCTTGGGTATCTCGCCCGCCTCGGCGTCGGGCCGCCCAATGACGGCGGCGTCCGCGACCTCGGGATGAGCCACGAGCAGAGCCTCGAGTTCGGCAGGCGCGACCTGGAACCCCTTGTACTTGATCAGTTCTTTGAGGCGGTCGACCAGGAAGAAATATCCGTCCCCGTCCGCGTAGCCGATGTCCCCCGTGTGCAGCCACCCGTCGTCATCGATGGTCGCTGCGGTTGCGGCTTCGTTGTTCAGGTAACCGCGCATGACTTGCGGTCCCCGGATCCACACTTCGCCCAGGTCTCCCGAACCGGACTCGGCACCGGTGGCGGTGTCGACGACCACGCACTCCGTGTTGGGGATCGGGGGCCCGATGGACCCGGGTTTGTTTGCCAGTTCGTCGGCCACGACGTGCGTCACCGGGCTCGTCTCCGTGAGCCCGTATCCCTGAACGACCTGGCAATCGATGCGATCGGCGCAGTCTTCGGACAGGTCCCCACTCAGCGGCGCCGCCCCCGACGTTATGTGCTTCAAGGAACTCAGGTCGAACTTGTCCACGATCGGGTGTTTGGCGAGCGCAAGGACTATTGGTGGAACGAGATGGGCCCGGGTGACCTTGTAGTCCTGAATCACCTTGAGGAACTGCTCGAGGTCGAAGCGCGGCATAGTCACGATGGTGGCGCCGCGCCGGATGGCCGCGTTCATGATCACCGTCATGCCGTAGATGTGGAAGAAGGGCAGTACGCCGATCAGCGTGTCAGACTCCCCCACCGGAGCTACGGCGTTCATCTGGCAGACGTTGGCCACCAGGTTGTTGTGCGTCAGCATGACGCCCTTTGGATAGCCGGTCGTTCCGCTCGAGTACGGCAGGACCACAAGGTCGTTGTGCGGGTCGATTTCAGCCTGTGGCGGCGCGCCGGACGACATCAATGACGAGAAAGGCGTTGCACCTTCGGCCTCCCCGAACACGAAGACCTCGGCGAGCCCGGCGCGGCCTGCGGCGTCGGCAGCGGTGGCCAGGAACGGTGGAACCGTGAGAAGAAACTTTGCTCCAGAGTCTTTGAGCTGGAACGTGAGTTCATCGACTGTGTACAGCGGGTTTGCCGTCGTCGTGATCCCTCCGAGGCTCGCGACGGCATGGAAGGCAATCGCATACTCCGGAAGATTCGGCGAGAAGATCGCGAACACGTCGCCCTTACCAAATCCCCTCTCGACGAGTCCGGCAGCAACCGAGTGCACGGCGCCGGCAAGTTGCCCATAGGTGATCGTTCGCCCGCTCGGCCCGTCGATCAGCGCCGGCCTGTCTCCGAGGTCGGCCGCCGTCTCCAGAACGAAATCCGACAGCGAGACCTCCGGGATAGAAACGTCCGGAAAGGGACTGCGAACAGTCATGGTTGCCTCCCCCGAGAACCCACCACGCCACTCGTGATGTTAACCAAGTCGAACTGTTCGCGCTGAGCTACGGAATCCACGGCCCCTTTTCTTTCGCGCCCGATTTGTGCCGACAACGGCGAAAGAAAAGGGGGCGCCCGAATGTGCGCGAACGGTTCGGGGGCGTCAGGACTTGGCGTCCGCCCAATTGACCCCTACGGATGCGTCCACTTCCAGGGGCACCTTCATCTCGCAGACCCCGGTCATCTCGCGCTCGACGAGCTCCGTGGCGGCCTCGACCTCGCCGTCGGGGACCTCGAATACGAGTTCATCGTGAACGGTGAGGATCATCCGCGTCCCCACCCCCTCGTTCTCGATCGCAGCCGCAACATTGATCATCGCCAGCTTCATGATGTCTGCGGCGGTTCCCTGGATCGGCGCATTGAGTGCCTGCCTTTCGCCGATCGCCCTCACACGGGGATTGCCACTGCCCAGCTCCGGAAGATAGCGGCGGCGGCCGAACATCGTCGTTGTGAAACCGTCCGCGTGTGCCTTGGTGACGACGGCGTCGAGAAACTCCTTCACCCCTCCGAACTGCTCGAAATAGCGGTCCATGATCTCGCGGGCCTCCGGGACGGGGATGTTCAGACGTTCCGCGAGTCCCGGCGCGCCCATCCCGTACGCGAGACCGTAGTTCACCATCTTCGCAGTGGAGCGCTGACCGACCGTGAGATCCCCCGCATCAACCTTGAATATGCGTGCGGCGGTAGCGCCGTGGACGTCCTCCCTCTTGCGAAAGACCTCTACGAGGATCGGGTCCTCGGAGAGATGCGCCATTACCCGCAATTCGATCTGCGAATAGTCAACCGAGAGGATTTTGAGTCCCTCCGCGGGAACAAAGGCGCGCCGGATCGTGCGTCCGATGTCCGTGCGGATGGGGATGTTCATCAGGTTCGGGTTGGTGCTCGAGAGCCGCCCGGTTGTGGTGACCGTTTGCTCGTATGTCGTGTGAACGCGCCCGTCCTTAGGATCGACGAGTGGCGGCAGCGCATCGACGTATGTGTTCTTGAGTTTGGCGAGCTCCCGGTAGTCGAGCAGCTTCTGCACGAACGCATGCTGGCCGACCAGCTGTTGGAGGGCACGGGCATCCGTCGACAATCCGGTCTTGGTCCGGCGCGTGGTCTTGAGGCCGAGCTTTTCGTAGAGCAGTTTGCGCAACTGGGGGGGCGAGCCCAGGTTCAGGTGCTCACCGGCCAGCTCGTAACACTCCGTTTCGAGTTCTCCGATGCGTACGTCGAGATCGCGCGCCATCGTGGAGAGGTAGTCGAGATCGATGTGCACGCCGATCTGCTCCATACGGGCGAGGACCGGGATCAGCGGATGTTCGATCTCCCTGTAAAGCTGCGACATGCCGAGGCGTTCGAGCTCCGGCTCTACGGTGGAGGCGATCTCGGCCACCGCGAGAGCGCGCAGGCACCCGTCCTCGGCTTCGATCTCGTCCTGATCCTCGCCTCCGAGGTCCAAGGCGCCTTGAGGGGAATCCTCCTCCACGCGTTCCGCTCCCGTGACTGCTTTTAGCTCCCGGCCGGTGTACTTGCGGGCGATCTCCTCGAGGGCGTAGCCGCTCGCGCCGGGGTCGAGAAGATAGGAGGCCACATGCGTGTCGATGTGCAGCCCCCCGAGCTCCAGCCCGATGCCGGCCAGTCCGAGGATGATGCCCCGTCCGCCGTGAACGACCTTTGCGACGGACGCATCGGCAAGGACGGACCCCAGTGCGGCCGCTATCTCTTCATGCGCAACACCCTTGGCGCCGGCGGGAACGAAGGCCACCTGCCCCTCTCCCCAGGCGAACGCAAGTGATCGCGGCGCGCCGCGCGGCGTTGCCGCGACGAGGTCGAGGGAGAAACGCCCCGCCGCTGCGAGTTCTGCCGCAAGGGCCTCGAGGTCTGCAGCGGTGTCCATCACTCGCACTTCGAGGTCGAACGGAGTGCCCTCCCCCTCGGCTGCTTCCGGCAGGTCCTGCATCAGACGCTCGAGAAGCGAACGGAACTCGAGTGAGGTGAAAAGGTCTTTCACCTCGTCGAGGTTCCACGCGCCCATCTTCAGATCCGCAAGCTCGACACCTTCGAGCGGAACCTCAACGAGCGTGGACAGCTTCTTGTTGAGAACAACCTGCTCGCCGTGCGCGGCGAGGTTCTGCGCGAGCTTCGGCGTCTGCTCATCGGCGTGTTCGATAACGGCCTCCGCGTTGCCGTACTTCTGGATGAGCTTGGCGGCCGTTTTGGTGCCCACGCCGGGCACACCCGGGAGGTTGTCGGATGTGTCGCCCTCGAGTGCCTTGAGGTCCACGTACTTGGACGGCGGCACCCCGTACCGTGCCTCGACGGCCTTGGCGTCCATCTGCACGATGTCGGTGATGCCGCGACGGTTGTAGAGGACGTGGATGTCGTCGTTGACCTCTTGGAAGAAGTCTCTGTCACCGGTGACGATCCGAACTCGGGCCCCGGCCGACGCCGACATCCGAGCTAGGAACGAGATGATGTCGTCGGCCTCGTGGCCTTCGAGGCGGAAGACCGGGATATGGAGAACCTTGAGCACCTCGTCGATCAGAGGCAGCTGCGGCGAGAAGTTGGACGGCGCCTCCGTGCGGGTCGCCTTGTAGTCGGCGAATTCCTCGGTGCGTTTGAGCGCACCACCCATGTCGAAGCAGCAAGTGATGTAGTCGGGCTTCTCCTCCTGCAGGAGTTTGATCAGCATCGAAGTGAAGCCGTAAACGGCGTTCGTGTGCGTCCCGTCGGTGGTCTGCAGGTCCTCGGGCAACGCGTAGAACGCGCGGAAGGCCAGCGAATGACCGTCCAGAATCATTACCTTTGGTTTGGGGGAAGCCTTCGGCGGTGACATCGAATTCCAGCTTACAATCCGGTCGATGGCCACTCCCTCTTTGGATCTGAGCGCACTAAACCCTGCTTCAAAGGAATATTTGGAGGCGGTCTACGAGCTGGAGGAGGAGGGCCGAAAGATCCTGCAGGCCCGCATTAGCGAACGCCTGGGCCTCGCTCCGGCAACCGTCTCCGAGGGCGTGCGCCGCCTGATCGCCGACGGTTACGTCACCATCCAACAGACGCGCGAAATCGCGCTCACAGAAACCGGTCGAGAGGTCGCGGAGACCCTCGTGCGGCGCCACCGCCTCGCCGAGCGGATGATCACGGACATCCTCGGACTGCCGTGGCACTCGTGCCACGACCAGGCGCTCGACTGGGAGAAGGTTATGACGCCCGAGATCGAGCAGGCGATCCTCGACAAACTCCAGGGCGACCACACCTGTCCGCACGGCAACCCGATCCCGGGAACCTCCTCCGCAGTCCCGTGGGCGGCGCTAAAGCCGGTCGCCGCCATGGCGGTAGAGGAGTCCGGCACCCTCACCCGCCTGCTCGAGGATGTCGAGCTCGACCACGACGTGCTCGTGTACCTGGAGAAACACAGCCTCATGCCGGGCCACGAGCTGAAGCTCGTAGAGATCGCTCCGGACGGCACCCGGATACTCGAGGTGGATGCGGCAGACCGAGTCGGTTTGGGCGACCGGCTGGCCGACAACCTCTGGGTCCTCCCCGACTGATCAAATCGCCCAACTGTTTGTTGTGGCCAAACGCCCCCTTTTCTTTCGCCGTTGATCGTCGCGTCGGGCGCGAAAGAAAAGGGGCCGCGGATTCCGAAGGTGAGCGCAGACAGTTCGAGGAATTAGTTGGAGCCGGGCGTGCGCGACGCCAGGTCCTTGTCGAGCAGGTAGAGGGCCTCGCCGCTCTCGCCGACTCGCTTCAGCGCGTCGATGATCTCCGAGACGCTCTTTTCCTCCTCTACCTGCTCGGTAACGAACCAGTTCAGGAACGCCTGGCTCGCGTAGTCCTGCTCCTTCGTGGTGAGTGTGTACAACTCGTTGATCGCCTGCGTGACGGCGCGCTCGTTGTCGAACGACTCCTGAAAGATCTCGAGCGGGCCCGAGAAGCTCTGCTTCGGCTTGCCCAGGTCGCCGAGCACCACACGACCGCCCCGGTCCACGATGAACGTGTAGAACCTCATAGCGTGCTCGAGCTCCTCCTGGTACTGCGTGCGAAGCCAGTGGGCGAAGCCCGGCAGCGTCTCGGCCTCACACCATGCCGACATCGCCAGGTAGGCGTACGCCGAACGCAGCTCGAAGCCGAGCTGGGCGTTCATCGCCTCTTCTACCTTTTTGACGAACATCTCGCCTCCCGATTGCCTAAACGAACGGGCCGGATTCCAGAATGGATCAAGGCGTCATCCTACCGGCGCGCCGCCTGATTTCCCTGATCAGGGCACCTTTCATGCCCGCTTGGGTTGCCCCTCGGCGCCGGATTCGGCTAGCCTTACCAGACTAGTTAGCCAACCCTTACTTGGAGGGAGTGAGCGGATGCGCCTTGGACTGGCTCCCCTGCTGATCGCA
>OCZV010000036.1_pt1 | contig 47867 bp, 39 predicted proteins | sample 1539051 | NCBI WGS metagenome assembly OCZV01 (sample SAMEA3113581, study PRJEB22503) | soil metagenome
GCCGGCGATTCCACTACGACGTTCCGGTGTCGCCATCTTCCTCCCCCCTTGTCAGTTCCCCTGGCGCTCAGCCCGGTGAAGTTCCCCGCCACCATTGGTCCGCGAGGATTGCTCCGACGACACTAGCTGTGACGCGTTCATCGCCTCCCAGAGGATCGACCACCGCGTGCCGCACGCGGTTGCCTGCCGTCGGCTGAGGCGCGTCAGTTGTGGTCAGCGTCGCCGCTGCGGCCGTGCCGCATCTCAGTGTCGAGCTCGAAGGCGCCCACCGAGATCCTCGAGCAGGTTGGCCATCCACTCTCGAACCGTGCCGATCACGTGGTGATACTGCATGTGTGTGCCCCCCAACGACGGCGTCGTTGCCGTCATTGGCCGTTGTACCACGTTCGCTCCCCCCTGGCGCGGCGCTCCAGGAGTAACCGGGAGCAGGTGTCGAGCGCTGCCCACCGGGGCGGTCCGCCTGCTTCGGCCGGGCGGGGCGTCCCGCCCGCCCCCGCCGGCCCCCAGATCCCGTTCCAGCTGGCGATCGACAGCTCGGCGTCGGTCCACCGGCGCAGGCTGGCGCGCTCGGTGTGCCGGCTCGGGCCCGAAGCCGAGCCGGGACGGCAGCGAGTCGCCGTCGCTCAGGCCCCGGTAGACGCTGATGGCGCACCACGAGTCGTGAGCGAAATGCGGCAACCGCCCCACCGGACGCCATCCGCTGTCGGGTGTGGCCGTTGGCGCTGCCTGGGGGTCGAAGCCGTCACCGAGGAGTGGGGCGTCACCGAGCGTCGTAGCGTCAACCCACCCCGCGGCCACGCAGGCGTTCCCGGGCGGTGAAGGACACCGTGTCTCCGCAACGACGCATGCTGTGATCGTCGGTCACGACCCCAAGGATCTGGCGGCTGAGGCGCAGCCGCTCGTCGTCGAGGACCCCACCGGGCGCGGCTGTGGTGGTGCCGACCACGACCAAGGCGTCATCGGCGAGCTCGAACGCCAGCCGCACGGCATCGCCGTCGCTCAGCTCAATGAGCGCGGAGCACAGCTCGTCGATCGCGATGCGGAAATCTTCGACCTCCTCGAGCGGGAGGCCGCACGACGTCGCGACGCCGCTGGCCATCAGCCGGGCCAGCCGCATGTAACGGCTCTCGGATGGCACTGACAGCCCGATGCGACAGCCGCCGTCGTCGTTCATGGCCCTCCATCACACACCGACAGCACCCTGCTACCCGGGTGGGCGCCGCCCGAACACGACGGCCGGCGTCGCGCCCTGAACCGCCCCGGGTTCGTTGGAGGCGTTGGGGTCGAGATCACCCGCCAAGCGCTCAGACGCCACGAGCAACGCCGCAACGCCCGCCCGATCCTCCATCAGAGGTCGATCTGGGCGCCCGCCCGGCTTTCGGCCTTGAGCGCCGTGTACGCCCTTCCCTCGATACGCCGGGACCAGGCCCGACCGGTAGGGCTGATCCCGTGACCTCGCCGAGGTGGGTGTGTCTCGCGTGGGCGTCGGCGCCCGTGGTGTGGCGGCGAGTCCTACCTCACGCTATGGCGTCGGCCGGTACCCGGAGGGTCGACAGCGCCGCCACATGACGAACAACGTTCGCGGTTGACAAATGTGTCTCACGCCACGTCGAGCGCCTGGGGAACGGGATCGATGCTGTAGCGGTGATAGCGGCCGCCGTGGCCGGCGCCGCGGCCGAAGTAGTGCCACTGGGGGAAGTTGAAGTCGGCCGTGATCGAGCGGGGCAGCATCAGCACGGCGCGCAGGAACTGCTCCAGGTCGGGCACGGCGTAGAGGTTCACTTCGTAGGCCCAGCCGTCGAGCTGCTCGAGCAGATCACGGCCCTGGCCCTGCGCCCACGCCACCGAGAACCGGCTGACGCCCCAGCCGGTCAGGGTCCGCAGCAGCCCGAGGGCCTCAGTGGGCATGGCGATCGCGAGGGGGGCGACGAAGTCGATCGGGCACTGGACGGTCGCTCCAGGATGTGCGGCCCGGATCGCCCGCACGCCGTCCTCGCCCAGCACATCCAAACGACCGTTGAGCCACAGGTCCTCGTCGGTCACGCCGGAGCGCGCGACCACGGCAAGCACCTCATCGAGAATCCCGGCCTCCTTGACGTCGATCTTCACGCCCTTGCCCGCGTCCCGCAGCTCGGCGAGCGCCTCGTCCAAGCTCAAGAGGCCGTCGCCGGCCCCGTTCGTCCCCGAGCCGTTGGCTGCCGCCTCGGCCATGTCGAAGGCATCGTGGCGCAGCACGAGCCTGCCGCGCGGGTGGCGGCGTACATCCACCTCAGCCCAGCCGACCGGTGAGGCGAGGAACTGGCGGAGGTTGGCGTCGTCGTTGACCCCATGCCACACCAGCTGCACGTGACGGGGCAGCTGGCGCTCGCTTACCAGGGACGTGATGTCATAGCTGCACCCCCCGACCGTGCGGGGCGTCGACCGTCGTCGCGATTGGTAGAGCGTCTGCGCGTGCAGGAACAGGATCTCCTGTGACGTGTCGGCGGCGACCAGGGCCTCGATGACCTCGGGCTCGTTGTCGACCGCGGCCACGACGCGATAGCCGGCCTGTTGGAAGTGTCGGATGCCGGCGACCTTGTGCTTCGCGACGTCCACCCCCCAGCCGTCCGGGTTCATGACGAGCAGCTCGTCCGTGAAGGCCACCTTGTACTCGCGACCGAGCTCGTTGAGGCAACGCAACGTCGCGTCCCGCAGCGTCTCTGGCCGGCCGGTGTTGAGCGCCACGCTGGTCCGGGGCTGGATCTGGAACCAGCGGATGACCTCGAGCACGCCGCGGTAGGGGCGGTGCGCCATGAGGACCGACTCTGGCGCCCAGCGACAACTGCGGTACCAGGCCAACACCTCCACCCGGGTCGCGGCGAGAACGCGTCGCCGATCGAGAAGGGTTTCGATCTCGTTCTCGTGTACGTCGACGTCCTCGGCTCGCAACCCGTCGAACAGCTGAGTGCCGTGCACGCGATCGAACTCGTGCAGCACGTGGCTCACCAGGTGACGCATGTCGAGGATCGTCCCGTCGATGTCGAACACCACGAGCAGGTGATCCTCGGGGTGAGCGATGCGGCTGTTGACATAGTGCCCGGCCAGGCTGCGCATCCAGTCAGACATCCGCGTGAGCCCTTCGTGCCGGGCCGCCTCGCGGTCGCGGTGGCTCCCCTATCGATCGCTGGCGACATCGCCCAGCTTCACGCATCATGGCGAAACTACCCACGTTCGGTGAACGCTCGATGTGTCCGCGCTATCGCCGAGATGACACATCAGTGGCGTCGAGGTGACACGATCGACCAAGCGGCGTGCGTCGAATCACCCGTCGCTGACAGGCCGGAACACGAGGACACTAAGCGGCGTCGTGATGATGCGCGGCGACGGGGACCGGGCGGCCGCGGCTCGGAGATCGCTCAAGCCCTGCTCGAACTCGTCGTCGTCGATGATCTCGAGGGTGGAGATGGCGCGTTCGCCGACCCGGTCGGCAAGCTCCCGGAGATCGCGGGCGACGGGCTGATAGACGGTGGAACGCGACTCGAGCTCGAGGCCCGCACGCCCAAACGCCGTGACGATCTGGTCGACCGTCGGCACGCGCTGCGCGTCGACCGCTCGGGCAGAAGGGAACCAGCGCATCCACTCGGTCTGCTCGAACTGGTCCGGGAACGTACTCCGGACGACCACACGGCCCCTGGGCTTCAGCGCCCGGCGGGCCTCCCGTGCCGCGTCGTACAGGTCGAGGTAGTGGACCGCGTCGGAGATCCAGACCAGATCTGCGACCCCGTGGCGCAGAGCAAGCTGTTCAGCCCGGGCTGCCATCCAGCTGACCCGCTCCCGAGGCTGGGCCTGAGCGCGCATCGCGGCCGCGGGTTCGACCGCCACGACACGAGCCGAGAACCAGTCAGCAAGATGGACGGCGAACCGACCGATACCGGCACCGACGTCCACGACAAGGCTCTCAGGTCGCACAAGCGGTTCGAGCGCCCGCCGCCACTCGGCGGCGGCTTCCGGCAGGAGCTCGCGACCCCGCCGGTAGACCCGCGCCATGTGCCCCTCATAGCTGAGCCCGCCGAGGTTACGAATACTGCCCTTCCCCATGACAACAAGTATCGCCGTTCATCGCCCACCACACAGGTACTTCTCTCGTCGAACTCGACCCAGCGGACCGTCACGGCGCTGACCGCTGCACGGTTCTCACTCAAGATGATCTCCACGATCACCCCTACAGGCGCCGTGCGGTTCCAGTCGATCGCCAGCACCGCGACCGCTCCGTGGTTCACCGAGCGCGCCAAACAGCTCCTACACGACAGCAGCGATCGCCCCGCGTGCCTGACCCTGGGCGGCCACCCCGTCCACCGCGGCGAAATGTCCTGTCGGCCGAGTGCTTGGCATCCGGGTGCACACGTCATGCATGCCCGCGACCGGCCCCTTCGGGGCAGGTTCGTCGGTCACTGGCATCTCGAATCAGATCCGCCATCCACCACAGGAAGACGCCTGCCATTTTCGAGGTGAGATGTCCGGGCCCGTGAAGGCCATCCGGTGGCTGGTGGAGCCCACTCGGCAGGTGGTGCGGTCCGGAACTCAGCCCTTCGGCGGATGGGGATCGTTGCCGTAGCTTTTGCGACTCCCGATCTCACCGTCCTTCTTGTGGATGATGTGCTCGGTCCGCTCACGCCTCGCCGTTTCGCGTCCGGCGGCCTGCGCAGCCGCCTTTGTGGGAAAGACCTTGCTGACCCGGGCAGCGCCTTCGCGGCGGTTGGCCCAGCCGCCGCCATGGGGCACGGTGTGAATGGCCGGCTTCCTCGCCATGGTGAGCCTCGCTTGGAAATGGTTCCGATGCGGAGATTCTGCCCTGTAGACGTGCCTTCCGCTCGCACCACCGTGCCGATAACGCCCTTGCGTTGACACGCGTATCCACACATCGGCCGTTCGGGTGACGTATCCGCAGCGACCAGGGCCGCCCAGGCGGGCTGGTGCTGTTCGTAGGTCGCCACCGATAGCCGATCCCTCTCAGCCTCCGAGTTCGTGTGCGGGTCGCCAAGTTCCTCGGTCCCTCCACGGCCGGGAGTCACCTGACCCGAATCGCGGCCCGGATCATGAGGTGCGGCGTCGAGCTGGCGACCTTACGGCGGGATGTGAGCCCCTCGCGGCCCACCAATCGACGGTGACGGAGACCCGCGGCGAGCGTGCAGCTTCGACCCGGCAGGGCGTTGCGCGTGGGGGTCGGGCGGATGAACGTGCAATTCAGTACGTTCAACCTGAGCGAACTCTCCGACCAGTGCAACCTCGAGGCGGATCTGGATGCCTTGCCCGCCGAGGACCGCGACATTCCAGACCATCTATCAGTGGGTGTTCGTGGCGCAGGGCGCCGGACCCGACGACCCACCACCGCAACTCGACGGCCCCTGGTCCTCGACACCGGTGGTGCGGATCCGAAGGGCGCACGCCGCGAACTGATCGTGGTTGCGAGGGACCCGGTCGAGGTGACGGCCGCCGACATCCCAGCGGGCGCCGACGAGCGGATCAAGCACGGGAACAAAGTCATCCCGCACACTCTCAGCTCCCAGCAAGATGCACCGGAATGCAAGATGGATCACCCGCGTATTCGGCGTTCTGGGGCACGCCTCCCCAGTGTCGGCAGCAACGAGGCGTCGACTCGTACGATCCGAGGGTAGGTGTCGTCGTGGACGCGCTTCTCAACGACCGGTCACGAAGGGATACGTGCACGTGAACGTGCGAAACACGGTCCCGCGGCGATGCCGCTAGCTGGTGAAGGACTGGCTGGCTCGGCCGGTCATGGACGGCTCACCGTGCGGCGAGCACTTCCTCGGTCCACGTCAGGCCGGCGATGGCCGTGGGAAACCCGCTGGTCGTGATCGCGAGCAGTGAGACGTGGCGGATCTCGTCCACCATGACTCCCGCATCGAGGGCTCTTCGGACGTTCGACCTCACGGCGCCCTCCGCGAGGGCGCCGACTGCGATGCCGAGATGCACGAGCCGTTGGGTCCGTTCATCAAGTGGCCCTGCGCCGGCAGAAGCTTCCCCCAGCTGGTCAAGAGCAGCCGCGACTCTCGGGTAGCTCGCTCGAAACTCGCGGTACGCAGCCGGCAAGTAGTCGCTCATGCTGGTCCTCCTCGGTCGATCGCTCTCAAGCATGACCCATGTTCGGCTTGGCCTTCACCAGCCTGGGCGTGCCCGGCGAACAGGTGACCTTCGGCATCCACGATCATCTCGTCGATCAGGAGGAGCTCACGCCGCATAGAGCAGACGGGCCTCCGCCAGCACCGCCTCACGCAGTCGCTCGTGCAGCGCCCGGCGCGACACGAGATCGACCGGTCGCCCCAGAACCTCCGAAAGCTCGTCGGTGAGGTCCTCGACCTCCCAGCCCAGTCGAGCACCAGGCGCCAGCTCGTAGAGAACGTCGACGTCGCTGTCCGAGCGCTCCTCACCCCGGCTGACAGAGCCAAACACCTCGAGGCGCGCCACGCCGTAGCGCTGACAGATCTCTGCGATCTGATCGAGATCGACGTCCAGCCCGGTGAAGCTCACGACACAACCCTACGGCAGCGGGGCCGACGAGCGTCCGACGTCGGACGGGTCGCACGACTGAAGCGTCGAGGATCTGCCGCGCGGCGGGAGGCAAGCGCTCGGGATCCCCGCGGAACCTCTCCACGGGTGGGCGCTACCGATCGCGTTCCACCGGTCAGCGTCTTGCTCGACCGGAGTCAGTCCCCGGCGGCGCGGGGGTGGCCGACGAGGGCCTGGAGGCCGCGGAGCGGGACGACGATGCAACGGCCCAGGCGCACTGATGGAAGCTCGCCGCGGCGGACGAGCTCGTACGCGAGCGAGCGGGAGATGCCCAGCGCCTCGCTCGCCTCCTCCACGGACATCCTCAGCCGTTCCGGTCGCATCGTTGCCTCCTGCAGCACTCGGGACTGCAGTGCCAAAACACCGCGAAGGCCGGATCGTCTCAGGCTCTCTTGCCGGACGGCGCGGCAGCGGAGCCGCGGCGGTGGACGACCTGGCCGAGGTGCTCGGCCGCCCTGCGGCCGGCGGACGGGCGCGCCTTGGCGTAGTGCTTCACGAGCACCTGCGGGCCGTGGCCCTGGCGCTGGGCCACCGCGGACAGGTTGAAGCCGGCGTCGAGGAGCTCACTGGACGTGAACTTCCGTAGGGCGATGATCGAGCCGTCGAACACCTCCGCCGTACCGGCGCGTGCCGCCGCCTCACGGCGCGCGGCGGACGCGACCGCCAGCTGCGCCCAGCGTTCGCTGCGGTTCAGGCGTCTGCCGATCTCCTTGTAGGAGATCGCTCCTGTCGGTGCCGGACCTGACCGGCCCGACCGGCTCGGTGCCGGCTCATCGCGGTACAGCCGCAACGCCTCGTACTCGAAGGCGATCGTCGCAGGGCGCTTGTCGGCGATGCCGAGGTGATCCTTGAGCCTGGCGACCTGCTTGGTGACATAGTCGGCCTCCATCGGCCGCGAGCAGTCCGGCTCGAGGCTGAAGACGAACCCGTCGGCGGGCACGGTCACGCCGCACACCGCGGCCCGCTCGTCCATCCGATCCCAGTGCCGCTGCAGCATGGCCATCGTCGCCTCGTCGATCGCGAGCTCGCGCTCCTTGCGCGTCTTAGTCGTCTTCACCCGGCCCCCGCTCGTGTAGGCGGCATCGACCACCAGCTTCCCGGCCGTCGGGAACAGGCGCGACCGGCGCAGGCCGACCAACTCGCCGCGCCGCATCCCCGTCACCGCCCCGAGGGTGAGCACCGGGGCGACGTCGGGGACCAGGTCCACCGCCACCTCGAGATAGCGGCACAGCTGGTCGACCTCGGGCGGCACGTGCTCGCGGGAGACGTGGCGGCTCGTCGGTAGCTCGAACTCGGCCATCGGGCTGCGGGCGACGATCCGTCGGCGCTTGGCCCACCGGAACAGCGGCGCGTACAGGCTGCGGGCATCGCTCATCCGCGACGCGCTCAGCCCCGCCTTCCGCATCCGCCCGAACAGCCGGTCGATCGTCGCCTCATCGATGTCGCGCAGGCGGCGTCGGCCGATCTCCGGCGAGAACCACCTGCCGTGCACGCTGCGGTAGTGGGCGACGGTGCTCTCCTCGCGGCCCTTCTCCCCCACCAGGTGCTCGACCAGGAACCGCTCGACCGCCTCGTCGACCGTGATGTCGCGGTCGTCCTTCCCGTCCGGCAGGGACCCACGGCGCACTTCGGCGGCAAAGTCGGCCAGCGCGGCCGACGCCTCGGTGTCCGTGCCGGCACGCACCGTTCGGTGCACTCGCCGCGGCGAGCCGTCTGCCCAGCGGCCGGCCGTGACCGTGAGCTTCCAGACCCCGCGGCGGACCTGGCGCTTCGTGCCGGAGCCGCGCGGCGCCCGCTTCTTCGCCGGCTGCGGCTCGGCAGACGGTTTCCCGCCGCGCACCGACAGATGGTCGAGCCGCACGCAGGCCGGGTCGGCCGGGCAGCCGAGCACGCGGGCACCCGACGGGAGCGAACCACGCGCCAGTTCCCAGGCGACGCGTCGGGCCGTCGTGACCCTGCCGTTCACCCGCAGCTGCCCGGAACCGTCGGCAAGGCGCGACCCCGTCCAGAGATGGTGCTGCCCCGAGCGATCGATCTTCGCCTCGAACCGCATCGCCAGATCGGCCACGCCGGAGTCTAGGAGTGGTGTCTAGGAATGGTCTAGGACTCCCGCGACCGTCCAGGAGTCAGACTCCTAGACTCCTGGCTCCAGCTGCGAACTCGTCACCCGGACTTTCGTCGTGGGCCCGGTGGGGATCGAACCCACGACCTAGCGATTATGAGTCGCCTGCTCTGACCACTGAGCTACAGGCCCAGCCGGTAATGCTCCGGGGGTGGGACTCGAACCCACAACCATCGCCTTAACAGGGCGCCGCACTGCCAATTGTGCTACCCCGGACTGCGAACGTCGCAGGATAGCAGCCCACCTACGAGACCCATGATCGCCCGATGCGTCTTCGAGCACGAATACCGGACCCCGGGGCAGCCCATCGGATGCTTCGAGCGCCTGATCGAGGGATCGGCAACGGCGCGGTAGGGCTTCATGAACTGCTCCGGCGGAGTGCCCGTGACGCTGGCCCACAACCGGGAGGCCTCAGCGATGTCGAGGCCCTCAGGAAGGTAGAGGCGCAGCCGCAAGCGGGACTCGTCCCAGATGTAGCCCGCTGGCCGCTTCGTCCACGCCAAGCCACGCCCATTGACCCTGGAACGTGTTCGCCCCCTTATTGGATGTCGGAGACGACCGCCTCGATCTCGTCCAACGTCCCGGTGCTGACCACCCGGCCGGTGCGGAGGTCCACGACCTCGTAGGTGGCGCCGCCGACCTTGTGGACGCGGAGGTTGCGGTCAACCGCCCGACGTTGGAGTGCGCCTATACGCACCCCGGTATTGGTTTCACCGCCCACGCGACGGCGCAACCGATCCAATAGCGCAGTCTCCATGCCCTAGATGGTGCCGTCCCAACGGCGGCGTGGCGGTGATGGCGCGATCCCTGAGGGTCAACGGCCTAAACGGTCACGGGTCCCCGAGGCGGATATAGGCCTCTGTGACCGGGGCAGCCCGGTAGAGCTTCACCGCCGCTTGTCTAGCCGGGCCTCGATGTGTCGGGCGTCGTGGCCGCGGTCCGGGACACCTGGTCTAGTTCCTCCGTGCACGCCACCGTGTCTGACCTTCCCGATGAGACGTTCGAGGAGTTCTGCGAGCGGCTGAACGTCACCACCGAGGAGCTCCCGCACGCGTTCGCTGCGTGGCTGGGCCGCAGCTTCGACCTGCGACGGGCGATACGAGCGCGTCGAGCAGGACGAGGACAGCTTGCTGGTGCTGTCGATGTGGGCGACGACGCAGCGGTCGGCTTACTCGGGGGCCCGCCGGGTAGCCAAGACGCATGATCATCGCCATAGTCATCGGCTTCTGCGTGCTCCTGCTGATCTGCGCGTTCGTCTTTCCGCGCCTGTCCCGCCACCCGGAGCGCGGCGGCCAGAAGGTGATCGGCGTCGGCAGCCGGGGCGCCGGGAGGGCGCCCGGCCCGCTCGGCCGGCTGCTGCAGAAGCCATTCACGCAGTCCTCGAAGGCCGTCTCGAAGAGCGGAAGCGCTGGCCGGCGCGGCCGCTCCAAGGCTCCGTTCTAGACGAGCTGGCCGGTCAGGCGTCCAGATTGGTGGCGATCATCCCGAGCCGCCCGATGGCTCCCACGTGGCGGTGGAAACCACCTCACGTCGAACTCGATCGGTTGCTCATCGTGCCGACTCGGCTCGCCAGATGGCTCACAAGGCCAGCACCAACGAAACGGCGCCTATCACGAGCCCCCACCCGGTCCCGTCCCAGCTGTATGGCACGTCCGCCAGACGAATGGCTACCAGGTGACCGGGTGCGGCGTCAGTGACCCTCTGCATCGACGTTGGCGACGACGTGCCTGATCGTCCACGCCTGCGCCCGCAGCTCACGCGCCCGCTCACGTTCCGCCAGCTTGCCCCGGTATCCCATCGCCCCATCATCCCGATGGGGTGTGGTGACAGTTAAGCCCTACTCGCCCTCGAGGTAGTCGCGGAGCTTCTGCGAGCGGTGGGGATGACGCAGCTTGGCCAGGGTCTTCGACTCGATCTGGCGTATGCGCTCGCGGGTCACACCGAACTGCTTGCCGACCTCTTCGAGCGTGCGGGCCTGCTCGTCATCGAGGCCGAAGCGCATGATGACGACCTCCTTCTCCCGCTCGTTGAGCTCGTCGAGCACCTCCTTGACTGCCTCTTGCAGCATCTGCCGGGTGGCGGCGTCGAGCGGCTCCTCGGCACCGTCGTCCTTGATGAAGTCGGCCAGGTACGAGTCGTCCTCCTCGCCCACCGGCGCGTCCAGCGACAACAGGTCCAGCGAGATCCGCTGGATCTCCCGCACCCGCTCGGTGGTCATGCCCACGGCGTCGGCCAGCTCGTCGACCGTGGGCTCACGCTCCAGCTCCTGCACCATCTGGCGCTGCATCCGGTGGACCCGGTTGATCGACTCGACCATGTGGACCGGGATGCGGATGGTGCGGGCCTGGTCGGCGATCGAGCGGGTGATGGCCTGGCGGATCCACCAGGTGGCGTAGGTCGAGAACTTGAAGCCCTTGGTGTAGTCGAACTTCTCGACCGCCCGCATGAGCCCCATGTTCCCCTCCTGGATGAGGTCGAGGAATTGCATGCCGCGGCCCACGTAACGCTTGGCGATCGACACGACCAGCCGGAGGTTGGCTTGGATGAGCGCGCTCTTGGCCTCGTCGCCGTCGTCGGCGAGGCGCTGCAGGGCCCGGGACTCGTCGGCGGGCAGGGCGCCCAGGGCGCCGACGGCGTCGAGGTCGGCCAGGCGCTCGGACGCCTCGGCGCCCGCCTCGATGCGGCGGGCCAGCTGGACCTCCTCGGCGGCGGTGAGCAGCGGGACCCGGCCGATCTCCCGCAGGTACATGCGCACAGGGTCGGACGTACCCGCGCCCCGCTCGACGCCCCGGTCGGCGGACAGGCGGCTGCGCCGGCGCAGCGTGGCCGACAGCCGCCGCGCCCGCGACCGGCTGGCGGCGGCATGGTCGGCGCTGAGGACCACCACCTTGGGCACGGTCCCGTCGCCGACGATCAGGTCGGCTCCCGGCAGGGCGCCCGCCTCGCCAAGGTCGTCGACAGGGCGGCCACCCAGGTCGTCGAGGTCATCGAACACGTCGTCGATCTCGATGCCCGCCTCCCGGCACCGGCGGAGGATCTCTTCGACCACCTCGGGCGTGAGCTCGACGTGGGGCAGGGCACGCACGACGTCGTGCTGCGTCAACCGGCCGCGGGCGCTGGCCCGCTCGATCAGCTTGGTGAGACTGTCTTCCACCGAGCCGTTCCAGGCGTCGAGCGTCGATGGCGTGTCGGTCATCCCCCGTCTCCAACCCGTTGCCTGAGCCAGGCTAGCAACCGATCCGCCGATCCGGCCGCGGCCGACGGATCGCGCAGCTCGTCGACGGCGCGCGTGAGGAACGCCAGCTCGGACAGCGACCGGGCAGGATCGTCGGCGGTTGCACCCACCAGGCGGAGCGTGCCGATTTCGCGGCGCGCCACCTCGGTGAGCAGCCGGCGGACGGCATCGAACGGCTCGGACGTCGGCTCCTCGACCAGCAGGCGCGCCAGCAGGCCTGCGACCGGGGGCGGTGCCGTCGCCAGGGCCGCGGCGTGCGTGTCGGACCCCAGCAGGGCCTGGTAGGCGTCGACGTGCATGGGATCGTCGAACAGCTCACCGGCCAGCCAGCGCGACACGGCCTCCGGGTTGTGCACGGCGTGGCGCAGCACCTCGACCGCCGGTCCCTCCCGCTCGGGGCGGCGGGCACCGTTCCGGCCGGTGGCGGACGGGGCCGGCACGGCCGACCCGGCCGCCCCAGCCATCCGATCGTCGCGGGGCAGATCGGGGGGCTCGTTGGGGATCACGCGGTCGCTCGACCGGCCACCGCCCCGGCCACCCCGGGAACCCCGGCCATCCCGGGCCGGCCCACCAGCCGGGCGCGCGCCGGACCGAGGCCGGGCACGCAACCGGTCGAGTTGGCCTCGCAGCCGGTCGGGCTCGATGCGGCAGCGGGAGGCGACGTCCATCACGTACTGGTCGCGCACGAGGTCGGTCGGGTGCTCGGCGATGACGGCCAACGCCCGCTCGGCCGCCCGGGCCCGGCCCTCGTTGCTGGACAGGTCGGCGGCTGCGAACGCCCGGTCGAGCCGGAAGCGCAGGAACGGCGTCGCTCCCTCGACCGCCGCCACCAGCCGCGCCGGATCGGACTTGGCGACGTCGGCGGGGTCCTTCCCGGGCGGCAGGTCGGCGACGGCCACCTCGAGGTCGTGCTCGCGCTCCCACTGGTAGAACCGCTCGGCCGCAGCCTGGCCGGCGCTGTCGGCATCGAACGACAGCACCAGCCGGCGGGCGGCGAAGCGGTGGAGCAGCGCCACGTGCTCGTCCGTGAGCGCGGTGCCGCAGGTGGCCACCGCGAGGGGGACCCCCGCCCGGTGGAACCCGATGACGTCGGTATAGCCCTCGCAGATGACCGCCGTGCCGTCCCGCACGATGGCACCCTTGGCCCGGTCGAGCCCGTAGAGCACCCGGCTCTTGTTGTACAGCGGCGTCTCGGTGGTGTTCTTGTACTTGCCCTGGTTCCCCGGGCCCTCGCCGCCAGGCAGGATGCGCCCGCCGAAGCTGACCGGGTGGCCCTCGGCGTCGTGGATGGGGAACAGCACCCGCGCCCGGAAGTGGTCCTGCAGCCGGCCCCGCCGGTTCATACGGCCCAGGCCCGTGTCGCGGGCGTCACGCTCGTCGAGGCGCAGGGCCCGGCACAGCTCGTCCCAGGCATCGGGCGCCCAGCCGAGCCGGTAGTCCCGCACCACGTCGCCGTCGATCCCCCGCTTCCGCAGGTAGCTGCGGGCCGCGCCGGCATCGGCGCCCGACAGCAGCCGGTCGTGGTACCAGTCCACGGCCTTGGCCATGATCTCGATGAGCCGGGACCGGCGCTTGCGGCCCTCGGTCTCGTTGTGGTCGGAGTAGCGAAGGGTGATGCCGGCCTTCGCCGCCAGCCACTCGACCGCCTCGGGGAAGCCCAGGTGCTCGACCTCGCGCACGAACGTGATGACGTCGCCCGAGACCTGGCAACCGAAGCAGTTGCCGGTGAGGATGTTGTCCTCGAGGGCGAAGTTGTGGGTTCCCTCGACTTCCGCACAGAAGACCTCTTCGATGCGCTCGGTCTCTTCGACCGACCGGACGACCCAGCCACGGCGGAGCCATGCCTTCTGCGCCCCGGCGAACCGACGACGGTGCTGGTCGATCAGGAAGAACCGCTCGTCGAGATCCTCGGTGATCAGGTGGACGCGATGCAGCGCTGATGGTTCGCGACCGTCGAAGCCCGTCCGCACCTGGGTGGTGACCCCGTAGGTGCCGATGCCAAGGCGAGTGCAGACCTCGCGCACGAACTCGAGGTCGCCGCGTTTCGCGGAGCTAAGCGAGACGGTGCCTTCCGCATCCACATGACCATCCGCAGCGAGGTACCCGGCCAGCCATCCGGCGAGGTAGGTCGCCGCTTCGTCGAGCGACGGCGGCTCCTTGAACGAGATTGGCAGATCGAGGACCTTGACGAATCGAGAGCCGTTAGGACGGCGACACTCCATAGTGCGGCTCAACGGGAACCACTTGAGCAGTTGTGCGTCCTTGTCTCCGTGGAGGTCGACCGCCACGAACCCGTTGAACCGGGTGCCGTCGCCGAAAGCGATCCCATGCGCGACTCCGAACGGAGACAGGTCGCCCATGGTCCGCGTCCGGTTCTGGGGGAAGGACCAGGAGAGGGCGTGACCGGTCGTGAGCTGGCGGGTCGTCCGCTCGTACCTGGCCGTCCCCCTGCCGCGGACGAGCCAGCGATGCTCAGGGGTCGCGTAGACCTCCTTCTGCTGCTGATTGCGGGTCAACGTGACCCGCATGAGTGGTTGCACCCCGAACGAGCGGAAGGGGGCGTCCACCCAACGGCCCCGCTCGGTGAGGATCCGAGCCGTTCTCCCGGCGAGATCTCTGATCTCGCGTATACCGTCCCACGTGATCACCGGGGTCTCGCCAGCGAGGCAGTAATAGACACCCTCGTTGGCGTTCACCGAGAACGACGGGGTCTTCTCGCTGTGGAAGGGACACAGGCCCTGCCAGCGTTGGCCGACCCGGCGCAGCTGCACATGCTGGCTGATCACCCCGACGATGTCGGACGCGGCCCGTACCGCAGCTACGTCCTCGTCGAGGATGCCCATCGGGGCGGAAGGTTACCGGTGTCCCCGCTCCGGCCTGAGCCGGATTGGACCGAGTTAGCGGCGCCGGCCCCGTCCCTTGACCTGGGCCGCCGCCCCGCGTGCGGCCGCCTTGACCTCGGCCTTGACCTCGTTCTTCGCCGCCTTCGCCTCGTCCACCGGGCGGCGGGCCTGGGCCTGCACCTCGGCACGGACGCGGTCGATCTCGAGCTTGAGCCGTTGCAGCTCCTCCCGGTGCTGCTCGAGGTGGGTGCGCCAGTCGTGGCTGCGCTCACGCCCCCGACCCTCCCCCTTCGCCCACTCCCGCGTGCGCTGCTGGGCGATGCGCCGCATCCCAGCCCGCACGTCGGGGTCGTCGAGCAGCTGCTCGTCGTAGGCCGCCTGGGCGGCAGCCATCTTGCGGAGCAACTTGGCCAGCGTGGCCTGCTCGGTCGGTGTGAGCGCCAGGAACCCGGCACGCGGCCCGTACACGGACCCGAGGGCCCGCTCCCGGGCCTTGACGCCCTCGGCGGTCAGCTCCACGGTCTTGATGCGCCGGTCATGGTCGGCGACCCGACGTTCGACCAGGCCCCGGCGCTCGAGGCCGTCGACCATCACCGTCACGAACGACGCGTCGCAGCCCCACAGCTCGGCCAGGCTGCGCATCGGCAGGCCGCCCCCAGGTTCGAGGTCCAGCATGCCCTTGAGCATGGGCGGTGTGACCCCCAGCTCGTCCGCGGCGCCATGGAACCGTTGCTGGTTCTCGGCGGAGAAGAACAGCTCCGTGAGCGCCTGCGTCACCTCCTTGGCGACGGCGGCAGTGGCTTTCTCGTCCACACCCCGATGGTACCGGATGCAACTACTCGTTGCCCAGGCTCAACCTTTCATCCCAAATATCGTTGACTCGGATCAACGACCTGCGCGAGCATGCGCTCCATGTCCCCCCAAGCTGCCGTCCGGGCCGAGGCGTTGACCAAGAGCTTCGGTCCGATCCACGCCCTGGCCGGCATCGACCTCGTCGTCCCCAGCGGCACGGTCTACGGACTGCTCGGCCCCAACGGCGCGGGCAAGACCACGGCTGTCCGCATCCTGACCACCATCCTGCAGCCCGACGGCGGTCGGGCCGAGGTACTGGGCCTCGATGTGACCCGCCATCCGCAGCAGGTGCGCGAGAGCATCGGCCTGGCTGGCCAGTACGCCGCTGTGGACGAGAACCTCACCGGCCGCGAGAACCTGCGGCTCGTCGGGCGGCTGACCCACCTGGCCAGCGACCAGGTCGGTCGGCGGGCCGACGAGCTGCTCGAGCGCTTCGGTCTCAGCGACGCCGCCAACCGGCCGACCCGTACGTACTCGGGGGGCATGCGCCGCCGGCTCGACCTGGCGGCGGCACTGGTCCACCGGCCACCGGTGCTGTTCCTCGACGAACCGACCACCGGGCTCGACCCCGCCAGCCGCAGCGACCTGTGGCAGGTGATCGACGAGCTGGTCTCCGAGGGCGCGACGCTGCTGCTCACCACCCAGTACCTGGAGGAGGCCGACCGGCTGGCCGAGCGCATCGCCGTGGTGGACCACGGCCGCGTCATCGCCGAGGGCACCCCGGCGCAGCTCAAGTCGGGGCTCGGGGGCACCGTCATCGAGATCGAGCTCGACGATCCGGCCGCGGCGGTGCGCGCCGCGGTGCTGCTCGGGCGGTTCGCCACTGCCAGGGCCGCCACGCCGGCCGGCGACGGTGCCGTCCGCCTCGACGGCAGCTCGCTGGAGCTCACCGTGGACGACGGCGCCCGGACCGTGGTCGAGGTGCTGCGCGCCCTCGACGGCGCCGGCATCGCGCCGGCCGGGCTCGGCGTGCGCGAGCCCAGCCTCGACGACGTGTTCCTGTCGCTCACGGGCCGACCCGCCGGCGACACGCCCGATGCAGCCGAAGCCACCAACCACCAGGCGGACCAACTGACACGAGGTGCGGCATGACCTCGACAACCCTGTCCCCCACCGTCTCCCCCACGGCGCCCCCGGCGGCGACGGCGTGGCGCATCCCCCGGCGCCACGCCGTCGCCGACGCCCTCACCATGACGTGGCGCAACCTGCTGACGTACGTGCGGCTGCCGCAGCTGCTGGTGTTCGCGACGATCCAGCCGATCATGCTGGTGCTGCTGTTCCGTTACGTGTTCGGCAACTCCATCAACCTGTCCGACCCGACGATCGACTACGTCGACTACCTGATGCCCGGCGTCTTCGTGCAGGCGACCGTGTTCGGTGCGCTGGGCACGGGGGTCGGCCTGGCCGAGGACCTGCAGAAGGGACTGGTGGAGCGGTTCCGCTCGCTGCCGATGGCCCGCTCCGCCGTACTCGCGGGACGCACCATCGCCGACGCCACCCGCAACGCCTTCGTGCTGGTGCTGATGACCGCGGTCGGCATGCTCGTCGGCTTCCGCATCCACGGCGGCGTGCCCGCCTACCTGGCGGCGCTGGCCCTGGTCCTCCTGTTCACCTACGCATTGTCGTGGGTGGCGGCCACCATCGGCCTCGGTGCCTCCAACGGTGAGGCGGCGCAGGCGGCCATGTTCCCCATGGTGTTCCCGTTGGTGTTCGCCTCGTCGGCGTTCGTCGACACGTCGTTCATGCCCGGGTGGCTGCAGGCGTTCGCCAACCACCAGCCCGTGACGGTGACCGTCGACGCCGCCCGCAACCTGGTGCTCGACCAGGCCATCGGGTGGTCGGTGGTCGGATCGATCGCCTGGTCGCTCGGCATCATCGCGGTGTTCGGCCCCCTGGCCGTGCGCCGCTACCGCCGGGCCTCCTGAGGCGGCACCAGTCCCCCAGGTCCCCGAGGGGCGGTCGCGGTGGCGCGGCGGCGACCGTGACCGTCCCTCGCTGGTCTCAGCGCTCCCAGGTGGCTCTGTCGGTCTCGCTGCTGGCGTCACTCGGGAGGTGGGCGACCGGCTCGGCGCCGTTACCCGCGGCCGCAGCCAGCTCCTCCTCGCGAGCCTCCTTGCGCATCGACAGCCAGATCGCGACCAGCAGCACGACGGCGATGACGCCGAGGCTGACGAAGGTGTCGATGTGGTACCACTCCGAGACGATCATCTTGACGCCGACGAAGGCGAGGATGACCGCCAGCCCCTCCTGGAGGTAGCGGAACCGGTCGCGCAGGTCGGCCAGCAGGAAGTAGAGCGCCCGCAAGCCGAGGATGGCGAAGGCGTTCGAGCTGAACACGATGAACTGCTCGCGGCTGACCGCCAGGATCGCGGGGATCGAGTCGACCGCGAACACCACGTCGCTCGACTCGACGACGATCAGCACCGCCAGCAACGGTGTGGCCAGCAGCTTGCCGCCGTGCTTCACGAAGAGGTGCTGGCCGTTGTACTCGGTGGTCGAGGGTATGACGCGCCGCACCAACCTGAGCACCGGGTTCTGCTCCGGATGAACCTCCTCCTCGCCCTGCCGCAGAAGGCGGAACGCGGTGACCAATAGGAACGCCCCGAACACGAACAGCAGCCACTCGAACTGCTCGAGAAGGGCGACGCCGGCGAAGATGAAGATGAACCGCAGCACCAGCGCGCCGAAGACGCCCCAGAACAGCACACGGAACTGGAACTGCCGCGGCACTGCGAAGTAGCTCATGATGAGCGCCCACACGAAGACGTTGTCGACGCTCAGGCTCTTCTCGATCAGGTAGCCCGAGATGTACTCGCCGGCCGCCTGACCCCCGTGCCAGGCGAACATCGCTCCGGTGAACGCGACGCCGATGCTGATCCAGACCGCCGATTCGATGGCGGCTTCCTTGGTGGTGGGCGCATGCGGCGTCCGGTGGACCAGCAACAGGTCGATGATCAGCAGCGCCGAGACCAACGCCAGGAACCCCAGCCAGATCCAGATGGGGACGTCGAAGCTGGCGAAGTTCTCCCTGCTACCCGATGACTCCGACGCTATGACGGCGAGCGACACCTGCTACCTCCGGCTGGCAACGTGGACTTCCAGCCGAAGGTCTCGCCCGCCACGGGGGCCGTGCTCGCCGGGCCCGTGAAAGGCCGTATTGACGATCAAGCACGTCGGGGCTACTCCCCTTCGGTCTCGGCCAGCCTATCCGCGTGCGTGGAACACCCTGCCCGATCGAGATACAGTGCGATCATGGTTCGAGAATCATTCCCAATCAATGATCCTGGCTCGGCGGGCGCATCACCGTCCGGCGCGGCACCCGCGCTGGATTGGGCAGGCGAAGCCGGACGTCGGTGGCTGCAGGTCGCCGACCGGCTGGAGGCGCAGCTTGCACCCGTCAGCGACCTGCTGTTCGCCGCCGCGGACCTGACGCCCGGCGAGCGGGTGCTGGACGTCGGCTGCGGCCTCGGGTCCACGACCCGCCGCGCCGCCGCCCTGGTGGGCCCGACGGGCGCGGTGACCGGCATCGACGTCGCCGTCGACCTGATCGACGAGGCACGCAGGCTGACCGTCCCCGACGGCGCGCCCCTCGAGTGGATCGCCGGGGACGCCCAGACGACGGCGCTGCCCGCCGATCACTTCGACGCCGTGATCTCCCGCTTCGGGGTCATGTTCTTCGACGATCCCGTCGCCGCGTTCACCAATCTCGCCCGGAGCACCCGGAGCGGGGGACGGCTGTGCGCGGCCGTGTGGCAGGCGCGGGACCGCTCCCCCATCCTGCAGCGTGGCCTGGACGTGGCCGCTGCCGTGGCCGCCGCCCACGGCCACCCCATCGAGGTCGGCGCGCCCACGGACGGCCCCTTCGCCTACGGCGATGCGACGTTCGTGCGGCCGCGGCTGGAGGCAGCCGGATGGGTCGATGTGGCGCTGACCGCGCACACGCTCGACATGTACCTGTTGGGCCCGGGCACCGTCGAGGACGCGGTGGAGGCGGGGCTCACGTTCGGGCCGGTGCGCACGGCGCTCGACGACGCTCCCGCTGCCGTCGTTGATGCCGTCCGGGACGCCCTCGTGGACGACCTGGCGGCGCGGTACGACGGCACGGGGGTGCGGATGAGCGGCGCCATGAGCATCCTGAACGCCAGGGTTCGTTAACGGGTGTCGGACCCGCCGGCGCCGATGATCGCCTGGGCCGCGGCCAGCCGGGCCACCGGCACCCGGAACGGCGAGCACGACACGTAGTCGAGCCCGACCCGCTGGAAGAAGGCGATCGACGCGGGGTCGCCCCCGTGCTCGCCGCACACGCCAAGCTTGATCTTGGGGTTGGTCGACCGGCCCCGCTCGACCGCAGTGCTGACCAGGTCTCCCACGCCGCCCTCGTCGATGGTCTCGAACGGGTTGCGGCGCAGCAGTCCATGGGCCAGGTAGGCGGGCATCATCCGGGCCTCGACGTCGTCGCGGCTGAACCCGAACGCCATCTGGGTCAGGTCGTTGGTGCCGAAGCTGAAGAAGTCGGCCACCTCGGCAATCTCGTCGGCGCACAGAGCAGCCCGCGGGGTCTCGATCATGGTCCCGATGGTCACGTCGAGGTGGCGTCGCGAGCCCTTGAGCGCCTGGGCGATGGCGTCGGCGATCCAGCCGCGCGCCTCCTCCATCTCTTCGCGGGTCACGGTGAGCGGGATCATGATCTCGACCACCGGCTTGCCGCCGGCCTTGGCCCGGTCGAGCGCCGCCTCCATCAGCGCCCGCACCTGCATGGCGTACAGGCCGGGCTTGACCACGCCCAGCCGGACGCCGCGGGTGCCGAGCATGGGGTTCTGCTCCCGCCAGGACTCGGCGGCCGCCAGCAGCTTCTTGTCCTCGTCGGACAGGCCGGTGGTCGCCTCCCGGATCCGCAGCTCCTCGACGCTGGGCAGGAACTCGTGCAGCGGCGGATCGAGCAGCCGGACCGTCACCGGCAGGCCGTCCATGGCCTCGAGGACCTCCACGAAGTCGCTGCGCTGCGCCGCCCGCAGCTTCTCCAGGGCCGCCGCCTCGCCGTCGGGGGTGTCGGCCAGGATCATCTCCCGCACGATCGGCAGCCGGTCGTCGCCGAGGAACATGTGCTCGGTGCGGCACAGGCCGATCCCCTCGGCGCCGCGGGCGCGGGCGTTGGCGGCGTCGGCACCCGTATCGGCGTTGGCGCGCACGTTGAGCCGGGCCCGTGCCGGATTGCGGCCGTGGCGCACGGAGTCGGCCCAGCCGAGGATGACGTCCAGCTCGGGCGGGGCCTCGCCGACCGACAGCTCCACCGCGCCCAGCACCACCTGGCCGGTGGTGCCGTCGAGCGAGATGACGTCGCCCTCCGACACGGTGACGTCGCCCACGGTGAACGCCGGACCCTTGATGCGCAGGGCGTCGGCGCCGACCACCGCCGGGATCCCCCAGCCCCGGGCGACCACGGCCGCGTGGCTGACCAAGCCGCCCCGGGCCGTGAGGATGCCCTGGGACGCCTGCATGCCGTGGACGTCCTCCGGGGACGTCTCGTTGCGGACCAGGATCACCTTCTCGCCCCGCGCCGCGGCCTCGGCGGCGCCGTCGGCGGTGAAGTACACCTTGCCGACCGCCGCCCCCGGCGACGCCGCCAGGCCGGTGGCGATCACCTGCACGTCGTTGGACGCGAACTGCGGGTGCAGCACCTGCTCGACGTGGTCCTCCTTGATCCGCAGCAGCGCCTCGTCGCGCGAGATCGACCACCCCCGCTTTTTCGGTCTGGTCATGTCGACCGCCATGCGCAGGGCGGCCCGGCCGGTGCGCTTGCCGACCCGGGTCTGCAGCATCCAGAGCTTGCCCCGCTCGATGGTGAACTCGGTGTCGCACATGTCGCGGTAGTGCGCCTCGAGCCGGGCAAAGATGTCGAGCAGCTCGTCCTTGATGCCCGGGAAGTGGTCGCCGAGGTCGTCGAGGTCGAGCGTGTTGCGGATTCCGGCCACCACGTCCTCGCCCTGGGCGTTCACCAGGAAGTCGCCGTAGGGCTTGTCCTCGCCGGTGGCGGCGTTGCGGGTGAACCCCACGCCTGTGCCCGACTCGTCGTCACGGTTGCCGAACACCATCGCCTGGACGTTGACCGCGGTGCCGAGGTCGTGCGGGATCTTCTCGCGGTCGCGGTAGGCGCGGGCCCGGGGGCTGTCCCAGGAGTTGAACACCGCCTCGATGGCCCCGTGGAGCTGGCGCTGCGGATCCTGCGGGAAGGCCCGGCGGGTCTGGTCCTTGACGATCCGCTTGTAGGTGGCGCACAGGCCCTTGAGCGCATCGGGCTTGAGGTCGGCATCGCTGTCGACGCCGACGGCGTGCTTGGCGGCCTCGAGCTCGTCGTCGAAGGGGGCGCTGTCGAGGTCGAGCACGATGCGGGCGTACATGGCGATGAAGCGCCGGTAGGAGTCGTAGGCGAACCGCTCGTCGTCGGTGACCTGCGCCAGGCCCTTCACGCTCCGGTCGTTGAGCCCGAGGTTGAGGACCGTGTCCATCATCCCCGGCATAGAGAACTTGGCCCCCGACCGCACGCTCACCAGCAGCGGGTCGGACGGGTCGCCGAGTCGCCGCTTCATCTGGCGCTCGAGGTTGCGGACGTGGCGGGCAACCTCGTCGTTCAGCCCCTTGGGCCAGCCCGAGCGCATGTAGTCGCGGCAGGCGTCGGTGGTGATGGTGAACCCGGGCGGCACGGGCAACCGCAGCACCGACGTCATCTCGGCGAGGTTGGCGCCCTTGCCGCCGAGGAGGTCCTTCATCTCCATGGGCGGGCGCTTGTGGCGGTGGTCGAAGGCGTAGACGTAGGGCACGGCGTTTCCTGCTTCTTCTGCTCTTGATCTCTGGGTCGCTGGGTGAGCCTAGTGAGGGAAGACCGAGGCCCGTGACCAGCTTCTCGCAGGGGGGTCGGGCGGGCCCGAGGCTGGCGGCGGCAGTGGCGGCTCTGGCCCTGGCCGGGGCGGGCTGCAGGTCGGACGACGGTGAGGCCAGGCAGGCGGCGACCGCCCGCAGGGACGCTCCGGGGCCGACCGTCGGGACAACTGACGAGTCGTCGCCGTTCGTGGTGGAGGACCCGCCGGCCGGCTACCAGCTCGTGCTGGCCGGGCGTGGCGACTACGCACAGACGTGGTCGTCGGACAGCTTCGGCGACGACGAACCCGTCACGGTGCTCGCGCCGCCGGGCGAGGGCGCCGACCGCCCGGACGCGGTCATGGTGTCGCTCACGGGATACGCAGGCTTCCAGGGCGGCCTCGACCAGGCCGCTGCCCTGTATGTGAACCGCGAAACCATGTCCTGACTGTCGGAGTCCGCCGATACGGTCGTCGGGTGATGCCCGACCCGCCCGACTCCTCCGGCGCGCCGCTGATCGAAGCCAAGGCGCTCACCAAGCGCTTCGGCGAGTACCTCGCGGTCGACGGCGTCGACTTCGCGGTGCAGCGCGGCGAGGTGTTCGGCTTCCTGGGGCCCAACGGCGCCGGCAAGACGACGACCATGCGGATGATCGCCTGCGTGTCGCCCATCACCGACGGCGAGCTGCGGGTCCTCGGCATGAACCCCATGACCGACGGCTCGGCGATCCGGGCCCGCATCGGCGTCGTCCCCCAGGACGACAACCTCGACACCGAGCTGACGGTGTGGGACAACCTCGTCATCTACGGGCGCTACTTCGGCCTGCCATTGGCGCAGATCCGGGAGCGGGCCACCGAGCTGCTGCACTTCGCCCGGCTCGACGACCGGCGGACGTCACGTGTGGATCCGTTGTCGGGCGGCATGAAGCGGCGGCTCATCATCGCCCGTTCGCTGATCAACCGGCCCGAGCTCGTGCTGCTCGACGAGCCCACCACCGGCCTCGACCCCCAGGCCCGCCACCTGCTGTGGGAGCGGCTCTACCGGCTCAAGCGTGAGGGCGTGACCCTCGTGCTCACGACCCATTACATGGACGAGGCGGAGCAGCTCTGCGACCGCCTCGTGATCATGGACGACGGACGGATCGTGGCCGAGGGCTCGCCCCGTCAGCTCATCGAGCGTTACTGCACCCGCGAGGTGGTCGAGCTGCGCTTCGCCCTACCCGAGCAACAGGAGGCCGCGATCGCCCGGCTCGGCGCCGTCGGCGACCGGGTGGAGCCGCTGGGCGACCGGGTGCTGGTGTACACGTCGCACGGCGACGAGGCGCTGACGCGGGCCACCGGCGACGGCATCCAGCCGGACTCGGTGCTGGTCCGCCGCAGCACGCTGGAGGACGTGTTCCTCACGCTCACCGGCCGCACCCTCGACGAGTGAGGCGTGCGTGGAGTGAGGGCACGGCGATGACTGACACCGCACCGGTCATCCACGATCGTTCGGCGTTCGACGCGTTGGCCGAAGCGGTTCCCATGTTGCGCGTCGCCGAGCGCGAGGCCCGGGTGTGGCGGCGGTTCTGGCGGACCTCGGCGCTCACGAGCGTGCTCATGCCGCTGCTGTTCCTGGGCGCCATGGGCGTGGGCCTCGGCGGACTGGTCGACGACAACCGCAGCTCGGTCGAGGGCGTCGATTACCTCGTGTTCGTGGCCCCCGGCATCCTCGCCGCCACCGCGATGCAGGCGGCAGCGGGCGAGTCGCTGTGGCCGGTCATGGCGGGCATGAAGTGGATCGGCACCTTCCACGCCGCGGCTGCGACGCCCGTATCGCCGCCGGACGTCTTCGGCGGCCGGCTCTTGTGGATCGCGGCCCGCCACGCGATGACCGCCAGTGCGTTCGTCGTGGTCGCCGCCCTGCTCGGGGCCATCCCGTCGCCCTGGGGCGTGCTGGCGGTGCCGGCGGCCGTGCTCACCGGCCAGGCGTTCGCGGCGCCGCTCAGCGCCTACGCCGGCGGCCAGGACAGCGACATACCGTTCCCGCTCATCATGCGGGTCGGCATCGTGCCGATGTTCCTGTTCTCGGGCACGTTCTTCCCGGTCGACCAACTGCCCGACTGGCTCGAGCCCGTCGCCTGGGTGTCGCCGCTGTGGCACGGGGTCGAGCTGTGCCGGGGTGCCACCACCGGATCGCTCGGCGTGGCGTCGGCAGCCGGCCACACGGCGTTCCTCGTCGGCATCGTGGCGGGCGGATGCTGGTGGGGAGCGCGCACCTTCACGGCGAGGCTCGCGCCATGAGCACGGCGGTCGCCATGCTCGGCCCGCGGCGGGCACTCCGCGTCGTCGAGCACAACGCGCGGGCGTACCTGCGGATGTGGCCGGTGTTCGTGAGCGGCTTCCTCGAACCCGCCTTCTACCTGTTCTCGATCGGCATCGGCGTGGGCGAGCTGGTCGGTGACTTGCCGGGCCCGGGCGGGTCACCGATCTCCTACAAGCTGTTCGTCGCCCCGGCGATGCTGGCCACCTCGGCCATGAACGGGGCGGTGTTCGACACCACCTTCAACTTCTTCTTCCACTTCAAGTACGCCAAGACGTACGACGGCATGCTCGCCACACCGCTCAGCGTGCGGGACGTGGCGCGGGGCGAGCTGACCTGGGCCATGTTGCGCTGCGGGCTCTACGCCACCGCGTTCCTGGTGACGATGTGGGCCCTCGACCTCACGCCCTCCGGCTGGAGCGTCCTGGCCCTGCCGGCCGCGCTGCTCATCGGCTTCGGGTTCGGCGGTGTGGGCATGGGACTGACCACGTACATGCGCTCGTTCGTGGACTTCGAGTACGTGACGCTCGCCATCGTCCCGCTGTTCCTCTTCTCGGCGACGTTCTTCCCGTTGAGCCAGTACCCGGCGGCCCTGGAATGGGTGGTGCGGATCAGCCCGCTGTACCAGGGCGTCGCCCTGGAGCGGGCGCTCATCCTGGGCGACATGGGGCCCGAGCTCCTGCTGCACACCGCGTACCTGGGGGCGGTGGGGTGGTTCGGACTGCGCGTCGCGGGGCGGCGCCTGGGCTCGTTGCTCCAGCCGTAGGCGCATGAGTGACGGCGACCTGGCGACGCGGCGTGGCCTGCGCCTCCCGGCCGGGGCGCTCGACGAGCGGTTCGCCCGGGGATCGGGGCCCGGCGGCCAGCACCGCAACGTCACCGCGTCGGCGGTCGAGGTGGTGGCCGACCTGGCGGCGCTCGAGGGACCCGGCGCCGACCGGGTGCGCCAGCGGCTCGGCCCGGTGGTCCGTGTGCGGGCCGACGAGTCCCGCTCCCAATGGCGCAACCGGACGATCGCCCGCGGCCGGCTGGCGGCCATGATCGACGAGGCGGCGACGGTGGTGGCTCCCCGCCGCCCGACAAGGCCGTCACGGTCCGCCCGCGAGGCCCGGCTGGAGGCCAAGCGCCGGGCCGCCGAACGCAAGCGCTCCCGGGCGTGGCGGCCAGACCCAGAGTGAGCGAGGCGGCTGCGCCAGGATCTATGCCGTGCTCATAGTTGCTGAACCGCCTGATCCCGCGGCAGATGCGTCAGCCCACCCTCTCGGGCTCGCGCAGCTCGGGCGCGGTACCGGCAACCACCTCCTCCTCGGCCTCGACGTGCACGACCGGCAGCACACGGTCGAGCCACCGCGGCAGCCACCAGTTGCGGTCGCCGAGCAGCTCCATCGTGGCGGGCACGAGCACGAGGCGGACGACCGTGGCGTCGAGCAGCACGGCCATGGCGAGCCCGAACCCGAACATCTTCAGTGACCGATCGTCACCGAGCACGAAGCTCATGAAGACGCAGAACATGATCGCCGCGGCGGCGGTGATGACCCGGGCGGTCACGGCGAGGCCGTTGGCCACCGCGGTGGCGTTGTCGTGCGTCCGGTCGTACTCCTCGCGGATGCGAGAGAGCAGGAACACCTCGTAGTCCATCGACAGGCCGAAGATCACGGCGAAGAGCATCATCGGGATCCAGGCCTCGATCGGGCCCTCACGGCCGACCCCCAGCAGGCTGTCTCCCCAGCCCCACTGGAAGACCGCCACGAGGATCCCGTAGGCGGCGCCCACCGACAGCAGGTTCATGATCACGGCCTTGAGCGGCACCAGCAGGCTGCGGAACACGAGCGTCAACAGCAGGAACGACAGCACGAGCACGGCGCCGATGAACCACGGCAGGCGATCGGCGGTGTATCTCGAGAAGTCGACGACGGCCGCCGTCGCTCCACCGACCTTCACATCGGCCGTCGAGCCCGCCACCGCTTCGGGGACGACGTCGTCGCGCAGCCGGTTCACCAGGTGCGCGGTCTCCTTGTCCTGGGGCGAGGTGGTGGGCTGGACCTGGATGATGGCTGCATCGCCGGAGTCGTTGGGGATCGGTTCCGTGGCGAAGGCGACTCCTTCAGTCTCGTTGAGATCGCCGGACAGGCTCTCGAGCGCCTGGAGGTCCGCCTGGCCGCCCGGGGTCTCCGCCGCCAACAGCAACGGTCCGTTGGCGCCGGGGCCGAAACCTTCCGACATCAGGTCGTAGGCCCGGCGGACGGTGGTGTCGGTCGGTTGGTTGCCGGCATCCCCGAACCCCAGGCGGAGGCCGAAGAGCGGTATCGTCAGCACGATCAAGACGGCCGCGGAGATCAGCACGGCCCGCCAGGGACGGTGCTGGATCACCCGGCTCCAGCGGTACCAGATCGACTGGTGGCCGGCGCGCTCGGCGCGCCGGCGGTGCGGCAGCCCGAACTTGTCGATGTTGGTGCCGACGAAGCCGAGGACGGCCGGCAGCAGCGTGAGCGCGGCCAGCAGCGTCATGAGGACACCGATCGAGATGCCCACCGCCAGGCCCCGGATCATGTCCAGGCCGATCGTGAACAGGCCCAGGATGGCGATGATGACCGTGCATCCTGCGAACAGCACGGCCCGGCCGGCGGTGTCGAGAGCCCGCATCGTGGCGCACTCGGGCGTCAGCCCCTCCTGCAGCCCCTCGCGGTAGCGGGTGACGATGAACAGGGCGTAGTCGATGCCGACGCCGATGCCGATCATGGCCACGGCCTGGTTGGAGAAGCTCGGCATGCCGATGACGTTGACCACCAGGCCGACGAGGGCGATGCCCGTGACGATGCCGAAGATGGCGGTGATCAGCGGCAAACCCGCGGCGAGCAGCGAACCGAAGGCGATGAGCAGGATGATCAGGGCGGCTATGAAGCCGATCGCCTCGCTGGAGAACTCCGGCTGCTCGAAGGCGATGTCGCCGCCCAGCTCGACCTGGGTGCCGGGCACGTCGGCGTCGGCCACCACCGACCGGGCCTCCTCCCCGATGTCGTACAACTCGTCGCTGTCGCGGTCGCTCAGGTTGATCTCGGCGTAGGCGATCCTGCCGGCCTCGGGACCCTGCGAGGCGATCTGGTGGGCGCCCTCCTCGCTGTAGGGGCTCACGACCTCGCTGGGGGCAGTGACCTCGGCAACCTCGTCGAACAGCGCCTCCATGTCCTGTCTGACGGTGGGGTCATTGACGTCGTCGGCCTGGAACACGACCTGGCCGGTGGCGCCAGCGCGGTTGTCGAAGCCGTGCTCCTCGAGCAGGTCGACCGCCTCCTGGCTCTCGGATCCCGGTAGGTCGAACTCATCCAGGAACTTGCCGCCGACTGACGAATTGAGCGCGAACAGGCCGACAAGCAGGACGACCCAGGCACCCAGGACCCGCCAGCGGCGCCGATAACAAAACCGGGCGAGGCGCTGCAGCATGAGGGGAACCTCCGTTGACGAAACACCGGCCGGGCGGGACGGACACCGTTCTGGTCGTCGATCCCTGTGTTATCGCGGCGGCAGCAACTTAACTTAACGACTGAGACTCTCAGCGGCAAGCACTATTCTTGAGATCACCCCACAGTTGCACACCCTGGCCGAGCCGTCATCAGGAGGAGTCCTCGTGGATGCGCCCGCCGAACGTCGCGCCGAACTGTCGGCCACCCTGCTGGCGGCCGGGCGGTCCCTGGGCAACTCGTCGTCGATGCTCGTGAGCGCGTGCGCCGACCGCTTGGGCATCCACTCGACCGACTGGGGCTGCGTGCTGCTGCTGGCCGAGGCCGATCCCGAGCCACTCACGGCCGGCCAGCTCGCTGAGCTGACCGGGCTCACCACGGGCGCGGTCACCGGCGTCCTCGACCGCTGCGAGAAGGCCGGTTTCCTCCGGCGGGAGCGCGATCCCAGCGACCGGCGACGGGTGATCGTGCGCCTGGTGCCCGAGGCAATGACCCGCATCCAGCCGATGTTCGACGGCATGATCGCCGACATGCTGGCGTTGCAGCGCGACTACTCCGACGACGAGCTGGCGGTGGTGCTGGACGTGATCACCCGGGCGAGCGAGATCCTGCGCGCGCATGCCCGCCGGATCCGCCGGGGCGACTGACCAACTCGCTGGGGCGCCAGCAGCGTCGACGCCTACCTTCCAGGCATGGAGCCAGCCCAAGTGGTCGAGCGCATCCGCGAGGCCGCCCGCGACTGGATCGGCGTTCGTCGGGTCGTGCTGGCAGGGCTACCGATCGCCGCCGCGCCTCGGTGGATCCGCGAGCTGCGCGCCCTGGGGGCCGGTCGCGTCCTCGTTGTGGGCACCACACGCGGGACCGGCGAGCTGCCCGATCCCTGCGACGCCGAATGGATCGACCTTGGCATCCGGGCCACCGACGCGGTGGATGAGTTCCGCCAGTTCGAGCGGTTGGCCGCCGATCCGCCGGCCGAGCTGACCGATGCTCTCGACAGCTTCGACCCGGCGGGCGACGCCCTGGTGCTCGCCGGACCGTTCCATGCCGTCACGGCGATCGGCGGCCGTCCGGTGAGCGGCGGGCGTCGGCCGGAGTGGGTGGCGCTGGAGGACAAGACCACCAATGACGCACTGTTCGACCGCGCCGGCGTCGACCGCACGCCGTGCGAGATCGTGGCCGCCCACGACCGCGACGCGCTGGCCGCCGCCGCCCGCAGGCTCGACCGGGGTTCGGGCACCGTATGGTCGGGCGACGCCCGTCAGGGCTTCAACGGCGGAGCCACCTTCGTGCGCTGGGTGACCGACGACGCCCAAGCCGCCGACGCCCAGCGTTGGTTCGCGGCCCGCTGCCGGCACGTGCGGGTGGCGCCGTTCCTGGAGGGCACGCCCTGCAGCATTCATGGTTTCGCCACGGACGGCGGATTGGCCGTGTTCCGTCCGGTCGAATCGATCACGTTGCGGTCGAGCGGGCCGCCCGCATTGCACTACGCGGGCACGTCCACCTTCTTCGATCCTCCCGATGCCGACCGGGCGGCCATGCGGGTCGCGGCCCGGCGGGTGGGGACGCTGCTGCGGGACGAGGTCGCCTTCCTGGGGTGCTACACGCTCGACGGCGTCCTCGCCGAGGAGGGGTTCCGCCCGACGGAGCTCAACCCCCGCGTCGGCGCCGGCTTCACTCCCCTGCTGCACGGCCTGCCCGAGCTGCCGTTCATGGCCCTCCAATGGTCGGTCGCCGCCGGTCGACCGTGCCCCGTCGGGGCTGACGAGCTGGAAGCGACCATCGTGGCTGCGGCCGACGCCGACCGCGCCGGCGGCGGCTGGTTGGAGTCGCCGGTGCGCTGGACCGAGTCGCGTGAGCATCTGCTGGTCGTGACGGACGAGAGCTGCCGAGCGGCCGAGAACGGCCAAGAACCCAACGCCGTTCTCGCCACCGGGCCGTCGAGCATGGGCGGCTTGGTCCGCTTCACCGCCAAGCCCGACGCCACCGCCGTAGGACCGCCGCTGGCGCCCCGCGCCGCAGCCGCTTTCAACTGGGCCGACCGGGAGCTGGGCGCCGGCATCGGTCCGCTCATGCCGCCCCCGTCGCCACCGCCGTCGCCGAAGCCGCTCGCCGACGCCGCACGGCCCCGGCCGCCCGAGCGCATCCCCACGCACAGCGGCGCGGTGCTGCGGCGGGCCCGGCCGAGCGACGCCGAGGCGTTTGCCCGGGCGGTGCGCGAGAGCCTCGAGCACCTCGCGCCCTGGATGCCGTGGGCCACTCGGGCGGCGGCCGATCCCGCCATGCAGCGCGACCGGCTCGCCGGTGCCGACGCCACGTGGGAGGACGGTTCCGACTACGAGTTCGCCATCCTCTCCCCCGACGAGCGGGAGATCATCGGGGGGTGCGGGCTGATGCGGCGCATCGGTCCCGGTGGCATCGAGATCGGTTACTGGGTGCACGTTTCCCACACGGGGCAGGGTCACGCCACGGCGGCCGCCCGCGTCCTCACCGAGGCGGCCTGGGGACTGCCCGACGTCGAGCGGGTCGAGATCCATTGCGACGAGGCCAACACGCGCAGCGCCGGAGTCCCCGCCCGCCTGGGCTACCGGCTCGATCGCGTCGAGGACGGCGAGGTGTCGGCGCCCGGCGAGTCCGGTCGCAGCATGATCTGGATCACCCAGCGGCCCGACGTCCTCAGGCCAGCTTCGGTACCAGGTGGTCGAGCAGTGCGTCGATCGGTACCCGGTCCTGCGCCATCGAGTCGCGGTCGCGCACCGTGACGGCGTGGTCGTCGAGCGTCTCGAAGTCGATGGTCACGCAGTAGGGCGTGCCCAGCTCGTCCTGGCGGCGGTAGCGGCGCCCGATGGCCTGGGTCTCGTCGTAGTCGCACATGAAGTGGGGCTGGAGCAGCTCCAGCACCTTGTTGGCCGGCGCCTGCAGCTCCGCCTTCTTGGACAGCGGCAGCACCGCCACCTTGTAGGGAGCGATGCGGTGGTGGAAGCGCAGGATCGTGCGGGTCTCGCCCTGGCCCTGGCCTTCGCGGGTCACCTCCTCCTCGTCGTACGCGGCCATGAGGAACGCCATGGCGGTGCGGGTGGCGCCCGCCGCCGGCTCGATCACGTAGGGGACGTAGCGTTCGCCGAGCGCCTGGTCGAAGTAGTCGAGGCTCTCGCCCGACGCCTTGGCGTGCTGGGTCAGGTCGTAGTCGGTGCGGTTGGCCACGCCCTCGAGCTCGTCCCAGCCCCAGGGGAAGAGGAACTCGACGTCGGAGGTGGCCGTCGAATAGTGCGACAGCTCCTCCTCGTCGTGGGCCCGCAGCCGCAGCTGGTCGGCGGGGATCCCGAGGTCGACGTACCACTGGAGCCGCTCGTAGCACCAGTAGTCGTACCACTTGGCGGCCTCGTCGGGCGGCACGAAGTACTCCATCTCCATCTGTTCGAACTCGCGGGTGCGGAAGACGAAGTTGCCCGGCGTGATCTCGTTGCGGAACGACTTGCCGATCTGGGCGATACCGAACGGCGGCCGCTTGCGCGACGTCTCGAGCACGTTCTTGAAGTTGACGAACATGCCCTGGGCGGTCTCGGGCCGCAGGTAGACCTCGGCGCTGGTGGTCTCGAGCGGACCGGCGTAGGTCTTGAACATCAGGTTGAACTGCCGCGCCTCGGTGAAGCTGCCCCGGGCGTGGCAGTTGGGGCACTCCTCGAGATCGTCGAGCTTGTCGAGGCGGAAGCGCTCGCGGCAGTTGCGGCAGTCGACCAGCGGGTCGGTGAAGTTCTGCAGGTGTCCGGACGCCTCCCAGATGGCGGGCGGCGACAGGATGGCGGCGTCAAGCCCCACGACGTCGTGGCGGAGCTGCACCATCGACCGCCACCACGCCTCCTTGACGTTGCGGAGGAGCAGCACGCCCACCGGCCCGTAGTCGTAGGTGGAGCGGAAACCGCCGTAGATCTCGGCCGACGGGAAGACGAACCCACGCCGCTTGCAGAGGTTGACGACCTTGTCGAACAGGGAGGGGTCGGGGGCCGGGGACATGGTCCACGAGTCTAGGTAGCCGGAGCGCAGGTCCATGCGGTGGTAGACACGCGGCAGTGAGCTCGTATCCGTACCCGCCGACAGGGACGACGTACGCCCCTGATCTCCGCGCGGGCGACCCCACCGCCGTGATGGGACGTCGGGTGGGCGCCTGGGTCGTCGACTCGGTGATCACGCTGGCGCCGGCCGTCGGGCTGTTCACGAGCGACCTCGAGTACCTCGAGGAGGACCGCCTCGACCAGTCCGGCAGCGACTTCTGCGACGACTACATGGACCAAGAGGACGGGGTATGTGTCGACGCCGGCGACCGGGTCTACTTCAGCGACGGCGTCCCGGTGGCGCCCTGGCTCGTGGCACTGGGCGCTGGGCTGCTGATCGCCGTCCTGCTCCAGGGGCTCAAGGGGTGGACGCCGGGCAAGCTGCTCTTCGGGCTGCGCACGGTCGGCGAGGACGGTCAGGTGCCGGGGATCGGCCGGGCGCTCATCCGCTGGGTGCTGTTCATCGTGGACGGACTGTGCGCCGGCCTCGTCGGGTTGATCGTGGCGCTGTCCAACAAGGGCCACCGCCGGGTGGGCGACATGGCCGCCAAGACCTATGTCGTGGGCAAGGAGTACGCGGGGAGCCCCATACTCGTGCCCGGTGTGACGCCCAGTTACGCCGCGGGCTACCCCGGATATCCCGGCGCTCCGGGTGGCCCAGGCGCTCCTGGTGGCCCGGGTGCCGGTTGGGGCCCGCCCCCGGGCCGGCCGCCGGGCGCTCAGCCACAAACCTGGGGCCAGCCGCCCGCGTGGGGTCCAGCACCGACCTGGGGCGGTCCCCCGGCGGAATCCCCGGAGACGCCGGCAGGCGGTCCGGCTGATTGGTTGCCACCCGGTGGCGAGGCGGCGCCGACCGAGGGCGCCGAACCCGCGGAGCCCGAGCCCACCCGAGGACCCGGTGCGCCCGAGCCCCAGGGGCCCCTGGGCGCGCCGGCCCCGGAGGAGCCCGAGCCCCAGCCGGAGCCAGAGACGTCGACCGCCGCCCAGCCGGAGTACAACCCGCAGTGGGATCCGGCCCGGGGCACGTACATCGTGTGGTCGCCGGAGCGGGGGCAGTGGCTCGGATGGGACGACGCCGCCAAGGAGTGGAAGCCGCTCTGAGCCTTCATGGCGCCGTTCTGGTTGCTGAGCAACCAATCTGGTGCCAAGAACGGCGGGTACGGAACGCCGCCTCAGGCCCTATGTAGCGCCGTGACCGAGCGGAGCCGGCGCTCGAGGTGGTGCTCCAGCGCCCGCACCGCGAGGTGATCCAGCTCCGACACCACCGACGCCCGGGTCTCGTTGAGCGCTGTTCCCAGCCGGCCACCCAGCATGTGCTGGAGCACCTCCACGGACTCGGGACTCACGGCCACCCCCTGCCGGTGGCCGCCGCACCGCAGTCCGCCCTCCTCGATGGCCCACGACACCAGCGGCCCGGGCGAGCCACATACGGCGCACTCCTCGACCTGGGGCCCGAAGCCCTCGAGCGCCAGGACCTTGAGGAAGAACCCGGCGACGACGAGCGGCGCATCCTGAGACGCCAGCGCGCGCAGGGCGCCGACCAACATGTCGTAGAGCCGGCCGTTGGGTTGGCGTTCCATCGACAGCTGGTCGGCGGCCTCGAGCATCGTCACCGCCCGCCCCAGCCGGTCGAGGTCGTCTCGCACCGTGCGGAAGTGGTCGATCGTCTCGGCCTGACTCACGATGTCGAGCTCGCGACCCTCGTAGAGCAGCAGGTCGATGTGGCGCGGGGGTTCCAGCCGGCCGCCGAACCGGCTCTTGGTCTTGCGCACCCCCTTGGCCACCGCCCGCACCTTGCCGTGCGCCCGGGTGAGCATCGTGACGATGCGGTCGGCCTCACCCAGCTTGTGGGTGCGCAGCACCACCCCGCGGTCGTGGTAGAGCGGCATGCACTAACCCGACCGTACGCCCCCGAAGCGGCGCTCACGGCTCTGGTACTCGCGGATGGCCTCGAACAGGTGCTGGCGCCGGAAGTCGGGCCACAGCACGTCGGTGAACACCAGCTCGCTGTACGCCAGCTCCCAGAGCATGAAGTTGGAGAGCCGGTACTCGCCCGACGTCCGCACCACCAGATCGGGGTCGGGCATGTCGGGCGCGTAGAGGTGATCACGCACCCGCTTCTCGGTGATCTTGTCGGCCGGGGTTCCGGACGCCACCAACGCCCGCACGGCGTCGAGGATCTCGGCCCGACCGCCGTAGTTGAACGCCATCGTCAGCGTGAGGCCCGTGTTGCGGCGCGTCAGCTCCACGGTCTCGTCCATGCGGCGGACCACCCGGCGCGGCACCCGCCAATCCCGCCGGCCGATGAAGCGCACCCGCACGTTCTTGTCGTGCAGCTCGTCGCGCCGGCGCACCAGCAGGGACTCGTTGAACCCCATGAGGTAGCGGACCTCGTCCGGCGGCCGCCGCCAGTTCTCGGTCGAGAACGCCCACGCGGTCAGCCACCCCAGGCCGATCTCCAGCGCGCCCTCGACCGCGTCGAACAGCGCCTGCTCGCCGGCGGCGTGGCCCTCGGTGCGGGGCAGTCCCCGACGCTGGGCCCAGCGGCCGTTGCCGTCCATCACGACGGCGACATGGCTCGGGATGCGCCCGGGATCGAGGTCGGCCGCCGCGGTGGCGTGGGACGAGGATCCGTCGGGGGTCACTCGTCGCAACCTACCTCGTGCAACTCGGGGAACGATCGACCGCCAAGGGGTAGAGGAGAGGTGTGGAAGCCCTGCGCCGCCTGCCCGTAGTGCGGTCAGTGCTGCCCGTCCACGAGCGGGTGGGGGCCGTCGGCGGGGGTCCGTTGGCGTCGTCCATCGCCCTCGCCGGCTTCCTGTCGTTGTTCCCGCTGCTGCTCGTCGGCATCGCCGTCCTCGGCTACGTCTCGGCCGGGGATGCCGACTTCGAGTCCGAGGTCATCGACCAGCTCGGCCTGGAGGGAAAGGCCGCGGAACAGGTCACCGACGTCATCGACGCCGCCGAGGGCAGCCGCCGAGCGGCGTCGGTGGTCGGTCTGCTCGGACTGACCTGGGGCGGGCTGGGCGTGGCCGGCGCGCTCGAGACCGCGCTCAACGCCACCTGGCAGGTGACCGGGCGGGGAATCGCCTCCCGGCTGGTGGGTGCGGGCTGGCTGCTCGGCGCCGGCCTCCTGTTCCTCGGCTCGATGGCGCTCGGGCCGCTGCTCAACGAGCTGCCAGGACCGGCGGCGGCGCCTACGGTCCTGGCCGGCCTGGCCTTGAACGTCGTGTTGTTCGTGTGGATGTTCGTCGTGCTCACCAACGTCGACGTTCCCTGGCGCGTGCACCTCCCCGGGGCGGTGGCCGGCGCCGTCGGCCTTGAGGTGCTGAAGGTCATCGGCTCCGTGTACGTGCCACGGGCGGTGGCCTCGTCGTCGGCGCTGTACGGGTCGCTGGGGGTGGTGTTCGCCATCCTCGCCTGGCTGGCGCTGACGGCGCGGCTGGTCGTCTACGCCGCGGCCCTAAACGTCCTGCGCTACGAGCACGACCACGGCACGGTCACCGTGGACATAGAGGTGCCGCACATCAGCGGCCAGGTGCCGCTCGGGGCCACCCGCGGCGGCGCCGTCTCGGAATCCGCTTCCGGGGGCAGTGCGGGTCGCCGTTAACTGTCACACCCCGTGCATAGCCTGAGGTTCGTGCCCCCCGACCTCGTTCCCACCGCCTACGGACGCCCCGCCCTGGAGGCGTTGGCACGCGCCGTCGCGGCGGCCAAGCGAGGCGACCCGCTGGCGCCGGTCACGGTCATCGTGCCCGCCAACCATGTCGGGGTCACCGCGCGGCGGGCGTTGGCCAGCGGCTCGCTGGGGCGACTCAGCGACGGTGGCTCGGGGGTCGCGGCGGTGACGTTCCTGACCGTCTACCGGCTCGCCGAGCTGCTGGGGGCGGCGCGGCTGGCGGCCGAGGGTCGGCGCCCGGTGTCGACCCCGGTCCTGGCGGCGGCGCTGCGTCGGGCGTTGCGCGACGACGCCGGCCTCTTCGCGCCGGTCGCACAGCACCCGGCGACCGAGGCCGCGCTGGTGGCGGCCTTCGCCGAGCTGTCCGACGTCTCGCCCGCCGGCATCGACGCGTTGGCGGCCGTCGGGCGGCGGGCGCGCGACGTGGTGCGGCTGTGCCGGCGGGCGCGGTCGGTGCTGGGCGACGCCTGGTACGACGAAGCCGACCTGACCGACGCGGCCATCGCGGCGGTCCGCGGCGACCCGCGGCGGGTGGCGCGCGAGCTCGGGCACGTCGTCGTCTACCTGCCCCAGGACCTGCTCCAGCGGCAAGCTCGCATGGTCGCGGCTGTGGCCGAGGCGTGCCCCGCCACGGTGGTCCCCGCGCTAAGCGGGGTGGAGCGGGCCGACGCCGGCGTACGACGTTCCCTCGCCCGCCTCGGCGCGGTGCCGCCGGATACCTCGGAGGTCGCACGCCTCCGGCGTCACCGCGCCACCCGCGTCCTGACCGCCTCCGATGCCGACGACGAGGTGCGCGCCGCCGTCAGGGCAGTGGTCGATGCCGCTCGGGCCGGCACGCCGCTCGAACGCATCGCCATCCTCTTCGGTGCACGCGAGCCCTACGGCCGCCTGGTGCACGAGCATTTGGCGGCGGCCGACATCCCCCGCAACGGCGCCGCCGTCCGCCCTCTCGCTGCCAGCCTGGCCGGCCGCACCCTGCTCGACCTGTTGGCCCTGCCCGACCACGACTTCCGCCGCGCCGACGTGGTCGGCCTCCTCGGTCGCGCCGGAGCGTCCGGTGTCGGGCGCCGCCAGGCCCCGACCGCTCAATGGCAGCGGTTCACCCGCCAGGCGGGCGTCGTTGCCGGGCGCGATCAGTGGAGCGACCGGCTCGAGCAGCTGGCCATCGAGCTCGACCGCCGGGCCGCCGGCATCGAGGCCCTCGGTACCGACCCCTTCGACGAGACGGGGACCGAGCGTCGCCGCGAGGCGATGGAGGCGCTGCAGCGGCGGGCCCGACGGGTGCGCGACCTGGCCACCCTCGTCGTCGCGCTCATCGATGAGATCACGAACGCCGCGGCGGCACCGCAGCCGTGGACGGAGCGGGTGCGGTGGTTGCGCCGCCTCGGCACCAGGCTGCTCGGCGACGAAACCCAACGGGCCGAATGGCCCGCCGACGAACGGCGGGCCGCAGATCAGGTCGAGGGGGCGCTCGACCGGCTGGCCTCGCTCGACGGCATCGACGATCCCCCGCCGCTCGACGTGTTCCGCCGCACGTTGGAGCTCGAGCTCGATGCCGACCTGGGTCGCGTCGGGCGGTTCGGTGAGGGCGTGCTGGTCGGGCCGTTGTCGTTCGCGGTCGGGCTCGACCTCGACCTGGTCGTCATCCTCGGCATGGCGGAAGGCACGCTGCCGGCGGCGGTCCACGACGACTCGCTCCTGCCCGACGGTGAGCGGCGGGCCGCGGGCGGCGAGTTGCCTCTCAGACGCGAGCGGGTCGGTCGCGAGCAGCGCCGCGTGCTGGCAGCCCTGGCCGCCGCCGATCACCACCTGCTGTGCGCGCCCCGCGGCGACCTGCGGGCGAGCAGCGAGCGGGTGCCGTCCCGGTGGTTGGCCGAGCTCACCGGCGACCCGGGCGGCGCCGACGGCGCCACTGCTACGCACACGGACGTCGGGGCCGGTACCAGCGTCGAACACGTGCCATCGTTCGCCCACGCCGTGACCCACGTCGCGTTCCCGGCCACCGAGCAGGAGTACCGGCTGCGGGCGGGACCCGACCACGACCCTGTGGTCGAAGCCGGCAGCCGTGTCATCCGGGCCCGGCGCAGTCGGGCCTTCACCCGCTTCGACGGCAACCTCGCCGGCCTGGCCGTGCCCTCGCCCCTCGACGAGGTCGTGTCGTCCACGCGGCTCGAGTCGTGGGCCTCGTGCCCCTTCGCCTACTTCGTCGGCCATCTGCTGCAGGTCGAGCCCACCGAGGACCCGGCCCGCCAACTCACGATCTCGGCCTGGGATCGGGGGTCGCTGGTCCACGAGATCCTCCAATCGTTCGTCGACGACGTGCTCGCCCGCCCCGCCGGGCGCCAACCCGAGCCCGACCAGTCCTGGTCGCCAGGCGACCACGACCGCATGCGCGAGCTGGCCGAACGCCACTGCGACGCCTACGAGGCCCGGGGCCTGACCGGTCGTCCGGTCTTCTGGCGCCACGAACGATCCCAGATCCTGGCGCTGGCCGACCGCTTCCTCACCGAGGACGACGCCTACCGACGAGCGATCCGCAGCCGTCCCGTCGCGGCCGAGTTGCGCTTCGGCTACGACGATGTGGCCGGCACCGGCGCGGTGGCCCTGGCGCTACCCGACGGTCGGCAGCTCCGCTTCCGCGGTGCGGCCGATCGGGTCGACCTCGGCGACGACGGCACCATCCGCGTCGCCGACTACAAGACCGGCAAGGCCGACGACTTCCGCCGGCTCGGCCCCGACAACCCCGATGAGCGGGGCACCAAGCTGCAGCTCCCGGTGTACGGCCTGGCGGCCCGGCAGTTCGTGGGCCAAGCCGAGGCGCCGGTCGAGGCCCACTACTGGTTCGTCTCCGACCGCGAGGGCTTCAAGCGCATCGGTTACGCCGTCGACGACCAGGTGCTGGCCCGAGTCGGCGAGCACCTCACCACGATCGTGGACGGCATCGAGCGGGGCGCCTTCCCGGCCCGGCCCGACGCCTCCAGTACGCCATGGGTCACGTGCCCCTACTGCGATCCCGACGGCCTGGGCGTCGCCGAGCTGCGGCGCGACTGGGAGCGCAAGCGCCACGACCCCGCGATCGCCGCCTACGCGGAGATGGCGGAACCGGAGGCGACCTGATGAACCCCGCCGCCGACACGCCGACCACGCTGCCGCCAGGCCCGGCCGATCCCGTCCCGCCGCCGCCTGCCCGACCCGACCAGGCGGCACGCGACCGCATCGCCGCCGCCCTCGACGAGACGCTCTTCGTCGAGGCGGGCGCCGGATCGGGCAAGACCCGCGAGCTGGTGGGCCGGATCGTCCGCCTGGTGACCACGGGTACCGCCGGCATCGACGCCGTAGCCGCGATCACGTTCACCGAGAAGGCCGCCGCCGAGCTGCGCGATCGGGTGCGCCGCGAGCTCGACGCCGAGCTGGAACGAGCGCAGCGCGCCGGAGACTCACCGGTGGCAGACCGCTGCACCCGGGCGCTCGATGACCTCGACGGCGCCGCCATCGGCACCTTGCACAGCTTCGCCCAGCGACTGCTGGTCGAGCACCCGATCGAGGCGGGCCTGCCGCCGCGCATCGAGGTCCTCGACGAGGTGGCGTCGACGGTGGCCTTCGACGACCGGTGGGCCGGCTTCGTCGAAGACCTTCTGGCCAACGACGAGGTGGAGCGCTCGCTCCTGCTGGCCACCTCGGCCGGCGTGCGCCTCAACGCGCTGCGGGTCATCGCCCTGGCCTTCAACGACAACTGGGACCTCGCCGAAGCGCAGGCGCCCTCCGAGCCGGTCGAGCCCCCCGAGTGGCTGCCACAGCTCGATTCGTTGCTCGGCGAGCTCGACGGTGCCTGCGACGAGCGCCATCAGGCCGACGGCGACGACACGCTCCACCAGCGGCTGTGCCAGCTCGACGAGTGGGCGGACCGGGTGCGTGCCGCCGGCGACGAGTACACCAAGCTGAGCCTGCTCTCCCCGGAGAACCGGCCCAACGGCCGGGGCCGCGGGGCCAAGGCGCGCTGGCCCGACGAGTACGACCTCGACGGCCTGCGCGCCCTGATCGACCGCGTGTGCACCGGCTGCGAGGAGTTGCGCACCGAGGTGGGCCTGGCGGCGGTGACCCGCCTGGCCGTCGAGCTGCGCCGGTTCACCCTCGACGCCGCCGCCGAGCGTCGCCGGGCCGGCCAGCTCGAGTTCCACGATCTGCTGGTGCTCGCCCGCCAGATGCTGCGCGGGCGCCATGGTGGTGTGGTGCGGGCGGCGTTGCAGCGCCGCTACCGGCACCTGCTGATCGACGAGTTCCAGGACACCGATCCCATCCAGATCGAGCTGGCGGTGCTGATAGCCGGGCTCGACCCGAGCGGTGGCGACCAGCCCTGGGACGAGATCGAGGTCCGTCCCGGCCACTTGTTCTTCGTCGGCGACCCCAAGCAGTCGATCTACCGGTTCCGGCGGGCCGACATCTCGCTGTTCCTCCGGGTGGCCGAGCGCTTCGGGCGCGACGGGCACCAGCTGGCGCTCACCACCAACTACCGCTCGACACGGTCGGTCATCGCCGCGGTCAACCTCGTCTTCGGGCGGCTCATCCAGCCTCAGTGGCACGGCAGCGTCCGCTCGCAGCCGTCCTACGAGCCCCTCGTAGCGGTGCGGGACGATGCGCCAACCGGCCCGGCGGTCAGCATCATCGGACGCGAACAGCACACCGACAAGCCGCTGGCGGAAGAGGTCCGGCGGCGGGAGGCGGCTGAGGTCGCGGCCACCATCCGCCGCGCGCTCGACGAGGGCTGGCGGGTCGACCGCGGCTTCGACGCCGGGCAGCACGACTGGCAGCCGGCGCGCGCCGGCGACGTCGCCATCCTGGTCCCCACCCGGCTGTCGCTCCCCGCGCTGGAGGACGCCCTCAGCGCCGCCGGCATCTCCTACCGGGCCGAGTCGGCGTCGCTGGTCTACGCCAGCCGCCTGGTCCGCGACCTGCTGCTCACCCTGCGGGCGATCGACGACCCGAGCGACGAGCTGAGCGTCGTCGCCGCCCTCCGGTCGCCGCTGTTCGGCTGCGGCGACGACGACCTGTACCGCTACCGCCACGACCGCGGCGGCCGCTTCGACCACACCTATGCTCCGCCCGACGGGGTACCCGACGACGATCCCGTCGCGAGCGGGCTCGCCTACCTGCGCCGGATGCACGACCTCCGGACCTGGCGACCGCCGAGCGAGCTGGCCGACCAGGTGGTGCGCGACCGGCGGGTGCTCGAGCTGGGTCCCGCCGAGGGGCGCCCTCGCGACCTGTGGCGCCGCGTGCGGTTCGTGCTCGACCAGGCCCGGGCCTGGACCGACGCCACCAACGGTTCCCTCCGTCAGTACCTCGAATGGGTCCGGCAGCAGACGGCCGAGGGCAGCCGAGTGGCCGAGGCGGTGCTCCCCGAGACCGACGACGACGCCGTGCGCATCACGACGGTGCACGCCGCCAAGGGTCTGCAGTTCCCCATCACGCTCGTGGCCGGGCTGTCGACCCGGCCCCAGCGCCGCAGCGCCGGGGCCGAGGTGGCCTGGCCACCAGACGGACCGGCGATCATCCGGGTGGGCAACAAGGTCCGGTCCGCCGCGTTCGAGGCGTGGATGCCGATCGACGAGCAGATGTCGCACGACGAGCGCATCCGCCTGCTCTACGTCGCCTGCACCCGGGCGCGCGACCACCTGGTGGTGTCGCTGCACCGTGCCACCCGCACGACCATGCCCGACGACGCCTCCCGGCTTACCAGTGCCGAGCTGCTCACCGAGGCCATGCGGGACGTGCTCGGCGACGTTCCGGATGCCGCGCCTGCACAGAGCCGGCTCCCCGGCTTGGATTCGCCCGACAGCGGGGCGGGGCCCCCGGCGGCCACCGCTCCGGCCGCTGACTCGTTACCGCCGTTCGAGGACTGGCGGCGCATCCGTGCCGAGGCCCTGGCCACGAGCGCTCGCCCCCGGACCCTGGCCGCCACCGCCCTCACCGACGATGGCCGTCCGGACGCTCTGGACGACCCCGGCTTGCACAAGCGACCCCGCGACCTCGACCTGCCCCCGTGGCAGAAGGGCCGCTACGGCACGGCGATCGGCCGGGCGGTGCACGGCGTGCTGCAGACCATCGAACTCGCCACCGGAGCCGGCATCGACGAGGCGGTCGCCGCCCAGGCCGCGGCCGAGGGCGTCAGCGGACATGAATCGCACATCCGCCGGCTGGCGGAGGCGGCGCTGAGATCTCCGTCCGTCGTGGAGGCCGCGGCCGCGCCCCACTGGCGTGAGCTGTACGTCGGCGTGCCCCTGGACGGGTCGCGCACCCTCGAGGGGTACGTCGACCTGCTGTACCGCCGGCCGGGTGGCCTGGTGGTCGTCGACTACAAGACCGGGCCCGACGGGGTGGACGTCGACCCCGAGCCTCTGGTCCAGCGCTACCGCATGCAGGGCGCGTCCTACGCCCTGGCGGTGGCCGAGGCCACCGGCGAACCGGTCCTCGACATGGTGTTCGCGTTCCTGACGCCCGAGGGCGCCCTGGAGCGGGCGATCCCCGACCTCGCCGACGCCGTGGCCGAGGCCCGCCACCTGGCCTTGGCCGACGATCCAAGGTTGGTGATCACATGACCGCGCTCGTGGATCGGCCCGACGCAGCGGTCGACGACGCTCCGGACCCGTTCGGCGCCGGGCTACGGTCGCCGCCGATGCCCCAGTCCGAGGTCCCCGTCGCTCTGCGGCGGGTGGTGTCGGCGCTACCGGGCGGCGGCGAGGGCCGGCCCGGCCAGGTCGAGATGGCCGAGGCGGTGGCGGCAGCGGTCGCCGGGGGGCGCCATCTCGTCGTGCGCGCCGGCACCGGTACCGGCAAGACGCTCGGCTACCTCGTCCCCGCCATCCTGTCCGGCCGCCGGGTCGTCGTCGCCACCGCCACGCGGGCGTTGCAGGACCAGCTCGCCACCAAGGACCTGCCCTTCCTCGAGCGGCATCTCGGCCACCCGTTCGAGTGGGCGATCCTCAAGGGTCGCTCCAACTACGTGTGCGCCCAGCGCCTCGCCGAGCTGGCTCCGGCGGGCGGCCACAGCGGCGACGGCGATGGCGAGCAGCTGGGCCTCGCCGGCGTCGACGGGATCGCGGAGGGGGTCGACCCCGCGGAACTGGCGCGCCTCGCCCAGTGGGCGTCGACGACGGTCACGGGTGACCGGGCCGAGCTCGACCACGAGCCGTCCGACGCCGCGTGGGGGGCGGTCAGCACCAGCGCCCGCGACTGCCCGGGCGCCCACCGCTGCCCCCGGGGTGCCGACTGCTGGGCCGAGGCGGCGCGGGCGCGGGCTGCGGAGGCCGATGTGGTTGTCGTCAACCTGCACCTCTACGGGCTCGACCTGGCCAGCGATGGCGCCATCCTCCCCGACCACGACGTCGCGATCATCGACGAGGCCCACTTGGTCGACGACATCATCTCGTCCACGACCGGCGTCGAGCTCACGACCGGTCGCTTCACGCACCTGGGCCGCACGCTCCGGGGCATCTTGGCCGACGCCGGCGACACCATCGCCCGGGTCGTCGACGCCGGGGGCCTGCTCACCGACGCCCTGGCGCCGCACCGCGAACAGCGGCTGCTGGCACCGCTCCCCGACGACCTGGCCGACACGCTGGTGAGGCTGCGCAGCCGGGTCGAGGAGGCGGTGGCGGCGCTGCGATCCATCCCCGACGATGCCAGCAACGACGCCACCGCTCGGGCCGTCCGCGCCCGCCAGGCGGCGACGTCGCTCCTCGACGACATCGACGCGGTGGCCCGCCCGGGCGAGGGTCACGTCCTGTTCGTGAGCGGGTCCGAGCGGTCGCCGGCCCTGCGACTGGCCCCCCTCGACGTCGCTCCCCTGCTGCAGGATCGGCTCTGGTCGCGTCGACCGGCGGTGTTGACGAGCGCCACCATCGCCCCGGGGTTCGGCGCCCGCCTCGGCCTGCCCCCGCGTCCCGACGAGGTCCTCGACGTCGGCAGCCCGTTCGACTACCAGGCCAACGGCCTCATCTACTGCGCGTCGCGGCTACCCCGACCGACCGATCCGCGCTGGGCCGACGCCGCCATCGAGGAGCTGGCCGCACTCATCGAGGCCGCCGGCGGGCGGACGCTGGCCCTGTTCACCAGCTACCGGGCCATGCACCGGGCCGTGGAGGCGCTGCGGGCGCGGCTGGTCTATCCGCTGCTGGCCCAGGGCGAGCTCCCCAAGCCGGCTCTGGTCGACCGCTTCGCGGGCGATCCCGAGACCTGCCTGTTCGCCACGATGAGCTTCTGGCAGGGCATCGACGTTCCCGGGCCCTCGCTGTCCCTGGTCTCCATCGACCGCCTGCCCTTCCCCCGCCCGGACGACCCGCTGCTCCAGGCCCGGCGCGAGCACGCCGGCGCTCGAGCCTTCGAGGCGATCGATGTCCCCCGCGCCGCCACGTTGCTCGCCCAGGGGGCCGGCCGCCTCATCCGCTCGGCCACAGACCGTGGCGCCGTGGCCGTGCTCGATCCCCGCCTGGCCACCGCCCGCTACGGGCCAAAGATCGTGGGCACGCTGCCCAAGATGCGCCGGACCAAGGACCGCGCCGAGATCGAACGCTTCCTCCGCGCCCTGCGCCAGGAACGCGCCGATCCCCCATGAACCCGCCGACCCACCCGGCGCCCCGTGGCGGCGTCGGTGTGACGACCGACTCGTCAAAGACCGAGACGATCCAGCGCCGCCGGCCGGCGCTGCCAGTCCTTGTCGACCTTGACGTGCAGCTCCAGGAAGGCACCCTCCGGCAGCTGTGATCGCACCGCGGTCCCGACTTGCTTGAGCACCGACCCCCGGTGGCCGATGACGATGCCCTTCTGCGACTCCCGCTCCACCAGGATCTCACAGCGGATGCGCGGCCACTCCCACTCGGTCACGCGCGTGGCTATGGAATGGGGCAGCTCGTCGCGGGCGACCGCCAGCAGCTGCTCCCGGACCAGCTCGGCCACCCAGAACGCCTCGGGCACGTCGGTGACCATGTCGTCGGGGAAGTAGCGGGGCCCGGGCGGCAGCCGTCCGACGAGGTGGTCGACCAGCTCGTCGACGCCGGCGCCCGTCCGGGCCGACACCGGGAAGTACTCGGCCAAGTCGAGCTCGGCGGCGCTGCGCAACTGCTCGAGAACCTCCGCCGGCTGCGCGATGTCGATCTTGTTGACCACCACGACCGCGTCGGCGGGCACCCGTTCGGCCACCCAGCGGTCGCCGCGCCCCAGGGGCTGGGTGGCGTCGAGCATTAGAGCCACGATGTCGACGTCGCCGATGGTCGACTGGGCGGCCACGTTCAGCCGCTCGCCCAGCGCCGTGCGGGGCTTGTGGATGCCGGGCGTGTCGACGAAGACCACCTGGGCATCGGGCCGGTTGAGCACGCCCTGGATCCGGTGGCGCGTGGTCTGGGGCTTGTCGGAGACGATCGCCACCTTCCGGCCGAGGATCCGGTTGAGCAGCGTCGACTTCCCCACGTTCGGCCGTCCGACCAGGCTCACGAAGCCGGACCGGAACGGGTCGGAGCCGGGGTCGTCCACGAAGTGGACGCTACCGGCGTCAGCGGAACCGCTCGATCCGCACCCGCGCCGAGACCGTGATGTCACCGAGCCCGGCTGCCCCCCGGAACGGCGGTGGGACGAACCGCGGCGGGTCGGCCACCGCGGACCCGGCCACGACGTCCGGGACGCCGTCGCCGTCCTCGTCCACCAACCACAGCTCGATCGTCGTGCGGTCGCCCATGCCGCCCAGCGACCGCTCGGCGTCGTCGGCGAGCCGCCGCAGATCTGCATCGCTGGTGACGCCGTTGGCGGCCCGCGAGGCGGCGTCGTTCAGCGTCCCCCGAACCGTCGAGGTGGCGTACAGCCCGTACAGGATCTGCACGGCCAGCAGCAGGAACAGGATGAACACCACGAACCCGGCGGCGGTGGGGACCATCCCCACGCCGCGGTCGTCGCGCACCGTGAGAGACCGGCGCGCCTCAGCCGCCGATCTGTTCGATCTGGTCGTTGGTCTTCTGCTCGGTCGTGTCCCACATCGCCTTGAACCCGGCCCACATCAGGGCCCCGAGGAAGGCCATGATCAGGACGGCGATCGCGGCCGATATGACCCCCTCGCCCCGATCATCGCGGGTGAACCTCGACGGTGACATGGCAGCCTCCTTCAGGAGTTGGCGAACAGCGTGAGGGCGTCGATGAACGGCACCGCCAGGAAGATCACGCCCGGCACCAGGGCGGCGACCGTCACGGGGATCCAGACCTGCTGCCCCCGGCGCTCGATGGTCTCGATCAGCTCGCGGTGCACGTCGCGGCGGATGGCGCGGGCCTCGTCCCCGATGAGCCGACCCAGGTCGCCGGACTGGCGGTTGAGCGCCAGGATCCCGACCAGCCGGTGCAGGGCGTCGACGTCGGCCACCGCCGCCCACTCCCGCAACGCGTCGGTCTCCGACAACCCCTGCCGGATGCGCCCGACCACGCGCTGCAGGTCCTGGCCGCAGGCGCCCTTGCCCCGGGCCGCCAGCCGGCTCAGGCCGGCGCCCAGCGAGTAGCCCGCCGACAGCAACATGCCGAGCTGCTCGGCCACGACCGGCAGCTCCAGGAAGATGCGCCGCTGCCACGCCTGCGACTCCGACGCCAGTCGTTGCTCGACCAACAGGCAACCGATCAGCGGTCCGGTCACGATCAGCAGCAGCGCGACCGGTCCCGACTGCCGCGACGCCAGCGCCACGACGGTGCCGACGCCGAGCCCCACCGCGGTCCAGCCGAGCTGGCGGACCCGGAAGGCGGTGACGTCGAGCGTCGAGTGGACCCGCTCGAGCCGCACCGCCAGCGCCTCGGTCACGCCCACCGCCCGGGCCACCCGCTCGCCCACGGCCTGGGCCAGAGGGGAGATCACCTGCCCGAACGTGTCCGCCGACAGCAGGACGCTCGAGCTGCGCACCGCCGAGCCGCCGGGGACGTAGGGCGCCACACGGTCGACAAGCGGACGCCGCCGGAACCAACGGACCTGGCTCAGCAGCAAGGTCGATCCCGAGAACAACGCCAACGCCGCCACGGCCAGGAGCTGCGATTGATTCACCACGCCACCTCGAACCCGGCCGCCGATGAACGCCGACTTCGCCGGCTGCACGCCGCTCTGCCCCGCGTGTCGGCTCGGGTCCCATTGTCCGCGAAGTCGGCATTCACTCGTAGAAGACCCGTTGCTCTTCGGGCAACTTCAACAGCCGGCCCGCCCAGACCCAGCACGCCACCACCGAGGCGATGCCCATCACCACCAACGTCTGGCCCCACGGCGTGGCGTAGGCCGCCCGGCCGTTGCCGACCGACATGCCCACCAACGCCATCCCCAGCGGGACCAGCAGCACGAAGCGCCGGGCGAACCGCACGCCCGCCTGCTTGCTTCTGGCGTCCTTGCGTCCCTGGACGTCGATCACCCGGTCCTCGATCAACGCCTCCAGCCGGCGGTCGAGGTCGCTGCCACCCACCTCGTGGGCCACGAGCAGCGTCTCGCACGCGGCATCGGCGGTCGGGTCAGCGAGCCCGTCCTTCAGCACCGCCACGGTCCGCTCGAAGTCGGTGGACAGCACCCATTCCCGCTGCGCCGCCGCGAACGCGGGACGCAGGCCGTCCGGCGCCCGCTCCCCGGCCTCGAACAAGGCCTGCGGCACCGACCGGCCGAGGCCCGAGGTGCGGATCCGGATCTCCTCGATCAGCCGCGGCCAGGCCTCCTGCGCGGTGGCCCGCAGCCGTAGGCGGCGGACGCGGTAGGAGCCGAGCGGCGCGGCGCCCAGGCAGAGGGCGAGGACCAGCGCCGGCAGCGGCCCACCGAACAGCGCCACGCCGCCGACGCCGCCCAGCAACGCCAGACCGGCGCTGACCACGGCAAACTCGCGGACGCTCACCTCGCCGATGCCCGCCTGCAC